>Ga0268299_1003754_pt1 | contig 13214 bp, 13 predicted proteins | sample NOBtaG_FD_193484 | JGI IMG/M metagenome (GOLD analysis project Ga0268299, IMG submission 193484) | Activated sludge microbial communities from bioreactor in Nijmegen, Gelderland, Netherland - NOB reactor | ecosystem: Engineered > Bioreactor > Aerobic > Activated sludge | place: Netherlands...
TGGCCTCCGGTGTGCCGTGCAAAGACGGGAGGATGAATCGGTCCGGCAGTGTGACGTGTACCGGGAACGATCAGGCCGAGAGGACCGCCGCCTAAACCCCATTTACACACCTATGGACAAGATCTCCTAGGATCCTTAGATATTCACAACGGCATTGTTATCATGGACTATTGAATGGAGAGAGATGTGGATAAAGCTGCGCATTATAACTCCCAATACGAGAAGGAGAACTATTTTGGCTATAAGGAATGGATGTACGATCGCTATATCGCCAGCCTGATTCAGACTGCGGGTTTAAAGGAAGGTTCAACCGTACTTGATGTTGGTTGTGGTCAAGGGTTCTTTTCAAATCTCTTTCGCAGGCACGGCATGAATGTCCACGGCATCGATATTTCGGAAGTTGGAATTCGTAAGGCGAGTAAGGCGTACGGCCAGTTGGGGGTTAACTTTTCCGTTGCTGATTTTGAAACAATGAATTCATCGCAGCAGTTCGATTGCGTGTTTGTCAGATCATGCTCGCTTTATAATAGGTCTGACTTTTCAATAAATAATGATATGACTCTAAAACTGTTGAGCCATGTTCGCTCATTGGGTGTTTTGATTTTCGTCTATAATTCGAACTTCTCTTCAAAAAGGAGTGACTCCTGGAGATTTCATTCATGGGATGATCTTGTGAGCCATTTTCATGGCTGCCCCAATGCGAAGTTCTTTTTCTCAACAAAAATAGATGCATGTTTGCTAGGCAAGTATGCTGTAACCTCTTTTGTGACCAAGGTAAACATCATGTTGAGCAAGATGCTGGGCGTAGGCGGGGACCTGATTTGCATACTTCAAAGGTAAATTCAAGGATCGAAGGAATGCAAATAGATTCGCCGAGTTTAGATTCCCCCTCCCCTTTATCTATCATGCTGTAAGCTCTCAATTTAAGAGAGTTCTGTAGGAGAATGTTCATCTTCCTAGCCAGGAGCTTCTCCTGCGGTAATTGAAGTTCACCGAAACAACTTGCGGCGATCTTGAAAGAGGATGATGAAGGCCGCCTGGTCAATGAAGTCTAGAGGTGGTACAGCATTTCCGGACGTGGAATATTCTGGATGAGGGTATTCGCGAAGGGCTCGCCAGCGAAATCGATAAGTCAATCTCAGGAGCGGTAATCGTGCAGTCAAAACACGTCTCGGCAAGCTGGCTTCTTGTGTCTGTTTCGACAATTATGAGCCTCCTACTCTGCGAAGTCGGTTTCAGGTTGGCCCTCAATCCGGCCGATTACCTGTCGGTAATGACACTTAAAGACAACATACTTGGAATTACGATCGCACCGAATAGCTCCGGCTTTGACGAATGGGGATTCCGAAACAAAACAGTCCCATCGGTAGCTGAGGTTATCGCAATCGGAGATTCTCATACGTATGGTAATACAGCAGCCATGGAAGACGCTTGGCCAGCTGTTGTTGCGCGGCACACGGGACTAAATGTCTACAATCTCGGTCTTGGTGGCTATGGTCCGAACCAGTACTACCATCTTCTCACCACTAAAGGCGTCAAGCTTCATCCTCGATGGGTCGTATGCGGTCTGTATATGGGTGATGATTTTGAGAACGCTTTTTTGATGACCTATGGGCTTGAGCATTGGTCATACTTGCGGCAAGGGAAGTGGGAAAATATCGATGCCAACATATGGGGATCGGCTGAGCCGCCTGTTTGGGGCGCTGGGCTGAGAAATTGGCTGTCTGAACATAGCATGGTGTACCGGTTGATCCTCCATGGGCCGCTCTTCGCTATGGTGAAAGAAGGTGTCCGGTTCAAAGAGGTGACGGAGAGCAACGATCCTTATATGACGGCACTGATTGTCGAAGAGCAGAATATTCGTGAGGCCTTTCGCCCAATTGGTATCGCGGAACGCCTGGATGAGCGAAGTGGCCCTGTACGGGAAGGTATGCGCATCACCTTTCATCTGCTGAAGGAAATGGATCAATTGTGCAAAAGCGAAGGATGTCGTTTCCTCGTCGTGATTATTCCCACGAAAGAGACCGTGTTTTCAGAGTACTTGGAAAAGAATCCCCAGCTTCATTTGCATGATGCGCTGATGCGGGTGATTGCGAATGAACGGTCGGTAAAAGGTGCATTGACAGACTTCCTCACGAGTGCGGGAATCGCCTATCTGGACCCACTTCCAATGATGCAACAAGCTATTGGTAAACGACTCTATGCGCAAACCACTCGCGATATGCATCCTGGGAAGAATGGATACCAGGTGGTCGGTGAAGTGGTCGCTAGCTATCTTAATAGATCAGATTCAAAGAGGTAAGCGTGCAAATGCTTATTGTTCGAATAGATTTATATGTGTGGGCCCACATGCGGCCAGAAGTCGACGATCTTGGGAACTGGTCAAGGTAAGAGGATCATCTTCTTGGAAGGCTACTAATCGCAAGGATACTAGGTCAGGTTGGCCCAGTGTACGAAGCAGATCAGTGGAGATAGAACCAGTGATTCCTTCTCGCATTGTACATGCATTCCGTGATGGAAGATGGGATCTCTTAGCCTATTCCTTTTGGGTTCGCCTTAATGGACTGGACTTGCGAGCAGAAAACGAAGAGCAACTCCAAATTGATCGGGCCCGAGGTAATGGGCATGCGGATTCAGGTGGTCCTGATCTCATCCGGGTGCTCGAGACACTGAAGATCACTTTTTCTGATCGGATCCTTGACTTGGGGAGTGGAAAGGGCGGAGCCTTACTGTCAATTGCGAAATTCCCATTCGCGGAGATACTTGGAGTTGAGTTATCCCAACGGATGATCGAAATTGCTCAGCAGAATATCAGAAGAGTGGGTGCAAAGAATATTCGCATGCTCCATGCAGACGCTTCACTCTTTGATGATTTTGACCGGTTTAATTACGTCTATATGTTCAACCCGTTTCCAGAGAAGATAGTAAACGATGTGATCTGTCATCTTGGGGCATCTCTAATGCGTCGGCCTCGTAAAGTCACACTCATCTACAAGTACCCTGGCTGCCCAGACGAGTTCGTCGACTCATCTATTTTTTCAAAGGAAACCCAATTGCAATTTGCTGGGTCTCATCCGTTTAGTATTTACTCGAGCAAAAACACGTTATGTCTACCTGGTGCGTAGGGATCATTGCCACTCTTTGAGGCAATGACACACCGCTGTTTGAGGCAAGTGACTCTACATCTCAGTGTCAACGGAAAATGTTTCACAATGCCGTGATAATCAAGACTGTCTTGCAGTAACTGCTTCATAATCACTTCTTTCTAGTCCACTCCTTCACTTAGATTATCTACATCAGGAGCCTACATTCTTGTATATATCGACTGGAATGTATGGATTGCTTTTGTTTCTAGCACAATGTTCGGTCTTGCTTCTCAGGCTCTGAGTATCTTTCTAATTGGATCACTCGAATAGATGGGTGCGTTGCTTCTCCTTGCATTTGCCGCTGTTCTGATCCAACTCTACTACCATGATGGGAAAGACCGTCCACTTGTAAGTCGGTCAACATGGATTGTCGTGTTGTGGACTATAATTTACGGTTCGCGCCCAATCACCGAATGGTTCAGTCAATCAGGTGGGCGAGCCATTCTTCCAGACTCCGTTGACGAAGGTAACTCTACTGAGGCGTTAATAAGCCTGTCATTCCTATTCGTGGGCTGTGTTGCCTTATTTCGACGGAATATTAGGTGGGATCGGGTACTGAAGGACAATGTAGCTGTTGTGGTGTTCTATGTATTCTGGTGGCTTAGTATTCTGTGGTCCGACTATCCATTGATTACATTTAAGAGATTATTTAAAGAGTCGGGCGTCATCATCATGACATTACTAATACTGACCGAATTAGCTCCAGGAGAAGCGATTAGGGCGATTTGTGTTCGAGCATCATATCTGTGTATTCCTCTGTCCGTACTGCTGATCCGCTATTTCCCCGAGTGGGGACGGGCCTATGTGGGGTATGACAGAAGTGAAGTCATGTGGGTGGGCGTGGCAACTCACAAGAACACCCTAGGTGTGCTTGCTATAGTTGGGGCTATTTTTCTTCTCTGGGATGTTTTGGAATCTTGGCGAAAAATGGCACCGCGGATTTCATGGTCACTGATGGTCCCTCGAATAACAACTCTGGGGCTATCTTGGTATCTTCTATCAATTGTGAATAGCGTCACATCATTACTATGTGCAGCACTAGGATCAGTCCTTCTTGTGGCTCTTCGTGTCACCAGCATTAAGAACCGTCAAAGGCGATTGGAATTGGTTGGAGTTAGTGTCTTGGCGGTTGTCTTACTGTTGGATTCTTTTGTTGGCATCAAGGAGGACTTTCTCAACGCTATGGGGCGCGATCCAACGCTTACGACGCGTACGGAAATCTGGCCAATGTTGGTGGAACTTCAGCCCAATGCTGTGGTCGGGGCCGGGTTCAATACTTTCTGGGCTGGAGAACGGCTGAGGATCTCATTTGAAAAATTCGGGGGGATTTTTCAAGCTCATAATGGATATCTTGAAACATATCTAAATGGTGGGTTGTTGGGTGTAGGCTTGCTGTCCGGTGTCCTAGTTGTCGCCTATCTACAGATAAGGAAACGGCTTGAGTTCGATACGCCAGAAGCAGGGATTCGCCTTGTCCTCTTAGTCATTGCTGTTGTGTATAATTATTCTGAAGCCTCATTCAATAAGATCGGTGTACTCTGGCTGTTGACGAGCTTCGCAATTATGCAAATTCTTCCTGGGCCTACTTTTCCTCGAGGCACTTCTCGTCCTAGGCAATCTGCTCCTTTATCGCGCTAAATAGGCTTCATGTCCATAATGTCTGCGCCTCTCTCAGTACCGCGCAATCCTGCTTTCGACTTTACCAAAGGCGTGCTCGTATTATTGATGCTTGGATACCACTGGATGAACTATTTTGTTAGTACGGAAGGGGCCATTTATAGTTATCTACGATTCGTCACTCCATCGTTTATTTTTATCGCGGGTTTCCTGATCGCAAATATCTATCCGGTGAAGTATGGATGGGGTAGTCCCCAAGTCTCTAAACGACTCTTGATTCGTGGGTGTAAGCTTCTCGGTCTATTCATGATTCTGAATGTTACCGCTAATTTGATGTTCGCGAACAACTACAAAGGAGCAATGCCCGGGATTGACAGTTTCCTACATAACGCTTCTGATATCTATTTGTCGGGAAACGCAAGATCGTCATTTTGGGTGCTTGTCCCTATAAGTTATCTTTTGCTGCTATCAGCTGCGATATTCAGCATGGGAAACGCAAGCAAGTATGTGCTCCTGCCTCTTTGCACATTTATGCTTCTTTGTGCGGTTCTTCTGAATATGTATGGGCGGTCAAGCGCAAACCTAGAATTAATAGCTATCGGGCTTCTTGGAATGGCGGTGGGCCTGTTCCCGATACAAACAATTAATAAGTGGGCGCAGCACTCGTATATTGTTGTGGGTCTGAATGTGGCCTATCTTCTGGCAATAATGACCTGGGATGCCCTGTATTACCTTCAGGTGGTCGGTGTTTGTGTAAGCGTGATGATTATTTACTCAATTGGCATGAAGAGTGTTCTTTGGAGCACCATTCAGAGCAAGATTTACTTGCTCGGAGAATATTCTCTTTTCGCGTATGTTGCGCAGATTGGTTTATTGCAAATACTGTATCGTGGTTTACCACTTCTTCACTTGCAGGTCACGGCCTTGTGGGTGCTCTCGTTCACAGGGGCCGTCGCCCTGACAGTCATGACCGTCAAGGCGCTGCATTGGAGTCGAGGAAAATGGCTTTGCATAGACAAAATGTACAAGTTTGCATTTTCTTGACCATAAATCACACAAGGTTAGCCGTTTAACCGCTTGATGTATTATTGCACCGTAAGATTTTGAGGAGCAGGAGGCGATGTTACTGTTCCTGATCCTGAGCCTGTTTGCAAGGGATGTGGATAGGTGAAGGGCGTGTAGTAGAGTGTCCATGTGTTGGTGGCTGTGCATTTGTAGAGCCGCCCATCGGCAGTGGCTCCATTCGTGTCGTTCCACTCTCCCTCATTAGTCGCCCAATACCCGACGCCGGTTGTGCAGGTGGCGGGTCGTGAGGCGATGGTGCCCACACCCATCCCCGATGCCCCTGTGAAGGAGGCATTCTGGAGGTAATAGTCTCGATTCGGCTGAATCCATGCCGACGTGCCGTTACGGATCTGCACCGGTGCCGCGCTTCCGCCTATCGTATTACTCCAAAAGTAGGCGGGCGTCGAAACCTGTGCGGGGTACATGTTACTGGGAGTCCATTGAGAGCTGTCTGTGGCCCAGCCAATTTGATCGCGGCAAGGCCAGCCATTTGACAGTCTGTTGCCATCGGCTGGTGCAGATCCATTGCATTGACCGAGTGGCGCCCGCGACTCGATGCTCCGCACATTATCCAGAGAAATGTAAGGCTCGCCCCAACCACTGCCGATTGTGTTATTGAATATTGTTCCAGTTCCGCCGCGAATAAAAAAAGGCGTAAAGTATGGCTGGCCGAATTTAATGGTGTTGTTATACACTTCCCACCTACGACAGCCTCTCCATCCTTGATTAGAGTGTGAGTCTATACTGCTGCCTTGAGTGGTGCTAAACCGAATAACCCAACGTCCACCATAGTTGCAATCAACGAGATTCGGTTGCCCACCGTTAAACACCCATGTTGAATCCTCAACGTACACTGCATTTGCGTCTCCTAGACCTAATGGACTGACCCAGAGCGTTCCTGAATTCTGGGCAACGTCGGGGAAACCAAAGATCAACGGCCGCGCGTCGACAAAGGCAACATGATCGATTAGCCCTGTCGGCCCGTATGGCACATCAACCCGTAAGCCATAGGCCCAAACTCCATCAACGAGAGCCCCTGACGTAGCACTTCTTAAATTCATGTGATCGATGCGCCAGCCATCTCCGTCAACTACGATTGCGGCCGATCCTGCTGGAACAGTAACGGTGAATCCAGTGATCCGAGAACTATTCCCATTCCCTTCTGAGCCAATGCGCCATGCCATCGATCCGGTTCCTGTGATGTTGGTGACCCCGGGACCTGCACCCTGTACTGTAATGTTCTTGCCGATGATTGAGACTGTTGCGGTGCCCCAATTGCAGTTTCCAGAGGGAACAAGGACAACATCTCCGTTCACCGAGGCATTAATCGCGGATTGCACATTTGCAGCCGAGCACGTAGCACTATTTCTTGTGGCGGCATAAGCGGGGAAAGTGACACCTGTGAATATAAGTAGCCATAGAATGACAATTTGAATTTCTCTCACAGTACTCCTCCTTCGTTTGTCAGATTGCCTTACCAAACCATTGAGTTCTCACTAATTGAGAAGACAGATTTCGCCATGGAACCTTGTCTCAGGACACTAGAACCTATTTCAAAATTGAAACGCGCCACTTGATCTGGTGTGTGTTCTGTAAATCCCAGCGCCACAACGTCCATATTTCAAAGGATTATGCTGTTTCTTCAGGGTTTCGATCCATCGAGCGAAGCTTTTTACCATCGCTAATCGATTTTGCGATAGGTTCTAGTGTGGTTATGCTTAATTCATAAATTTAAAATGCAAGCTCCTAGAGTGAAGGTGCCAAGCAATAAATATGCCAATAGTCATGTTATGTTCGTTTGTTAGAATAAAATATGATACGTACAAGTAACTGAAATCATAGGAGTACAACACGTTTTACTTCTTGTTCTTGAAAAGCACTCACATTCTATTTGTAGTTGTGTGCAATCCAGGTGCAGAAACGTATGCATTACCCTAGTATGTGAACGAGTGTTGCTTTTTTCTTCTGAAAGCCTTTGACCGCTTCGTGGGTTTGCTCCTTTCGGCAAAGGGACCGGCAAAGCCATCATCCTACTTTACTTTTAAGGTGCCGTCGTTTTTCGAAGAGATGTCAACCTCAGTAAAGGAATAGGAACCATTTGCTAAGGTGATCGTTGCTCCGTCGGAGGCTGAGTTAACGGCCGATTGCACGTCAGATGACGTAGACCCCGCAGTGCAGCTCCACGTTATTCCGCTGCCACTGCAGGCGGCCTCAGCAGAAGAATTTACCATCAATAACATGGCAACGCACAATCCCAGTAGAAACGAAAAAAATCGCATGGAGGCCTCCGTGTTAGTTCCATCTAATATCATTGAATGAAGTCAGTTGCTTAATTAATTATGTAACCAAACTATGCATCTAAGGTCGTCATAAATCTAATGCCATTTTCAACTGCGAAGATGTCAGCAAACAACATACCGAACTTCTATGTTAGGAATACAAAATTACAACTATTCAACTCTTTGATCTATAGTGAAACATTTGTGGTCGGCTTTATGCTGGTGCTACTATTCGTACACTATAGATCTTAATGGTTCTCATATGTACCACCCATTTATACGTTCCTTCTATCAATTTGAGACCCGGCGGTGTGGTGTATGTGCTACAAAACCTTCCTCGTCAGCTCCGTTGCGCATCTGCTTGATGTCGTCCTTCTTGACTGGCAGAGCTGATATTGTACGAGCAAAAGTCATGCCCATCTAAAGACTGGCTCAAATTTGAAACTTCATTAGAACTTCTGAATACTTTGCTCTTAGACAAGGTCCCAGAAGGCGTCCCTCATAATGCACTAGTGTGTATGGACTGCCCTACAGCAGGGACCGTCACCCTATCATCAGAGTATTTGAGTTGATTCGTGCGCATGGATGGAACAGCGCCTCAGTGTCTGAGTACCTGGGGGCAGAACGCTTTCTGTAATCGTTTATGGGAGCGGCTCCTCCACGGGGCGGCTGATTAAAAAGCATGAGCCTGGGAATGACATGGGCTCAACATTTTAAATGGTGTAGGTTTTTGGGCATGCAGAGCGCCATCAAGGAGAACGTGCGGAGCAAAACTGCAAGGAACACCGCACCGCTTATCACGAAACTCTATTACTATCTGAAGCCAGCTATCCCGTGGACCATCAGGATACGACTCCGACGACTGATTGCAAATCGGCTGCGGAGGAAGTTCAGCGACTCCTGGCCCATTTTGTCCTCTGCAGCTCGACCGCCTGAGGGGTGGCCTGGGTGGCCGAACGGCAAGCAATTTGCCTTTGTTGTCACGCACGATGTCGAGGGCGCGCGCGGGTTGGGACTGTGCCGGAAGCTGGCCGATCTGGACAAAGCGTTGGGCATTCGTTCAGCGTTCAACTTCGTGCCGGAAGGGGAGTACCGCGTACCCGATAACCTCCGAGCGGACCTTGAACGGGAAGGTTTTGAAGTTGCTGTCCATGATCTGCATCACGACGGATCTCTCTATCAATCGTCGAAAGACTTTCGCGAGCAAGCACAAGAAATCAATCAATACTTGAAGAAATGGAAGGCGTCTGGCTTCCGGGCGGGCTTCATGTTTCATAACCTCGATTGGCTTCATGAGCTCGATCTGCGCTACGATGCCTCGACGTTCGACACCGATCCATTCGAACCACAACCTGATGGAGTCGGGACGATTTTTCCATTCTGGTTTCCACTCAACAGCTCGAAGGGCTACGTCGAACTTCCTTGTACTCTTCCACAGGACTCAACGATGTTCGTGATCTTTAAGGAAACGACGATCGATCTTTGGAGGAAGAAGATTGATTGGGTGGCTTCACACGGTGGCATGGTCTTGGTGAACGTCCATCCTGACTACATTTCCTTTGATGGAAAGCCAAATGCCTCGGAATATCCGGTTGATCTGTATGAACAGCTTCTGAAGTACGTCACTACACGCTACGGCAATAGCTGTTGGTATGCTCTTCCGCGTGAGATCGCGGCGTTTGCCGCGCAGGTGAAACCTAGGCTGGCTCCTAGCACACGCTCTTCCAACCACTAGGAGAATAACGGGAACGTCAGGTAATGCTGCCGTCTAACGTCCTGTATCACACTGGGCCGTCCATGCGACGGCTACGCCGAAGCTTCCGCTTACGCCTTGTCAGGTACACCGACCTTCGAGCTTCGTCGAGAAGTTAGTAACCTCAAGAGTTCTTCTGTAGACCAGAACCATTTCTTTCTCTTCAAACGTGCTCATGCGCTCATTATCTCTGTGGTGGGATAAACTTTTTCTTTTTCTCGGCCTAATGAAGAGCCGTCAGTCGTTTTCCCCTACATACATCCTTTCTCAAACGGTCTATCGCGACGTGGTTCAGCGCGAGTCCAAGCGTGTTGAACGAGCGGGTCGCCCCTGTCGAATCTTGCTCGTCTACCATACAAACCCACAAGGGCTTGTTGTACCCCTGGGAGCCGAGCTCATCGACAAAGCCTTCTCCTTGTTATCTCGCAATTGCCGTGACACCGACTATATCGGTTGGTATCAGCAAGGCCACATCGTTGGTGTTTTACTGACGACACTGCAACAAGACTCCATCGTCGACGGTTGTAAAACACTACAAGCTCGTTTAGTGGATTGTTTGTGCGATGCCATCGCATTGCCAGAGAGTCACTCCCTTCAGGTACATACACTGAATCCAGATGACCTCTCGACATTCATGGCAATGGACTGTTTCCCCTCGTCTCCAGTTCAAAAAGATTAGGTCCGGTAATGCCTTCTAACCTCTTTAAAGGAGTACGACTATGTTACATCTAGGTGTGATTGGGTATGGGTACTGGGGGCCGAACGTGGTGCGAAACTTCCTGGGGCACCACGACTGCAAGGTCGTCACAGTCTGCGACAAGTCCCCCGCGGCATTGACTCGTGTCATGGCGGCGTATCCTGGCATTGGCGTGACGACTGATCCGGATGCTGTGCTTCTTGCCACGGACATCGATGCAGTCGCGATCGTGACGCCTGTGTCATACCACTACGAATTGGCCAAGAAAGCGCTTGAGAATGGGAAGCACGTGTTCGTGGAGAAGCCCTTTACCGCGACGTGCGCAGAGGCGGAGGAGCTGATTGAACTGGCGGATCGCCGTGGGCTCAAGATTATGGTCGACCACACCTTTCTCTTTACCGGAGCTGTTCGCAAGATTAAGCAACTCCTCGATGAGGGCACGTTAGGCCGGCTGTACTACTACGACTCAACGCGCGTGAATCTCGGGCTCTTTCAGCACGACGTGAATGTGCTCTGGGATCTCGCGCCACATGACCTGGCAATTATGGATTACCTGATCGGAGTTGAGCCGGAGTTGGTCGTGGCTACCGGCGGGGCCCACGTGAACAATCTCGAAAATATTGCCTACCTCACCGTGTATTTCCCCGACAATGTTCTGGCGCACATCAATGTGAATTGGCTCTCACCCGTGAAAATGCGTACGACGATGGTCGGCGGACAAAAGCGAATGCTGGTTTGGAATGACCTCGATATGGCGGAAAAAATCCGTATCTATGACAAGGGCGCTGACATCAAAAATGAATCGGGGGTGCATTCAGCCTTGGTCAGCTACAGAACCGGCGATATGTATGCGCCGAAAATCGAAGAGGCCGAGGCACTGAAAGTGGAAACGCGCTATTTCCTCGACTGCATCATGAACGGGACGAAACCGATCAATGATGGGCTGGCTGGGCTGCGAGTCGTCCGTATTCTGGAGGCGGCTGAACAGTCCCTGAATCAGCATAAGGAAATTGTGCTGGCATGAAACCTCGTACGGCGGAGATAGGGCCGATGGGAGCCGATAGGATAGTTATGCATGATGACAGCAATGTGACGGAACAGTATCCCATGCTGTTAGAGGAACAATTCTTCAAGCAGGCGATCATGCGGGAACGCAAGCGTGCCGATCGTTCTGGGCTTGCCATGGTAATGGTGCTGGTCGAACTACCACAATGTTCGATGGGGCGGAAGGCAAGCGGCAACGCCGCTGTGATGAATGCGTTGTCGGCTCTTGCATCGGATGTAGGTATTCTGGGTTGGTTTACACCGCCGTACGTCATCGGTCTGATCATGCCGGAGATTGATCCTCCCGACGTGGGGGAGGCTTGTGATCAGATCACAAGCACAGTCAAGAGCGCAGTCACGCCTCAGAGTAGTGATGGGCTCGCACGACGGAACTCGATCAAGTTGCTGGTGTATCCGGAACCAACCGTATCAAGTAGCGACCATGCGCCTTCTTTGGATCTGGCGCTGTATCCGGACCTATCGGCAGATCACTCAGGTGCCTCACAATCCCAACTGTTCAAACGGGGCATGGACATTGTGCTTAGTTCCATGCTGTTACTTCTTTTCTTGCCGGTGTTTGCTTTCATCGCCGTCCTGGTCAAGCTGTCGTCGTCAGGACCGGTCTTTTTCAAGCAGATGAGGATCGGGTATATGATGAAACCCTTCACGATGTACAAGTTTCGATCGATGTATGCTACGGCGGATCACCAGATACACCAACACTATGTGAGCTGGTTCATCACCGCGAGCGACCAGATACAGACTGATGAGAAACCAGCCGTGTTCAAGCTCACGAATGATGCCAGAATCACTGCCGTTGGTCGGTTTCTACGCAGAACCAGTCTTGATGAACTACCGCAACTCTGGAATGTTCTGATCGGCGACATGTCACTCGTGGGACCGAGGCCGCCGATCCCCTACGAATTACAACAATATAAACCATGGCACAAAAGCCGTCTTCTGGAGGCCAAGCCAGGCATGACCGGCCTCTGGCAAGTGGTCGGTCGAAGCCGTACTACCTTTGATGAGATGGTACGCCTTGACTTACGTTATGCCAGAACCATGTCCCTGTGGTCGGACATCAAAATTCTACTGGCGACACCGGCCGCGATGTTCACGGGCAAGGGCGCTTGTTGAGACAGTTTCTACCCTATTCTTCTATACGCCTGATCACAGCCTTAAACCTAATGGGCGCTCGAGATCGCACCCCGTAGCCTAGATCAGATAACCGGAGGCATGGACATCAGACTAGCTATGGCGGCGTCTATAGTTAGGCAGTCCGTGTACCGACTTTCCGCATTCGTCATGAATCGAGGCCGTTCCTTACTCCTCATACTGCTCTTGCTATCATTCATCGGATGCGACAGTAGTGATGAGCAAGAAGAGGAGCGTCCTATCAACAGCAGACAGAATGGGTTCACAGTCAGTTTGGCATGGGACGCCGTCCAAGACTCTGGTGTGCTTGGTTATTACATTCATTACGGAAAAGAGGTACCATCTTTAGGTGTGGAAATAGGATAAAGGCGCGTACCCTTTCGGTTGAACACTCAACCACCGCCTCGGTTGCCGCCGAGGGGAAAGGATACGCCACCATGCGAGAGAAGAACAGCACC
>Ga0268299_1003755_pt1 | contig 13213 bp, 10 predicted proteins | sample NOBtaG_FD_193484 | JGI IMG/M metagenome (GOLD analysis project Ga0268299, IMG submission 193484) | Activated sludge microbial communities from bioreactor in Nijmegen, Gelderland, Netherland - NOB reactor | ecosystem: Engineered > Bioreactor > Aerobic > Activated sludge | place: Netherlands...
GAATGATCCCATCGTAGAGCCGGGATTTTCCCTTCTTGTTCGTGTCTCGGTGTTTGATAGGCGTCTTGGCGGGAAGCGAGCATAAGAGCTCAAAGTATTCCTCAACGGTTTTCTGCTCCTCAATCCCGCCTACACTTCCGATCACCGCACCAACGCACGCAAATGCTGAGGCAAATGACCGAGTGGGAATTGAAAGACCAAAAACTCGCTTTTCATCAGATTGGCCCAACGGGCATGCAGCAAGGTTCCCAAGCTCCATGAAAAACTTGGCCCATTCTGGTAGCGGAATCAGAGTTCCGTCGGTCTCGCGATAACGCAGCCTAACGATATCTGAGACCTTAAGAATCATTCTGAGGTCATGCGGCATAGGGAAATTATACGGTTTTTCAAAACTACAAAGCCTATCTCCGAGGCCGAATATCTGAAAGAGTGTAGGTAATCCGGAGTCGGTTAGAATTTAAGGAGGGATATATCGAAGTAACCATGCTTTGATCGAAAAGATAAAGATAAGATCGAGAACGAAGTTGCTGCTTGGTATCGCCAAAGTGCCCGACAATTCTTTGGCCAGAAACTGGGAGCACTCCTCGGAAATTTTGCGAATCATGGAATACATCTCCATCATTGCTTAAGCGATCAACACTATCCCATGCGGGCGAGGAATGAATAGCAGTGAATACTTTCATTTGCTTTAGATCCTTTTAATTCGTGATGTGAGATCTATTGAGGCAATATTTCCCCGCCTTGTTGGATTCCATCTTCCTCCAGTCCGGCACATATACCGACATCAAGCTAGAAAATAACTTACCGTGGTTAGGTACACGTAAATGTAATAATTCATGGACTATTACATAGTCTCGAAACGCTTCTGATTCATTCGTTAGATCGGCGGACAAACTTATCATCCCCGCTGTAGAACACGAAGCCCATTTACGTTTCATGGGCTGCACTCGAATTTGTTTTGGCCGGACGCGAAGACGATCTGCCCACTGAGTCACCGCCTTTTTTAAGTCTTCTTTGCTTGAGGTAGATTGCATCACCTTGTGGCCAATATCTCATCTGTCAGGCTTATCATCTGATCACTGCCGATAATTGGTAGAAGAATTTTGTAAATCTGTGCCTTTAACTGCCGCAACTCGTCAGAATTTGAGCTGTAGTTTTCAAATTGTTCAAGAGCTTTTGATATTTCAGAAGCTAATGACTTAGCATTCCCAATCCCTTTACGCTCCAATATCCAATAAGTACCAAACGTGGCATTATCCAAGCCAGATGCCTTTCTAGCTTCTTCCATTCGCCGCTTTTCTTCCATTAGACCAACAAGACGATCTCGCGCATCTAGGGTCGATATTTGGCGTTCTATCAATTGGTCAAGCACTGCGTCCGCGCGTTCTCCGATCCCAAACAAAATGGGATCGTTCTGTCCTTGCTGTTGGGTTGTTTGTGCAAGGATCCTCACCAAATTCATAATTTTCGCATTATTGCTAGGAGAACCATCTTTAAGTGCCTTTAAGGATTCTTCATCAAAATCAACCGGCTCAGTCATCCTCTCAATGCCATGGGCTTCAGCATTCTTGCGAACGAGGTCTTCAGTCTTGTGAGCGATTTCACTAAGGAACGAACTTTTCCTTCCGTAAGCAATCCTAAGCATTACATAGATATCTGCCAGGCGGTTATAGCTCTCTACATAGTCTCGAAGCTCCGGAGAAGGTGACAATATCTCATAGAGCGTTTCAATTTCTTTGTAGAATTCGACAAACTTCTGGCGCTCATCTGCGTCAAGAAATGTTTCGTAAAGAAGCCTCTCGAGTTTTTTGTCATTGCCTCCTGAGCCGCCAGCCTTCTCAAGATATTCCCTGCCACTTCGGTCCATCAACTCGCGAAATCGCTCTAACAGAAGATCAAGGTCCTCAACTACGCTACTTACTTCATCGGAATCAAACGCAAGAGCCTTATTTAGTTCGCGCAAGATTCCGATAAAATCAACTATCAAACCACAAGGCTTTTTAATTCCGTCCTTGTCCTCGTAGGGCCTGTTCACACGGGCGATAGCCTGGAGCAAAACGTGATCGCGCATTGGTTTATCCAAATACATGCAGTAGAGGACCGGAGCGTCGTAACCGGTCAACAGCTTGTCAGTAACAATCAGTATCTTCGGCAACTCATCCGGCTTTACAAATGTCTTGCGAGCCGATTTCTCTGTAGCGTCATCCAGCTGTATCTCCGCCACCAGGGGACGGTCAACGATATCCGCGGCATTTTTTGTGTAAATTGCCTGTGAGTATTCTTTTGGAAGGTACTCATCGAGGGCATTTTTATAAAGGGCGCATGCCTCACGATCAACCGCAACGAGAAAAGCCTTATATCCCAATGGCTCAACATTCTCGCTAAAGTGTTTTGCAACGAATCGAGCAACTTTCTCAACACGATCATTAGCTTTAAGAAATGCTCTCAAATTAACTGCCCGATCGAGAATGCGATTCAGATCGTCAATGTCGCTAATGCCTTCAGTTTCACTGACACTTAAGAACTCCTTTTCAAGTAACTGCTCATCAAGCAACAACTCGCCGGCGGCAAGCGTATGACGGAGTTTCACCGTTGTGCCGTCCTCAATAGACTCGCGGATTGAGTACTTGTCGAGATATCCGCTCTCGTCATCAACTCCGAAGGTCTTGAATGTGCCTTTGCCGTATGCAGTTTTGTCTATAGGTGTTCCGGTAAACCCGATTATAGTTGCGTTGGGCAATGCACCCATTAAATAGTTTCCGAGATCGCCGCCGGTTGAACGGTGAGCTTCGTCGATCAATACAACAATGTCGTCCCGGGTGCAGGAATCTTTTTTCAGGTCGTCAAACTTATGGATCATCGAAACTATCAACCCACGAAAGTCCTTGTCGAGAAGCTCTTGAAGTTTTTTCTTCGAATAGGCTTTCTCAATGCTTACTTGGCGGCCCTGCATCTCGCCAAACAATCTCTCGACCCATCCGGAGATTTGTCCTTCGAGTTCATTTCGGTCAACAACTGCCAGAACGGTTGCGCCAGCAAAGTTTTCCTTGTCCTCAAGAATCAAGCGTGCGGATGTCAACAAAGTAAATGTTTTTCCTGAACCCTGTGTGTGCCAAATTAGGCCTCGTTTTCTGACGGGATCGGCAGCACGCTCAAGTATCTTTAACGACGCTCGCGTTTGATGTTGTCGAAGGATGGTTTTTTCAAGCACATCGTTCTTGACATAGAAAAGAATCCATTCTCGAAGCATCGTGAGAAAACGTTCCGGCTCAAAAAACGTCTTGATCGCTTCCTGAAAACTTGTATATCGCCGTCCGCCGTTATCCTTCCAGGGAACAATGTCCTTACGACGGTAGTTCCACGTAACGCCGTAAAAATATTCGATCAAGTGGGTCACGTTAAAAACCTGCGGCGTGGTAAGCATTTCCGGCGTCTCGATCTCGTATCTGCGAAGCTGTTTTATCGCGCGCTCCATTGCATCGGGCACTTTAGGATTTTTGTTCTCGATTATCGCTACCGGTATGCCGTTGATCAGAAAAACAATGTCGGCGCGATTACCTTTGCGCGACGGAAACTGATATTTCCACTCGAAGGTCACTTGAAGAAGGTTGTTGTCGACGTCGCGGTAATCTATCAGCGATACATTGCGATGGCGGCTTTCCGATTCGACAAATATGGTGCGATTGCCTCGCAGCCATTCAAGCACTTCGCGGTTTCCTTCGATCGTCTTCGGGACGCTCTCGATCCGCTGAATGATGCTGCCGACATTTTCGGACGTAACTAAGCTGGGATTGAGCCGAATCAGGGCGTGCTCTAGTTCGTCGTAAAAAAACAGACCGCTCTCGCCGCCGCGCTTTTTCAACGCATCAGTATCGGATACCGTCTTCCAACCCGCAGCCTCCGCATATCCCACCATCGGAAACTGTATAGTAGCGATCTCACTTGCAAGGTTAGGCATCTTTGTAATGTTGACGTCTGATGTCTGGGCGTTCATACTATAATGTCTTGTGCCGTCGTTCAGGCAATCGTCTAAAAATTGCAAAGAAAGCGTTTATAGGTCGCTTGTCTTCCGATACCATGCCAACCGCCGTCCAAAATCGAATCGTTAAATTGCGCTTTCGCGAGCCGATACGCAACCTGCCAAGCTATAAAAGCAATGGCGGCATGGAAAGTAAGTTCGCTTATCGGTTTGCTCAGGCATATGTTGATCAATTTCGAAAACTTCATCGCAACACTGGAAAAAATAGGATCGCTGTTGCACGTGAGATTCCGGCAAATGGATATGGCATCGCAGACTTGGTGGTCGCAACATGGAAATCGCGGAATACCGCCAAACCAATGTCTGCCATAAACTTCATTTCGAAATATCAGCCAACTGTCCGGGCTTTTGAAATCAAGATGTCGGACTGGCGAAAAGCGCTAATGCAAGCCAACCGATATCGGTTTTTTGCCCACGCACCGATCGTTGTTTTGCCGTCTGCCAAAGTTGGTCCGGCGCTCAAATATCTCGAAACATTTCGTGGGCTCGGCGTTGGTCTTTGGTCTTTTGACACCGACACCGACCGAATCACAAAGCATTTCACTCCCAGACCACACCGCCCCGTTGATTTTGATCGACACGCGAAGGTTCTTTCGAGTGTTGCAACGGCTAACAAAACCACTAAAGCTCTGCAAGTTTTTTAAACACCTCCAACCCGTCTTCCAACTGACGTAAGAATTCGAGATTAGTATCTAATCCGCGCAAGAGTCCGTATGTGTTCAGTGTGTAGTATGCTTCGTTTGCCCGATGCAAACGATCCTTCAAAATTGCAATCGATTTTTCAATATCTGGAGAATCTGCCTCTTCATTAAGTGATCCCAATGCCTCCCAGCTCTGTAGTGCTTCAAGGGTTCGGGTCGGGAGGTCGTCTTGACTTTGATACTCCTTGTCGTGCGGAAGACCGTTAATAACTTCCGGCAAAAACTCAGCGATATTGAGTTCGTCAATCTTGATCCGATTTAGCAAACGTTTGCTAAGGTAACGAATGATCGGAGCCTGTCCACCTCCGCCGTTCGAACGCACATACCGTCCCATTGAAAAAACACGAAGGTTTGACCACCAACCGGTTGCACATCCGACAGCTCCGGTGGCATTCAGAAAAGGCGAAATTATGTCGGCGAATCCGTTGATCACTCTGAAGCCGTTCTGGGTAAGCGCGAAGTTCAACATCATCCATGCTCCGAGTACACGTGCATCCATGATCTCGGAGTGAACTACGTCGGATCGCTCTGTTACCGAACCGCCGCCAACCAGCACGTAGAAACCGTCAGGTCTTGAATCGATTCCCGTCATCTCGTTCAAGAAGTCAAGGAATTCCTTAGTATTTAATAGCGTCTTTCTGTCTATCGACAGTGTCGCGTAAACTGGTTTAGCCTTGTCTTCAAAGCATTCTCTAGCTTGCTCAATAAAACCGAGCGCGACACTTGCTTCCATTGAATCGAATGAATGAGGAATATAAACATTAGGCGCAATGTGCGCCGTGACAGGCAGATTTGCCACGCGCTCAAATACTGTTGTCAAAGCGCCCCGAACCACTTCAGATCGAACGAGATCGCGCCGTCTGAAGGTTCGCAGATAATCCCATTTTTCAAGTTTTCCAAGCTGAGCGTTTTCCCATCCCATTGAAAGAGAAGCGTAAAATTCAGGGTCCAACAATATCTCCGCGGCGGGGCGACTATTCCGAGCCTCTTGCAGCGTTTCAAGAGCTCTTTCCGGAGGCAGATAGCGGGCGCTGAATATAGCACCATCCAAGAGGCCTTCTTGCAATCCCCTTGTGATCTTGTCCGAGCGCTGATGTCCGTCTTGTGCATAAACTTTCATAGGTTTTTCTTTATCTCCTCCAACACGGCGTTCGGATTACGAAATCTCAAAGACGGATTCTTCTTAACTGTCCGGTCTATTAACAGACAAAACCATTCAGGAAAATCGCTACGAAAAGTCTCCAGTTTTGGCGGCGGATAATTCATGATTCTGTCGCGGGTTGTGAATACATCTTCGTATTTTTTTACAAGCGGATGTTTTCCCGCAGCAAATTCAAAAATAGTTGTTCCTGCAGAGTAAATATCCGCGCGGATATCAACTGAGCTTTTATAGCTCGGGCTAAACGATTCCGGAGCCATGTAACGCGTGGTGCCTGGTGCAATTCCGGCGCCAGGGCCGGTTAGTTCGGTGCCCTGAACTTTGAATGCGATACCAAGATCCAAAAGAACGAACGGTCGATCCGCTAATCCGGTTGCCATTACATTCGCCGGCTTAACATCGCGGTGGATGTGTTCAGTAGAATTGATCTCGCTCAACGCCTCCATCAAGGAAGTCGTAAGCGACAGGGCTTCGTCAAAGGTTGTCTGCTGACCCGTCTTGATCACCTCAGTAAGCGGCTGTCCCGGAAGCCATTCTTCGCTATACACAAAATAATCGCGACCCGCTATTCTCAATGTCGCAGGCTGGACCGAGGCCAGTTTGACCAATGATGGGGCGGTACATTTACTCAACACATCGATCTCGCGCTCCAGCCGGGCTACACGGCGGGTTCGTTCGTCATCCTCTTCATCCTCGGGCAGCCACGCAATTTTCAATGCTTCTTCCTTACCATTTATGTCGGCGCGAAAAACATGCTTAAATCCGCCGGTGGCGATGAATTCGGCACTCTTCACCTCCGGCATATCGGCTAAAATCTCACTTTCATCTGGACGATATTCCATTGAATTCCTCCGAACAGTATTCTTGGCTTTTTTATTAATAGTAGCCGATTTATTAATAGTGACCGCACTTGTGTCGATATCGAGATCAGTGACGCGAATCTCTCCGGTCATTAGTTTGTGTAGAAGTGTTTTGAACAGCTCACGCAATGTCGCACGTTTCCGCTCGTGAATAGCGATCTTGCGATCGATTGTTTGTATGATATTGACAATTTCTTGTGCTTCATTAACATCCGAAGGACAAGCAATCTTGAAAGTCGCTACGTCATCAAGATTCAAGGTCATTGTTCCATGTGCTGACGCAACAATCTTGCTCAGGAGACGTTGTTTCCCGTGATAAATCGCCGAACGCAAAAAATCACCTGAGTAGTCCCCGCGACTTACAAGGGCCTTGATGTCCTGATTAAATGCCATGGGGCGTTTAATCACCGCAACCGGAAGGTCTTTTGCTAATCCCATTCCTCTAACTAAAAGAAAAACGCTATCGCTTGGAGCCAACCGACTGCCTGCGTCAATTCCTTCGACTGAAACATGATCGATTGCGTCATCAAGAGACGGAGACTTCAGATCTTTTCCTGAAACCCACGGTATGTCGCCTTTCCAAAATTCAGGTATCGATTTTCGGGGAGTACCTCCACTCCATATTTCACAAAGAGTTGCAATATCCAGAGGCATCCACCTCTCGGGCATAGGTCCGATTTCGGTTTCTTTTTGGAATTCGTTGCGGAGGCCGCGGGTGAAGAGTTGATGCATGATCGCTTGCTTTAGCTCACGCGCCGTCCGAACCAGTTTCTCTTCCGTCTCTATGGCCCGCTGCACCTTCCACAACACAGCCGCGATTTTCTCCTGCTCCGCCGCAGGCGGAATCGGAACGGGAAATGAGCGTATAACGTGTTCCGGAATCCGTTGCCGTCCGGTTGACCCTTCCATTTTTTCTGCGAGTGCGTGTCGGGCTTCCGGATGCAGCAGATAAAAAAATAGAAATAAATTGCTGTCATCACCGATGGCTTGCAAAGGGATTAATTCAGTAGAGCCAACCCCAAAATCTGAAGTGATTGTTCCAATTCCTTGCTTTCCGTTTTCAAACGAAGGAGTTATTTTCGGCAGGAGCACATCTCCTTTTTCAAAATATGAACCGCTCGATATTTTTTTTGGTTCCCGAAGATCAACCCTGACCTCATGTTGTCCGCCAATCGGCACTGCTTCCATTGCAACGAACGGAATAGTGTCGAAGTCCGCGTAGCTAATATTACGGGACTTCTTAGTGACCCTGTAACGGTCGGAAATTATCTGCCATTTCCATCCGTCAGGTAATTGCGCGTCAAGAAGACTCATTGTTCCTATCTTGTAATCGCTCCTAAAAGCGTTCTTAACTCATTGGACAATCGGTCAGATTCTGTATCCAGATTCTCCAATTCAACAAGTAGCTCCGACATCGGTCTAAAGGCAATTTCCGATCCGTTTGCCAAATATCGCGAAGGTGATAAGTTGAAATCATTCTCCGCAGCCTGCTCATTCGTTATGACAGTGCAAAAGCCTTCGACCGGCTCGCCCTTGTGAAATGTTTCTGCAATCTTGTGAATCGCATCCTCAGGCAAATAATTTTTGGGCGTACCCTTCTTGAATTCGCGTCCAGCGTTAACAAGAGTGATCTTTCCTTTACGATCCTTTGGCTTGTTCTTGCGAAGGACGACGACTATTCCGGCTGCGGTCGTGTTGTAGAACAGGTTATCGGGCAAAAGTATCACTCCGTCAATGTGGTCGTTTTCGACAAACCATTTTCGGATATTTCGTTCCTTGTCCTCGTTCTTGCTGCCGCTGCCGCGGGTAACCGCGCCGGTATCGAGCACCACTGCGGAGCGCGACGTGTCCTTCATCGAGGCAAGCGTGTGCTGAAGCCATGCCCAGTCCGCCTTGCTGGTCGTGATGCCGCCTTGTTCCTCAAACCTGCCGAAAGGATCGTTCTCGTAAACGTCCGAACTGAACGGCTGGTTCCACATCGGGTTGGCGACGACGATATCGAAACGCTTCAATCCAGTTTCGCCTTCGCGGAACTTCGGGTTACGCATCGAATCACCGCGAAGAACTTCGCCGTCCATATCGTGGATGATCCGGTTCATGCAGGCGATCGAATAACTCGAACCCGTCAATTCCTGTCCGTAGAGTTTTAGCGGAATCTTCGATAACGGATCTAACTGGCGGCAGATTATTTGTAATTTGATAAGCAGCCCGAACGAACCGCAGGCGTAGTCGTAGCATTCTTCGCCGGGTCGGGGCCGCATTAGTTCAGCGATAAGAAATCCGACTTCTGTCGGGGTAAAGAACTCGCCCGCACTCTGCCCTTGTCCTTCGGCAAATTTCCGCAGTAGATATTCGTAGCACCGACCGAGAAAATCAGGCTCGACATCGTGAAGGCCAAGTCGATATCGTGGATCAGAGAAACTTTCGATCACACCTTTCAAAGCCGCATCGCTGATCTCTCGTTCGCCGTTGCGGGTTTCGTTGAAATCGACAGTATCGATAACTCCGGCAAGAGACTGATTGTGTTTCACGATCTCACGAATGGTTGTCGTGAGCTGTTCGCCGAGCGACTTGGGCTTCTTGCCTTCGGGCCACTCAAAAGGAACGCGCCCGCTGACAACCGGCCAACGAGCCTCAGGCGGAATGTAAAATCGCACAAGGCTGTGATCAGCCTCAAGCACGTGCAATGCGATTTCTTTATCTCCAAACTGCTCTGCCAACCGATTTATTTCGTCGTCGAAAACGTCCGAAAGCCTTTTAACAAACAGCATCGGGAGCAAATAGTCTTTGAACTTAGGGGCGTCCTTTTCTCCACGAATCGAACACGCAGCATCCCAAAGCATCTGCTCCATTGGTTTGTTCCCAAGCACTTGGCTGCGTGATGTTCCGCGTTTGGTGCGTCGAGGGGTATCCGATGAATCGGTGCTTTCGTCCGCCCATTCGCTCCCAAATAATGAACCCAGAGTTTCAAGCTGGGCTTTCTGGGGCTTAGATTTGCCGGTTTCCCACCTATTCACGGTGGCAAACGAGACATTCAACCGTGCCGCCAACTCTTCTTGACTTATGCCTTGTTGTAGCCGTAGCGCCCGAACCTTGTTGCCAAAATCGGTCATAATGTTATAAATGTTATAACATACATGCTTGACAAGTCAATAGAGGTTTAGTATTACTGTATGTGTTGCGAGGTGGAGAACAGCTTGATTGGGTAGCTGTTAATCTTCCTAAGAAAGAAGCCGACCGTGTATCAGACGGCCGGCTCCTAAGTTAAACCCAAATGCACTAACGATTGACAAAGGGTTATGGTGAGCGAAGACTGCGCTATGCGCAGAAAACACGCATTTTTATTGTAGCTCATCCGCGTACCAATGAGAAATCCTGATCCTTTGTCTCTGACGTTTATCGAGGTTATTTCAACATTATGGTTGAAGATTATTCAGATAAAACAGAAGACCAGCGTGAGTCTGGTTCTACGTCCGAGGCTAGGGTCCGCAAGTATACATTGCTTGTGAACAGCCGCAAGGAAGATTGGGAGAGCGATCTCATCTCGTTTGATGAAGTGGTTAAATTGGCATTCCCCAATGATCCAAGTCCTAACACGATTTATTCCGTGACTTATAAACACGGCCCAAAAGAGAACCGCGAAGGAAGCATGGTGCAAGGCGTTTCGGTGCGAGTTAAGTCAGGGATGAACTTCTATGTCACACCAACTGGTCAATCATAGTCCTGACTTGCTAAAGCTGAGAAATGAAGGCTATGAGGTTGAGATAAGGGATGCGTTTCTGCTTGTTCACAGCATCCCTTATGTAAATCAGAATGCCGAGGTAAAATCCGGCACTTTGGTCTCAGAGTTGACGCTCAGCGGTGATCGGACCACAACACCTGGAAGCCATACCATCCATTTTATTGGCGAACATCCCTGCAATAAAGATGGGTCAGAGATAGCTCAGATAAAGCACCAATCGAGCACTCAAAAACTGGCAGAAGGTTTGATCGTAAATCACTCTTTTTCTGGTAGACCATATGATAAACCGTCTAAGAGTTATGACGATTACTACGAAAAAATTACTCGTTACGTCGGCGTAATCTCTGCGCCGGCACAGTCTTTGGATAAATTAGCGTCACCTAAAACATTCAAGGTAATTGAAAGCACAGACGAAGAATCTGTTTTTAACTACCTAGATACAAACTCGAGCCGTGCCGAAATAATCCATATTACAAACAAGCTGAAGTCCCAAAAAGTGGGCATTGTTGGAGTGGGCGGCACGGGTTCTTACATTCTCGATTTCCTGGCCAAAACACCGGTCAGCGAGATTCATCTTATCGATAACGACGAATTTCTGCAGCACAACGCATTTCGGGCGCCTGGTGCAGCGAGCATTACTGAACTGCAGGAAAAGGCTAAAAAAGTAACTTATCATCAACGAAACTATTCAAATATGAGAAAGAAGATATTTGCTCACGAGATGTTTTTGACAGAAGAGAATTTAGGTCTGTTAGCTGATCTAACTTTTGTTTTCATTTGTCTCGATAAGGCCGAGATGAAGAAATTCATTGTTGCCAAACTTGAGGAGCTGGGCATACCGTTCATCGACGTAGGCATGGGAGTGAAGGTCGTTGACGATAAGTTGATCGCCGTCATTCGGACAACCTCAAGTACGTCCGACAAAAGAGATCATGTTCGCGAAAAGCATCGTATTTCTTTTGAAGATCCCGAGGGCGATCCCGACTATCTGACCAATATTCAGATCGCCGAATTGAACGCTTTGAACGCGGCTTTCGCAGTCATTAGATGGAAAAAGTTTTTGGGCTTTTACCACGACAGCGAACACGAGTTTCACAGCACTTACACATTAAACGCAAATTTGTTACTGAGTGAGGAAACTTATGAAGCATGAATTTGTTGAGCACATCCCTAAAGAACTCGAAATCGATACTGTTTACGTATCCATGAATCATGCGACCGTGATCCACAGCTGCTTTTGCGGCTGTGGAAGTCACGTCGTTACTCCACTTTCTCCAACCGGCTGGAAGCTTACTTACGATGGCGAATTCATAACTCTATATCCCTCAATCGGAAGCTGGAATCTGCCGTGCAAATCTCATTACTGGATTCGATCTGGTCAAATTGAGTGGTCTACAAAATGGTCCGATCAGCGGATTGAGGCAGGTAGGTTGGCGGAAGCGAGCAGACGAAATGATTACTATTCGCGACGGTCAGATGTGAGTTCCCCAAATGATCCAGTTCTTGGATTCTGGCCCCGACTTTGGCTGCAATTAACTAAAATATTTCGGAAGAAATAACCGCCTAAGAGCTGAAACTAGATTCGGAAATAAAGCACGAATTCGGTCCACTTGTTGGTAATTAGAGCAAAAAAATAAGCGGCGGGCAGGGCGTAAAATTTGGGCGGGTGTCGCCTGGAGTGGAAATGAACCAAACCTTGAACTGGGTGTATGACAGGATGAGCGGTTTTTTGTCGGGTGTCAGAATGTAAGAGATTTGTTCTCTTCGGGTTGCTTGGTGTCAGAGTCTGACGGCGGTTGTAATTTTTGTAATTTTTCTTGAGTGGTACGTTGTTTGCTCTATTGCGGTGAGATTGTCCCTCTGACGGGAAAGATCGAATGAAGCCGCGGATGGAGTAAACGATGAGAGCCGATGAGAGAGAAAAACTTCTAAAAGAAATCGAGAAAAAAGAGGATGTTGAGGCGACGCGATCGATGTACTTTCGCGTTGGCAAAACTGCGCACAAGGCGATCACGGAATTGGCCGCTATCAGCGGCGCGAACAAGTCGGAAATAGTTCGCAAACTCATCACAAAAGGTCTCACCGGAAAGGACTTCGAGATCGGGCAGGAAAGCCAGTCGGTAAAGCTCGATTGGCTGGTGCGAGCAAGCAAGCGAAACCAAGTTGATGTCGATGCTTTGAAGAAGTCTATCGACGAAATTCGCGAGCGACTCGACTCGATCAAAAGTTCGGAGGCGGAAGCATCGAATACATTTCGGAAACTGCTGCTTGAAATGTACTGCATCTTGTTTGCGGTCTTCTGGGCCGAAAAGCAATCGCTGTCGAAGCTGGTCAAGCTAGCCGCATCGTCATTTGATGAGATCCAGCACCCGGACGACATCGCAGCCCTGGACATGGCAAGCCACCTCTCCTCTTCGGTCAAGGACCTTGATAATTTGGCACGATTCCACGGTCTCAAGATAGGTCCGGCTTTTGGCGATAAGAATTACAACGGCATGAAGGTAGAACCGATTCGAGAGTTCGTTGCCGACCAGCAGAAGAAGCGAGGTGTGGCGAAGAAATGAGAGTCATTGTAAGCGTTCAATCTCAGAGCAAAAGCACTCGCGGATTGGTTCACTATATTGCTCACGCCAAGATCGATCCCGCGCATGAACAATTCAGCAGCCGTAACCTCTTTAACGACCGCTCGGACGTGATCAATGTGCAACAGGC
>Ga0268299_1003756_pt1 | contig 13210 bp, 12 predicted proteins | sample NOBtaG_FD_193484 | JGI IMG/M metagenome (GOLD analysis project Ga0268299, IMG submission 193484) | Activated sludge microbial communities from bioreactor in Nijmegen, Gelderland, Netherland - NOB reactor | ecosystem: Engineered > Bioreactor > Aerobic > Activated sludge | place: Netherlands...
CCTTTTGACGTCGTTGGTTGGGATGGATACTTATACCCATTCGTTTTCAACATTCTCGACTACGAACCGATTACGGGAAGAGTGCATATGCCGCCGCCCGTACATCAAACTTTCACCGGGCAAAACTTTGTCGTTTGCTCATTCGTGCCACGCCTGGTGGATTATCATCCCGATGCAATTCCCGCTCCTTACAACCACAGCAATTTGCAAAGCGATGAAGTGCTCTTTTACGTGAGCGGTAATTTCATGAGTCGCAGGGGAATCTCAGAAGGTTCTATGACCTTTCATCCGGCCGGCATTCCTCACGGACCGCAACCAGAGGCGATGGAAGCAAGCCTCGGCATGACGCGCACAACCGAAACAGCCGTTATGATCGATACCTTTCAACCACTGAACGTCACTAAGGCAGCGGCGGAATTCGAGGACAAAAAGTATGCATTGAGCTGGGCCAAATCTAAATTCGTGAAGAAGTAATCGACTGGGCAAGCGAGGTTGAATGTCAATGAAAGAAGAAGATCGCAATAGGCTGTGCGATATCGAAGCGCGAATGCATGATTGGCATTTTCCTCCGCAGGTGGTAATTGAACTCACGTCTTTATGCAATTTCAAATGCGTTCACTGCAACCATAAAGACTTGAAACGTCAAAAAGGAATCATGGATGAAAATCTCTTTTACAAACTTATCAATGAAATAGTTGACATAGAACCGGAAACCGAAATTTGGCCGACCTTTTACGGTGAAGCTTTTATTCTTGGTGACAAGCTTTTCGAGCGCCTGCGCTATGCAGCCGACCGCGGGGCAAAAAATCTTGTTCTCAACTCAAACGGTTCTCTTCTGCATCGAAAGGACTGGATTGATAAAATCCTCCTTTCCGGCTTGAAGAGATTCATTGTTAGCCTCGATGGTTTTACGCCGGAAACATTCGAATCCATTCGAGTAGGCGGAAAACGCGACGAAATCTTTGCATCGATCGAGAAACTCTTGCGGCGCAAAAATGAGCTGGCAATGGAATACCCGATCGTTCAATGCCAATTTTCTCTGATGGATAAAAATGCCGATGAATTTCCGCCCTTCAAGAAATACTGGGAAGAACGCGGCGCTGAGGTGAAGTCGCGCAACATGCTGTCATGGACAAATTCAGGGCCTGTGGTAGCTCCAAATCTAGACTATGACAGCGACTTTCGCATCGCTTGCCCATGGGGTTTGAATACGATGGCTATTCACTATAACGGCGATGTAGTCGCTTGCGCGGTGGACTATGAAGGACGATTCATCGCCGGAAATGCAAGTAGTCAATCATTGGTTGATATTTGGCAAGGACCGCATAAAGAGCGATTAAGAGAGAAGCATGTTAGCCATGAATGGAAAGAAATTCCCGCCATTTGCAAAACTTGCCCTGACTGGCAAACGGCGGGTGCAACATACCATGGCGGAAAGAATTCAAATCAAAAAAAATACGCAAGGCCATTCTGGTTTCGTGATAACGAAAGCAGCAACTAATTCAGTTCATCTGCCCACTTAATTCGCTATCCGTTCTGCCAGATTTGAGCAATGAGTAGAATTTCTCATTGCTGCAACTCTTCTTCATCTTCAGTTTGGTCAAAGTTTAAATAGTGCTGACCAACCGAATTGAAGATCGCCGGAACATGCAGTGCAACCACTTCATCGGCATAATTGCTGAGAAAATCGAAACTCTCAACACTCATCACAGGCGCCGCTATAATTACATGCCGGGCGCCACGACTTCGGACTGTTTGCAGAGCGCAAGCTGCAGTCATGCCGGTAGATACGCCATCGTCAACTACATCACAACTTTGTCTGCAAAAGCGGTTCTTTCTCTGCCCGCCAACCGGTAGAGGTAGTTCCCCCGCTGTCGGGTGCTGGCGAGCAACTTCTCGCGTTGCAGCTCAACGTATGTTTCTCACTCACTAGACGGCGGAATGTCCTTGTTCAGAATCACGACACCTTCCGAAGATACCGCTACCATCGCAAACTCGGGATCATTCGGATAAGGCAACTTCTTTGCGGCGCCTATTTCGAGCGGGGTACAGAAGCGGCACGCAACTGGAAATGCTACTGGCGCTCAGCCTCTCGGCAATGCTACAATGACGACAGGCAGCGTTCTTACCTTTTCGCTCTGCTTTGATAGGCTGCGCACAAGTTCATCAGCCAGAAGCCATCCAGCCGCTAACCTGTCTTTGAATAACATGACTCGCCCGCTTACTTTTCCGTCTGCTCGATTGTGCGATTCTTCGGCTAGTCGGTCTCTCAATTGCATTGTCAATTGTGAAACCAACACAGGCATCGGTCAGAGTGATGATTCACGATGTGCCTAAAATTATCGGCAACGAAAAATCTTCGCTCCTGATTTAGATCATCCCCCACTTTGTCTTATCATTCCCTGGTATGACTGGAGAATTCAAAGCGGGCCGGCTTGCCCGAAAAGAATGCTCCAGTGGAACGATATACTATAAAGCTCGATCGGACAAAATAAGAATGTGCCGATGCGTTAGCATCGAGCAAAGCGGTGGATTGCAAGGCTTTATCTAAGAGAAATTCTGAAGGAAGCAGGAGGAGCATTATGCGGGTTTTGATAGCTGTAGAGGAATCCCCGTGTTCAAGACAAGCTCTTGAGTCAGTTCTAAAACGACACTGGCCCGAAGAGTCTCAGTTCAGAGTAATAAGCGTCATGGAACCGATGCCCTATTATGGACCGGAAATTTATTCTCCCTATGTTATTGATTCGATTGTTCAGGCAGAGGGCGAAGCTCTTGAGCGCAAACGCAAGCTCGTTAAGGATGACGTGGAGATGCTCAGATCTCATCATGTTTCAAATTCTGTGAGCGGCGATGTCCTTTCCGGAGATGTTCGCAAGTGCATTCTTGACGAGTCGAAAGAGTGGGGCGCCGATCTGATCATCTTGGGCTCGCACGCCCGCAAAGGTTTCTCTAAGCTCTTTCTGGGCAGTGTTGCAGAAGGCGTTGCCGGCAACGCCAATTGTTCCGTCGAAATCGTGAAGGGAAAAGTCACGCACTAAGACTTACGAGGCAAGAAAAAATGAAAGTAATTATCGCTGTTGACGAATCCGCTTACGGCAAGAAAATCATCGAAACCATTGCACATCGCCAGTGGCAGCCTGATACGGCTTTTAGAATAATCTCCGTCGTAGAACCTGTTTCTTGGGATGAAGTCGAGAACGAGAACTGGGCAGGTCTGTCGAAGAGCATGTTCGAAAAAAGAAAGAAAAATGCTACCGATCTTTGCCTGGAACTCAAGAAAATTCTTGAAACTCAACATCCCGATTGCACCGTGCATGTGGATGTGCGCGAAGGAAATCCCAGAAAAGAAATTCTCGGGGCGGCAATCGACTGGATGGCGGACAAAATTCTCATCGGCGCCCACGGTCACGACCTTTGCGATCGCTTCGTATGGGGCGGGGTTTCCAGAGCGGTTGCAACTGCTGCACCATGTTCAGTGGAAATCGTTCGTCCGTATACTCGCCGCTCTAAAGAAGAGCATTGCGCCAAAGAACAGAAGAACGAGGCTACCGTTTAAACTGATGAATGGGCAGAGGCACAATCTGAACGGATGAATCCGCATGGATTGCTACCGCCTCAGAGACGCTGCCCAGCATAATTTTATCGAGCCCCTGGCGCCCATGCGATCCTAGAATGACAAGATTTGCCGGCCAATCTCTTGCCGTTTCTATGATCGCAGTTGCAGGTTCGCCTCTGAGCACGTCAGACTTGGCCAACTTATCTCCAAGTTTGTCGTTGAGTTTGATGACAGCCGCTTCCAGCCAGGCCATCCTGTATGCCACCATCTCATCGTAGTGCAGTTTCACTTTTTTGACAGTTTCGATACCCAAATGTGCAAGCATTTGCGCCGGTCTCTCTGGCACTACATTCAGACACTTGAACTTGGTGTTTTTCGGCCAGGATAAAGATGAAACATGATCGATCAGCACAAAAGCGCTTTCCTTGTCATCGATGGCAATGAGAACGTTATAGGTATTCGCTTCGTTCTTCCCGACTGGCGTTTTGGCTTGCCCTCGCTGCTTCTTTTTGCTGTCACGGACTCTGACTATCCGAACAGGACAAGCAGCATTCAGCAGCAAACGTCGAGAAACGCTTCCCAAAAGCAAATAAGTCAGTCCGCTGCGCTCGCGAGTACCGACCATGACCAGATCCGGTTTCCACTCGGTACACGTGCTCAGAATTTCTTCCGAAACAAAACCATCGGGGACGACCCCAGTGACAGTCACATTCGGATGAGCAAGTCTCAGTTCCTCGACCACCTGGTGCACCATCTTTCCGGTTTCTTCCAGAGCATGAGCTTTTATTTGACCAGGTAAAGATTCAAGAAAGTCCAAAGCGGATAGAACCATCAATTCGCTTCCGCCGGCAAGTTCCATCGAAGCAGCTTCAGCAATCACCTGCTTAGATGAATCTGATTCGTCGATTGCAAGCAGAACTTTCATTTGCATTTTTCCTGTGACGTGCGTCCTGCCACAGCTTCTACTTTTTCACCGGCTTTTGCAATCGGCTTTTTTGGCACACGCACTATCATCACATTGCAAGGTGCATGAGAGACGACGGCACCGGAAACGCTTCCTAGAAAGAAACGCGTAAAACCTGTCCGCCCGTGCGAACCCACGACGATCATGGCAGCATGCAGGCGTTTTGCCTCATCAACTATTACTTCCGCCGGTATCCCGCTTAGTACTTCCGTCTCAATCTCGAATTGAGCCAGGTGGGCTTGCATATCAGACTTCACGCGAATGAGGAGCTTTTCCGCATATTCCCTCACATCTTTTTCAACGGACTCGAGAAAGAGGGGATAGCTGGCCATCGGATGATCCATCAATATGGGAGCAACTACATGGATGATTCGAAATCTGGTGCCAGAAGACCACTTGTGGTCGGTGAGAAAGTCAACAATCAAGGGTGCTGCTTCGCTCTCGTCAACAGCAACCAGAACTAGATTGTCCTTTGTAGTGTCATTTTTTTTGTTCATATTGCTGTTTACTCTTTCGTGGCCGTGGTCAACTGATTTTTTCCTTCTTCAGACAGTTTGAATCCAGCGTGATCTTCAGGCCACAGCAATAGGCATGGCAAGGTCAAACTGGCAATGAAATTTTCAGGGGCGGCGCCCAGCACGGTAATTCTCTTCCTGCCGATGCCGCGAGTCGGAAGAACAAATAGAGTTTCTGTGAAATCGCTTAGACCGGCATCCTTTTCCTTCCCTTCAAACATCAGCTCCTTGCGATCTAAAACGGCATGTCCTTCAAAGTATTCGATCTCGATATCTACATCTTTCGCTTCAGGAATTTCGGCAATCAAATCTCTTTTGAAATTGCTCGGTTTTTCTTCCCTGACACCGGTTGCCCAGAACTCCAGCTTTGGCGTAAGACCCAGAAGAAGAGCCAGTCTTAGACAAGCACGAATGTAATTCGTATTCAGGTGATCCATTTCAGATACGATAGTCATCCCCTGCCAAACAACCGGCTTTGATTGAACGATAAGAACTGGAATTGGCGATTCGTGCGCTATGCCCTCGGCAATCGAGCGCCGGATGTAGCTGTTGTATTCCCTGTCCACGGCTCGCATCCCGGAGGGCGAATGACCAAGCACCAAAAGGTCATGATCTTTGGCGTCCCGGGTCAAAATTTCGACAGGATTTCCTTCTTTTGCTACAACTTTTCCGTTTATCTTTCTGCCTTCTGCTTCAGCTTCGTATTTAGCGACAAGTTGATTGCTGAGAGATTTCATTAATTCAATGACTTTCTCATAAGCGTCGACATAAAGTCCGCTGCCGATAAAACCAGGCTTGTCGCTTCGCAAAAGTTCCCAAACGGTGCGAGAGTCAATCACCTGTTCGGCTGTAACGGCGGCATCGATTCTATCGGCGATAAACCAAGCAAGCTCCGCAGCATTGCGTGATTGCTCAGAGCCGCTCAATGCCACAAGAATTGAATGCTTGCTCATTTTTCTTTCTCCCGATCTGCAAGTGAAAAAATACGGTCAAAGATGCATTTTGGCTGTATCCAGCTCCATCTAATGCCGTGTGCGCTATTTGCTGGTTTCATCATCTTTGGTTTGCCGAACTCGTATATCGGCCGCAAAGACTATTGCCGACACTTATCTGTAGACGGTTCGCAGGCTGGATTTCTCATCCCGAGGTATGAGTATTTCATTTGGTTCCACTTTGTTGAAGAAGCCCCTGGCTAGACTCTTCCTTTTGATGTACGAGTCTTATCGTTTTGACAACAGCATCGGCGCTGAGAGACATACTATCGATGCCGGCCTCGACAAGAAATTCTGCAAATTCCGGATAGTCACTGGGCGCCTGACCACAGATGCCTATCTTACGTCCGGCTCGTTTGGCTTCCTTCACCACGCTGGCAATCATCTTTCGTACCGCTGGATTACGTTCGTCAAACAAGTTTGCTATGTCTTTTGAATCTCTGTCCACACCCAGAACAAGCTGGGTAAGGTCGTTGGATCCTATTGAAAAACCGTCAAAAATCTGAGCGAATTCCTCTGCCAAAATAACATTGGAGGGAATTTCGCACATCACGTATATTTCCAGTCCATTTTCGCCTTGTTGCAATCCATTCTCTGCAAGTTCTTTGATGACCAGCCGTCCTTCCTCGACAGTGCGGCAGAACGGCACCATTATCTTCACATTAGTGAGTCCCATGTCATCGCGAATGAATTTGAGAGCACGGCATTCGAGCGCGAATCCATCTTTGTAGGCTTTGCTGTAATAGCGCGATGCGCCGCGAAAGCCAAGCATTGGATTGTCTTCTTTCGGCTCGAACTGCGCACCACCTAAAAGGTTTCCGTACTCATTAGTCTTAAAATCTGAAAGTCTAACGATCACCGCGCGGGGATAAAAAGCTGCAGCAATCGTGCCAATTCCTTCGGCCAATTTATCGACAAAATAGTCTGTCCTATTCGTGTAATTTGAAGTGATGGATTTTACAGATTCTTTTGCACTTTCATGCAATTCACCGAAACGGGTCAAAGCAAGGGGATGCACCTTTACTTCGTTGGCGATCACAAACTCTTCTCTGGCAAGTCCGACGCCATCAACCGGAAGCTGCGAAAGTGCAAATGCCTGATCCGGGTCAGCGAGATTGAGCATGATTTTCGTTCTGGTCTTTGGCAATTCATCAATATTGAGGACGGTCTTCTCGTATTTCAATAAGCCCGCATAGACCTTACCTTCACTTCCTTCAGCACAAGAAACCGTAACTTCAGCCTCTGCAGAAAGAAGTTTTGTCGCCACTTCCGTCCCGACAATACAAGGCACTCCCAGTTCGCGACTGACGATGGCAGCATGGCATGTGCGACCGCCCCTGTTGGTGATTATTCCGGCAGCTCGTTTCATCACGGGCTCCCAATCAGGGTCCGTCATATCAGCAACCAAGACTTCACCTTCTTGAAATGAAGGCAGTTCGTTTTTCGACCTGATCAACCGCACCCTGCCGGCACCGATGTGGTCGCCTATGGCGCGCCCTTGCAAAAGCAGTTCCCCTTTTTCCTTTAATGCATAGGTCGTCAGCGAGGTCGCTTTCTTCGTAGATATGACTGTTTCAGGCCGAGCCTGAACAATGTACAACCGCTGGCTCAAACCATCTTTCGCCCACTCGATATCCATAGCCATAGGCCGCTTAGCGCGCTTGCTATAGTGTTCTTCAATGAGAATAGCCCAGTGCGCCAGAACAGTTGCTTCTTCATCGCTTAAGGAAAGCTCCTTGCGGAGTTCATCCGGCACAATGAGATTCTCAGTCTTTCGCGTACCATGACTTGCATAAACAAGACGCTGCTGCTTAAGACCGACCTTTCTTCTGAGAATTGCTTTGAATCCTTGCTTCAAAGTTGTCTTGAAGACCAAAAATTCATCAGGGTCGACTTTGCCTCCTACTACATTCTCGCCCAATCCGAAGGCAGAAGTAATGAGAACAGCATCTCTGAACCCGCTTTCAGTGTCGAGAGTAAAAATCACGCCTGACGAAGCAAGGTCTGAGCGTATCATCTTTTGAACACCAATCGACAACTTGACGCCCATCTGCTCAAAACCTTTATCGTGCCTGTAAGAAATTGCTCGCTCTGTGAATAGAGACGCAAAGCAATCTAAACAAGCAGAAAGAAGAGCTTCCTCTCCCTGCACATTCAAGAAAGACTCTTGTTGCCCGGCAAACGACGCGTCGGGCAAATCTTCTGCAGTGGCGCTGGAGCGCACCGCAACATCAACTGCATCACAGTCATATTCTCGAGATAAATCCCTGTACGCTCGAACTATGCTTTCTTTTACATTGGCTGGAATTCCAGCCTTTCTAATCAGTTCTCTTGATGTTTGCGATCTCTTGCGCAAGTCTTCCAAATTGCTGGTGAGTGGCTGCAAAAATACGTTTTCCAATTCTTGCCTGAGGTTGCCTTGATCCAGAAGAGCGTCATAGGCATCAACTGTTATAGCAAAACCTCCAGGCACAGCTATTCCCAAATCCGCCATACTGCAGGTCATTTCGCCAAGGGAAGCATTTTTACCACCAACCTTAGCAATGTCCGACAAGGCTATTTTGTTGAACGGCAAAATAAATTTTTCCATTTTCAGCTCCGATACTAACTAATAACAATGGACCTCTTGCAGCATCAGATCAAAAATTATGGGCGCCAGTTTGGAACAGGCAGGCTGGCAATTGATGGGAAGCGCTTCTTGCTCTCCCAATCTTCGCCTGTATTTGATCAACCTGTTGGTCAATGACTTCCAGGCCTGTTCGGTATCTTTCTGATATGAGCTGGAATTTCTTTGTTTGAAAAACTGAAGCAGGACATTGTGAGCAGCCCTACAGCAATCGCAAATAGATGAAAGTTGTTCTCCCTCTACGGTCAGTACATGGTCATCAGCCAGGACGCCAAACTCCTTGGCTCCTTTTTGAATCGCCTGTGCTCCTGTAATGTCTCTCTTTACCAGAAGGTCATGTATGTATAGTCGCGCGTTTGGAAATCGCAAGGACTTCATGTCTCGAATCCAACTTCAGTTAGAACTTTCATCACAGGCCCTCAATGAATGCGGAACAGTCGGCGTTTTGCTGATGTTATTGGAACATGCGCGTCGTTCGCGCCACATCATACGAAGGGATTAGGACATCACATCGCCGGTATGCCTAGCCAGGCCTAAGGAAAGCTTTCTGCCTCTAACTTTTGTTCTCATCCTAAAGGACTATCAATTAGCTGCAGGCTGCCCTGACTAGGCTGCAAGCCGGGTAGTGATGACATTCAATTCGGAAAACACGGATGTCGGCAACACACCATACTAATGGTCGATGGCTTCTCTGCAGTCGCCTGTATAAATTGGATGGTGACAGCATTTTTAACTTATTCGGCACGAGGGCATTAGCCATGAATGTACTACTAGCAGTATCAGACCGACTTTTCGGTGATGCGCTTGTGCGCTTTGCCTCCAATCACAACTGGGAGGCCGGAAGCCAATTCAAGCTGATCTGCGTGGTGGCACCGCTTCAAAAACAATTCGGACACTCGGACGACGACAAGAAAGTTTCCTTTGATGAAGAAATGACAATGGCAGACAAGCTTTTGTCTCAATTGAAGACTGCTTTGCAGAAGGCATTGCCGGGCGCCGCGATAACCTATGAAGTGCTTGTCGGCAGCCCTTCCCATGAAATTCTCGAATGTGCTGGAAAGTGGCCGGCTGGAATGATTTTGCTCGGCTCGCACGGTCGAGGAGGGCTCGAAAAGCTACTGATAGGAAGTGTCTCGCATTTTGTTGCCAGTCACTCTGCCTGTTCGTTCTGCATAGTTCGAGTCTCGAACAGCGACGTTCTTGACTTTGAACTTGAAGAAGAAGACATACCGGCGGAAATGCGTATGTTCAGTTAGTAGCATGGAAAGCCGGAGCGAAAAATGACCGAAAAGTCGAATAAAGAAAATAAATCAACTGCAAAACAAGACATAATTGCCTGGCTCATCATAGCTGCCTTCTGGCTTTCGTTGCTGTTCTGGCCTGTCATGCATATGGCTCGGTATGAAACACTGTCCTACAACGATTTTATGAACGATCTGGCAAAAGGAAAGTTCAGCGAAGTAGTCATACACGAAAATGAACTAGAAGGAAAATCTGCCCAGGACAAATTCAAGATCTTCAAAACCAATAAAATTGATGATCCTGACCTGGTAAAGGTTTTGACAAAAGCCAACGTCAAGTTTTCGTCCTCCGGAAAAGGCGGTTTCTGGTCATCATTCGGCACATTGCTCCTGCCATCGCTCTTATTCTTTTTGTTCTGGATCATGATGCTTCGCAACGCCACCGCAGCAGGCGGTGCCGGTGGTCCATTGCCGGGCGTAATGTCGATCGAGAAAAGCAAAGCTAAAGTTTATATGGAGGACAAAGTCAAAGTTTCCTTCAAAGACGTCGCCGGTGTCGACGAAGCAAAAGACGAACTCAAAGAAGTGGTCGGATTTTTAAAACAGCCGGAGTCGTTTACGCGCCTTGGCGGCCATCTGCCAAAAGGAATTTTGCTGGTTGGTCCACCGGGCACGGGAAAAACCCTGCTGGCCAGAGCTGTCGCAGGCGAAGCCTGTGTGCCGTTCTTCTCGATTAGCGGTTCTGAATTTGTCGAGATGTTTGTGGGAGTGGGAGCTGCTCGAGTCAGGGACCTTTTTTCAGAAGCTCAGAAAAATGCCCCCTGCATTGTTTTCATTGATGAGCTGGATGCACTGGGACGGGCGCGCGGGATCAATCCCGTCATGGGCGGACACGATGAGAAGGAGCAGACCCTCAATCAGTTGCTTGTGGAAATGGACGGTTTCGATCCACGGCAAGGCGTCGTTTTGCTCGCTGCTACCAATCGACCCGAAATTCTCGATCAAGCTCTGTTGCGTGCCGGACGTTTCGACAGGCATATTTTAGTCGACAGACCAGACAAGGCCGGTCGAATTCAAATTCTTCAAGTACATTTCAAAGACAAAGTCATAGATCCTTCCGTTTGCCCAGAACATGTTGCCGGTATGACCCCTGGTTTTACCGGTGCGGATCTTGCCAACCTTGTCAATGAAGCGGTGATTATCGCTACAAGAAGGAGCGCCGAATCAGTCACCGAGGCGGACTTTACTCAGGCAGTCGAACGAATCGTTGCGGGACTGGAAAAGAAGAGTCGCATCCTGAGCACAGAAGAGCGAAACATCGTGGCGCATCACGAGATGGGACACGCTCTGGTCGCTATGGCGTTACCGGGCGCCGACCCGGTGCAAAAAATCTCCATTATTCCAAGAGGCATCGGTGCGCTCGGCTATACAATGCAAAGGCCTACTGAAGATAGATATCTCGCCTCAAAGCACGAGCTGGAGAACAAATTGGCAGTTCTCCTGGGCGGGCGGGCAGCAGAAAGCCTTCTGTTTAACGAGCTTTCGACCGGAGCAGCCGATGACCTCGTCAAGGCGACTGACATTGCCCGTAATATGGTGACTCGATACGGAATGAGTGAGGTTCTTGGCGCCGTCACCTATGATTCGGAAGCGTCGCCATTTCTCGGCGCCGGCGCAGAGCATCACCAGCGAGCTCAATTGAGCGAAGAAACTCTCAAAGAAATTGACTATGAAATAAAAGAATTAGTGAGGGATGCAGAAAAAAAGGCAACTGCCATACTCGAAAAATACAAGGCAACGCTGGTCGCCGGCGCAGAGCTGCTTTTAATCAACGAGACACTGACTAAAGATGAATTGGACCAGTTGTTTCCCAAACAAAAAGATGCCAATCATCTGAAGTTGATAAGTTGACGACTCTCTGCAAAGTCGATGACATTCCTTAGAGATTGTCTCATTCCAAAGTATGAGATTTGCATCGTCAGCAAGAGAGTGAAAATCGCAATCAATTGCGCGCCAATACTTTCCAGTTGGTACGCAATATGCTGCCATGGGATGATTTCGGATTCTTGACAAGGAGCTATGCTTTTTGCATGGACATCTTTGAGGGATTGAACATGTTTCACTTATTTGAAAATTTCGAAAAGGAAACTCAAGTAGGCATCCCGGAATCTCGCTACTCTTCTCCACTATCTCAATTGCCCAGGCTGATCCGAATGCGTGTGGAGAAAGCGAAGGAATGCGCTTGCGAACGCTGTGGCAATCTGCTCGACAATTTGCACAAGAAAACGAAGATGCTGGATCGGCATCATGAAGCAGAAATTCCAGCGTTATTCTACTGGACACATTTCCACAAAGATGGACACACTTCGCACTTCGAACAAGATCTGGAAAGGAAGATGAGATTAACACCGGCTGAACTTACAAGACATGACGAATTCATCGATTCTCTCATCGAAGTTGAGCACAACTGGCAGCGCTCTCAAAGGAACACTTGTCAAAATGAAGACAATGACCGTTTCTGGATGAATCACTATATGAAGCTCAAAGAACTTATCAACGAACAAAATAAGGACGACTCTGAAAGTTCATTGGAAGAACTGAGAGAAGCAGTTTTGAAAACCTCACAGCAAATAATTTAGTCTCGTATCTCGAGCTGGAAGAATTCAAGCCAACACTTTCTTCCAGCTCGCACATGGCGGGGTGTGCGCTGTTTTTCGCCTCCCAACAAGCACAGAAAGCAGGCGATTGCCTGCTTTCTTGCTCTTCGTCGCAATTAAAACGATGGCGTCCATTGAATGTGACCGCTCCTAGAGAGCTTTTCTTGGCGCCACCGTTTTAACTGTCCTCTAGCTGTTCTCTCTTTTAAATTCTCTGCCTTGCCTTATTTTTTGCTCGTCCCTTTTTTCAATATCATTCTCGCTGTTTTTTCTCTTTTGAGCATCATCAGAAAGTATGAGTCGCATCTGAGTGGCGCCAATCTTTCAATCGCTTCGGCGTTGCCCTGTGCAACCCCAATCGAATTAGTTCGTAAACTAATGGAACTATGGAAAGAGACCAGGGTCTTAACATAAAAATTCCTTTTCCGAGGCCCCTATGAATTGCAGCGACTTTATCGTCCAGAGACTCTCTGAATGGGGCATCTCACGCATTTTTGGCTATCCGGGTGACGGTATCAATCCGCTTTTATCTGCGATAAACAGATCCGACAAACTTCTCGAATTCATTCAAACTCGGCATGAAAATATGGCGAGTTTTATGGCTTGCGCGCACGCAAAATTCACTGGAGATATCGGGGTTTGCATGTCTACTGCAGGAC
>Ga0268299_1003758_pt1 | contig 13204 bp, 12 predicted proteins | sample NOBtaG_FD_193484 | JGI IMG/M metagenome (GOLD analysis project Ga0268299, IMG submission 193484) | Activated sludge microbial communities from bioreactor in Nijmegen, Gelderland, Netherland - NOB reactor | ecosystem: Engineered > Bioreactor > Aerobic > Activated sludge | place: Netherlands...
TCTAGCTTTTTTAACCTGCTTAATTTTTTGATTTAAGCCACAAGAAACTAAATATCTACTGGCAGACATTCTAGCTAAATCTGCTCGCTCTTGTACTTCTAAATATTCATCTCTAGTTAGCCGAACGTAAATCACTTTATCCATTACTTCTTGCTCTTGGTTTATCAATTTCTTCATTAAAAGACTTACCTTTATCAATTTGTTTTTATCAAGAAAAATTAATTATCAGAAAATAACTCTTAACAATTAAAGGCCCACTTATTTAACACATCTCTTTTGCACAAAAATTAGCCAAAGAACATAAACACATTTCTCAACTACTAAGCTTGCCAATACACAACACACTTTGCTACGGCTCTTGCAAAACACAGGGATGTGTTTTGCTCTTTCCCACGTAGTGGGCAGGTCAAACGAAGTTTGGCACGAAGAAAGTAAAAATTGAAAATTTTTGCTATCGAGTGCGTAACCTGTACTACATTGATTTAAGAGACACATTGGAATAATAGCACATACACCCAACATAATCTTATCCATAAATCAAATTAATATATAATCAAAGTAGCTACCGAATTATCTTCGCTAATTATTATAGAATTATTTTCTATTAACAGTTTGAGTAATAGTCTGATTGCTTTGCTGATTTTGCTGCGGTTGCGGTTGCTGTTGTGTATGTTGTGCTTGTTGTTGTGGTTGCTGCTGTCTACTTTGTTGATCTAAGTTTTGTTCACATAAATTAATCATGTGCATAAATAATGCTGTTTTATTAGCATTTGTTCTACGCAATAAATTCTTAAATCTATTAATAGCGTCTTCTGGTACATTAACTGATATAAGTTTGATACCAGCTTCTTTACGTTGTTGAGCATTTTTCTTAGCTCTTACTCTAGCTGCTTCTTGTTGTTTTAAATATTTATTCGCATAAAGCTCTGTTTCTACTTTAGAAAGCTTCTTTGTTTGTTCTTCCATATATATTCCTTTGTATTTCAGTAGATATAACATAATTATAATGTATTTATATACTTAATAAATAACAGAAATTTTACTGGATATAATTTTTTCCAACAATTGCAAGGATAAAAAGGATAACTTAAGGAGCAGTGCGATAAGATTCAACAAAACGAAAGTAACTTAAGTAAAGTCATGATAGCATAGCTTTTGGTTAGCTTTACTAAGTTGAGGTGCATGGGGTTTTACCCATTTTTGTGTAACAAAAACGACCCTTTTCTTTTCTTTAACACTATTTTCTTAAAAATCTTACCTACCAAAAATGAGGATTAAAATAGATTGTGTTTTTGGGAGCTTAAAAAATCTATAACTGATTTATTTTTAAGTTATTATAGCTTTTCCTGTGGGATATTTGTGACGTTTGTGACCTTTTACCATGGTTTTACCCAACGTTTCTTGAGACTAAAACTAGAGTTTTAGCTGTTTATTATAAACTATTATTTATCAACTATTTAATTCCTTATGTGACTTATCGCACGTTCCCTTTAATTGGCCCATTTAGGTATAGTAGGTGGTTGTTAGTGTTCCATTATCACTTAGTTAATTGTATAGTACTTTTTTACTTTACATACTAATTTAGTAGTAGTAATATTTCGGTCAGTTAGTTTTTGGAGTGCCACGAAAAAGCTTGTCCACAAAACATTTCTTTGCGTGGCACTCTATAGTTATTTAACCACTATGGACTGAAAGTCCATAGAATACAGTGAGCTTAGAAAGCTATAAATTAGCTTGAAAGCAATGAGTTCCGTAGCGAAAGAAGTCCGATTAGCTGCTGTTATTCTCTACGTTTTCTATAACTTGCGCTTTCGGATATGTTGAAACGATGCACTGTAAGTGCAGAGTTTTTCTCTCAAATTGAGACAATAAACCTATTAGATAGGTTATTACTTTCAAATAATAGCCTATTTAGTACTTTTTTACTCTACTAAAATGCTCTAATAAGGAGATTTGTTATGTTGAAGAACATGAAAAATTTATTATTTATAGGTTTGATGGTATGTAGTGTAGGCTATGCTGGATATGTATTGATAGACCCTCCTGCTACTGCATCTGCTGCTATGTGTTGTGCTAGTGGTTTACAATGTGGTGTTCCTGGTCAAATTTGTTGTAGACCGGATGATTGTACTTTTCCATGTGATCCTCAGAATTTTAAACCTGGGTATTGTATGTCATTCTGTCCACCTCCTTGCTAAATCTATAAGTAATTAATCTACTCTTTAGACATTATCGAGAATAGCGTTTTGGAGAATTTTAGATGTTGATTTATAAGCACTTAAGCTGCTTATTTCCTTATTACCGATAATGTCTTTTTTCTAAACCTGTTTCAACAACTGAAAAATTTACTACAAGCCAGTGAATTTTCAGTTGTTCAATAACTGGTTATTAATATGACATGTATTTTACGTATGTAATGATATAAAAATAAGGAATTTTGTATGGAACAAACAAAAAATAGTAAATTGTTTCTTAGAGTGTTAGTAGTTTTATTGAGTCTATCTGTTTTTGTCAATGTGTTACTCGCACGTAAAGTAGATCACTTACGTTATATAGAAAGAACATTGCGAGGAGAAAGCCAACTACAACCAGGTGAAATTGTACCAGCCTTATCTCTAAAAGGACTTGATGGAAAGAACATATTTTTTCCTTATGGAGATTCTGAATTACCTTCAATAATTTATGTTATTTCTCCGGGCTGTTCTTGGTGCGAAAAAAATCAAAAAAATGCTGAAAGTCTTGCTAAAAAAGTGTCTGGTAAATATCGATTTATTGCTATATCTTTGGAATCTAAAGGATTAGAGCAATATATGAAAAATCATCAAATCTCATTTGATGTATATACTGATTTACCTCAAGAAATTAGTTCAAAGTATAAGTTTGGAGGTACTCCACAAACCCTAATTATTTCAGCATCCGGTAAAGTACTATATAATTTGCAAGGAGCTTACACAGGCGATTTAAAATCTCAAGTTGAAAAAATTTTTGATTTTTCTCTTCCAGGCATTGATTCTAGTAACTAATAAATTAAAGCTAGTAAATAACTATTAGTATAATTAATATAAAATTTACTAGCTTTTTAGGAGAAAAAAATGAGAAAAGCGATGTTTATGTTAATATTATTAGTTGTTACCGTAAACCTATTGGGAGGTTTCATTTCTGCTCAAACGACTGTAAAAAAAGAGAAACTCCAACAAAAACATAAAAAGAATGTTAAATCTAGTTTTCAAAATTCTGTTCCGCCTGATATTGCTATTTTTTTGAACCAAGCACGGTTATTGCCCCCAGAATTTTATGTTGATTTATTAGTTCGTGTTGTTGAATCTAAAAAAATCAGTAATAAGGAAGCAAATTTAGATTTACTAAAAGAAGCATTTGAAAAAACCAATCAAGTTCAGCTAAAAGCAAAGAAAAGAATATTCAAGTCTATAAATATGGATACAAAAGCAAGCTATTTAGACAAAGCACATGATCTTAATTTAGATATGATTTCTCTTAAGTGTCGCATAGTAAATACTTTATTAACTATAGACAAAAATAGTGCTAAACAACTGTTTTCAGAAACTTCTTTGGTTCCTTATATTAAAGAAGTATCTACTTGTGAAGATGTGGCTGTTTATGACCTAACAACTTACTATGAAACGGCAAAAAAGATTGCAGAACAATGTTTTACTAAAGATGAAATAAAAGAAGGCTTTAAAACAAACTTTGTCCAAGATCAAATAAGCAATATTGTGTCTATTACACAATTAAGTCATACAGTTAAATTAATAGAGTCATTTAACTGGAGCTTATTAGACCTACAAAATTTATTAAGCAGATACACCGAGCAAATTACACGTCTTGAACCCAATTACAGAGATTTTATAGGTTCAGAGTCATTGTACAAAACAACACAGTCTATTCACAACTTAGCTTTATACTTTGAAAAAAACAAAGTATCTTCAAAGTATTTAGTACAGGCTTATAAAGAATACATTATAAAAAATCTATCAGAAAAAATATGTCCTGATGGTAGTGCAAAAGAAAAACTTATTCCTCAACTAGTATTCCGTGCGAATCTGAGATTATTTGTTGAAGAGCCAATACTTATAGAAGAACTAGATTTAGAAGAAGATTCTTCTATGGAAGAATCTTCTTATTTTTCTTCAAAAAAGTCCAAGTTGATATTTAATGAGATGCAAAAATTACAAGCTTATATCCAAAAACAACTCTCTAAAGCTAATCAGTCAGAAGAAACAAGTCTAAAACAAACCGACTTAGATGACTATTATTCCAAAATCTTAGAAAAGGTTAGAGATTGGAAAGCTAGTGATGAACAAGGAGAAGAAGAGTATTTACACCAAAAAGCCATTGTATACCAGGAATTAATTCAAATAGCTCAAACAAAAATAGTACAAAAGGATCTGTTACATGAATACTTATTATTCTTAAGAGATTTCAAACTAGACAATACTAATCGAGCAGAATGGTTAATACACTTAAATTTTGTTCTAAGAATGGCAAAAAACTCTGATGATGAACTGAGAACAATTTCAATTAAATTACTACAAAACTCACAAATAGATGTTGCACAGCTATACACATTAGCACTACTAAAAGGTTTATAATGGGTATAGGGTGTCGGCAAGGATTCGCGTAAAATCCGCCACATAAACACGCAAAAACGTGTAAAGTTATATAAATTAATTAGTTAATGTTTTTATGTATTCAAAAAAGCTTTAATTTAACCTAGAGTAAAGTTTCTTAGCAGAGAAGTGTTTACAAAACCTATTCGATTTTCTGTCTGTAACCTATTGAAAAATATAGCAAGGCTTATGTCATTTTTTGCGTTTACTAGACTACAGTTTTGTTAACACCCAATCTGGCGGATTTTACACGAATCCTTGGCGATGCCCTGGTAGGAAATAAGTTGCGATAAATTCTATTATCATAACCTATTTTTCTTAATTCTTTAGGTATGATACTTACTAGTGGCTTACCTAAATCTTACTCTAAAATAAATGTCATTCACTAACAAACTACAATTGATAAGAGGTAAAGTTACTACATCATTTAACCCTGTGTGAATTAAACTTGTCCAAATATTGTCATCCCCTTTAGTGAATAAAGTGCAATTAACTTCATATTGAGATACCAATAAGTAATATCTTAAAGAGTCTATTTGTTGGTAATCTCTAAACTTAGCGTCTTGGTCAAATCTTGATGTGGATCTTGAGAGAACTTCAACAATAAGAATAGGATTGACTAGACTGTCTACCCCTTCAATATTTTGAAACTGTGCATTACAAGCAATAACTACATCTGGATAGTAATAAAGGTCATCGTTTACTCTAGTTCTTGTGTCGGCCATAAATGCTTCACAAGTGCTATTCAATAATTGCATGTAAAGTCGGGCATTTATAGCATTAGCTACTCTGTTATGATTTCTGCTAGCTCCAACCATTGCAAATATTTGACCGTAAGAATACTCATATCTAATATCTGAATTTTTCTCAATTTCAAAATACTCTTTTAAGCTGTACTTTTTAACAGGATTGGTTGACATAATTTATTAACCTAAAATTTAGTCTACAGAAAATTTATCTCTTAACTCTATCAAGCTAGAGTAAGTATTTAGATTTTTATCTTCTAAAGCATCTTTCATTGCTGCAATAGTAGTTGAGTTTGGAAGCTTAACTTCAAATGGCAATCCTTTGTTAAAGGTGATTTGCTTATAAAACAACGTTATTGCTTCAGACACACTTAAGCCCAATTCTTTTAGGATATTTTCTGTTTCTTCTTTTAATGAAGGTTCTATTCTAGCTCTTACAAATGTTGTTTTAGACATACTTATTTAATTCCTCAAATAAATAGTAGCACAATTGGGATACAAAATAATAAGAATGTGTCTCTCTTAACCAGCTAAACCAGCCAAATGAATTTTAGCTTTCAACTCCAATAACAGATTATTAGCAATTAATTCTAACTGTATTTTAATTAGCTTAATTTGCTGGTTAGTAAAGCTGTTAGGTAAATAACAGCAGATTTTATGATTAAAGTTTCTACGGTGTGCAAAAACAGTTTTAAGCTCCAAATGAGGCCAAGTTTTTCTTATTTCATCTGTTAACCTTTCAACAAACAAATAAGGATTTACAGGCTCTAAAGAGTCATTATCAGGTATGGTGTAAATGATTTTGTTATCTGTTATCTCAAACATATACAATATTTTAGCTACTACTTAGTCTTTTGACTAGCCTTTGATAATTAACCAACGGCAAACAAAATCTAAAGCTTATCCAAGATAATTTCTAGTAACTACATCCAGACGATTATGTCCTAAAGCCCAACTGACTTGTTGCATAGCAAGAGTGTCTTTTCCTTCAGAATCAAAGTCTTTTCCTGACAACTCCTTGTAGTAATTAGCTGCATAATCTCTCCTATAACCATGAATATCCGCTCTAACTGGAATATTTTCTATAACTTTACTCTCTACATCCTTGCCTGCAACAATCTCTAAAACTCTGTTTTCCAAACTTCCAACAACAGGAACACAACGAGGGCGACCACCTTTACCTTGATTAACTTCTACTCTTAATTTCCCATCTTCATCACGGTAAATATCTTTTATTTTCACAGCTTTAAGTTCATGGCGACGCAATCCAGTAGCTTTGCAAAAATCAACCAAATCTCGGTTTCTTTCTACAGAAAACTTCCTATCCATAGCCTTTTGTCCACGACTGCGAATTATTTGTTCTTTTTTTCTATCTGGCAAATTAACATTACTCGCCAAATTAGCATCACTGTAAACTTTTCTTAAAGCAGACCTAATTAGCTTAAGTGTCCAAGCTGAGTCACCTTTACTCATTCTATGCTCAAGGTAAGAATTTACATGCGTCTTAGCCACTTCAATATCTCTAACAGCAAAATTTTCCCTAACCCAATTAGCAAAACTAACAGATTCTTTTGTATAGCTTCTCATAGTTTCGTAAGAATAAATACCATTAATTATGATAGGTTGCCATCCTTTGACACCGCTAGATTTAATTTGGGTAAACTTTTCTGCTTTAGCTTCATTTTTAGATTTACCATAGCAAGCCATAGAATTTAATCTTTCAACAAACTGATAAACCAAACTTTTCCTTTTGGACATAAAAATAATATACCTCCAGAATGCACAGATTTGACTTCTAAGGCCACAACCTGACAAAAAACGACCATTGGCCTTGGCGCGAAAGTTTACCCTTCCCTAAATTGCATTTAGGAAAGCGTAACCCGCGCCATTGCCCCCCGTAACATTACTGATAAATTGATAACTCGACTTAAAGACAGTCGGCAAAGAGCAATTCGCTAAGGGCACACGAGCAATTTATGGCTTGCCCATAACCAATAAAACTATTTCTCAAAAGCTAGAAATCTTTCCTCTAGCTAAATTGAGGTGGCTGGATAAAACCAGCTTTGCCTTGTTGAATTGCCTTTTTGCTCAACTCCTAACTGGAGAGGCTAAAGAGGTTTGCTGTTTTGACCATGTGTAGTGATGAATATATTACCTATTTGTTTTTACTAATTTAGTGCTACTTGTTACTACAGTTAACTTATTGCTTATATAACAGCTTACAGATAACTAAACACTGGTCAAGAATTAAATAACTAAGAATCATTTGCCTGAATCTTGCTTTTACGTAACAGCCAGCGTTGGTAGAGCAAGACAACTACTGTCTTCTTTGGCAGAAAACAAAAGACCTTTTTTTACGGCTCATAACAGCGTTACTAACCAACCATATTCATTTACAGTAAACATGGACAAGACTGGCAGTTTAGGAATCGAACTAGCTTAAACCCTTGTTAGATATTTAACATCAACCTACAAAACGCCAGAATTAATTACCCAACTCTGATAAAGGTTCTTCAGCAAATGTTTAAGTTAAGGAATTTAGAAAAATCTCATCATCAATAACAACCACTACATCAACAAAAACAAACTTAACTTGAAAAACTAAATATTTACTCTTGTGGCGGAGTAAAAGGAAAAACCCTAACTTCGTGAAACAACAAATCTTAAGTTAGAAAGAGTAGCTCTTTTATTCTATTAATTGCTTAATAGAAAAGGCAGAGCAAACTAAAAACCAACTAGGACACATTTTTTGGCAAACGTATCATAAACCCTTAATTATCAATAGATAACAACATAGCTAATTAAGTACCATCTAACTTTCTTAAAGTCAGAACAAGCAGCCAGCTATCAAAGTCAGCCAGCAAACTTCCCTCTTTATCTTGAATCCGGGACAAAGCAGCTTATCCAAAAAAGATAAGCGACCAACTTTATCAATTTTGTGAAAATTGAATTAAAACTAAGGTCTAAATTTTATGAATTTCATGCCATTCTTACAAGTGCTAATTCCAATTAAATCAACCACTTATTTGCAATTAAAACTAAAACTGCGTGATAGACTTTTTACTAGGCCATTTTTATTAGCAAATAAACATTTTATAATCTATAAGTTACAAATTAAAATCGTTTTCAAGCAAACCATCACGCACCCATCACTCAATTTTCCCTAACAATTCCAATAAGCAAAAATTTTTGCTACTATCTCAAAAAGGGGTTGTTTGAAAAACCTTCTCAAAAGGTAGGAATTTTGAAGAAAAGCTTGGCACTTTTGCGCTTTCGTTAAAAATGTCGTCGCCGACAGGGGGAAACAACTAAAGTGTTTCTCCCCCTGTCTTCTCCTAATTTTAACTCTCGCTTCAAAGTGCTTCACTACGGGAAAATTTTTTCTTATCCCTCGCTCGTAATTCTTAACGAATTACTTCGCTTGGGAAAAATTTTTCCCTACGTCTGCGCTTAAAACACGCCTTCGGCGCGAGCCTCCAGAAAGAAACAGCTTTATTTTAAGAGTGGTCTTATCAAAGTAGCCTATAAGTAGGAACGAAGTTCCGCACATAGGCAGGTTAACTACAACAGTGATTGAGTCCGATAAATTTATCTTTTCCTAGAAAGCAAAATTCTTGTGTCTGAAATAGATTGCTTTTGCAGAGGTCGCTTCTCCCCTGCAAGGGGAGACGGGAGAGGGGTTTTTCTGCTCAAGCTTTACTACGAACGTAAGCGAAGCTTACTCGCTTTTCGCTAGGAAAAGCGAGTAAGCTGTAGCGAAGTGAAGTAGTGCTTGAGCTAATGCTAGAGCTAGCCGTAGGGAAAAATTTTCCCGTAGCTTTAGCGAAGGGAAAGCGAGCTTTAGCGAGCGTAATTTTTCCCGCAGGGAAACATTGAAGTTTTGGCTGGCTGGTATAATGCCGATAGGCGAAAGCAAGATGGCAGTCTACGCTAGTAGATTGCCATCGCTTTCGGTCACGAAGTGACCATTTACCAGCCGTTGCCAAAATCTCAATGTCTAGCTCTATCCTTTTTTCTTTTCTGCTGTATGTGTGTATTTAAAGTATATAAGAGTATAAGGAAAATTAAGTCTTTTGTTTTCAAGGAATTCTGAGCTTTTGCGTGTCACACTTACCCAAAGTTCGTGTCACACTTACACAAAGTTCGTGTCACACTTACCCAAAGTTCGTGTCACACTTACACAAAGAAGGTTTACTATAGTAAAAAACTGCATAAAATTTGTAAATATAAGATTTATAATATAGTTGTAGGCTGTAGGCGTGTCACACTTACACAAAGAAGGTTTACTATAGTAAAAAAACTGCATAAAATTTGTAAATATAAGATTTATAATATAGTTGTAGGCTGTAGGCGTGTCACACTTACACAAAGAAGGTTTACTATAGTAATTTATTTAAGGTAAGGATAAGCTAAGATCTTTGTTTGTAATAAGTTATAGTAAAAATGAATAAACAAACCGTGTTACAGAAACATAAAGTTAAAATCGTCAAAGTTGAGTAAATTTTCACACTTTATTCTATGATTTTGCCATCTGCAAGCCTTAATTTTATTTGTTTTTCTTTTGAAATAGCTTCTATTTGTTCCAAACTATGTGGGCATTTAAGTTTATAGCGAACTCTTTGTGTTTCGCCACTTATAACATCTATATAAATTGAGCCATTACAAAACTGGCAATTTTCTAATTTTTGTTGATATTGCTTTGCTTTAATATCTTTTTCATATTGGGCTGCTCCCCTACCTGAATATTCCAAAATAGCTGCAAATTGGCCTACTTTGTAATTGCTTCTTGCTGCTTGTTGATGTGCATATCCAACTATATATTTTGAGGTATCGAATCCAAATTCTTCTATAAGCTGTTTGGCTTGATTTAATTCTTTTGTTGTCGCTTTTACATTTTCTAAGTTAAAAAACCTTTTAGCAAATAATTCCACTAGTTCTTTTGCACTTTCTTTTCTAACACCATTAGTTTTAACTACATCGGTATTAATACTTTTTGTGGTTGGATCTTCTGGCATAGCTTTACTAAGCTTTTCTATCCTTTTTTTAAGCGGTGAGGAAATTTCTTTAGTTGTGTTTTCTTTCTCGCATACATTTTTTATAGGGTTTTTATCTATATTCTCCATTTTTTTTATACCAACTAAGTCATAACCACTTATTGTTTTTTCAAGCTGAACTTCTAAAGTACCTCCACTAGACAAGCGTTTACCATTCAACTTAGGCTTAATTCTTTCAAAAGTACGCTTCATAATAGATAATTTCTGATATTCTTTTCCTATTAAGTTAATATCAGCAAAACTTTTTTCTATAGGTCTTCTACATATACTAGTATTAGCAAGCAATAAGTCAAAATGGCTATAAAAGGATTGTGCTATTCCATCTTCTCCAAAACTTAAAACAACATCCAATAACGTTGGCTTTACATAATTATTTAGTAAGTTATTGTAAATATACTCATTAAACTCACAATAACAGGCTTCTTTAGTCACATGTCCATCTATTCTATCTTGGCTAATTTTTAAAACTGACAAAATTGTAAATGTATCAGTAAAACTACTTATCCTTTTTTTGCTAATGCTATCATAAAACACATTGTCTAATATAAAAGCTGTAAATCTAAGTTGGTAAAGACCTTTTCTTATAGAATCTGCTGCATTTCTTCCCCATTTCTTTTTAATTATCTTTGCAATCTTATTGCATGAAAAATATATTCTTCTAGGATGTCCTCTTTCTTCAGAAATCTTATATAAAGCATACAAAATCTTTTGGGCTTCAGTAGTAAGTGGCCCGTATTTACTATTTGCTGTTATTTCTACTTTAGAGATACTATCCGTTGTTTTTCTCTCTAAAACTATTTCATATAGCTTACTATTAGACTTTATTGGTTGCCAAATACCAGGCCATTTTTCAAAGTTAAGTTCTGGTCTTACAAGTACATCCTCTTTCATCATGATCCATTCCCCTAGCTTTCAATAAGTAGTTTAAGAATATTAATTTAGATTTGGGTTAAAGCCAAAATGAGGTGGCGGAACTTTTATTAGCTCAATATGAGAATCATCCCTATTACTAAAAGAAAGTTTTTGGTTAAAACGAACATATCCATGACGGCGTAATATCTCCAAACTCACCATATAACTAAATTCCAACACTACATCACTAACACTATCTTGATATTCTTTATAAAGGTCAAAGTTTTCTATCTGGCATAGTAAATAGACCAACATAATTATTTGATCAACATTGCTAACATCATCATTTTTCAACTCTTCCAGCATTTTTGACAAATTATTTAGCTCTTCCAAACTCAATAACTCAAACCAATCTTGTACTTTGCTAATACCTAAAATAATATCCCCTTCTTCTACTGATTTTTTTAGTCTAAAAACAAACTCCATTATCTTTATCCTTACTTAACTTAAAACATCTTTATAAACTTCTCTCAATAACAAGTGGCAGTTTATAGATGGCAAATAAATTTGGCTGTCTAACCCTATAACCTCATTGCCTTGCCAAGACCCATCTGCTTGTTTGACATATTGAACTATTGATGCTTGCTGTTGAGCTACCAAAAGATATTCTTGAAAACTTTCTATCGACTTATAAAATTCAAACTTTTGTTGTCTATCAAACCTTGCCGTACTACTGGATAACACTTCTACTAGCAAAATTGGGTTAACCAATGCTCTCAATCCTTCTATATTTTCAAATATTAGTTCCCCACAAGTTACTGTCAAATCTGCATATCTAAATGGTGGTGCTGTTGGTACTTTTAGCCTTATATCATTACTTATTGCTCTACAATTACGCCCTTCCAACTGCCTTGTTAAGCTACTAAATATATTATCTGTTATAAAAACATGCTCTGGGCTTGCTCCACCCATCAAAAATATTTCACCATTCCAATATTCATATCTTTCATCAGATTCTTTAACTAGTTGATAATATTCTGTTAATGTGTAAAACCTTTGTTTTCTTAATGTTGACATCTTATTTCCTTATTTGCACATATTCAATTCTTTGATTGCTATTAAAAACACCTAGTTATAATAACTTATCTACTAGGCTCATCATAATCGTCACGATCATCATAATCCCCGTAATCTTTCTCATAGTCTTTGGCATCAGCTTCTTCTCTATCAAGTTCTTGTTCCATTTCTCTTTGTTGAAGTGCCTGCTCATACCCTCTTTCCATTGCTAATATATCTTGTTCATAATCTTTGGCTTGTGGCTTTTTCATATCTAGTTCTCGTGCTATATCTTTTCTTTTAATTGATTGCTCATATTCCTGCTCCAAGTGCTTACAATCTCGAACTGCTTGTTCAGTAGATTGAATTGCTGTCTCCATTTCTCTATCTGTTGTTCTAACAAGCTCTTGTCTTTTTGCCACTGCTGCTTCTCGTTCTCTAAATGCAATATCTTCCCGTCTAAGTTCTTCAGTTCTTGCTCTTGCCAAATCACTAGCCCTTCGTAATAATCCCTCGCCTCGGCTATCTCTTGGCTCTGTTGTCCTGCTTGTTCTAGCTGGTTGATTAGCTGCTGGTTCTCTTTCTTGGCTTCTTTCAACAAGATTTGCAATCTGGCGTTTATTTCCTCTAATTCCCTCTTTGTCAATTTCTTTTGCTCCTGTATTCCTTATTTCTCTTTCTACGTAAATTTGCCTATCAGATTGAGAAGGTGTATTGTCTCTATCTTGTTCTTTAACAAGTAGCTTACCTAGTGCCTTTTTAACTGTTCTTTCTTGTCTATTTTGCTCTATTCTATTTAAGTATTCCTTCTCTGGCCTACCCATTTCCCTAGAATAAATCCTATTCCATTCTTTATCTAAGCTCTTAT
>Ga0268299_1003759_pt1 | contig 13203 bp, 11 predicted proteins | sample NOBtaG_FD_193484 | JGI IMG/M metagenome (GOLD analysis project Ga0268299, IMG submission 193484) | Activated sludge microbial communities from bioreactor in Nijmegen, Gelderland, Netherland - NOB reactor | ecosystem: Engineered > Bioreactor > Aerobic > Activated sludge | place: Netherlands...
GCGATGCACAATTCAGTTCAAACCAAACAAACCGCTGGCCGGTAAAAAGAGATCGGAGGAGCACGATGAAGGGAATTATGATACCGTCAATGGCGGGTCTCGTTGCGCTGAGCATGATGTTCTGAGTTCACGGATTTGCTCAAGATAGGACGACGCTCTGCTACCAAGATTGCCTCTATACCAAGTTTCCGGCGGACGCGGCTGCTTGGTATGCGAATTTTCCTATGGGCAGCAGTTGCCTGAAGCGGGTCACTACCGGGGATTGTAACGTGCCTGGCTGCTTCCCCAACTGCGAGTGCTACGTTCTTGATCCCGAAGAGAATGGGCCCGATTGCGATTGCTTGACTTTTCAGTGCAAGTTCCCCACCGAAGGGCAGTTTTCGATTACGTACGTACGGGGCTGCATGTCAACAGTGCCATGCCAGCCGCACACTAACACATGCACGCCAAACCCAGCAGCGCCTTACGTCTTCGACACCGTGCAGATTGTTCAAGGATGTTCCCTCAACCCGTGCGCACCGGTCATCGACGCGTGCGGATACACACTCCATGGTGTCTATGATTGGATACCGGATACGAGCACATGCGGATGTTACTCCTTTCTCTGAAGAAGCAGTTGGTCTGCGCGGCTGTACTGGTCGGCGGCCTGCAAGGCGCAGCCGCGTTCGACTCAATCCCGAAGGAACTCCGTACTTCAGCAAGCGGAGTATCCAATACATTGCGGGCCACGTGGGACAGGACTTTGACCTACGAGGAGAATGCGAAGGCCGAAGTTGCACTTCAACTCTTCGAACAGGGCTCAAAGTCTGCGGAGCAGGTCCTCGCCAACCCGTCCACCTTGAGCAATTTTGATCAGAGTACTTGGGACGCAAACGGCAGGCTTGGATTCGAAGCGCTACGTGATAAGCATCGCCACGCGTTGCAGATTCTAACGACTCCGGGGGAAGGTCGCAGCGCATTTCTGGACCGCGCTGGTATCATCACGCTCGAGGTAGCACCAGAACTCCCGGCCCGGCGGACAACACACGAGGACACGCGAGACTTGAATGAAGTGCTGACACGGTGGCGGTCTAATCGACTAGATTCGTTTATCATGGCGAATTTCCACAATAGTACCCGAATGAACGCATACGGGAATCGCGAAGAGGTATCGAGCATCGAACGCAATATCGTTATCGCTGCTGGGCCAAGATCACGCGAGGATATCAAGGGGCAGATCCGTGAGGAACTACTTTGGCTCGGTACGCTGGACCAGAGTTGGGACGAGGTTGGAATGGTCAGGACGAAACGCGCGCGGGACAAGTCGCTGGCTTCTGTGACGGTCTCACAAACAAGTGGGGAAGCAAGCATCGATTGGGTATTCGCGTTTGACGAGACTGTCGGGGTGCCGCGAATGACTTCTGCCAGCCTCGAAGTGGCGGGTAGAACTTGGGAGATTTGGACCTTGCAGGACTGGTCGGCCTTTGACGGAGCCGGACGAGCGTGCCCGGGGACGGTGACCCGAGAAACCTTCAACCGAGAAACAGGCGCGCTTGAAAGCACTGAGACCCGCACGCTGATCTCAGTTGAACCACTCGACCCGAAAACCATTTGGGACTGAGTTCACTCCACAGCATTTCAACGCAAGCCTGTCGCCATGCCCGCTCGTCATCAAAGAGCGGGCATCTTTCTTTCACCCATCCTGCCTCGCCCAATCATACGGAATCGGCCCGCCGTGCGGCGGCAGGCGGAATTCGTCGGGGTTCTTGTAGTCGTAGCACTCGGTCGTGACGTTGACGACGGTCGCCTCGTAGTCGCTGATGCACTTGAAGCCGTGGTAAACGAGGGGCGGGATCTCGACGAGGAGGGGGTTGTACTCGCCGATGCAGAAGACGTTCACCTCGCCCTTGGTCGGCGAGCCTTCGCGGTCGTCGTAGAGCACGACTTTCATCATGCCGCGCGTGCAGATGAAATGGTCGGTCTGCTTCTGGTGATAGTGCCACGCCTTCACGACGCCGGGGTAGGCCGTGGTCATGTACACTTGGCCGAATCGCACGTCGAGATCGGGATCGTCCGAGCGCAGCATTTCCATGAGGCGTCCGCGTTCGTCGCAATGCACTGAGAGCTTCTTGGTCTTCACGCCGTGGATCATCAGTAGGGCTCCGGAAACGAGTTCGGGGTGGTGGCCATGCGTCGATACACCATCATGTGGATCGGGTGACCCTTTGCGATGGCCTTGTTCTGAAAGTTGGTGACGATGTCGCCCTCGAGCGGTTCGAGGTCGAGGCGTCGGTCGATTTCTTTGTGTAGGAAAAGCGCACTTGAAAGCAGCGGCTCCATCACCTCGTAGTACTCGGTGACGTCCGTCTTCACCCGCAGGTCCGCGTGCTGCGCGAGGATGCGGTCGAGGAGCGGGAGGAGCCTCGGCGAAAAAAGGCGGCGCTTGTGGTGTCGCTTCTTCGGCCAAGGGTCGGAGAAGTAAATGTGGCAGGTCGAAACGGCGTGGTCAGGGATGTAGCCCTCTTCCAAAAAGTAGGGCGCATCGCAGCAGAGCAGCCGCACGTTGGTGATGCCACGGCGTTGCATTTTGTCCTTGGTGCGATAGACTTGGCCGCGGTCGTGTTCGATGCCGAGGAAGTTGACGTCGGGGCGCTTGGGGGCCTCGATGGCGAGGAAGATGCCGCTGCCGAATCCGATTTCAAGTTCGAATCGTCCCGCGCGGCCAAAGATGGCTGGGAGATCAAGAGGGCGGGTCAACTCACCGAGTTCGTAAACGAGCTTTGTCTCCTCCGGTGTCGCCACCGGAGGAGTGATTTCAGATTCGGACGACGTCATGTCGAGCGTGGCCCGCCGACGTAGTCCGCGATGTCCGTGCTGGCCACGGTAAGGCGCGGATCGACCTCCATCAGGTACCAGGCGCACACGCCAAGCAGGCGCTTGACCCCTTCGCTCTTCTCGGGGCTGCCGAGCGGTTCGAGATCAAGCGTGAGGCGCTCCTCCTTGCCCGCGATGCGTAGGAAGAATCGCTTCGTGAATCCGCGCTCGACGGTGAGCGCGGCCACGAGGACCTCGCTCTTGTCTTCGCGCAGGTAGCACTCGCGCACCTTGAGCTGCATGCCGCCCTCGGTGAAATGCAGTTGCTTGAAACCGAGCCAGATTTCTTCCGGCGTCATCGGTCCATCGAGAACGACATGCGGCATGGTGAACCTCGATCAGGCCTTGAGCACTGTGTAGTTCTTGGGCGACTTCGAAAGCACCTTCACGCCCTTGTCGGTGACGAGAGCGTAGTCCTCGATGCGCACGCCGCCGAAGCCCGGAATGTATATTCCCGGTTCGATCGTGATGATATGGCCGGGGGCAAGAGTGTGCTTCCCCTCGGGCGAAAGACGTGGTCCTTCGTGGATTTCAAGGCCGACTCCGTGGCCGAGCCCGTGTCCGAAGTACTCGCCAAAGCCAGCCGACTTGATCACGTCACGCGCGAGCGCGTCCGCCTGCTTGCTGGTCATGCCGGGGCGGATGCCCTTGATCGCGGCTTCGTTCGCGGCGAGGCATGCGTTGTAGATTTCCTCGAATTTCTTGTTCGACTTGCCGACCATCACCGTGCGGGTCAGGTCGGAGCAGTACCCCTCGACGATGCCACCGAGATCGACCGTGACCATGTCACCAACGCGAATCTTGCGCGTGCTGCCGCGATGGTGCGGGCGCGAGGAGTTGGTGCCGGATGCGACGATGTTCTCGAACGACTCTCCCTCGCCGCCGAGGTCTTCCGCAGCGCGACGGATGATCTTGCTGAGCTGCCACTCGGTGATGCCCGGCTTGAGGTTTTCCATCGCGAGCGCCATCATCGAATCGGCGAGCTTCGTCGCCTTCTTGATGATCGCGAGTTCGACCTCGTCCTTGACCATGCGCATGTCGAGAATAAGGTTTTGTGCGCCAAGGAGTGTCGTCGGCTTGGCGAGGTCCTTCCATGTCTCGTATTGCTCAAAGGTGATGGACTGTTCGAAGCCCATCTTCTTGTAGCCGGACTTGGCGAAGAGCGAGAGGTAGAAATCCTTCACGCCGCTCGTGGGCTGGCAGATGACTTTGAAGCCCTTTGGGAGCTTAGACTCCGCGATTTCCGCGTAGCGCGAATCGGTGATGAAGCGAATCTGGGAACCATCGACGATGGTGGTGCTATAACTGCCGGTGAAGCCGGTCATATAGCGTGTATTCGTACGGTCGAGGATGATGAATGCGTCGAGTCCGTGGGCTTTCATGGCCTTGCGGAGGCGCTTCACCCGGTCGAGGTAGTTGATCGTGGACATGTGCTTGGGTGCGTCACTTTCTGTTCAGTTTGAACGTCGTCAGGCGACCATCGCGCGCGCTTCGGGACAAGCCCGGATTGGGAGCGGGCGAATCCGGCAGTGAGAGCGATTGAGGAAGACCGCGTGTCGGTGAATCATAGTGGCGATTCGTACGCATAAGAGGCTCGCGGCCTTCGATCCAGTTCCTTGAATCTTTTCCGCGTCCCCACGACTCTCGAGAGGTTTCCCTCCAGCGGATGAATTTCTGCAGCCTGCCGTTCCTGATCCTGCTGACGCTGACGTTCATGCTGTACTGGCGGCTCGGCACGCGGAACCAGAACCGGCTGCTCGTGCTGGCGAGCGCGGTGTTCTACGGCTGGTGGGACTGGCGGTTTCTGGGGCTGATGCTCATCTCCGCCGTGATGGATTTCACGTGCGGAATCTACCTCGGCAACGAGTCACGCACCGCCAGGCAACGCAAGGTCGCCCTGACGATCACGATGTGCGGAAACCTCGGCCTGCTGGGTTTCTTCAAGTACGCCAACTTCTTTATCGACAGCGCGACGGCTGCACTGACGTCCCTCGGCGTGGCGGCACACGCGCCGACACTCAACATCGTCCTCCCCGTTGGGATCAGTTTCTACACGTTTCAGACGATGAGCTACTCGATCGACATCTACCGTCGGCAAGTTCAGCCGACGCGCGACTTCCTGCAGTTCCTCACCTTCGTGACGTTCTTTCCTCAGCTTGTGGCAGGACCAATCGAGCGCGCGGGCCAACTCCTCGGGCAGTTCGCGAACGATCGCCTGTTCGACATGGCGACCGCCAAGGATGGATTGCGGCAAATCCTTTGGGGGTTTCTAAAGAAGCTCGTCGTTGCGGACGTCATTGCGGGCTACACGATGCACCTCGATCCCTCGATGGACTACACGGGTGAGTTCGTCGTCGTGAAGACGATCGTGTTTGCGTTCCAGATCTACTACGACTTTTCCGCGTACTCCGACATTGCGATTGGGACGGCGAAACTGTTCGGCATCAACCTGATGCGGAACTTCGCGAACCCCTACTTCTCGAGGAACTTTACCGAGTTTTGGGAACGCTGGCACATCTCGTTGTCCACCTGGTTTCGAGACTACGTGTACATCCCACTCGGCGGGAACCGGCTCGGCGAGGGGCGCCGTCAGTGGAATCTGATCCTTACTTTTGCGATCAGTGGGCTCTGGCACGGAGCCAACTGGACGTTTGTCGTGTGGGGACTGCTGCACGCGTACTTCGTCCTGGGATTCGGTCGAGCGAAGGGCGCCGCGCGCGAGAGCGTCCCGGCAACGGTGCGCGATTTGCCGCGTATCTTCGTCGTGTTCACGCTCACTTGCTTCGCGTGGATCTTCTTCTGGTCTCCCTCCTTCAATGCGGCGGTGGACAACCTTTCGAGGATGTTTGCGGGCGCTGACCCGGTGATGACGCTGCAACTTCTTGCGCCGTACCTGATCGTCATCGTGCCCGTCATGATGGCAGAATGGTTCACGCAGACGAAGCAGCATCCACTCGAAATCGCGTCGCTTCCCACCTGGGCACGATGGTTGATTTATTCCGCGTGTCTATGGGTGATTTTCATCATTGGAAACCTGGATACCCCCGGTGACTTCATCTACTTCCAATTCTAACACGCCGACGGCGTTCCTGATGAGGTGCGCGGCGTTCCTCGCGTTCTGGGTCCTCCTGTGCCAACCGCTGCGGCTGGTTTGGGGGAGCTACCCATCGCATCCCGCGCCGACGCGCGACGGTGACGAACTGCGGCTGATTGGTGACGACTCGCACTTTGACCATGTGATGATGCTGACGGACGCGGAGGCGCTCGATGAGGCCGCCAAGGCAGACATCATGTTCGCCGGAAATTCTCGGGTGCAGTTCGGAATCGACTTCAATGTGGTGGTAAAGGAACTCGAGGAAGTGGGAGCGCGTCCCTACTGGCTTTCCTTCCCGTATGAGGAACGCGCGCGATTCCTCCGCGATGTGATGGAGGCAGGTGATCTGCATCCACGGTTGCTGGTGCTCCACGTCGATGGGATCACGTTTGACCGCGATTATAGCCGCTATTGGGAACACTATCGCGAATTGGGCATCCGCCGCGCCGCGCTCGAGGACGCAAAAATCAAATCGCGCAACGACGCGTGGCGCGCGTTCATGCGCGTCGTCCCGCTCAAACAGCTCGAGTTCCGCTCCTCATGGCTGAAGTGGATCCGAGTCCCCGCGATTTATCGCAGCATCAACTATGGCGATTGGACGGTCGCCTATCCAGGTCTGTATCGATATGAAGCAAAGTTGTACCGCCCGGCGAATCCGAAGAATCGCAAGCTGCAGGGGGACCTGCTGCGCGCCCACGAGTTCGTCGAGTTTTGTCGGGAACGCGGGACCGAGGTTGTCTTCATGACGGTTCCAAACCCAACCTCGAACGAGGTGTTGGCGCACCAACTGGGCCGACGGATGAGGGTCAGCGTTCTCCCGATCGAATGGGGCGACATGAACACGTTTGATTTCTCGCATCTGGAACCGGACTCCGCGAGAAGAAACACGAAACGGGTGATGATCTGGCTGCGGGAAACGCGGGAGTGGCGTCGTACTTTTGGCCAAGCAGAGGAACCTGATTTCTAGATGGACGCCCGGGGGTGCTGAACTGTTAAATCGTCTGTTCTAAACAAATCAGGTCCGAGCCAATCCGAGCATGGGTGATCCCGAACCGATTCAGATTCCGAAGAATTTGCCGGCGGATACGCTGGCTTCCTTCGACCCGCGCAGGGTGGAGGAGTTCGGCTCCGATTCGGTGGAACTGCCTTCGTTTCAATCCGACTCGGTGCTGGCCATCCCGAGCGTCACGAAGTGGATGCCCCTCGCCGCGCAGGGGCACACGACGATGAAGGCGCACGACCTGCTCAATCCCGAGATTGAGTACGACACGGTCAAGGAGATCGGGCGCGGAGGATTCGGCGAAGTCTGGGAAGCAGTGCAGACGAGCCTGGATCGCGTGGTTGCGGTTAAGCGGCTGCGGCGCGATCGCTTTCAAAATGCGACCGTCTCGCGTGGGTACACCCGCCACATGGAGGAGGCGTTCCGTCGTGAGGCCATGACGGCAGCCTGCCTCGAGCACCCGAACATCGTGCCCGTCCACGATCTGGCGCTGGATAACGAGGGCGCGCCGCTTTTGGCGATGAAACTCGTGCGAGGGAGTCAGTGGGATACGCTGATGCGCACGGATTTCCGCGACATGCCAGTCGAAGGATTTCTCGCGAAACACATCCCGATCCTACTGTCCGTCGCGCAGGCGGTTGCCTTTGCGCACTCGCGCGGCATCGTCCACCGCGACATCAAACCGGGACAGGTGATGGTCGGTGAATTCGGCGAAGTCGTGCTGATGGACTGGGGACTCGCGATTCTGTTCGACGCGACGGCGCTGAAGGGCTCCGGGCAACGCCTCTCCGCGATGTTGGCGAAGGACCCCAACTCGGGCACCAGTCCTGCCGGTACGCTGGCATTCATGGCGCCGGAACAAACGGAGACGACGGGGGCGCGTTGGGCCTTGGACGGATGTTTATCTGCTGGGTGGAACCCTGTACTACCTTCTGACAATGCGACTCCCACATGAAGGGAGGGACAGCCACGATGTCTTCTATAAGGCCGCGTTGGGGGAGGTCCCCCCCGTACGCGAGGCCGCTCGCGGGCGCGACATCCCGGAGTCGCTCGCCCTGTTGACCGAGCGGGCAATGACGAAGGACACAGCTTCCCGCATCCAAACCGCGCTCGATTTCATCGAGGGACTGCGGGACTACCTCTCGGGCGCATCGCAGAGGCGTGAATCCACGGCGATCACGACGGACGTTCGCGAGCGCGCCGCCAAGGGTGTCAGCGAGTACCGCGACCACGCGGAAATGCTGGCGCGCCTGACGCAGGCCAGTACCCTCTGGCCGACGAATCCCGATCTCGAACCACTTCGCGCGATCCTGCACGAAGGGTACGCACAGACGGCGTTGTCGCGCGGCGATCTTGTCTTGGCGCGACTGCAGGCGGAGAGCCTCCCCCCCGGGGATCGCCGCCACGCGCTGGCATCGGCAATCGATGCGGAGGAGGCACGACTCGCACGTGAGAAACGTCATCTCCAGATGTCGCGTGGTGCGGTTGCGGCGCTGGTCGCGATCGTCATCATCGGTGGCGCGATTCTGAACCGAAGACTCGCCGCGGAACGCGACGCGACCAAGGTCGCTGAAGCATTCGCACACGAGAATGCGAGGGTGGCCAGTGAGGCGCGGGAACTCGCAGTGAGTCGCTTGGATGAGGTGAACGAAGCGAACAAGGTTGCCGTCGCGGCTCGGAACAACGCGGAGGATCTGGTCGCGTTCATGATCGGTGACATGCGTGAACGAGTCAAGGTCGCCGGGAGTCTCGATCTTCTGGACGGCGTCGCCTCAAAGGCGGCTGAGCACTACATGACGCAGGCGGCGAAGAACAACTTGAGCGCCGGGGAAGCGATCCCCATCTTCAATGGCCTCTCCGAAGTGTCAGACTTGCAGAACACGCAGGGGAACCTTCCAGCAGCGAAGGAGACTGCGCTGGTCGCGCTCGAATTGGCGAGGAGAGCAGGACGCCAGGCATCATCTCATGCCCCGACGTGGGGGCTGAATGAAGCCATCGCGCACGAGCGGCTTGCAGGGATCCTCAACCAGATGACTGGGTCATCGGATGAGGCACTCGAACACTATCGTATCGCTCAGACCCAATTCGGCAGGTCGAATGGCGCTTCTTCCGATGATCCCGTGGTCCGGGGCTCGATGCTGCGTGCCCAAGTTGGCCGAGGACAAATTCTGATCGCGCGTGGGGATTTCGAGGCTGCGCGACAGGTCTTTGACGAACTGCGTGGGCAGACACGCGATGCCCCCACACTCATCGCAGAAGATCCCAAGCGCGCATTCGCCTTCGCCGAAGCGGAGATGATGCTCGGCGATGTGTTCAACACGCGAGGAAGTCTGCCGGACGCGCTGGAGTCCTACAAGCTTGCGATGGAGACATTCCGCGCGTTGCGTGACGCCGCGCCGAACGACGCGGAGAATCACGTCGCCTACTCGGAGGCACTCGCCAGAATCGGCGCGCTCCATCAACGTCGTGGCGAACTCGCGGATGCGCTCTCATCTTACCTTGAGGATCGCGAGGTGTGTGAAGCGCTCGCGGCATCGGACATCGCGCGCACTGACTGGCAGCAACGGGTCATCTCGACCTACGCCCGTGTGGGCCAAGTGCACCTGATGCGAGGTGATGTGAACGCTGCCATGGCCGAGTATCGCGCCGGGCTGGCGCGCATCGATGCGCGCTTGGAACGCGATCCCACCAACGCGAATTGGCGGCGCGAGGCCGGCCTGTTGCGGAGTCGCGTCGGTGATCTGCACTACGGCAGGGAAGAGTGGACGGAGGCGCTGGCGGAATACACGATCAGCCGCGACCTGCGTGTTGCGCTCGCTGCGGCGGACCCGAGCAACATCACATGGCAATCCGAGGCCGCCATCGCGGAAAACAAAGTCGCAAGCGTGCTGGAGAAGCTCGGCAAATTGGACGATGCGCTGAAGAGTTATCAGTCCTGTCGCAGGCTGCTGAAGGATTTGGCTGCGCTCGATCCAGAGAACGCAATCGTGCAGCGGGAGCTCAGCGCAGCGCTCGGGTCGGAGGCGGGATGTCTGCGGCGAATGGGGAACACGGACGCGGCGATTGCGGCGCAGCGTGAATCACTCGCAATCGCGGAAACACTGGCCGCCCGCGACCCAAGCAACGCGCAGTGGCAGACGGATCTCGCCGTGGCGCACAATCGCCTCGGGGGACTCTTGCAGGCGAACAATCAAAATGAAGAGGCGCTGGCAGAGTACCTCGCGTTTCGCGGCATCATCGAGCAACTCGCAGCTCAAGAACCAACCAACGTGTCGTGGAGACGGGAGCTCCTGATCGGCTGGCAGCGCACTGCGCGAGTCCTGGAGTTCCTCGGTGATCGAAAGGGCGCGAAACGGGACTACGCGGAGGCGATCACTGTTGGGAAGGACCTGATCGAACGCGATCCGACGAATGACCGTTACAAGATCGAGGTCGCGGGGTTGGCGGTGCGGCTGGCGACGCTCCTCGGGGAAGATACCGACTTCATTGGTGCCGCGACTGAGGCCGCCGTTGCGGTTGAGATGTACGAGCAACTCGCTGCGTCAGCACCCGAGAACGATGACCGCCGCGAGATGCTCGCGTCCACATCGCTCCTCTGTGGGCGCCTGCTTCTATCGCAGTACCTCCCCGCGGAGGCGCGTCCTCATTTGGAGCGCGCTGTGGAGGAGACAAGGGTCGAGGGAGTGGAAGGTGACAAGCGCACGCTCGTGATGATTCGTCGCGCGATCCGGACGGAGCGACTGGCGCAGTGCTATCGGCAACTCGGCCGCATCACTGAATCGAAGGACCTCTATGCCGAAGCGCACGCGCTGCTCGAGGAGCACGCCGCCGGGATGTCAGACTGCGAGTTATTGTGCGCGCGCGGGATGGTCTATGCGGGGCTTGGGCGAATGGCGGAAGCGAACGACATGCTCCGCCAGGCAGGACAGAAGGAGTGTTCGGGACTTGCGCTGCGCGAACTCGATGAAATGACGATTCCCGCTCCCTAGGGGCAGACTCAGCGGCGGCGCGGTGATGTCTCGGCGAGGAGTTCCTCCCCCGCCTCCTCCGGGGCGGAGTTCTTCTCTTCGCGTTCGAGCAGCCTGAGCACCTCCGAATTGCGGATCCAAGGGAACTGAATCTCGGACGCGCGTTGTGCAAACTTCGGGATGGTCAGTTCGAGGAACGACCCGAGTTCACGCGCCATCGTCAGCGCCGTCGAGAGCGGGCACGGAGAGACACCATGCGCGAGTACGAGCGTACGCCGCTCGTCGAGGGCGTCCTGGAATCGCTTGTCCGCGCGGAACGCTGCGCCGACCTGATGGCCGAGCACCTCGAGCAACGTGTAGGAGTTCCGCAATCCGAGCTTGATCGTCGCATCGTCCAGACGGCGTTCCGCCTCGAAGCCAGCACGACTGCGCGGGGGCACGCGGCGGATATCCAGATTGTCCGCGCGCAGGCCGTACTCCTTGAGAAGGAGGTGCTGCGCATAGAGCTCTGCGGCGCGATAGAAGCGGATCAAGGCGTCGTCGTAACGGCGTTCCATCATGCGACGGAGAGCGTTGTTCCAGAGGTCGAAGATGAGTTCCTGAGGGAAGAGCCCTTCCCCTGCCTCGGCGTTTGCGATGACCTCGATTGCCTTCACGGTCTGGGGCGAAACACGCAGGACGCGTAGACGTCCCTTTGTCGGAACGAGCGAGATCCCCTCGCGGTAGTGACGCAGGAAGTCCGCCGCGCGGAAGTTGTCCCAGCAGTAATATGCGGGAGCGATCGCGCGGAGGATTTCGCGAGAGGCCTTCCCCTCGTTCGACATCAGACTCGGATCAAGCTGTGTGGCGACGTAGGCGGACTTGCTGAAACGCAGTTCGAAGAAGAGCTCGGTCGCATGCCGCAGTTCGCGGTGCGCGATAACCGAACGCGGCATCGATTCAACAGACGTGGGCTTGGCATCGCGCGCGTCACGCGGGCTTGCGGCGAGGTAACGCAGCGCGTGCACGCCGGCTCCCACGGCGGCAAGGACGGCGCCAGCCGACATGACCTTCGTGCCAGCCGTGTAATGGAGGAGGATGCTGGATCGCTCATAGCCGGCATCCACGAGGCGTTCAATCTCGTCGCTCGTGCGGCGGTACGCTTCATCCAGAGACTGCGCCGATTCCAGGATGACGAGGTTGATCTGCGATGCACTCATCCTGAGGCCAGCGAAGAAGCGCTTGGCGTTATCCTGCGAATCCGCGGTGCAGAGTGCGGTAACCGAGGTTGGCGCGAGGGGGCCGATGTCCTTGATGAGGGCAGTCACGACATCACCATCGGGGTTCGTCGAGGGGGATGGCGATGTGCCAATCGTGACGAGATGGGCGGACTGAACCTTTTCGGATGTCTTGCGACGCCTCGTGGCCACGCGCGGGCTCCTTAGTGAAAAATTGAGTGCGAGGAGAGCGTTCTTCGCAGCCGGGCTGGGGTCAACCGAGGGTTCTGGCGGCGCGCAATGATGCCCGAAGTCCAGCCATCCCGGACTGAGCCGGCCGCTTTAGGGATTCGCGGGCATTCTTTTTGTGCTTGCCGTTCTTGCGCGGCGGATGCCGCGCTTCGCGCATGAGCGATCAAAATTCTTCGAGCACACCGGGATTCCTTGGCCTCCTCTGGCGGATGTCGCTCGCCGGTGTGTTGGTCTTCGCATTTGCGGCGACTGCGTCGTACCTCGCCGTTGAACGCATGATCCGCACGGCAGAGGAAGACGCCCCCGACCTGTTGACCTTGCCGCTGAGCGAAGCCGTGGAGCGCGCATCGAGCGGTGGATTCCCCGTCCGCATCGGCGCACACGAGCCAACGCTCATTCTCGGCCCCGGTCGCGTGATTGCGCAGCGTCCCAACCCGGGCCAGCGCGTCAAACAGGGCGCCACCATCATGATCACGCTGTCACAGGAGCCGAAGGGCGGCTTGCAGGTCAGCTCCCTACCCACCTCGTCGGAATGAGAGTCCTCCTCCAGCGGTCTGGCGCGGCTCGTGTGGATATCGATGGCCGCACCGTGGGTGCGATCGAACGCGGGCTCGTTGTGCTCGTTGGGATGGGCGCGGGTGACACGGAGAAATTGCTCCGCCCCGCTGCCGAAAAGATCGTCAACCTCAGAATCTTTCCAGACGACACGGGAAACATGAATCGCAGCCTGCTCGACGTCGGTGGCGGACTCCTCGTCGTCTCGCAATTCACCCTTTACGCGGATGCCAAGAAGGGGCGGCGCCCTTCGTTCATCGGCTCCCTCCCTCCTGCCGAGGCACG
>Ga0268299_1003760_pt1 | contig 13194 bp, 8 predicted proteins | sample NOBtaG_FD_193484 | JGI IMG/M metagenome (GOLD analysis project Ga0268299, IMG submission 193484) | Activated sludge microbial communities from bioreactor in Nijmegen, Gelderland, Netherland - NOB reactor | ecosystem: Engineered > Bioreactor > Aerobic > Activated sludge | place: Netherlands...
GTCCAGAACGGGAGCAGCATCAGGGCCATCGGGGTGCCGTAGCGGTCGAGGTCCTTCGAGTACTCCCACATGGCCCGTCCACAGCCTTCGTCCCGCCCCACCTGGGCCATGGCGGCCACGATGTCGTGGTACTCCCGGTAGGCCGGCTTGCGCTCGTAGCCCGAGTAGTTCCAGGCGGTCCAGCTGGGCACGAAGCTCCGGGCGTTCGAGGTGAGCCCCATCCAGCGCCAGGTGCCGTCGGTACGGGTCTCACCGAGGGGCAGGACACGCAGGGGCAGCGCCACAGCGGTCAGTGTGAACAGCACACCGACCGCGCTGCCCGACAGGATCGTGACCATGTGGGGCCGGGCGAAATCCTCGGAGACGGCCACGGCGGCGTACCGCACCACCAGCGCCACCCCGACTGCGGCCGTGAGGTACACCGACAGGTAGTAGAACGGGAGCAGCCGCTCGTTCCACAGGGCACCCGGCGGGAGGTTGGTGACGGCGGCCGCCGCCACCAGGGCCGTGGTGGAGAACACGAGGCCGATCCGATCCCGGGTGGCCAGCGACAACAGCAGGCCCACCCCGGCCAGCGGCAGGGCCACCCGCATCGGGACGGTGAGCATCTTCGGCCCGAACTCGGTGAGCGGCTCCCATCCCATGTCGTTGAAGTACGGATGGCGCACCACGAACGGCAACAGCCAGAAGGCCGAGATGAGGATGGCCACCGGCCCCACGGTGAGCATCCACAGCGCCCGGTGCCGGACCGAGTCCTCGGTGATGATGGCCGCCAGCAACACCCCCACCGCCGCCACCAGGGCGAGGGCCCGCACGGGGGTGGAGGTGTCTTCGGCCATGGCCACCGGCACCAGGGCCAGTCCGATGGCGATGGCCACCGGCCACAACCGGGGGATGGTGGGCGCCAGCGGGACGAGGGCGATCAGAGCCACCATGCCGAAGAACACGGGGATGATGTGGCACAGGGCGGTGAGGCCGATGACGATCGCCGCCAGCGCCCGACCACGGCCGGTGTCGAGGCCCCGGGCCACGAGGCCCACGGCCAGCAGGGTGAGGGCGAGGCTGATCGAGAAGGCGAACTCGCCGGCCAGGGTGGAGGCGATGTTGCCGCCCGTGATCGAGAAGTTCGTGTCGAACAGGAAGATCGTGGCGGCCAGGGCGGCGAAGGCCGGCACCGGCTCGGGCGATCGGGCCAACCGCGCCATGCCCCACGCCACGATGGGGAAGGCGATCAGACCCGACACCGAGACGAGCTTGAACGAGATGCCGTAGGGCAACGAGATCAGCAGCACCGAGGCCGCCGGGGCCGCCACCCGGGCCGCCCGGCGAACCAGGTCTCCCGCCGGCCGGTTGGCGGTGAAGCGCCAGGCCAGGCCTATCAGCAGCACGGCCAGAGGGATGCCGATCAAAGGCCGGAAGCCCGCGTTCACGGCCAGGATCAGCAGCGACGGGATCACCATGTAGAAGTGGTAGGCGGGGAAGCCGGCGTACCAGTCCGGCGTCCACCCGGTGAGGCGGCCCGACGGCAGGAGGTGGTCCCGCAGGAACGCCGGCCCCCAGACATGGGCCCCCATGTCGCCCCCGGCGGGGGTGGTGTCGGCGAACAGGAGGTCGGGGCGCATCTGGACGAACACGAACAGGGCGCAGGCCACGGCCACCGCCAGGCTGGCCAGGGAGGGAAGGGTCCATCCCCGCCAGGCCCAAGGAACGCCGGGGGCGCGACGGACCGGGGCCGCAGCTGCCGGCGGCACCGGCGTGGCCGCGGCCGGGACGTCGAGCAGGCTCACCTCGTCGTCTCCGGTCATGGCCGGAAACGGCGCCACGGTGGCGTCGGGCGCTGACGGCGGGCCCCCGGGAGGCGGGGGTTGAGCCAGAACGCCGTCGGGCGGCACGACCGTCACGACACGACAACCCGGGCGCGCGTCAGATCAGGAGCCGCGCCGCGCCTCGTCGGCGTCGCCCAGACAATTCCCCGACATCCAGTCACTGCCCTTCAGAGTATTGACCTTTGGCCGCTCAGCGGCGTCGCCCCACGTGTTCTCCCACCTGGGCCAGCGCTTCGGGGAGCTCGATCTCGCGGCCGGCGAGCTGCCAGCGCCGGACGTCGCACCGCTGGCACGACTCCATGATCAGGTCGTTGCCGTCCACCGTCATGCGGATGGCCACCATCTCCTGGGAGCAGCGATCGCATCGATGGGGCGGCGTCACCCCACCCGGGACACCGCTTCGCTCGGTACCACTCATCTGGCTCAACACCTCCTGTCCGTCACCGCCGGTCGGCGGCGCCGGGCGGGCCCTGAGCCGGTCGACCCCATTTGAGCCATCCGGCCCAGCTTTTCGGGGGCTGCGCCCCCGCCGCTGCGCTCCCCCACCGCCGCTGGGGCCCCGACCCCTCGGGGTCAGAACAGGCCGAGCATGACCAGCGTGGTGAGGTTGAACCCGACGTGGAAGGCCCAGCTGGGGCCGAGCCGGCCGGTGGCGAGGGACAGGGCGGCCGAGAGCAGGCCGAACACGAACAGGCCGGGAGCGGCCAGAGCGTCGAGATGGACGGCGGCGAACACGGCCGACGTCACCACCGCCGCCGCCAGCGGCCCGAACCGCCGCTGGAGCCCCCGCAGGAACAGGCCCCGGTAGAACAGCTCCTCGGTCAGCGGGGCCAGCACCGCGGTGGCCGCCACCAGCACCAGGACCTGGAACGGCCCGCGGGCCGAGTCCACCAGCTCCCGGGCCGAGGCGCCGGGGTCGCCGTCTGTCAGGCGTCCGATGGGCCAGTACAGCGCCGGCATGAGGGCGGCCTGGGCCACCACCCCGGCCGCCAGGCCGGCCGGGACGTCGAAGCGGGCCAGCCGGGCCCCCAGGTCGGAGGGCAGGCTGACCCCCTTGCGACGGACCACGAGCACGGGGCCGAGGCCGTAACCGGCCCACAGGCCGATGTTCAACAGGAACAGCGCCACCACGGGCAGGGGGCTCGGGGCGCCCCCGCTCCCGTAGGCCAACGCCACCCCGCCGCCGGCCCACAGCATGCTCAGCAGCTGGGTGCCGAGCAGCACCAGCACGGCGTCGGCGGCCGTCCAGCGCACCGGATGCACCGGCACGGCCGGGAGCCCGCCGGCCCACCGGCCGGTCAGCCTCGACCTGATCGGCCCGGGCGCTGTGATCCGCTGTGCCACTGCGGATCGACGGTACCGGCCACGGGCCGGCCCCGGCTCACATCCACCGGTGCCGGACCGACGAAGTACAGGGCATGACTACCGTCACCGGTGCCTGGCAGCGCCCGACCACGGCATCACGGCAAAGGGCATCTAGGCTGGATCCATGAGCAAGCAAGGATCGAACCCGCCGCCGGGTCCACCCGGGCGGAACCAGCGGATCCCGGGCCGCGACAGCGGCTGGCCGCGGTGGTCGGCCTGGATCGTCGTGGGCATTCTTGTCACCTTGCTGGTGGCGGCTCAGACGTTCAAGTCCGGCGACAGCAACCAGCTCGCCTACACCGAGTTCATGAACCAGGTGCGGGCCGACGAGATCAAGTCCATCGAGTACGACAACTCGACGGCCAAGATCACCGGCACCAGGCAGAACGGTGAGACGTTCACCACCACCGGGTTCAACCCGATCCCGGAGAAAGACCTCGCCGTGCTCGAGGAGCACAACGTCGAGATCAAGGCCGTCACGCCCACCAGCAACGTGTTCGTGAGCGTGCTGTTGTCGCTGGTGCTCCCGTTCGTCCTCATCGGCGTCATCCTGTGGTGGCTGGCCCGCCGCCAGCAGTCCCAGATGGGCGGCATCATGTCCATCGGGCGGAGCCGGGCCAAGACCTACTCCTCGGAGCGTCCCGGCACCACCTTCAACGACGTGGCCGGCTACGCCAGCGTGAAGAAGGAGATCACCGAGGTGGTCGACTTCCTGAAGAACCCGTCGAAGTTCGCCGAGATCGGTGCCCGCATCCCCAAGGGTGTGCTGCTGGTGGGCCCTCCGGGCACCGGCAAGACCCTGATCGCCCGGGCCGTGGCCGGTGAGGCCGGCGTCCCGTTCCTGTCGGTCACGGGCTCCGACTTCATGGAGATGTTCGTGGGTGTCGGCGCCAGCCGGGTGCGTGACCTGTTCCAGGAGGCCCGCAAGATGGGCCGGGCCATCATCTTCGTCGACGAGATCGACTCGATCGGCCGCAAGCGGGGCGCCGGCCTGGGCGGCGGCCACGACGAGCGGGAGCAGACGCTCAACCAGATGCTGTCGGAGATGGATGGCTTCGAGGCCACCGAGGGCATCGTGATGATGGCCGCCACCAACCGGCCCGACATCCTCGACCCGGCCCTGCTGCGCCCCGGCCGCTTCGACCGCCAGGTCGTGGTCCCCCTGCCCGAGCTGGAGGACCGGCGCCAGATCCTGGGCGTGCACGTGAAGCACAAGCGGATCGCCGAGGACGTCGACATCGACCTCATCGCCCGGGGCACGCCCGGTATGAGCGGCGCCGACCTGGCCAACCTCGTCAACGAGGCCGCCCTGTTCGCGGTGCGGGCCGGAGACACCCGGATCCACGCCCACCACTTCGACATGGCCCGGGACCGGGTGATCATGGGCGTGAAGCGGGACTCCCTCGTGATGAGCGAGGAGGAGCGGGAGATGACGGCCTACCACGAGGCCGGACACGCCCTGTGCGCCGCCCTCCTGCCCGACTACGACCCCCTCCACAAGGTCACGATCATCCCCACCGGCATGGCTCTGGGCGTCACCATGACGCTCCCGGAGGAGGACCGGCACTCGGTGCGCAAGAGCCACGCCGAGAACATGATCGTGATGATGCTGGGCGGCCGCAACGCCGAGGACCTCGTGTTCGGGGTCACCTCGTCGGGCGCCGGCGACGACCTCAAGAAGGCGACCAACCTGGCCCGTCACATGGTGCGGGAGTGGGGCATGTCCGACAAGATCGGCCCCATGGCCTTCGGCGGGGGCGGCCCGGTGTTCCTGGGCGACGACATGATGCAGAGCCGGGAGTACTCCGAAGAGGTGGCGAACCTCATCGACTCCGAGACCCAGCGGGTCCTGCTCGAGCAGGAGGCCCGCTGCAAGGAGCTGCTCACCACGAACCGCAAGGCTCTGAACCTGGTGGCCCGGGGGCTGCTGGAGCACGAGACGCTGAGCGGCGACGAGGTCCGGCGCCTGATCAACGTGGCCAGCGGCAACGACACGGTCGGCGCCCCGGCGGCGCCGGCGGCCCCCGGAACCGGCCCCGCCCCGACCGACCCGGTCGACACCGTGAGCGGGCCCCGGGGCACCAACCCCTGATCACCTCTCGGGAAGGCTGAGCGTCTCCCTGGTCAGATGCCGGCTTCGGCCAGTGCGTCGGCCAGGGAGGCCGGCTCCATGGGCCCGAAGAAGGTGTGGGTGACCACCCCGTCGGGGTCGGCCAGCACCGTGGTGGGCACCCCGTCGATCCGGTAGCGGCGGTGGAGGTCGGCGTCGGTCTGCACGTCGACCCGTTGCGCCTCCACCGGTGCACTGGGCCGGTCCCTCAGCACCCGCTCCACCACGGCCCACGCGATGGGGCAGGTGTCGCAGGTGGTGGAACCGAACAGCACGACGGCCCACGCCCCGTCCCGGGGAGAGAAATCGTTCCGGTCCAGCTGGGCCGGGGCCCGGTAGCTGGGGGCCGACGGCGGATCGGGGCGCCGGCGCTGGAGCACCAGGGCCACCGCCACCGCAGCCACAGCGAGCACCACGAGGGCGGCCAGGCGACCGGCGGTCACGGGACGACCGTGGGCACGGCGGCCACCGTGGCCATCCGGCTGTCGGGCACCACCACCTGGGCCTCGACCGACACCGGAGCGGTCGACGTCACCAGCACCGGCACCCCCGGGGCACCTGCCGGCAGTGTCACCACGGAGCGCCCACCGGCCGGCACGGCCGCCTCCAGCGGCGGCTGGAGCTCACCGTTCAACAGGACCCGGATCTGGACCTGGGCATCGGTGGGCGACGTGACCACGACCACCGACGCGTTCTCGGCCGGTGTGCTGACCCACGGGATCACCCACCGGTTCGAGAGCACCTCGGTTCCCCGCGACGTGCCGATGCCGACGTTCGCGGTGGGCTGGGTCAGCGTCTGTGCCTCGACCCCCAGGATCCCGGGCACGTCCACGTCTCCCCCACCGTCGGCGTCGGCCGCCGGGTCGTCGGGGTTGGGGACTGGCTGACCGGTGGCCGGGTCGATCGGCTGCCCCGTGGCCGGGTCGGTGGCCGGGGCCTGGCCCGGCACCACGGCGTCTCCCCCGGCACCGATCAACGACGTGTCGACCTGCTTGGCGAACTGCCAGCGCTCGGCCACCACCGGGACGTCGTTGGTCGACGACACGCTCACCCCCACCTCGTAGGGCAGGCGGATGCCGTACTGATCGGCCTCGGTGCGCAGGTCGATCACCTCGAACCGGCCCGGCCGCAGCTCCCGGGGAATGGCCCCCAGGCCGTACAGGGAGCGGTCGGTGGGGTTCAGGGGCCACAGCTCGATGTCGACCGTGGCTGTCTGATCCGGGCTGGGATTGAAGACCACCACCCGGTCGTCGCCGCCGTCGTGTATCCGCCCGGCCGGCAGCATCCAGCTGTCGGCCGGCTGCACCACCCCGAGCTGCAGCGACGCCCCCGATGGGCCGAGGTCGCCGTTGAGGACCATGAGCCGCTCCACCACGAGCCGCCCCCGCTCGGTCGTGACGGCGGCGGCCAACGCGTCCTCCCGGCCCAGATACTGCCCCACGTCGATGACCTTGACCGAGTTGGCCGGGACCTCCTGGCCGGTCAGGGCCCCGACCGTCCGGGGGCGACCGGCCGTCTTGTACAGGGCGATGCTGTAGCGGACGTCCTCGGGGAACGGGTTCATCAGCGCCAGGTACTGCTTGGAGTCCCTCGTGGTTCGTCCGCTGGCGAAGTACCAGGTGCTCGACACGTGGGTGGAGCACGGCCCCTCGGCCGTGCCGCTGGCCGTCTCCACCGAGTGGCCCACCACCCCGATACCGCCGATGATCTCCACCACCGCCCCGGCCGGGTTCGACTGGACGATCTCGGACAGGGCCACGCTCGTGGTCGACAGCGGGGCCACCTCGTAGCGGATCAGGAGCTCGGTGGTGCTCGACTGGCCGGTCAACACGATCAGGTTGGCCACCAGCGGGTTGTCGCTGAGGTTCGAGATGTGCACCGTGTGGGCGGCGAAGCCGTCGGGGGTCGAGCTGCCCATGGGGCAGAACCAGGCGCCGTCGAGCGACGACGGGTCGGTGACCGACGGGGTGACGAACGTCTGCTCGGCCGCCCCGGCGGCGGTGGTGTCGACCCCCTCCACCCGATCGTAGAGAACGGCGGCGACGGACACCCCGACCACCAGGAACACCACTGCCACCCGCGAGATGACCGGACTGCGGCCGGCACCGCCGATGTCGGCCCCGGTGCGGCCCCGGCCGGCCGAGTTGGTGATGCGCCCGGCCCGCGAGCCGAGGCGGCCCAGGCCGGGCAGCCGCCCGGTCAGCCCGTCGACGTTCGGCTTGGGGATCCTCACAACTGCGACTCCCGCCTCGTCTGGGCCAGGATCGCTCCCAGGCCCACCACCATCAGCTGGATCAGCTCGCCGGCGCGGCGCCGCAGGGGAACGGTGTAGTCGATCTCGATCGGGCTGGAAACGCTGGCGGGGATCACGGTGAGGCCGTCGAACCCGCTGAGCAGATCGTTGTCCCTGCTCCCGTTGACCACGAAACCGGCGTCGGGCACCGCCATCAGAAGGGGATTCTGCCGGTTCTCGGGGGCCACGAGCGTCCACTGGCCCGGGCCCTCGGCGGTCACGGTCACCGTGGCATCCTTGGGGCCGCTGAGGTCGACGTCGAGCTGGTCGGCCGGGGTGACGGCGTCGGCCGCCTCGGCGGTGGGGAGCACCGCCGCCAAACCGGCCGAGGAGTCGTTGCGGAAGACCACCAGGTTCGGCACCCCGGGCTCCCGCTTCAGATCGAGCTGCTGGGCCAGGGATCGGAGCACGTTCTGGCCCGGATCGACCACCGGCCCCTCGTAGGGCGCAGGGGCCAACCTGTCGAGCGCCACCACCAGGTCGATCCCGTAGGGGGCGAGCAGCCGGCCCAGGCGAACCGTCTGGCCGGCCCGGGCCAGGTCGAGCGCCTCGCCCACCCCGCCGGTGGAGCCGAGCGGGCCGGCGAGCCACCGCCCCCACACCTCGGGGGAGCCCCCGTCGGTGACGGCGTACTGCACGCCCGAGGGGCTGACCATGGCGTCGAGGGGCAGCACGCTGGCGTCGCCGATCCACAGCACCCGGCCGGTCCGCTCGGTCCGCTCCGCCAGGAACCGGGTGAAGGTGGCGTAGCTCTGGCTGGGCGAGTTCCAGGCCCCGTGGAAGCTCAGGATCACCCAGTTGAGCGAGGCCGCCAGCAGGCACAGGCCCATCACCATGGGCAGGAACCGGTTGGCCAGCCGCCAGCGGGTGATGCGGCTGCGCTCCAACTCGAGCGACCGCACCCCCACGGCCACCACCAGCGCCAAGCCGGCGAGGGCGGGGGCCAGCATCGACTCCGTGGCGGGCAGGGCGAAGGGGATCCAGCCCCGGCCACCGGCCCAGGCCAGCATGAACAGCACCATCGCCACCGACCACCCCTGGGCCGCCACCCGCCACATCGGCCGGGCGGCGAGGGCCAGGCCCAGCACCGAGGCCAGGACGAGGCCGGCGGCGAACACGCTGGGGCCGAAGCGGCCGGGGGCGAAGGCCAACAGCCGGGTGAACGTGGGCACCGAGGCTTCGGGCGACGCCGGGCCCACCAGCCACCGCCACGACAGCGACCGGATCACGTCGTAGGCCCACGGCAGGTGGAGCGCCACCGGCGCCATCACCGCGGCGGCCGCCGGCAGGGCGAAATCCCGGGGCGGCAGGCCCTGTTCGGTGAGGACGGCGGCCAGGGCGAAGGCGGCGGCCATCACCACGGCGATCACGATGACGGCCGGGGCGAAGGCGGCGACGAACGCCACCAGGAACCCGTAGCGGATGACCAGCACCGGGAAGCTGCGGGGCACCACCTTGAGACCGGGCGGGCCGAGGCGCGAGCCGAACGGGCTGACGCCGTCGAGCCGCAGCAGCGACGCCACCAGGAACGGAGCGGCGGCGTAGATCACCAGCGAGTCCCACCGGCCGGCGGAGAACGCCGAGGTCAGCAGCGGCGTGGCGGCGTAGAAGGCGGCGGCCACGGCGCCCGATCGGGCGCTGCCCAGGGGGCGGGACAGCCGGTAGGCACCGAACACCCCGATGACCACCGGGGCCACCATGAGCATGTTGTCGAACAGGCCCGGGGCCCAGAAGAACAGCGCCCGGGCCACGGCCAGGAACAGCAGGGCCGTGGGCGGGTTGCCGGGGCCACCGGTGCCGGCCGACCGCCACCCCCCGAACCACTCCTCCAGAAGGGCCGGGGCCGACGGCACCACCGGGATCTGCCCCACGGGCACCACACCCCGGGTGAGGAGGTGGCGGCTGCCGAAGGCCAGGATGAGCGCGATGGCGAAGCCGATCACGGTGGCGTCGCGCAGGCTGCCCGAGTCTTCACCGGCGAACGACGAGCGGATGGCGCCCAGGAAGCCGGAGAAGCGGTCCTGCCCGGCCGAGAACTGGCCCCGGGAGAAGCTCGACACCGTGGCCGAGCCACCGACCTGGCGGGCCCGCACCTCGCGCACCGACCGCTGGCGGATCTGGCGCAGCTGGCGACGGCGACGGCGGATGTCGGGCAGCCGGGTGAGGTTCCAGGCGATGGCCGAGTACATGTCCTTGGCCTGGCCCCGCCGACCCGACAGCAGGTAGTACAGGCCCTCCAGGGCGATCAGGAACACGGCCAGGGGGACCGTGGTGAGGCGGGCCCGGCGGGTTGTGGCCGTGACCATCACCGTGCGGAGCCGGTGCCGGGCGGCCAGCTTGCGCCGCTCCCGCAGGGGGAGCCGGTCGTCCATCGACTCCCGGTGGCGGGCGCTGGCGGCCGACACCGCGAGCACCCGGGCCCCGAGCGCCTGGGCCCGCCAGCACAGGTCGAGGTCCTCCCCGATCACGCCGATGGCGGGATCGAAGCCGCCCAGGGCCACGAACAGGTCGGCCCGGATCAGCTGCACCCCGCCGGGGGCCACGAACACATCGCGCACCGAGTCGTACTGGCCCTGGTCGAACTCGCCCCGCTCCACCTGGTCCACGGCCACGCCGAAGCGGTCGGAACCCATCCCGATCTGGAGGAGCTTGCGGTCGTCGTCCCAGCGGACCATCTTCGGCCCGGCGATGCCGGCGTTGTTGCGGTACAGCTCGCCCATGAGCGTGCTCACGCAGGTGGGGGCGAGGGCCACGTCGTCGTGGCAGAACAGCAGGAACGGCGAGCCCGACACCAGCTCGATCGACTGGTTGGCGGCCACGCTCCAACCGGGATCGCCGGCGAGGCGGTGGAGGTAGGCCTCGGGGAGCACCTCGGCCACCCGGTCGGCGATGGGCTCGTCGGAGCCGGCGTCTATCACCAGCACCGACAGGTTCTCGTAGTCCTGGTTGCCCAGCGAGTCGAGCATCTCGGCGAACTGGGGACCCGGGTTGGAAGCGACCACTACCGCCACCACGGGCGGGGCATCGACGATGGCGGCCTCGGCGACCGCCTCGGCGTCCGTCCTCGACCCGTTCCCAGCAGGGCCCGCGGCGCCGGGGGCCGGGGCTGTTCGGAGGTCGCTCACGAACGGTTGATACTAGTGGGTAACGCTCCATACGCGGTTGGTTCTCCCTGTAACCCGACCTCCCCCCGGCCCCGATAGGATCGGGTCCGTGAAGTCGACCGTGGTCGTGGCCGAGGCACCGGCCGGAGCAGGGGGGACGGGCCGATGAGAGCGCTCGTCACCGGCGCCGCCGGGTTCGTGGGGCCCCATCTCAGCCGTGCGCTGGAGGCGTCCGGCGACGAGGTGGTGGGCCTCGACCAGAGCAACGGCCCCGACCTGCTCGACGGGGACCGTTGGGTGGACACGTTCCAGCACCACACGCCCGATGTGGTGTTCCACCTGGCCGGCTGGTCCGACGTGAGCGGTTCCTGGCAGCAGCCGGTCCGCACGTTCCAGGTCAACGCCCTCGGCACCCTGTCGGTGCTGGAGGCCGCCCGCCAGGCCAAGGTCTCGCGCGTCGTGCTGATCTCCAGCGCCGACGTCTACGGGCCGGTGAGCCCGGACCGCCAGCCGATCACCGAGGTCCACCCGCCCCAACCCCGCTCCCCCTACGGGGTGTCGAAGCAGGCGGCCGAGGCGCTGGGCCTCCAGTACCACCGGGCCCACGGCCTCGACGTGGTGATCGTCCGGCCCTTCAACCACCTCGGGCCGGGCCAGAGCCCCCAGTTCGCGGCGCCGGCCTTCGCCCTGCAGATCGCGGCGGCCGAGCGCGCCGCCGCCGAGGGGGAGGCCGGGGGCGAGATCCTCCACGGCGACCTGAGCGCCCGGCGCGACCTCACCGACGTGCGCGACGTCGTGCGGGCGTACCGCATGCTGGCGGTGAGCGGAGAGCCGGGCGAGATCTACAACGTGTGCTCGGGCACCGCGGTGGCGATGTCGGACGTGCTCGACATGCTCGTGGCGCAGGCCACCGTGCCGATCCGCCGCGTCCTCGATCCGGCCCGGCTCCGTCCGGTGGAGCTCCCCGTCCTCCAGGGTTCGCACGCCAAGCTCACCGAGGCCACGGGCTGGGAGCCCGAGATCCCCCTGGCGCGGACGCTGGCCGACGTGCTGGCCGACGCCCGCCAGCGGTCCGGGGCCTGAGGCCCGCCCGCAGACCGATCTGAATCCCGCCGCCCACCATCGACACGAGGTACCACGAACCATGACCAAGAGGGCACTGATCACCGGCCTCACGGGCCAGGACGGCTCCTACCTGGCCGAGCTCCTGCTCGACAAGGGCTACCACGTCACGGGCATGGTCCGCCGGTCGAGCACCGTCAACTTCGAGCGCATCGCCCACATCCAGGACGACATCGAGATCGTGCCGGGCGACCTGCTGGACGAGATGTCGCTGCGTCACGTGCTCGCCACCGCCCGTCCCGACGAGGTGTACAACCTGGCGGCCCAGTCCTTCGTGCAGACCTCCTGGCAGCAGGCCGTGCTGACCGGCGAGACCACGGCGCTCGGCGTCACCCGGCTGCTGAACGCCGTGCGCGACGCCGGCGACGACATCCGCTTCTACCAGGCGTCGTCGTCGGAGATGTTCGGCAAGGTGGTGGAGGTGCCCCAGACCGAGCGGACGCCGTTCTACCCCCGCAGCCCCTACGGGGTGGCCAAGCTGTACGGCCACTGGATCACGGTCAACTATCGCGAGAGCTACGGGATGCACGCCTCCAGCGGCATCCTGTTCAACCACGAGAGCCCCCGGCGGGGCCTCGAGTTCGTCACCCGCAAGATCTCCAACCACGTGGCCCGGATCAAGCTCGGGCTGATCGACGAGCTCCGCCTGGGCGACCTCGACCCTCAGCGGGACTGGGGGTTCGCTGGCGACTACGTGGAGGCCATGTGGCTGATGCTGCAGCGCGACACCCCGGCCGACTACGTGGTGGCCACCGGCGAGACCCACTCGGTGCAGGAGTTCTGCGAGCTGGCGTTCTCCCACGTGGGCCTCAACTGGCAGGACCACGTGGTGCAGGATCAGCGGTTCATGCGCCCGGCCGAGGTGGATCTCCTGATCGGCGACCCCGGCCGGGCCGCCGACGAGCTGGGGTGGAAGCCCCGCACCGGGTTCGCTCAGCTGGTGGGGATGATGGTGGAGGCGGACCTGGAGCTGGTGGCCCGCCAGCAGCGGGTGTAAGTGTCGCCTTCGGGACACCGGGAGGACCAGACGATGCGGGTGGCGGTGGTGTGTGGAGGGGTCGGCGCGGCCCGCCTCCTGGTGGGTGTGCGCCGGATCCTGCCGGCCGAGTCGATCGTGGCCGTGGCCAACGTGGGCGACGACCTCGAGCTGCACGGCCTGCACGTGTCGCCCGACCTCGACACGATCACCTACACCACCTCCGGCGCGGTGAGCCAGGAGCGGGGGTGGGGCCTGGAGGGCGAGACCTGGCAGGCGATGGACATGATCCGCCGCTACGGCGGGGTCGACTGGTTCAACCTCGGAGACCGGGACCTCGGCACCCACCTCTATCGCACCCACCGGCTGCGCCAGGGGGCCACGCTGGCCGAGGCCAC
>Ga0268299_1003761_pt1 | contig 13189 bp, 11 predicted proteins | sample NOBtaG_FD_193484 | JGI IMG/M metagenome (GOLD analysis project Ga0268299, IMG submission 193484) | Activated sludge microbial communities from bioreactor in Nijmegen, Gelderland, Netherland - NOB reactor | ecosystem: Engineered > Bioreactor > Aerobic > Activated sludge | place: Netherlands...
GGGGGGCTGGGGGGGCGGGGGGGGCGGGTTGACCGACGCCCAGCGGGAGGCCGCGAGGGCGACGTTCAGATCGCAGTCGTTATGGGACTGGACCATGGGCGAGTCCGTGGCGCGGGCGATCGGCCCGGCGGACGCGGAGCGGGGTCGGCCGGTGGTGCTGGTGGTCGGGGCGTTTCACGTGTCGCACGATGGCGGCTTGGTGCAGGCGCTGCGGCACATGAATCCCAGCGCCCGGGTGCTGCGGGTGATCATGGTGGATCAGGTGGAGCCCAAGCCCCTCCCCGAGCGGCTGAAGGGCGTGGGGGACGTGATCGTCTGGGTGGGTGAACAGAAGTCGGGCGGGAAGTAGGTGGGGGGTGGTGGGGGGTGATGGGGTGGGCGCAAGATTCGCGCGGGGCGCAGGCTCCGCGCGGCAAATCTGTGCCGGGGTGGGCGGCGCGGCCGATGACCGAGGGGCACGCAGCGGCAGGATGCCGCGGAGGTCGCACCATGCCCGACGAGTCCCCTTCGACTCCAGCGCCGGCGGATTCCGGTGAGGGAGCATCCAAGCCGGCGACGCCCGCTCAAGCGCCACCTGCTGCCGCGCCGGCGGGGGAGTCCGCGGCCGCCAAGGCGCTGAAGGCGGCTCAGGAGGCGATCGCCCGAGCGAAGGCGGGGCAGATCGAGCCGACGGTTGAACCTGAACCGGAGCCCGCGCCGCCTCCTGCGGCAGCGCCGGCTGTCGGATCCCCGGCACCATTTACGGCGCCGGCGGTGGGGCCTGTGGGCGAGAGCAAGCCCGCGGAGGGGATCGACCTGCTGGGGGATGTGAACCTCCAGGTGAAGATCGAGTTGGGACGGACGCGGATGCTGGTTGAGGATGTGCTGCGGCTGTCGGAGGGGTCGGTGGTGGAACTGGACAAACTGGCGGGCGACCCGGTGGACGTGTACGTGAACGAGCGTCCGGTGGCGCGGGGCGAGGTGCTGGTGCTCAACGACAACTTCTGCATCCGCATCAACGAGATCACGGGATTGTCCGGGGCCGGCGACGACGCCCGGCGGTGAGACGACAGTCGCGCGGGAGCGCGCCGCGGCGGAGCCGCGGGTACCAGAGCCAGGAAGGCCATGCGTCGGTGGGATGAACTTCCAACTCGAATGTCGGGGCGGGCCGGTCGGCGGTTGGCGCGCGGCGTGGCGCTGGCGGCGGTGCTGATGGCCGCGGGCGGTGCGCTGTCGTCGCGGGTGGAAGGGAGCGGCACGCCAGCGCTAGCGACGATGGACGCTGCACCGGTGGAGGGCGTCTCCGGGTCGGGTTCGGCGGGCGGGTCGGCGGATGTGGAGCGCCGGCCGCTCCTGCGCGGGGGGAGCGTCGAGCGGGCGCGGGTGCCGGGCGCGGGCGACAACGCGAAGCCCACGGCCGGGGAGCGCGCCAGCGACACGGGGCTGTCGAGCGTGGCCTTGCCGCTGGTGTTGGTGATCGGGCTTGCGTGCCTGTGCGCGGCGGTGCTGCGGCGGGCGATGGCTGCGCAGGGGGGCTTGAGCGGACCTGCGCGGGCACCGGCGGGGATCTTGGAGGTGCTGGGGCGGTATCCGCTAAGCCGGGGGCAGGGCTTGGTGCTGCTGCGGGTGGATCGGCGGGTGCTGCTGCTTTCGCAGCAGGCGGGGCTGCGGGGCGCTGGGCCTGGACTGGCAACGCTGGCGGAGTTCACGGATCCGGAGGACGTGGCGTCGATCCTGGCGAAGGTGCAGGACGCGGAGGGGCAGTCGGCGACGGCGCGATTCCGAGCGCTCTTGCAGGCGGCGGAGCGGGGGGAGGCGGAGGCGGACGTACCGAGCGTGGAGGAGGCGGTGCTGCGTTTCCCGGACGACCCGAGACCGGTGCCGGAGGCGCCCGTGGCGGTCGTGCGTCGGCCCGCGGATGCGGTGTCGGCGTTGCGGGAGCGGATTGCGCGGATGGGCGGGAGCGGGGTCGCGAGCGGTCGGCAGGCGGGCGGGAAGGAGGACGCGGCGTGAGGGCGGTTGCCGGCCGGAATCTCGCGTTGGCGCTGGCGGTGCTGGTCATCGCGGTGGGGAGCGGTGCGGCGGGGGCGAGGGCGCAGGGGACGTTCGGCCCGCCGACGACGGTGCCCGCGGCTCTCCCTCCACCGGCGTCGCCCTCGCCGGCCCAGGTGCCGGGGGATTCGTCGGGCGTGACGGAGGAATCGGCGGCGCTGCTGGGCCTGAACCCGCTGTCTGCATTGGCGGGGGCGGCGGCGGCGCTGCCGGGTGGGGGGCAGGGCGTGGGTGGGGGGGCGGGAGAGGGTGTTGCCGGGGGCGTGCGGTCTGGTGGGCTGTCGACGGCGATCAACGTGATGCTGGTGCTGACGGTGATCACGATGGTGCCGTCGATCATGCTGATGTGCACGTGCTTTCTGCGGATCATCGTGGTGCTGGGGCTGCTCAAGCAGGCGCTTGGGACGCAGACGCTGCCCCCGCCGCAGGTGGTGACGGGGCTGGCGCTGGTGATGACGCTGCTGGTGATGTCGCCGACGATTGATCGGGTGAATCGGGAGGCGGTGGGCCCGTATCGGGAGGGGCGGATCACGTCGTACGACGAGTTGTGGGACCGGGCGAAGCAGCCGGTGCGGGACTTCATGTTTGACCAGATCGACGCGTCGGGCGGGCACACGAGCCTGCTGATGGTGCTGAACTACCGGGGGGTGGATACGAGCCGGCCGGGCGAGTTGACGCGTGAGAAGGTGGACATGATCAGCCTGGTGCCGGCGTTCGTGCTGAGCGAGTTGAAGGTGGCGTTTTTGATGGGGTTCAAGGTGTATCTGCCGTTTCTGGTGATCGACATGGTGATCAGCAGCCTGCTGATCTCGATGAGCATGATGATGCTGCCGCCGGTGCTGATCAGCCTTCCGTTCAAGTTGCTGCTGTTCGTGCTGGTGGACGGGTGGCAGTTGGTGGTGGGGAGCCTGCTGACGAGTTTCGCGCGGCCCGAGGTGGCGGTGGCTCTGGGGAGCGTGGGGGTTGTGGGCGTCGGGACGGGGTAGGCGAAAGAGCGGAGTGGCGGAGTGGCGAAGTGGCCAGGCAGTGCCGAAGACGTTGGGATGATGCGATGCACTACGACGAGACCATTCTGGATCTTGTGCGGACGACGCTGCTGGTGACGCTGCGGATCGCGGGGCCGATCCTGGCGGCGGGTGTGGTGGTGGGGCTGGTGGTGAGCATCGTGCAGGCGGTGACGCAGATCCAGGACCAGGCGCTGACGTTTGTCCCGAAGATCGTGGTAATGGTGCTGGTGACGATTCTGCTGATCTCGTGGATCGCGGCGCAACTGGCGGCCTTCGCGGTCTCGATGTTCTCGTTCTAGTGGCGGGGCGTGTGGGAGCGAACAGCGCGCGATGCAGGACCTGGTGAACCATGTCGGCCCGTTCTGCCTGACGCTCTTCCGGCTGTCGGGGGTGTTTCTGGTCGCGCCGATCCTCGCGAGCACGATGATCCCCGCGATGGCGCGGGCGCTCCTGACGGCGGCGCTGGCGGTGGCGGTGTATCCGGTGCTGCCCGCGGCCCAGCCGGCGCCGATGGTGCTCGACCCGTTCACGCTGGCGTGGGCGGTGGCGGGGGAGACGATCCTCGGGTTCTGCATCGGGCTGCTGATGATGATGCCGCTGGCGGCGGTGCAGTTGTCGGGCCTGCTGATGGGGCACCAGATGGGGTTCGGGCTGGCGCAGGTGTACAACCCGGCGCTGGAGGCGGACACGGACATACTGGGCGACCTGCTGGGCTATCTGGCGCTGGGCGTGTTTCTGACGATCGGCGGATTGGAGGGGCTGTTCCTGGCGGTGGCTCGCACGTTTGCCGTGGTGCCGCTGGGTTCGTTGGCTGGGGGTGGGCTTGGACCGGGCCCGATGGAACTCGTGGTGGGAGTGCTGTCGGCGGGGTTCGAACTGGCGTTGCGTGTGGCGATGCCGGTGCTGGGCATCATCCTGATCGAGACGGTGGCGATGGGGTTCCTTTCAAAGACGATGCCGCAGTTGAACGTGATGAGCATCGGGTTTGCGATCAAGATCGTGCTGGGCCTCGGGGCGGTGATTCTGGGCCTGTCGCACGCGCAGACGGCGGTGTCGGACCACGTTGGGGAGGTCGCGCGGCTGGTGATGGGATGGAGCGCGGGCTTGGGAGGCGGGCCGTGAGGGTGCGCGAGGCGGCGCGGGCGATCAGTCCGGAGTTGTGGTTGTGACGCGAAGGAGTTGACGAGCGGACATGGCCGAGGACCTTGGAGAACGCACGGAAGCGCCATCGGCGCGGAAACTGAGCCAGGCTCGGCAGCGCGGCAACATCGCCAAGAGCCAGGAACTGTCGAGCGCGGTGGATCTCTTCGCGGCGGTGCTGCTGGTGGCGTACTTCGGGGACTCGTTCCTCGACGGCATGGGCTCGATGCTGCGGGCGAGCCTTGGGGGCACGGCCCCGGGCTCGGGGCCGACGGCCGAGGGTCTGGACCAGTTGCTGGTGTGGAGTTTCTCTCGCGGTGCGCGTGCGGCGGCGCCGATCGCCGCGTGCGTGGTCGCGGTGATCTACGCGGTGCAACTGGCGCAGGTGCGGTGGCTGTTCACGCTCGAGCCCCTCCAGCCAAAGCTGGACAAACTGAACCCGCTCACGGGGCTGACGCGGCTGTTCGGTCGGCGAAATCTGGTGAAGACGGGGCTCGGCGCGGTGAAGATGGTCATCCTGGCGACGGTGGCGGCGGGAGTTGCGTCGCGGCGAGCGCCCGAACTGGTGGCCCTCCCGGCGCTGGATGTGATGCCGGCGTTCACGCGGCTCGGGGAGATCCTGTTCGAGGTGGCGGGGTGGATGCTGCTGGCGATGCTCGTGCTCGGTGCCGCGGACTACCTGTACCAGCGCTGGCAGCACACCGAGGACCTGAAGATGACCAAGCAGGAGGTCAAGGACGAGCGCAAGAGCGGCGAGGGCGACCCGGAGGTGAAGGGGCGGCGGATCCGTATGGGGCGACAGATGATCATGGACCAGATGCGGTCGGCGGTGCCGCGGGCGGACGTGGTGGTGACGAATCCGACGCACTTCTCGGTGGCGCTGCGGTACGAGCCGGAGAAGATGGCGGCGCCGCGGGTGGTGGCGAAGGGTGCGGACTACATGGCGTTCCGGATCCGGGAGTTGGCGGTGGCGCACGGGGTGCCGATCGTGGAGAAGCCGGCGCTGGCGCGAGCGCTGTTCGCGAGGGTCGAGGTTGGGCGTGAGGTGGACCCGGAGTTGTACGAAGCGGTGGCGGAGGTTCTGGCGTACGTGTATCGCTTGAACCGGGGTGCCGGGAGCATGCCGGCGGATCGGGAGCCCGCCCTGGCGACGTGAGGCGCGGGTCGCGCGATGCGGAGAAATGGCTGAACCATGGCGGCGAACGTGAAGCCCAAGACGCTGAAGCCCGCGGGCCCTGACTGGCCGGCGCTGATCCGCCGGGGGCGGAGTCTGCTGCTGCCGATTTCGTTCATCGCGCTGCTGGGCGTGGTGGTGGTGCCCCTGCCGCCGGCGGCGATGGACGTGCTGATCAGCCTGAACATCAGCCTGGCGGTGGTCATCTTGATGACCACGCTGTACATGAAGGAGCCGCTCGAGTTCTCGGTTTTCCCCTCGCTGCTGCTTGCGACGACGCTGTTCCGGCTGGTGCTGAACGTGGCGTCAACGCGGCTGATTCTGTCTGCCGACGCGTCGACGCCCGAGGAGGCGGCGGGGGTCGCGGGCGACGTGATCATGGCGTTCGGGACGTTCGTGGCGGGGGACTCGCTCTACGTGGGCGCGGTGATCTTTGTGATCCTGGTGGTGGTGCAGTTCGTGGTGATCACCAAGGGCGCCACGCGCATCAGCGAGGTGGCGGCGCGGTTCACCCTCGACGCGATGCCGGGCAAGCAACTGGCCATCGACGCGGACCTGAACGCGGGGCTCATCAACGAGCAGGAGGCGCGGCGGCGTCGCGATCGCATCGGGCAGGAAGCCGACTTCTTCGGGGCCATGGACGGCGCCAGCAAGTTCGTGCGGGGCGACGCGGTCGCGGGGATTATCATCACGCTCATCAACGTCGCGGGCGGGATCGCCGTCGGGCTCATCGACCGCGGCTGGCCCATCGGGCAGACCACCGAGGTGTTCACGAAACTGACGATCGGCGACGGTCTGACGGCCCAGATCCCCGGGTTCATCATCGCCATCGCCTCGGCGCTCATCGTCACGCGCTCGGGCTCGAAGGCGGAACTGAGCGACGAGTTCACGGGGCAACTTGTGAGCCAGCCCACGGGGCTCGGGATCACCGCGGGGTTTCTGGGCGTGCTGGCGTTCACCGGCCTGCCGGCGATCCCGCTCCTGCTCACGGCGAGTCTGCTCGGGGGGGTGGCGTGGAGCCTTCGGCGGAAGGCCCTCGGAGTCGCGAGGCAGGCTGAGCAGCAGGCGGCGGGCGCCGCGGCGAAGGCGGCGCAGCCCGAGCCGGAGCAACTGCTCAAACTCGACACGATGGAACTGGAGGTGGGCTACGGGCTCGTGGGGTTGGTGGACGAGAAGCAGGGGGGCGACCTGCTCTCGCGGATCGCGGCGGTGCGCCGGCAGTTGGCGGTGGAACTGGGCATCATCATGCCCCCGGTGCGGATCCGCGACAACCTGCAACTCCAGGCCAATGACTACCGCGTGAAGATCAAGGGAGCCGTGGTGGCGCGAGGTGTGGCGTACCCGGGCAAGTTGCTGGCGATCGACCCCGGGATCGCGTCGGGGCCCATCGAGGGCCTGCCCGCGAAGGAGCCGGCGTTCGGGCTCGACGCGCGGTGGATCGAAACCTCCGGGAAGACGCGCGCCGAGACGATGAACTACACCGTGGTGGACGCCTCCAGCGTGCTGGCGACGCACTTGACGGAGGTGATGCGCACGCACGCGGCGGACCTGCTCACGAGGCAGGAGGTCACGGAACTGGTGACCCAACTCAAGACCAAAGCGCCCAAACTCGTCGAGGAGGTGGTCCCGGCGATCGTGAAGACGGGCGATCTCCACCGGGTGCTGCAGAACCTGCTGCGGGAGCGGGTGCCCATCCGCGATCTGGAGACGATCCTCGAGACGCTGGCGGACTGGTCGAGCAAGACCAAGGACCTGGACGTGCTCACGGAGTATGTGCGGAACGCGCTGCGGCGGGCGCTGTGCCAGCAGTACGCGACGCCACCGAACTCCGGCGACGGCCCCTCGGCGAAGCCCAAGATTGTGTGCGCGACGCTCGATCCGGCGCTGGAGGACCTGATCAGCGCGTACATCGAGCGTGGGAGCGCGGGTACGACGCTCACGATGCCCGGGCACGTGGCGGCGCAGGTGGCCGAGAAGATCATGCTGGGCCTTCAACGCGTGACGGCGGCGGGTCACCAGCCCGTGGTGCTCGCGTCGCCCCAGGTTCGCGCGATCGTGCGGCAGATCATCGAGCCGCACGCCCCCGCGGCGGCGGTGCTGGGGTACAACGAGGTCGCCAGCGGCGTAGACGTGGAGAGCCTGGCCCTGATCGGCCCACCGGGCCAGAATCAGGCCGGTGGTGGTGGGGCGGGCGCCGGCGGGGCGGCCACCGGGCAGCCAGCCATGGTCGCGGCCTGAGCGCGACCTGAATCCATAAGAGTGTGTGAATCCACAGCGTTGTAACAAGCACTCGGTGCTTGCGGCGGCGGCGCGGCGCGGACAGGATGAGGCGTCCCCCCACGCCCCGGAGCCGCCCATGCCTGTTTCGTTCTCCATCGGCACGTACAACTTCGAGAACTTCTTCTCCCGCGCGATCCTGATGAACCGCGACCGGGACAAGATGGCGCCGTACCTCGAAAAGGTGGCGGCGTTGCAGGAGGAGATCAGCAAAGCGAAGTACGACCGGGCCCGGGTTCGCGCCCTGTACCAGGCCGTGAAGCCCTACGTGGCGGTGATGGAGAACAAGGGCTCGCGGCTGTTCAAGAAGGACGGCTCCGTCCTGCCCGCCGGTCGGGCGGATTGGGGCGGGTTCATCGAACTCAAGCGCGAGGTGATCGGGGACGGAGCGCAGGAGAACACGCTGCGGGTCATCAAGGCGATCAGCGCGGACGTGCTGTGTGTGGTGGAAGTGGAGAATCGCCCGGTGCTGGCCGAGATTGCGAAGTCGAGCCTGCTCGGGACCGGGGGCAAGTACCCCTTCGCCATGGTGATCGACGGCAACGACACCCGCGGGATCGACGTGGGCCTTCTGAGCCGATTCCCCATCGAGGAGATCCGCAGCCACGTGGACGATCGCGACGGGAAGTACCCGATCTTCTCGCGCGACTGCCCGGAGTACCGCGTCGTGCTTCCCGGCGGGCGGTCGCTGTTTGTGCTGTGCAACCACCTCAAGAGCCAGGGCTACGGCACGCCGGCGCAGAACAACGCCCGCCGACTGAAGCAGAGCAAGCGGGTTGCTGAGATCCTCGATCGCTATGATCTGACGAAAGACCTCGTGGTGGTCGCGGGCGACCTGAACGCCGACCCAGACGGACCGAACGGCGCGTCGCTCGCCCCGCTCATCAACCACCCGGGGCTGGTGGACGTGGTGAAGGCCCACCTGCCGCAGGCGGAGCAGTGGGCGTACTTCTATCGGAACAAGAAGCAGAGGTTGGACTACATCTTCTGCTCCAAGCCCCTTGCCGCGGGCGTGCAGAGCGTGGCGATTGAGCGCCGGGGGATGTGGTCGCTGGGCAAGGCGACAGGCGGAGCGCAGAAGCCCTTCCCGACGGTGACGGGCGAGGCGAACCAGGCGTCCGACCACGGGGCGATCGTGGCGAGGGTGGTGCTGTAGCCGCTCGCGGAAGATCGGACGCCTAGCGTCGCCCGTGCCTGACTCGGGCCACACCCCCGTGCTCCTCTCAGAGACCCTCGCTGCGCTGGCGCCGCGGGCGGGGGACGTGTATCTCGACTGCACGGCCGGGCGCGGCGGGCACGCATCCGCAGTTGCGCCGCTCCTGGGTGCGACCGGCACGGTCGTGCTGTGCGACCTGGACGCGGGGAACCTGGCGTTTGCCGCGGAGCGGGTTGGAGCGATCCCGCACCCGCCGCGAGTGCTGACGCTTCACGCCTCGTTTGCGCAGGCGCCCCGGTTCCTTGTTGAGCGGGGTCTGCGTGCCGATTGCGTGCTCGCCGACCTTGGGTTTGCGTCCACGCAGGTGGACGAACCGGCGCGGGGCTTGTCGTTCATGCGTGACGGGCCGCTGGACATGCGGCTGAATCCCGCGGGCGGGCCGACCGCGGCGGACCTTGTCGCGTCGATGCCGGAGGCGGAACTGGCCCGGCTCATCGCGGAGTACGGCGAGGAGCGGCGAGCCCGTGCCGTGGCTTCGGCGATCGTCGCGGCCCGGCGGGAGGCCCCGATCCGTACCACCACTCGCCTGGCGGAGATCATCCGGAGCGTGGTCCGGCGCGAGCCCGGGGGCATCGACCCTGCAACGCGCACGTTTCAGGCCGTGCGGATCGCCGTCAACGATGAACTCGGGAACCTCGAAGCCCTGCTGGAGGCGGTCGATCGCGGGGCCCGCGCCGCCCTGGCCGGGGGTGATGCGCCCGTGGGGCAGGGCGACCGTTGGCTCGCCCCGGGCGCCCGGGTCGCGGTCATCACGTTCCACTCGCTGGAGGACCGTCCAGTGAAACGGGCGTTCGCAACGGTCGCTCAAGCCGGTCTGGTCAGCGACCTGTGCGGCGTGGAGAAGGCCTCTCCGGCGGAAGTGGCGGGCAACCCGCGGGCAGGGTCGGCGAAGTTGCGGGCGATCGTGCTGGCGAGCGAGGCGCGGACCTGAACCGGGCGTGCGAGGTCTCTCCCTAGCATTGCTTCCAGCGTCGGCTCCGGGCGAAACGGGGCCGACGAGGAGCCCCCATGTCGAAGCGGAACTCGTTCTACCTGGCCACCTTCTGCCTTGTGTCGGGCGTGTTCATCGCGCGCCTGCCGGTGACGATCGAGCACGTGGCGTCGCTGGCTGGTGTCCGTGCGGGCGAGCCGGACTGGCAGGCCGCCTTGGCCGACGTCCGCGAACTCATCATGGAGCGGTACGTCGAGAAGCCCGACGAGGCGGCGCTGCTCAAGGGGGCCATCCGCGGCATGACCGAGGCGCTCAACGACCCGTACACGGAGTTCATCGAGCCCAGCGACAAGGCCGCGTTCGAGAAGGACCTTACCGGGAGATTCGTGGGGATCGGCGCGTCGGTCATCACCCGCGACGGGTGGCTCACCATCGCGTATCCGCTCGAGCAGTCGCCCGCGTACAAGGCGGGGCTGCGCCCGGGCGACGTGGTGCGGGAGATCAGCGGCAAGTCCACCCAGGGGCTCGCGGTCGACGAGTGCGTGAAACTGCTCCTGGGCGAGCCGGGGACGAGGGTGACCCTGTCGATCGCCCGCGACGGGCTGCCAGAGGGGCAGACCCTGCCCGTGGAGATCGAACGCGGGCCCATCGCGGCGCGGAGCGTTCGCGGGTTCCGCTTCGATTCGGCGAGCGAGGATTGGGACTACCTGATCGACCCCAAGCAGGGCGTGGCGTACGTGAGGGTGGACCAGTTCACCCCCGGCGTCGCGTCGGAGTTCATCGCGGGGCTGCGCTCGGCGGGCTCGGCACGGTCGCTCATCATCGACCTGCGCGACAACCCGGGCGGGCTCATGGACCAGGCTATCCAGATCGTGGACCTGTTCATGGACGAGGGGCTCATCGTCTCGACGAAGGGGCGCACCGGCGAGGGCGAACGCTATGAAGCCCGCAAGGGATCGCTGGGCGACGTGCCCGTGGTGGTGCTGGTGAACCAGGCCAGCGCCTCGGCCAGCGAGATCGTCGCCGGCGCACTGGCGGACAACAACCGGGCGGTCGTCGTGGGCACGCGCTCGTTCGGCAAGGGGCTGGTGCAGCGCGTCGAGCCGCTCTTCCACGTGCCCGACGCGCAACTCAAACTCACCGAGCAGCACTACTACCTGCCCTCGGGCCGCCTCATCCAGCGGACGGACAAGTCGAGCGTGTGGGGCGTCGATCCGTCGCCCGGGTTCTACGTGCCGCTCTCCGATGAGCAGCAGCGGACCGTGTGGACCCTGCGCCGGGAGATGGAGACGATCCGCCCGCCCGTCATGATCGAGGGCGCGCGCATGCAGGCCCCGCCGCCGGAGCGCGACCGGGAACTGGCCTCGAAGGTCCACGGCCCGTCGGCGCGCTGGAGCGACCCGGACTGGGTCGAGCAGACGGCGCAGGACCCGCAACTGGCCGCCGCCCTTCGGGCCGTGCAGGCGAGGCTCGCCTCAGGCGCGTGGACGCCCACGGGCAAGCCCGTGCCCGATCAGCCCGTCGCCATCGCCACCGTTGAACTCACGCGACTCGAAAAAGAGCGCGAGCGACTGGAGCGGTTCCTGACCCGGCTGGAGGATCGCATCGCGGCCCTCGCCGAGGGGCGGCAGGCCGGCGTCAACCAGCGCCCGACCGACCTGTGGGACGACCCCGCGGACCTGACCGGCGGCCGCCTGGACGTGTTCGACAGGGCGGGTCGGCGCGTGGCCTCGCTCGACATCACCGGCCCCGACGTCGAACGGTGGCTGCTCGACGCTGACGTGAAGCCTCCCGCCAGGCCCGGCGAGCAAGGCGCGCCGGGGGTGGCGCCCGCAGACGGCGAGCCCGCCACCAAGCCGACCGACAACCCCGCCGGCGAGAAGTAGCGTGGCCGCCACCCCCCCCCCCCCGGCCGCCGACCGTGGGTCCCGCCTGATGCTGGGCATCGAGACGTCGTGCGACGAGACCGCCGCCGCGGTGGTGCGGGACGGGCGGACAGTGTTGTCGAACGTGATCGCGAGCCAGCACGACCTGCACGCGGAGTACGGCGGGGTGGTGCCGGAGATCGCCAGCCGGGCGCACGCGGAGCGGTTGTTGCCGGTGGTCCGGGCCGCTGTGGCGCAGGCGAGCATTGTGCTCAGCGACATCGGGGCGGTGGCCGTCGGCAATCGTCCGGGGCTCATCGGGTCGCTTCTGGTGGGCGTGAGCGGCGCGAAGGCGCTGGCCTGGTCGCTGGGCGTGCCGCTGGTGGGCGTGGACCACGTGCAGGCTCACCTGTACGCCGCGTTCCTGCGCGATGCGGCTGATCTGGTGGAGCCCGCGATGCCCGCCAGCGACGTGTTCCCCGCGCTGGGCCTTGTCGTGAGCGGCGGACACACCAGCATCTACCGCGTGGAGTCCCCGGTGCGCATGTCCCGCCTCGGGGGCACCATCGATGACGCCCTGGGTGAGGCGTTCGACAAGGTCGGCGCGATCCTCGGCCTGCCGTTCCCGGGCGGGCCCGCTGTGGACAAGACAGCAGCCACGGGTAAAGACCGCGCGTTCGACTTTCCCGTATCCCGCCTGGCCAAGGGTTCGCTGGATTTCTCCTTCTCCGGGCTGAAGACGGCGGTTCGATATGCAGTCGAAGGCGTGCCCGGCTCCGAAGCGCCCGCGCCCGCGCGGACGCCGGCCTTCGTTGCCGACATCTGCGCCTCGTTTCAGCGCGCCGCCGTTCGCGCGGTGCTCTTGAAACTCGACGCCGCGTGGAGCGTCGCGACCGCGGACGGGGCTCCGGCATACCGCGCCCTGATCATCGGCGGCGGGGTGAGCGCGAACTCGCGCCTCCGGCGCGAGTGTCTCGCGTTCGCCTCTTCGCGCCGCGTGCCGGCGCTGCTCCCCTCGATGCCCCTGTGCGTGGACAACGCCGCGATGATCGCCGGCTTGGGCTACGCCATCCTCGCGGATCGCGGCGGAGTCTCCGATGATCTCGGGCTTACGGCGCACGCCACAGCCTCCACCAGGCCGCCCGCCGCCTGACCATGGCCCGACCCCTCGCCCACCTTGACCCGCGCGACCCGACGCCCTGGCCCCATCCCGCGTGCCTCGCTGATAAGGACATCCTCAAGCAGTGCCGGATCGGTCGCGGGCGAGCGGGCGGCCCCGGCGGCCAGAACCGCAACAAGGTCGAGACCCTCGTCATCATCACGCACCTGCCGAGCGGCCTCGAAGCGCACGCGGGGGAGCGGCGCAGCCAGGGCGAGAACAAGACCGTCGCGCTGCGCCGCCTCCGGTTGCTCTTGGCGACGCGATTGCGCGTGGATCCGCCGCCCCCGCCACGCGGCCTCGATGCGCTGCTCACTCCCGGCGGCGCGTGCTCGGCCCTTTGGCGGAGCCGTCGGCGCTCGGTGGGCGGCAGCGGCGGTCGGGGGGGT
>Ga0268299_1003762_pt1 | contig 13188 bp, 12 predicted proteins | sample NOBtaG_FD_193484 | JGI IMG/M metagenome (GOLD analysis project Ga0268299, IMG submission 193484) | Activated sludge microbial communities from bioreactor in Nijmegen, Gelderland, Netherland - NOB reactor | ecosystem: Engineered > Bioreactor > Aerobic > Activated sludge | place: Netherlands...
CGGCGAGGAAGTGACCGAAGCCGTCATCACGGTGCCGGCCTACTTCAACGACAGCCAGCGCCAGGCGACGAAGGACGCCGGCCGCATCGCCGGCCTGGACGTCAAGCGCATCATCAACGAGCCCACCGCGGCGGCGCTCGCCTTCGGCCTCGACAAGCATGGCAAGGGCGACCGCAAGATCGCCGTGTTCGACCTCGGCGGCGGCACGTTCGACATCTCGATCATCGAGATCGCCGACGTCGACGGCGAGAAGCAGTTCGAAGTGCTGTCGACCAACGGCGACACGTTCCTCGGCGGCGAGGACTTCGACCAGCGCATCATCGACTACATCATTGCCGAGTTCAAGAAGGAGCAAGGCGTCGATCTGAGCAAGGACGTGCTCGCGCTGCAGCGCCTGAAGGAGGCGGCCGAGAAGGCCAAGATCGAGTTGTCGAACAGCACGCAGACCGACATCAACCTGCCCTACATCACCGCCGACGCGTCGGGCCCGAAGCACCTGACGCTCAAGCTCACGCGCGCCAAGCTCGAGTCGCTGGTTGATGAGCTGATCGAACGCACGATCGAGCCGTGCCGCATTGCCGTCAAGGACGCCGGCGTGAAGCTCGGCGAGATCGACGACGTCATCCTGGTGGGCGGCATGACTCGCATGCCGAAGGTGCAGGACAAGGTCAAGGAGTTCTTCGGCAAGGAGCCGCGCAAGGACGTCAACCCCGACGAGGCGGTGGCGGTGGGCGCGGCCATCCAGGGCCAGGTGTTGAGCGGCGACCGCAAGGACGTGCTGCTGCTGGACGTGACTCCTCTCAGCCTCGGCATCGAGACGCTGGGCGGCGTGATGACCAAGATGATCAAGAAGAACACCACCATCCCGACCAAGTTCAGCCAGGTGTTCAGCACCGCCGACGACAACCAGCCGGCGGTGACGATCAAGGTCTTCCAGGGCGAGCGCGAGATGGCCGCGGGCAACAAGAGCCTGGGCGAGTTCAACCTCGAGGGCATCCCGCCGGCGCCGCGCGGCATGCCGCAGATCGAGGTGACCTTCGACATCGATGCCAACGGCATCCTGCACGTGGGCGCCAAGGACAAGGCTACCGGCAAGGAGAACAAGATCACCATCAAGGCGAACTCGGGCTTGAGCGAGGCCGAGATCGAGAAGATGGTGAAGGACGCCGAAGCCAACGCGGCCGAGGACAAGAAGAAGCTCGAACTCGTGCAGGCGCGCAACCAGGCCGACGCCATGGTGCACTCGGTGAAGAAGAGCCTCGGCGAGCATGGCGACAAGCTCGATGCCGGCGAGAAGGAGAAGATCCAGGCCGCGCTGAAGGAGGCCGAAGAGGCGCTGAAGGGCGACGACCAGGCGCTCATCGAGGCCAAGACCGAAGAGCTGATGAAGGCGAGCCAGAAGCTCGGCGAGAAGATGTACGCCGACGCGCAGGCGGCGCAGGCCGCGGCCGGCGGTGCCGCCGGTGCGGCGGCCGGCGCCGCGGCGGGCGAGGCGCCGAAGTCGGCGAAGCCGGCCGACGACAACGTGGTCGACGCCGACTTCAAGGAAGTGAAGAAGGGGTAAATCGGACCCGCCTGGCGGCGTGCCGTTCTACCTCGCCGCGGTTGAGACGACGGGCTGGCGCCCGCGTCTCACCGCGGCGTTTGCGCAGTGAGAGAACCGAGTCTGTTCATGGCAGCAAAGCGCGACTACTACGACATCCTCGGCGTGCCGAAGAACGCCACCGACGAGGACATCAAGAAGGCCTACCGCAAGCTGGCCATGAAGCATCACCCCGACCGCAACCAGGGTGACGATGCGAAGAAGGCCGAGGAGAAGTTCAAGGAGGCCAAGGAGGCCTACGAGATGCTCTCCGATTCGGGCAAGCGCGCCGCGTACGACCAGTACGGCCACGCCGGCGTGGACCCCAACATGATGGGTGGCGGCCGCGGCGGCCCGGGGCCGGAGGGCTTCGGCGGTTTCGCCGAGGCCTTCGGCGACATCTTCGGCGACATCTTCGGCGGCGGGGGCGCAGGCGGCCGGCGTGGCGGCGGCGGCCAGCAGGTCTATCGCGGCAACGACCTCAGCTACGCGATGGAGATCGGCCTCGAAGAGGCAGCCTTCGGCAAGGAGACGCAGATCCGCGTGCCGACCTGGGAGGGCTGCGACACCTGCAAGGGCAGCGGCGCCAAGCCCGGCACCAGCGCCAAGACCTGCGGCACCTGCACCGGCAGCGGCACGGTGCACCTGCGCCAGGGCTTCTTCAGCATCCAGCAGACCTGCCCGCAGTGCCGCGGCAGCGGCAAGGTCATCCCCGAGCCCTGCCCTTCATGCCACGGCGCGGGCAAGATCAAGAAGCAGAAGACGCTGGAGGTGAAGATCCCCGCCGGCATCAACGAGGGCATGCGCATCCGTTCGGCCGGCAACGGCGAACCGGGCACCAACGGCGGCCCCTCGGGCGACCTCTACATCGAGATCCGCGTCAAGCAGCACGAGATCTTCGAGCGCGACGGCGATGACCTGCACTGCACGGTGCCGGTGGGCCTGACCACGGCGGCGCTGGGCGGTGGCATCGAGGTGCCGGTGCTCGGCGGATCGAAGGCCGAGATCGAGCTGCCCGAGGGCACGCAGCACGGCAAGACCTTCCGCCTGCGCGGCAAGGGCATCAAGGGCCTGCGCTCGAGCTACCCCGGCGACCTCTACTGCCACGTGACGGTGGAGACGCCGGTGAAGCTCACCGAGCACCAGCGCAAGCTGCTCAAGGAGCTCGACGAGAGCTTTCGCAAGGCAGGCGAGCGGCACTCGCCGAACGCGAAGAGCTGGACCGACCGGGTGAAGGACCTGTTCAAGTAACCGGCATCGGCCACACGCGCTGCGCCGTCGCGGCGCGCGCGCGTCGGCTCAGAACAGCCGGCCCTGTGCGGCGTCGCTTTCGGGCGGCCTGAACTGCGTAAGGTCGAGTTCGTGGCGCTGGCGGTTGAGCCCGAGCCGCTCGCAGGCCTTCTCGTAGCGCTGGCGCACGAGTTGCGCCCACAAGCCCTGGCCGGTCATGCGCGTGCCGAAGCGAGAGTCGTTGTCCTTGCCGCCGCGCATCTCGCGCACGCGCGCCATCACGCGCGCGGCACGCTCGGGGTAGTGCTGCTGCAGCCATTGCTGGAAGATCGGGTTCACCTCCCAGGGCAGGCGCAGCACGATGCTGAAGGCGTTGGTGGCGCCGACATTGCGCGCCGCCTCGAGCACGCGCTCGAGCTCGGGCTCGTTGATGAACGGGATGAGCGGCGAGACACTCACACCCACGGGCACGCCGGCCTTGGCCAGCGTCTCGAGCGTGCGCAGCCGGCGGTGCGGCGCCGCGGCTCGCGGCTCGAGCTTGCGTGCCAGTTCGGCATCGAGCGTGGTGATGGAGACGTAGACGGCGGCTAGGTGGCGCTTCGCCATCGGCGCGATGAGGTCGAGGTCGCGCTCCACCAGGCTCGACTTGGTGATGAGCGAGAACGGATGATTGGCCTCGGCCAGCACCTCGATCACCGAACGCGTGATGCGCAAACGGCGCTCGGCCGGCTGGTAGGCGTCGGTGGCCGAGCCGATGTTCAGCAGCAGCGGCGTGTAGCCGCGCGAGCGCAGCGCCTCGCGCAGCCGCTCGGCCGCGTTCACCTTGGCGACGATGCGCGTCTCGAAGTCGAGCCCTGGCGAGAGGTTGAGATAGCTGTGCGTGGGCCGCGCGTAGCAGTAGCTGCATCCGTGCTCGCAGCCGCGGTAGGGGTTGATGGAGAGGTCGAAGCCGATGTCGGGCGAGTCGTTGCCGGCGAGGATGGACTTGACGCGCTCTTCCAGCACCTGCGTCGCGGGCCCGAGCGCTTCTTCATGTGCCGCCTGCTCGAGCGTGCCCCAGCCGTCGTCGAAGGCCTCGTGCGATTCGCTCGTGAAGCGGTGCTCGATGGCCCACACGGTGCCCCGCCCCTTCTGCGCACCGCGCGGAGCGTAGACGAGTGCGGCGGAGGGCTCGGGCGGGGTGGTTCGTTGCGGCTGCGGCATACTGTGAATCTATACAGTCTTTGCCGCGGTGGCAAGCGTGCCCCGCCACAGGTGCAGCATCGGCCGTGGCCAGCCGGCGAAGCTGCTCAGTACTCGGCGCCGCCGTCCGGCGCGCGGTTCTCGAAGCGCGTGAGCGGCTTCAGGAACGTGAGCTTCACCGTGTCCACCGGGCCGTTGCGCTGCTTGGCGATGATGATCTCGGCGACGCCCGGCTCCTTGCAGGCGTCCTTGGTGTAGTACTCGTCGCGGTAGATGAACATGATGACGTCGGCGTCCTGCTCGATGGCGCCCGACTCGCGCAGGTCGCTCATCATCGGCCGCTTGTCGTTGCGGCTCTCGACGCTGCGGTTCAGCTGTGACAGCGCCATCACCGGGCACTGCAGTTCCTTGGCCAGCGCCTTCAGGCCGCGCGAGATCTCGCCCAGCTCGGTGGCCCGGTTCTCCTCGCTGCCGCCGTTGCCGCTCATCAGCTGCAGGTAGTCGATGCAGATGAGGCCGAGCGTGCCGCCGAACTGGCGCGCCATGCGCCGCGCACGCGCGCGCAGCTCGGCCACGGTGAGCGCCGGCGTCTCGTCGATGAAGACCTGCGACTTCGACAGTCGGTCCACCGCCTCGGCGAGGCGGCCCCATTCGTCGTCGGCGAGGCGGCCCGTGCGCAGCCCCTGCTGGTTGATGCGCCCGATGCTGCCCACCATGCGCAGCGCCAGCTGCGAGGCGCCCATTTCCATCGAGAACACGAGCACCGGCAGCTCTTCCTTCACCGCCACGTGCTCGGCGATGTTGAGCGCAAAGGCCGTCTTGCCCATCGAGGGGCGCGCCGCCAGCACGATGAGGTCGCCCTTCTGGAGGCCTGCAGTGAGGCGGTCGAGGTCGAAGTAGCCGGTGCGCACGCCGGTCACGTCCTCGGCGCCGTTGTCGTGCAGCTCGTTGACGCGGTCCAGCAGCGCGATCACGAGCTTGTCGATGCTCTGGAAGCCCTGGCGCTGGCGCGAGCCTTCCTCACCGATCTTCAGGATCTTCGCTTCCGCCTCGTCGAGCACCTGCGGCACGGCACGGCCCTGCGGGTTGAAGGCGGCGGTGGCGATCTCGTCGCTGGCGGCGATGAGCTTGCGCAGGATGGCGCGCTCGCGCACGATCTCCGCATAACGCCGCATGTTGGCGGCGCTCGGCACGCTCTGCGCCAGCGCGTTGAGGTAGGCCAGGCCGCCGCAGTCGTCGGCCTTGCCCAGGCCCTGCAGGCGCTCGAAGACGGTGATGACGTCGGCCGGCTTGCCGCTCTGCACCAGCGCGGCGATGGCGCCGTAAATCAGCCGGTGCTCGAAGCGATAGAAGTCGCTCTCGCTGAGCAGGTCGGCGGCGCGATCCCACGCGAGATTGTCCAGCAGCAGGCCGCCGAGCACGCTCTGCTCCCCTTCCACCGAATGCGGTGGCACACGCAGGCGCGCGATGTCGTCGTCACGCGAGGCGGGCGGGATCTCGTTGGGTTCGTACAGCGTGCTCATCGTGGGGAGGATCGTAGTCCCGTTGGCCTGCGGCACCTGTGGACAGCCCTGTGGAGCAGCGGTGGCAAGCCTCTGGAAATCATCGAGTCGCACGAAGGCGCTGCACAGGCCGGGCAATGAAGAGGGGCCGGTCTCGCCGGCCCCTTCGATGACAAAGACAAAGGGCCGGCGTGGCCGGCCCTTGTGCGCTCGATGCGAGGCCGCGGTCAGTCGACCTGCGCCACCACCTGCACGGTGACCTCGGCCACCACGTCGCCGTGCGGCGACACGCTGACCACGTGCTCGCCCACGGTCTTCAGCGGGCCGCTGGGCAGGCGCACCTGCGACTTCTGCACCGCGAGGCCCATCTTGGTGAGGCCGTCTGCAATGTCGAAGTTGGTGACCGAACCGAACAGGCGACCGTCGACGCCGGCCTTCTGCACGATGCGCACGGTCTTGCCCGAAAGCTGCTCGCCCAGTGACTTGGCCGCGTCGAGCTTGGCCTGGGCGGCCTTCTCGAGGTCGGCGCGCTTGGTCTCGAACTCCTTGATCGCCGCCTCGGTGGCGCGGCGCGCCAGCTTGGTGGGGATGAGGAAGTTGCGCGCGAAGCCGTCCTTGACCTTGACGACGTCGCCGAGGTTGCCGAGCTTGCCGACCTTCTCCAGAAGAATGACTTGCATGGTGTTTTCTCCGCCTCGCGCTCAGACCCGGTGCTGGTCGGAGTACGGCAGCAGCGCCAGGAAGCGGGCGCGCTTGATGGCCGTGGTGAGCTGGCGCTGGTAGAAGGCGCGCGTGCCGGTCAGGCGGGCAGGCGTGATCTTGCCGTTCTCGCTGATGAAGTCACGCAGGATGTCGACGTCCTTGTAGTCGATCTCCTCGACCTTGGCCACCGTGAAGCGGCAGAAGCGCTTGCGGCGGAACAGCAGCGATTGCGAATTGCGCTTGGGGCGCTTGTCCTTGGCACCACGGCCTTTGCCACGGGGTGGGGGCATGTTGGGCTCCTGAGAATTCAGTGAAACGGGATCGTTGAACGGTTCAGTCGGCGGCGCTCGAAGGTGCGCTGGGCGCTTCGTCGAGGGCGTCGACCGAGGTGATGTGGAACAGCAGGCCGCGTCCGTTGCGCGTGCTGGTGATGAAGCCGGCGAACGTGCCGCCCTGCCCCAGCGCCAGCCCTGTCAGCGTCTGCGTCACCGCCCCGATGGCCACCGCGCGCATCTCCATCGAGACCTTGCGGGGTTGGCCGTCCTCGCTGACCGTGGACTCGTGCTTCAGGCCCAAGTCCAGGGCCGGCAGGCCGGCCGGGGTGTAGCGCAGTGCCGAGCGCTGCACCAGCGTGGCGGAGAGCAGGAGGCGGTTCATGCCGCCTCGGGCTCAGCCGGCCGCAGGTGCCGCGGGCGCGCCACCGCCATTCAGGCGGAAGCCGCCTCCTGACGCTCCTTGCGGGCTTCCTCGCGCTCCACCGCCTTCATCATCACCGAAGGCGCGGTCTCGGCCTTGCCCTTCACCACCGTGAGGTGGCGCAGCACGGCGTCGTTGAAGCGGAAGCCGGTCTCGAGCTCGGTCAGCGTCTCGTTGCTGCACTCGATGTTCAGGCACAGGTAGTGCGCCTTCGCGAGCTTCTGGATCATGTAGGCCAGCTGGCGCCGGCCCCAGTCCTCGACCCGGTGCACCTTGCCGCCGGCGGCGGTGATGCTGGTCTTGTAGCGTTCCAGCATGGCCGGAACCTGTTCACTCTGATCCGGATGGATCAGCAGCACGATCTCGTAGTGACGCATGAACACTCCTTGTGGATTCCCCGAGCGTGATCCGTATGGAGGCCCGAAGGAAGCCGCCCCGCGTGGTGGGCCAGAGGCCCGAGCCGCGTCGATGAATGCGGGTGCGGCAAAGGTGGAAAAGCTGCGGAGTATAGCCGAGGAATGAAAGCGGCCCCTGGGTCACCCCAGGGGCCGTGTCTTGTGCGACCCGCGTGTCCTTGCGGACCCGCGGGTCGGCCGGGCTTCAGCGCGCCGGCTTCAGGTTCGGGTAGCGCACGTGCTCGATCAGTTCCTGGATCTCGGCCTTCGGGGCCGGGGTGATCAGGCTGACGATGATGATGACGGCAAAGCCGAGCGGCACGCCGAACACGCCGGCGGAGATCGGCTGGATGCCCCACCAGATGTTGTCGGCGATCGGGCTCGTCACGCCGAACACGCCGCGCAGCCACGGCTGGGTGGTCACCATGTAGTAGAACGTGATGCCCAGGCCGGCGATCATGCCCAGCGCCGCGCCCCACTTGCTGGCGCGCTTCCAGAAGATGCCGAGCACGAGCGCCGGGAAGAAGGCCGCCGCCGCGAACGAAAACGCCGCCGACACCAGGAACAGGATGTCCGCCGGTTTCTGCGCCGCCACGAACGCCGCCGCCAGCGCCACGATCAGCAGCAGGATCTTGGAGATCATCACTCGGCGGGCCGTCGGCGCGTTCGGGTCGATCATCTTGTAGTAGAGGTCGTGCGACAGCGCGTTGGCGATCGTCAGAAGCAGGCCGTCCGCGGTGGACAGCGCCGCCGCCAGACCACCGGCAGCCACCATGCCCGAGATGACGTACGGCAGGCCACCAATCTCGGGCGTGGCGAGCACGACGATGTCACCCCCGATGCGCATCTCGCCGAGCTGGAAGATGCCATCCTTGTTGACGTCGACCACGCTCAGCAGCGCCGGGTCTACCTTGGCCCAGTTGGCGATCCAAGCCGGCAGCTTGTCGAATGGTGTGCCGACGAGCACGTTGAACACCTCGTACTTCACGAGCACCGCCAGGGCCGGCGCCGAGAAGTACAGCAGGAAGATGAAGAACAGCGACCAGGTCACCGACTCCCGGGCCTCCTTCACCGACGGTGTCGTGTAGTAGCGCATCAGGATGTGCGGCAGCGCAGCCGTGCCCACCATCAGGCAGAAGATCAGCGCCAGGAAGTTGCGCCTCGACTCGTCGTAAGCCTTCTTCGCCGCGGCGTCACCGTTCGGATCGCCGGCGTACTGGTTGGCGTGGCGCGGCATGCCGCCCAGCGGGCGCGTGCGTGCATCAGCAGCCGCCTTGGCCGCCGTCCAGGCGGCCTTGGCCGCGGCCTCGTCCTTGGGCACCGCCGCCAGCGCCTTCTCGGCGGCCTGCACCTCGGCCAGCGGGGCGCTGGTGGCCTTCAGGTCGTCGACCTTCTTCTGCGCCGCGGCGCGGTCGGCCGCGAGGGCCGCCGGGATGTCCTTCAGCTTGGCCGCGAACTCGTCGGAGCGCGCCTTGAAGACGGCGATGACCTCCTTCTCCTTCGGGTCGTCCAGCAGCGCCTTCTCCTTGGCCGTGACCTTCTCGAGCTGGAAGCCGTAGACCACGTGTGGGATCGGGAAGCTGGTTTGCTTCACCGACAGCCAAACCAGCGGCACCATGTAGGCAATGATGAGAATGATGTACTGCGCCACCTGCGTCCACGTGACGGCGCGCATGCCGCCGAGGAACGAACACACCAGGATGCCGCCCAGGCCCACGAAGATGCCGATCTCGAACGCCAGGCCCGACAGACGCGTGGTGATGAGGCCGACACCGTAGATCTGCGCCACCACGTAGGTGAACGAGCACAGGATCGCCGCGATGATGCCGATGAAGCGCACGAGGTTGCCTTCGTAGCGCGCGCCCAGGAAGTCGGGGATCGTGAACTGCCCGAACTTGCGCAGGTACGGCGCGAGAAGGAAGGCCACCAGGCAGTAGCCGCCCGTCCAGCCCATGATGAAGGCCAGGCCGCTGTAGCCCGTGAGGTAGAGCGTACCGGCCATCGCGATGAACGACGCCGCGCTCATCCAGTCGGCACCGGTGGCCATGCCGTTGTAGATGGCCGGCACGCGGCGGCCGGCCACGTAGTACTCGCTGGCGTCGTTGGTGCGGCTCATGATGCCGATGCCGGCATAGAGCGCCACCGTCGCCAGAAGGAAGACGATGCCGATGGCACCGCGGCCCAGGCCCATCTGCTCGGCGATCGCGAGCACGATGATGAAGGCGAGGAAGCCCCCGGTGTACCAGCCGTACACCTTGTTCAGCTGCTTCTTGAAGGCCTTGGTGTCGGCCGCCGAGTAGCCGCTGCCATGTTCGAAACTCATGCCAGCCATGTCATTGCTCCTCGGCGACGCCGTGTTCCTGGTCCAGCTTGTTCATGTAGTGCGCGTAGTACCAGATGATCACGCAGTACACGACCAGCGCGCCCTGGGCGCCCACCCAGAAGCTGAACGGCCAGCCGAAAAAGTTGAAGTTGAGGTCGCGGGCGAAGTAGCCGACGACGAAGGTCACCACGAACCAGATGCCCAGCAGGATCGCCGTGATCCTGAGGTTCTTCTGCCAGTAGCGCTGGTGGTTCTCGCTCACCTGCATAGCCTGTACCCCTTTCGTTCTGGGAATCGGCCCCGGTCAGGGGCCATGTGGGTTGCCTCTGGCCGCCGCTTCGAACCTCGCATGCGCATGCGCGCATGCCTGGATCGCGCCGTCGCGGCAGGCCCGGGCAGCAGGTTTGCGGCTGGCGCTTACGGTCTACTTACAGAAGGGCGGGTCCTGCGGGAACCCCACCCCGTGATAACCCGCAAACGATGCGGCGACGCATCAACGCCGGTAGTCGAGCGCGATGCGCTGCTGCACCAGGCGGGCCGCCCGCAAGGCGCCCTTGAGCTCGCTGCGCGCCGCCGCGCCCAGGTCCTGCCAGGGCACCCAGGCGCGCTCGTGAAGGCCGGCGCCCGGCCGCGTGCGCTGCGACAGCAGGCGCAGCCGCAGCAAGGCGTGGAAGCCCGCCACCCACTCGGCCACCTCGCCGGCCGGCACCCGCATCGCACGGGCCGCGGCGCGCAGCCGCGGCTCGGTGCCCACCGCCTCCAGCCGGTGCGCCAGCGCCCACAGGCGGCCGGCGTCGACGAACAGCGCCGTGCCGCTCATCTTGAGGTCGAACATCGGCTGCCCGGCATGCACGGTGGTCACCACCTGCCCCAGCCAGTTCAGCGGCACGTGGTTGCACAGCACGATGTCGGCCATCTGCTTGACGAAGCGGGGCACGGCCGCAGCCGGTGAGCGCAGCATCTCCACCAGCGGCCGGGCAAGCGCCACGTTGCCGGCCATCGGCCGCAGGTCGAAGTAGATGCGCGCGGCGAAGAGGTCGTTGCCGTCGCCGTGCGCCATCCAGTGCTCGAAGCGGCGGCACCACTCCTGCGGGCTCAGGCAGCACAACGGTTGCCCGGCCATGACGCGGCCGTCGCACAGCGGGTAGCCGCACAGCGCCAACGCCTCGTTGACGCGCTGGCCGAAGGCGAGCCAGGCCGGCCGGCGCACCTCGGCCTCCACCTCGGTCTCGGCGGCGAAGACGAGGCCGTTGTCCTGATCCGTGAGCAGGGTCTGCTCGCCGCGGGCCTGCGAACCGAAGGCGAGCCAGCAGGCCTGGCCGAGGTCCATGCCCATCTCCGCCGCCACCGCCTTCACCACGCCGATGCAGATCTCGTCGTTGAGAGCGCTCAGCACCGAGGTGAAGGCACCGGCGTCGACCAGCGCACCGGACATCCCCTGCGGCCCTGAGCCCCCGGGCGACTCGGGCACACCAGGCAGTGGCTCCGGCCTCGCCGCCATGTCCGCGAGCGTGACACCGGCCGTCGGCACGATGGCGCGCGCGGCCGCGGCCAGTTCGTCGACGCCGCGTGCAGCAGCGATCGGCCCGTGCAGTGCCGCGAGTGCGCCGAGCGCCGGTTCCATGGCAATGGAAAGCGCAGGCGGGCGAAGACCGCGGCCCGGGGCGACGCAGGCGCCCGCTAGCGCGCCGGCCCGCCGGCCTGCAGCCCGGTCTCGCGCTCCAGCTGCGCGGCCACCTTGGGCTCGAAGCCCTGCAGGTGCCGGATGATCTTGCGCGCTTCGTCGGGCTGCTGCCGATCGACGTGCACGCGCGCCAGCTGGTACCAGCCGTAGGGGCTCATCGGCTGCAGCTCGGTGTTGCGCTTGAGCGCCGCCACCGCCTCGTCGAAGCGCTGCAGGCGGATGAGCACCAGGCCCAGGCCGTACCAGGCGCGGTCAAGCTTCGGATTGAGCGTGGTGGCGCGCTCGAACGAGGCCAGCGCCTCCTCGTAGTGCCCGGCCGACTCGAGCATGAAGCCCTGGTTGAACCAGGCCACACCATCACCCGGCGCCTTCTCGGTGAGCTGCCGATAGGCCGCCAGCGACTCCTCCGTGCGCCCGCCCTGCCCCAGCAGGTGCGCGCGGCTGGCGAGCGCGTAGCGGTCATCGGGCCAGCGCGCGATCATCTTCGTGAACACACCCATCGCCGCCTCGTTGCGGCCGAACACGAGCAGCGCCATCGCGCACAGCTTGAGCCAGAGGTACTCGAAACGGTTCATTTGCAGCCCACCATCGCCACGCCGACGCAGTAGCGGATCTTCTCGAAGGTGACCACGGCCCACAGGATGCTCAGCCAGAAGAAGGCCACGTAGGGCACGTGGCGGTCGGCCACGAGCCTGGGCGTCAGCCAGCGCGCGACCTTCGTGAACGGGCCGGTCAGCACCTTCAGGGTCTGGTAGAAGAAGTTGGATTCGCGCTTGGCGCCGGCCAGCAGATACAGCAGCCCCTGGCCCAGCAGGGCCAGCAGCGCGATCTCGCAGATCAGCTTCAGCGACGACAGGAAGAGCAGCACGCGCAGGCACCCCGGGGAATCGAGACAAGGATCCGCCCGCGGCGCGAGCGGCGCGCGCATTGTCCAACGCAGCGCGGCGGCGCTGCGTTCGAAGCCTCAGGTCTTACCCTAGCGCTGAGCGGCCAGCCGGGTCCAGGTGTCGACGACCGAGTCCGGGTTCAGCGACATCGACACGATGCCCTCGCTGGCCAGCCAGTCGGCGAAGTCCGGGTGGTCGCTCGGTCCCTGGCCGCAGATGCCCACGTACTTGCCCGTCGCGCGGCACGCGGTGATGGCGCGCGAGATCAGCGCGCGCACCGCGGGGTCGCGCTCGTCGAAGTCCTTCGCCAGCAGTTCCAGGCCCGAGTCACGGTCCAGGCCCAGCGTCAGCTGCGTCAGGTCGTTCGAGCCGATCGACATGCCGTCGAAATGCTCGAGGAACTGGTCGGCCAGGATGGCGTTGCTCGGCACCTCGCACATCATGATCAGGCGCAGGCCGTTCGTGCCCCGCTTCAGGCCGCGCTCGGCGAGCATGCGCGTCACGGCCTCGGCCTGCTTCACGGTGCGCACGAAGGGCACCATGATCTCGACGTTGGTGAAGCCCATGTCGTTGCGCACGCGCTTCAGGGCCTCGCACTCCATCGCGAAGGCATCGCCGAACTCGCCGCTGATGTAGCGGCTGGCGCCGCGGAAACCGAGCATCGGGTTCTCTTCGTCGGGCTCGTAGCGGGTGCCGCCGATGAGCTTGCGGTACTCGTTGCTCTTGAAGTCCGACAGGCGAACGATCACCGACTTCGGCCAGAACGCGGCGGCGATGGTGGCCACGCCCTCGGCCAGCTTGTCGACGTAGAAGGCGCGTGGCGAGGCGTGCCCGCGCGCCACCGACTCCACGGCCTTCTTCAGCTCGGGGTCGACGTTGGGGTAGTCGAGGATGGCCTTCGGGTGCACGCCGATGTTGTTGTTGATGATGAACTCCAGGCGCGCCAGGCCGACGCCCGAGTTCGGGATCTGCGCGAAGTCGAAGGCGAGCGTCGGGTTGCCCACG
>Ga0268299_1003763_pt1 | contig 13187 bp, 10 predicted proteins | sample NOBtaG_FD_193484 | JGI IMG/M metagenome (GOLD analysis project Ga0268299, IMG submission 193484) | Activated sludge microbial communities from bioreactor in Nijmegen, Gelderland, Netherland - NOB reactor | ecosystem: Engineered > Bioreactor > Aerobic > Activated sludge | place: Netherlands...
ACTGGCACTAAATTTCAATTGGCAATTCGTAAGGGCGACTCGGTGACCGAAGGAAATCCCTGTGGGGCGAGTCGCCCTTTTTATTTCATCAACTTCTAGCTATTCGCAACCACCAGCGCTTCACTCAGTTCAGGAATCTCATTCGCACCTGTTGGTACGCTGATGCTGGAATTCTGGAAGTCATCGCCGATTGGCTCATAGCGTTCTTCCAGAACCCGCGACAGAAACGCCTCAGTCACGGCAAAAAATGAGAGGTTGTTTTCCGGTCTGGCGAACCCATGTCCCTCGTCTGGATATAACACGTAGGTCACGGGGATATTTTTCGCCTGCATCGCCTGGACAATCTGGTCGGATTCAGACTGCTTCACGCGCGGGTCGTTCGCACCCTGTCCGATCAGGAGCGGGCGTTTAATCCGGTCTACATAGGTGAGCGGAGAACGCTGATTCAAAAATTCGCGGCCTGCTTCTGTCCGGTGATCGCCGACACGGGTCGTAAATAATTCGATCATCGGCTGCCAATAAGGAGGTATCGTTTCCAGCAGCGTCACCAGATTCGACGGCCCGACGATGCTGATGCCGCAGGCAAATTTATCTGGGGTAAAGGTCACGCCTGCCAGCGTTGCATAGCCGCCGTAACTGCCGCCCATAATCGCCACACGGTCAGGGTCGGCAATGCCTTCGCTCACAGCCCAATCGACAGCATCGATCAGGTCGTCGTGCATTTTCGCGCCCCATTCCATATCCCCCGCGTTGGTGAAATTTTTGCCCAGCCCGGTTGAGCCTCGGAAATTGACGCTCATGACTGCATAACCGCGATTGGCTAACCACTGATGAATCGGGTGGTAGCCCCAGTTATCACGTCCCCAGGGGCCACCGTGTACATACAGCACCATTGGCAGCGGGTGATCGGGACGGGCATCACCGTTGCTGTCGCTGTCTACGGGCAGCGTAAAGTAGCTCACCAGCTTCAGGCCATCGCGCGCTGGGATGGTGATCGGATGCATCTCCGCCAACGGCTGGCCTTCCAGAGCCTTACGATTGGTGAACAAAAAGCGCGCCTTCCGCTGCTTGCGGTCATAATGATAAAAGCGCACTGGACCATTGTCCTGGGAATAAACGACAATCCATTCCTGATCGTTCAGCGTCCGGCTGAGAATTTCGACATCCCCGCGCGAAATCGTTTTGAGATAATTCAAATCCTCACCAACCGCGCGGTCAAAAACCTGCCAATCTTTGCGCTCAACTGTGAAAGAAACCGCCTGAATTGTCTTTTCTGTGGGGTGAATGAGGGTGTCGCCCGCATCGGAGTCCGCGCTTTCGGCGATGATGGTTTGCGCATGGGTGTCTACATCAATCGCGACCAATGCCGCTGTGTTGCGGTTGCGGCTGCCGATCAGATACAGCGTCTTTCCGGTCTTGTCGAACCCTACTGCATTCGTCGCCAGCATATCTTCTTGGGGGATTTCCTCAAATAATTCCCATCCACCCGCGTCGGTGCGTTTCATCACGTTGATTCCGCCGCTGGGAGTGGTCTGCATCCCAAATCGGACGCGGAAATCATCATCGATGATAAATTCCGCAAAGCCCTCATTTTCCAGAATTAATGTGCGCTCACCGGTGTTCAGGTTGATGCGATAGACATCATGAAGCTGCGGCACACGATTATTCAGGCCAACCATAATTTCGTTAGGGAATCGATCACTGACCTTCAGAATTTGCGCCTGCACTCCCTCGAACGGCGTCAAATCAAGAATGCTGCCGCTGTCGAGATTCACGCTGTAAATGCGCCAGTTCTCATCGCCGCCTTTGTCCTGAATATAGAGCAGGTGTGAATTGGTGTAAGCCCATTTATAGAAGCGGATATTCCGTTTGGTATCGTCTGTCACAGGCTTGGCTGCTTCTGGATCATTCACCGCGCCAACCCACACATTCAGGACGCCATTTACTGGGGCAAGATAGCCGATTCTTGCGCCATCCGGGCTGATCTGCACAAAAGCCCTATCGGGGTTGCCAAAAATGAGCTTGCGTGGAATCAAAGAGGTCATCATATTTTTCCTTATCGGTGTTTTTCATTCAAATATTTTTTATCGTTAAATTTTATTTTTGTCAACCCAGACAGGCAAATGTCCTAGCGCGATCACATTTGTCCACTGCGCGCGATCCCCTTCCGTAAAAATCGCAGCCTCAGCGACAACCTGTGCATTCGCTCGATTCATAATCAGGCGCATCCCTTGCAGTGTGCTGCCCGTCGAAATGACATCATCCACCAGCACGACCCGTTTACCGCTGATTAACTCGTGATCTTTTTCATCCAGATAGAGGGTTTGCGGCTTGCCTGTCGTAATGCTCAACGTCTCCGATTGAAGCGCTTCGCCCATATAAGGCTTGTACGACTTTCGCAGCACGATGTAGGGAATCCGCATTCTTGTTGACAAGGCATGTGCCAGGGGGATGCTCTTGGCCTCCGCCGTGACCAGAACTTCCGGCGAATGAGCCGCCAATTTCGGCATCAATTCGCTGCTGGCGGCCTCCACCAGTTCGGTATCGCCCAGGATATTGATAATGGCGATTTTCACACCGGGCTTGATCTCAAACAGGCGTAAATCCCGATGTACACCAGCGATAACTACCGGGTACGTCTCATAGTCTTGCATAAATTTCCCCTCTCAGCAGTCAGGAGCGTGACAATCAAGCGTGGAATATCAATTTTTCATTGCAAATGTAGACTTCATCACCCGCATTCAGGGTGTAGGGTTTTTGCAGCAGTTGACCATCGACCAGTGTGCCATTGGTGCTGCTCAGGTCTTCGATGAGCAGGCTGTTTGCTTCGCGCTTGATCTGACAGTGAAAACGCGAAACGCCGTTGACCTTAATCACAATTTCATTTTGAGGCGCGCGTCCGATCCGAATCAAGTCACCCTCCAGCGGGAAAATTTTGTCATTCCAGGTGACAGTTTTGGGCATGACACCTGATTTTTTCTTTTGCGCAGGTGGGGGCGGAGGCTGCTGTTCCTTCAACAACCGCTCCAGCTCCCGCACACGCATCGCCTGGGTGCTGCCATGCCGATCTGTCATTGTATAAATGGCCTGGGTAGACATCATTTTGCGGCTGAATTCGTTATAGGTTTCGGTGCCGCGTTCCATTTCTTCGGCCTGTTTGAGCAGCGCATCATGCTCGTCATCCAGTTCAGAATCTTTCAATCCAGCTTTTTCAATGGCGCTGGCTGCCTGCCGCAGCACCTCAGAAGCGCCTTCGTAATTACCCTGATCGGCCTGCTGAACCGCGTCCCGCCGCGCCTGGGCTGATTTCAAAAGCAAAACTGATTGACTCACGTCCGGGTTTGCCAGAACGGGCTGCTGGCCTTCCGGCGCAATATTGACAATGACAGGCATTTCCAGCACGCGATGCTGCGCGCCTGTGTCCGTCAGTTCATCATAATCAAAACGCAGCACGGCAATTTTTTGCTCCCCGACATGCTGCAAAGCGGGGATTGTTAATTCCAATGCAAGCGTTTTCACTTCCTCGCCAAAAACATCGCCCAGGCGGAAGGAAGCGCGTTTCCCTTCAATGGTGGCGGGATAAGCATTCAGTTGTGAGACGTTGGATACCTGTTCGGTCAAGTCCAGGCTGATGACCAGATTTTGACCAATGACGCTGAGCAGGCCGCGTAGTTCTTCCTGAAAAATCAACGGCGCAACTTCTGGGCTTTCGATAAAATAAAAAGCGCCCCCGCTGGCATTGGCAATCGCGATCAGTAAATCTTCGTTAAAATCAGTACCCAGCCCCATCGTTGTCGTGCTGATACCGCCTTCAAATTTTTGTTTACCCAGCGCGACCAGCTTATCCGGCTCGATGATTCCCCGATTTGCCAAACCATCCGTCATTAAAATCACACGATTGAGATATTCGCTGCTCTGGTTACGGGCAACATGATTCGCGCCATCCAGCCAGCCGCCGCTCAGGTTGGTCGTGCCGCTGGATTTGATATTGCCGATCTTCTGGCAGATCATGTCCTTATGCTGGACAGCTTCAGGCTGAATCAGCGTTTCTACATGGTCATTGTAGAGGACAATGGAGAGAATATCGCGCGTGCTGAGGTTCTGGACGAGGAACTGGGCAGCCTGACGGGTGTAGTCTAGTTTATCACCTGCCATTGAGCCGCTCCGGTCAATGACCACACCGAGATTCAGCGGGCGACGCTGATGATCGTTCGGCGCTGGGCCAGCCGTAAGCCGCGCAACAAGGTATAACTTGTGCGGCTGTTGAACTGTCAGCACATCATAATCAAGTACAAAATCTGCCCGCATGTTAAACGTCCCGTCTGATCTGACTTCGCTCCGTGCCTGTATTTTAGCACAGTACACTGGAATTGAGATAGTTTTACGGGCCAAAATTGCATTTCAAACCATTTGTTTTTTCAATCCATCACGATGAATTTCGCCATCCACGAGCGTGATGGTGCGGTCTGTGAAGCTGGCGAGGTCGGGGTCGTGCGTGACAATCACCACCGTTGTTCCCGATTCTTTCTGAATCTGCTTAAGGGCATTCAGCACGATAGTGCCGGCTTCCGAATCCAGGTTGCCCGTCGGCTCGTCGGCGAGGAGCAAGGGAGGGTTATTAGCTAAGGCACGAGCAATCGCCACCCGCTGCTGCTGCCCGCCAGAAAGCTCCGATGGACGATGGCGCAGACGATCCCCTAATCCCAGCAGCGTGAGCAGTTCTCTGGCGCGCTTCTCCGGCTTAAACTGCGGCTTGCGGGCGAATTGTATAGGTAAAGCCACATTTTCGAGCGCGGTCAGTGTCGGTATCAGATTAAAAAACTGGAAGATAAATCCAATTTTCTCATTGCGAATCTCTGTAAGCTGATCTTCGTTCATGCGGGTGATGTCCACACCGTCGATTTCAATAGTTCCTTTGGTCGGCGTGTCCAACCCACCGATCAACCCCAGCAGCGTACTTTTGCCACTGCCCGAAGGCCCGACGATGCTTACCATTTCATTCGCGTAAATTTCCATATCGACGCCGCGCAGCGCGTGAACGGTCACTTTTCCCATTGGCAGTTCTTTGACCAGCCCTTGTACGCGAATGACCACATTGTTATTTTGCATACCGATTCTCGTTTCCTCATCGTTGATTATCTTCGTACCATTACGCACAAAGACAATAAGAGTTTCTACTGTTGAACAAAAATTTATTATAAGTCTTGAGCAGCCTTCGTTACAAGCTGTGTTCCTTAAGGCATTTGTTATGATCGATACTGTGAATGTTTGATATAATGAGATTAGATTGTGTAAATTTTCACGATAAACAGTAAAGATTCGGGAGAGCAATATCATGTATCTTGGAACAGAGAATAAACTGGGTTTTCAACAGCAGTTTGACCGCATCGATATGCGGATCACGCATCTCATGGCGGCCTATGGCATCACATTTTTGCGAATTTCGATGGGGATCGTTTTTTTCTGGTTCGGCGCGCTCAAGCTGGTTCCAGATTTAAGCCCTGCCGAGAACCTGATTCGCGAGTCCATCACCTTCTTTTCAATGAGCTGGTTTTTACCATTTCTGGCATTCTGGGAAATGATTATCGGCCTGGGATTCATTACCGGCAAATTCATGCGCGTCACGATTTTGCTGTTGTTTTTGCAGATGCCGGGGACTATTTCACCCGTACTCCTGCGACCAGACCTGGTGTTTACACAGTTCCCATTCGCGCTGACATTAGAAGGCCAATACATTGTCAAGAATCTGGTGCTGATCGGCGCGGCACTGGTGATCGGCTCCACCGTGCGCGGCGGGCGTCTCGTGGATGATCCAAGCACGTTGAAGCCGTAAAAGATTCACAATTAGACCCAATCATCAAAAAGATTGGGCATTGTCGGGGCGTAACGCGCTACGCCCCGACATTCATCAGAAATTTTCTAGCTTATTATTGATCCCCATGCGTTTTGTCGCGCGGGATGACATACACTGGGCAAGGCGCAGCGCTCAACACTTTGCTGGTCACGCTGCCAAGCAGCCAGCGGCTCAAGCCCGAACGACCATGCGTGGACATGACAATCGTATCCACACCCAGTTTTTGAGCCGTTTCGACGATCAGGTCTGCTGGTTGCCCTGTTTCAACAGTTTGGTTCACTTTGTAGCCTGACTGTTTTAAGTCGGCGGCGATTCGTTCCAGATAGCTTCGCGACTGCGTGAGCATTTCGTCAGACAACGCTTGATAATCAAAACCTGTTGACACGGGTGTCGCTGCTGCGACAGGCTGAGTTCCATACATGCTGTAGGCGATGTATTCCGGCGAATCAACCGCTACCAGCAGGGTAATCTCGGTCTGTGGGCTAACGAGATGCTTGACGTGTTCAATAGCTTTCTCTGAAAGTTCCGACCCATCCAATGGTACGAGAATATGCTTTAACATCGTGATCTCCTTTGTTTGCGCTAGAGCATCAGATAATCCAATTTGTAATATTTCACACACCAAATATAGTGCTTGATGCTCGATCCCCAATAAGTATTTTTTTCATTGCGCTGCTCGTTCAATGGCATGGGCATCAGGGCGACTCGGCAAGTCGCCCCTACAGACCAACGCTTTCGACAGACGGCGTTATTTAGCGGACGCGATACGCTCGGCAGTGTAAACGGGTGAAATCCAGTCGTGATATTTCGGAACACGTCCAGTCACGACCTTAAAGAACAGGTCGCGCAGTTCACGGGTGATCGGGCCAACTTTGCCATCACCCACCAGACGATGATCGACCTGCGTGACGGGTGCGACCTGCGCCCCGGTGCCGCACAAATAAATTTCGTCGGCGATATAGACTTCAGTGCGGTCAATATTGCGCTCCTGAACTTCCACGCCCATTTCGTCGCGCAGCAGTTGAATCAGCGAACGGCGCACGATTCCTTCCAGAACGTTGGCGACAATCGGCGGCGTAATCACCACGCCTTTTCGAATAATCATGACGTTCGCGCCGCTGGCCTCGGCGACATGACCATCCTGATTGAGAATCAGGGCATCGTCAAAGCCCGCCAGCATAGCATCACTCTTGACCAGTGTGGAATTCGCATAAGCACCCGTGACCTTGCCACGCGCGGGAATTGCATTATCATCCACACGCCGCCAACCGGAGATAGCCAGGTGCGCGCCGCCATCGGTAATCACAAAATTGCCCACTGGGAACGCCATTATGGTCAGATCATCGCCAATATTGTGCAAGCTGAGTCCCAGGCTTTCGTCCGATTTATAGGCCAACGGGCGAATATAAGAGTTTTCGCTGTAATTTTCGGTACGCAGCAGGTTGGTCAGAATTTCGAGGAGTTTTTCAGGCGTATAGTCGAGCTTCATACGCATCAGCGAGCCTGATTGCAGCAAGCGCTCAAAATGATCGTAGGGGCGGAAAATATAAAGTTGCTCTTCTTCGTCGTTCCAATAAGCGCGCATCCCGGCAAAGACCCCGGTGCCATAGTGCAGCGCATGGGTCATGACACTGACTTTTGCTTCTTCGATAGGGACGATCTGACCTTTAAAGAACGCATACTTGGGGCCTGCCATTTTTGTTTCCTTTGCTCCATAAGTAAAGTGACCATCTTCACCTTCAATTATAGGCTTCGCGGAAATCGAGGGTCAATCGCCATTTCAACCCAATTTGAGACATGAAAACCGGGCATTTTTAGCCCGGCAGAATTGTCATTATTAAGTTGTACAGCGCTGAGTCTAGCCCAGGTAATCCCGCAGATTGTGTGCCAGACGCGGGTGGCGCAGGCGGCGGAGGGCTTCTTTTTCAAGTTGACGAATGCGCTCACGGCTGAGGCCAAATTTATTGGCAATTTCTTCAAGGGTGTGCGGTTCACCACCGCCAAGCCCAAAACGCAGGCGCAAAATGTGACTCTGACGAGGGGTCAGTTCGCTCAAGACTTCTTCTATGGTTTCTTGTAATAAATGCTGCGTGGCGGCTTCAACAGGGCTGGGGGAGTCTTGATCTTCAATAAAATCGCCAAACTCACTATCCCCATCATCTCCTACCGGACGTTCCAGCGCAATCGCGTGTTGGCTGGCATCCATCATGCTGCGCACGCTGTCGGTTGGCAAGTCCATTTCGTAGGCGATTTCTTCGGGGGTTGGGCGGCGGCCCAGGTTTTGCTCAAGTGACTGCGCCATGCGGTACATCTGACGAATGCGCTCGGTCATGTGCAGCGGAATGCGGATCGTGCGGGTCTTTTGGGCCAGCGCACGGGTGATCGCCTGCCGAATCCACCAGGTCGCGTAGGTGCTGAAGCGGTTGCCACGCTTGTAATCATATTTATCAACAGCGCGCATCAGACCGACATTGCCTTCCTGGATCAGATCAGGGAACGGTAGACCTTGCCCCATGTAGCGTTTCGCGATGCTGACGACGAGGCGTGTATTCGCCCGCCCCAGGTGTTCACGAGCAGCCTGACCATCATAAACCAGCCGTTGCAGCCGGATGGCTGCGGATTCATTATAGATTTCGGCAGCGTTGGGGCGACACAGACAATCTTGTGCGTCTTTTCCGTATTCAATTCTTTTTGCGAGTTCGATTTCTTCTTGAGCAGTGAGGAGGGGTTCTTGGGCCATCTGGCGGAAGTAGAGGCCAACCGGGTCGTCGGCGGAAACGGCATTGATGTCGCCGATACCTGGGTCTTGCGGGATTTCTTCGGGTTCAAACTCCATTTCGTGATCTTCCACAGTACCTAATCGGACGGAGGCTTCGCTTTCCTGGCGTATCTCAATTCCGAGTTCGTCTAATTCATAAAGTACCGTTTCGAGTGTTGTTATATCATCTCCGTCTTCATCTAGTACTTCGAGAACATCGTCAAATGTGAGATAGCCGCGCTGGTCGGCCCTGTTCATAAGTTCCTGTATCACGTTTTTCTATACCTCCGATACGGTAACGGGCGGTTTCCGCGTTGTTTTGTTGCGCAACAAGACAACGGCAACGAGTGCTCCGAATATTCTATCATGATTTTTATACGTTTGTGAATAAATACAGCATAAGCAGAGACTTGAGAAAAGATTAACGACGCTCATAAGTATTAAATATTCGTAATCTCTCTTCATCAAAACTTCATTAAGAAAATGCAAGCTTTATGCAGATCAACCTTTCCCTGATTGCGCTGTTAGCGTAGTGTGAGTATGATGAGGTTATGATAAGATTGAAATAAATAATCGGCCAAGCGAATTTTCAAGGAAAAGGGCATGTCGACCCGACGTTTTACTGATGACCTTCCCGAATATGAGGCGGATGAACCTAGCAGCCCGCCATTTCAGGCTCCGCCAGCCCAACCGCGCCCTGCTCCTGCAACTGCGGCTCCCCGAAATAATACGCAGGGTGGTGCTGCACCTACCACGCCTCGCGGCAGCGCACATATGCCCCGCACGTTGACCCAGGTCTTAAATGAAGCCAATGACCGGGTGGTGCGCGGCGACCTGGTGGATTATGTCCCCATGCCGACTGGTTTTGACCCGCTAGACGGGTTTATCGGCGGCGGCTTGCGGAAAACCGAACTCATTTTGTTAGGCGGCGCGCAAGGAATCGGTAAAACGATTGCCACACTGCAAATCGCGCGCAATATTGCCATGCGGCCCGACCAATATGCGTTTTATCTTTCCTACGAACACACCGAAACGCATCTCATGCACCGCCTGTTGTGCATGGAAAGCGTCAACCCGCCGGAAATCGATCTGAATCGCGGCATCAAACTGCGCGACCTGTATCAGATTATCGTCGCCCAGCGCGCCAAAGAATTTATGGGGCGTGACGGTGGCGCGGGGTCGCTGCAAGCCATACTGCGCGATAATCCCAAAACTGCTCCAGCGCTCGGACGTATGGCGCGTTATGCAGACCGCCTGATCCTGGTCAAAGCCAGCCCTGCCGTGACGACCCTGCGCGCGATTAAAGAAATGACCGCCCGCCTGTGCGACGCCACCAACGGCAACGTCTCGGTTTTCGTGGATTATCTGCAAAAAATCGCCGTCCACCCGGAACGCCCGCGTGACGAAAATGATAAAGTCACCATGATCGTCGAAGGCCTAAAAGATATTGCCCTGTCGCTGGATGTGCCTGTCTGGTCGATTGTCGCGGCGGATCGCGAAGGCTTAAAAAGCAAGCGTATTCACCTGTTCCACCTGCGCGGCAGCAGCGCGCTCGATTACGAATCCGACATCGCCATCATCATGAACAACAAGTATCAGATTTTGTCAAAAGATCATGTGGCGTTTAACCCATACACCGCGCGCCAATTCCGCGATTGGGTGGTGTTCACGGTGGAGAAAAACCGCGCCGGACGCTCGATGCAGGACATGGAATTTCAGCTTTACGGTCAGCACTTCAGCTTCGACCCCAAAGGCCAGAAGGTGCAGCAGCAGTTGATTGACGATAAGGTGATCGAGAGCTAAAGACCGTGTCCGGTCAAGTAATGCCGATCCGATGACCATCTTAAATATTCAACACATTGAAAGATCACCTGACGTGATGGGCGGAAAACCCCATATCGTCGGGCGACGCATCAGCGTACAAAATATCGTGGTGCTGCACCTCACCCATAACTGGCCTATCGAGAAAATTGGCAGCGAACTTGACCTTGAACCGTCGCAAATTTATGCAGCGCTGGCGTACTATTATGACCATAAATCGGAAATTGACTTATCGATTGACGAAGCAGGTCAACGGGTCGAGAAGACAGGTACGCCGCTCTTGGATTTGCTGAAACGGGCTGGATATACGCCTGATCGAATTTTTCAGCCTGTAGATAATGATCCTGAAACAGAAGATTAACGACTGACTGCGCCAAAACTAACTCCAATCGGCTAACTTTGTTCTCTATTGCTCCCAGTCCCCTTCCAGGGGACTTTTTCATCTAGCCAGGTGGCTTCTAAGGCTTGTCCGATATTGGCATTGATGTTGACATCTTCCGCTTCGGGTACGCTAGCGACCCCAAGCTAGTCGAAATCAAACCATCTAAAGTGGTTAAAATCCTGACGACTCTATGCGTAATGAGTCCCTTTAGTGGACTTGGATTTCGGTAGCCGGACATTTCAATGTCTGGCGAGGAAGACCAAACGCTAATTTCAATATCGGACAAGCCTTTCTAGCCCCTGGCAGCGCAACCTGACCACGTGCGTTATGCCGACACCTGGGGGCTGCGCGAACACGTTCTCGGCAAAGGTTTGGTGCGCCCTCCCAATTCTTAGAAATCGATTCGCGCTTCGCGCAAAAATTCAAAATCCGGCGCTACGCGCCTACAGCGTCCAGCGATTCAGGAGATGGGGGACAGCACACTGCCCGAAAACCGATGAAGTCGATACGAAAGCCAGGACCCTTGTCAGGGCGAATCGCCGCCCGCGCAGGGCCATGATCGGAGATCCACGAGCCGCCGCGCACCACCCGGCGCTGCTACCCCGACTGCCTGACCCGCTGCAAGGGGCTAAAGCCATATGCTTGCAGTTGGCATCTCTAATTTACCTTATCCCCGTCCGTTTTTCAAAATCCGGACCCGCTTCGCGGGCATTTCAGAGTCAGAGATTCAGATTCTCAGAGTCCAGAGGAATCAGAGTTCAGAGCTAAGGAATAGGGGGGCGCACAACCGGAAACCCTGATCGTCGAACCCGCGGTGCGGAATGAGCCTGTGACGAGAGGCCGCGCGGGCGTAGTCTCGATTGTTGCCCCACGAGCCGCCGCGCACCACCCGGCGCTCATCACCTTCCGGCTGTGCGCGCTCAGGGTGCTCGTATTCGTTCATACACCACTCCCACACGTTGCCGCTCATATCCAAAACGCCATAGGGTGAGGCACCCTGGGGATAAAGCCCAACGGCAGTTGTCCGTCCCAGATAATAAGGTCCTACCCCGCTGGAAGTTTCATCAATATTGGCATAGCCAGGAATATACTCATTTCCCCAGGGATAAGTGCGACCCTCAACCCCACGCGCGGCTTTCTCCCACTCCGGCTCGGTAGGCAGGCGGATTTCCCAACCATCCAGTAGGGGCGCACAGCTGTGCGCCCCTACACGACGGTACTGCGCGGTCAGCCAGCGGCAGAAAGCGACGGCCTGATACCAACTAACCCGCGAGCGGGGATGATTGGCATAAGGAAAGGCCTGTTCGCCCATTTCCTGCTTTTGCAGCGCCAGACCCCGCCACCACTCGTCGTTATCAAAGCCATCCGGCGCGTCGAGAAAAGTCTGGAACTGCGTGAAGGTGATGGGATAACGAGCGATATAAAACGTGGGCAGGGACAATTTTTGGTCGTCCTGGTAGATAAATTCGCCTTCGGGAATCTCGACCCAATCAATGTCGGGCGCAGCGCGCTGTACCCCTACAACCACCACCCCCACGCCCTTACGGGTATCGCCGCGTTCTGCCATACGCCGTCCACCTTCTGCCCGCGCGATAGGGTCAATGCGCGTACTTGCTGGCGGCTCGTACAAAATTTCAAGTTTAGCCGGGTCGCAGCGCGCGCCGCTTTCCATCGCGCATCGATACGCCAGAGTCGGGTTGACAGGCGTCAGCCAGTGGACGACATCGGTGGAATCACCCGTCATCCCCGCCAGTAAAACAGCCGTCTCCTCCCAGCCCGTCGGCTGCCACCAGGCGTCGCCGGGCCAGTATTTGCTTGCCAGGACGCCGCGCGCCAGGTCTTTCGCCATCTCGTGCGCGGCAAAATACTCCTGCAAAAGCTGATGGCTGAAACGCACATTTGCGCCTGTCTCGATAATCCCGGCGCTGGCGGCAAGATAAAGGAGATGATCGGCATCCAGGCCGGATGAGGCCGCCGTTTCGCGCGCCAACGCCGCTGGAATCTGCGTCCCATGTCCCTCGGCCTGCATCCGGTAGGCCAACCGTGACAAAAATTTGCGCTGCTCCGCTTCGGCAATCCAGGGCGGGCGCGTGGATGCCGCCGGTTTGCCGCGCTGCTCAAAAAGCTGACCGACGAAACGCTCAAAAAGTTCGGCGCGGTTTTCCGGGATTTTACGTGTCCGCTGGTAAAGATCAATGGTAATCGTCAGCAAAAACGGATTGCGCGCCAGCCCCAGAAGGCCAGGATAAACATCCCGTTCCCGCAGCGCCGCCCGCATCGTGTTGTAGAGATCTTCCTCCCGCCCGTTGGTAATTTTGTAAACGGGATGGTCACGTTTTATCTCATTGCCAAACCAGAAATCGTCAAACGAA
>Ga0268299_1003764_pt1 | contig 13186 bp, 10 predicted proteins | sample NOBtaG_FD_193484 | JGI IMG/M metagenome (GOLD analysis project Ga0268299, IMG submission 193484) | Activated sludge microbial communities from bioreactor in Nijmegen, Gelderland, Netherland - NOB reactor | ecosystem: Engineered > Bioreactor > Aerobic > Activated sludge | place: Netherlands...
GGTCTTAAACAGCGCACGGTCATCGCCCTTGAGATCGCGCAACCGCGTCAGTAGGCCCACATAGGCCTCCGCATCGTATCCGACCCGCGCGGCGAACAATTCACCGACCGTATCCGCCTCTGTTTCTTTCTCCTGATCCAGACCTTCATCGAGCAGCTTCTTGACGGCGCCGTCGATCACGCCCTTGAACGCAGCCGGATTACTCGTCGCATAGGAGAGGCCGGCTTCGGTCACTCCGGCCAGGCGCTTGCTGCGTTGAATCACATCAAGAATGTGCTTTTCGCTCACATGCGCAATTTCATGCCCCAGGACGGCGGCGAGCTCCGCCTCATTCTTGATTTGCCTGAGCAGGCCCCGGGTCACAAAAATATATCCGGCGGGCGCGGCAAACGCGTTGATCGACTCGTGATCCAGAATGGCGACATGGTATGGAATATCGGGCCGGTCGGACGTGTTGGCCACCGCCCTCCCTACCAGGTTTACATAGCGAACTAATTCGGGCTGATCCACAACACCGCCGTACCGTGCCACGACTTGCAGGGCTATCGCCTGCCCGATCGACGATTCTTCCTCGTAGCCGATGGGAAACAGACTGCCGACGACATTGCCTGCGCCATGGATCGCACCGGCCAATCGGGGATTGCCGGACTGTCGGGCGACATCCTCGGCAGCCCGCTGCACCTCTGCACAACCAGCCACAGTCATTGAGAGCGCCATCAGGCTCGTCATCCAGATCCTGTTATTTCGCATATTCGCCCAGGCCTCCTTCCCGCATGAACTCTTCGACGTCCTGGTCGGGGATTTGATAGGCCGTCATGCGATCCACTACCTCCCGATCCCGCGCGGACACGCCGGCCCGGTCGGCATAACCCTCGGACGCCTTGTCCAGCCCTCTGGCGCCCGCCGATGCGGTGGTCGCGGACGCGTCTCCGCCCCGCATGCTCTGGCCAAGCCGAGCCAGGGTGTCATTGCCTCCGGACGGTTTCGATGTCGATGTCTTGTTGGCGAAGATCCATCCACGCGCGCCGGCTGAAGTCTTGACCTCCATCCAGCTTCCATCGCGACCCACCACCTCCAGCGCGTCGCCGAACTTCACGTTCCCGACCACGGCATCCAGCGAGGTTTTTCCTGCGCGAAGTTGCGCCGTCTTGGCTTGCACGTAGACGGTTTCAGCCCAGGCTTCCGCCCCCCAGACGAACAGACCGATCCACAGGGCGATGAGCGGAATCCAAAACGATCGTGGTGGTATCACAGCTTCCTCCCCCTCGGCACTGCCACTTATTTTGAGGTCATTTCATAGACGCCGTCCCACTCTCCAGGCGGGGGCATCTGTCCATACTTCGTGGATCGTTCCAGGTAGACCCGCGAAGGCCCATCCGACGGATCCAGGGCAAGGGCTTCTGAAAACCTGGCACAAGCCGTTGAGAAATTCCGCATCTTATAGGCCGCCAGCCCTTCCAAATACACGTCGATCACGTGCCGCTTCTTGTCATCCAGCTGCCCCTTCCGGGCCAACAGTTCGAACACGACGACCGGCTCTTTTTTCCCTTTCACTCGTAGCAGATCGATCTCCCGCACTTCAACGTCGTTCTTCGCCAGTTCGGCCGTCCGCTGGCCGATCAGAATCAGCGTGTCGTAATACTTGCTGGCGCCCTCCAGACGCGAAGCCAGGTTCACACTATCCCCGGTCACCGTATATTCCATTCGCTCCTCGGAACCCATGTTGCCCACGATGCATGGGCCTGAATTGAGGCCGATCCTGGCGCCGATCTCCGGAAGCCGCTCCCGCTTCCAGACCTCCCGCAAGCGGGCCAACTCGACCTGACAGTCCAGCGCCGCGTAACAGGCCAGCGACGCATGCTTCGGGTCGTTCAGCGGCGCGCCAAAGAGCGCCATGATCCCGTCACCGAGATACTTGTTCACATTGCCACGATGGGTGGTCTTGATGATGGTCGTCATCGCCGACAAGTAGCGATTGAGCAATGTCACGAGGTCTTCGGGAGACATCTTCTCCGAGATCGTCGTAAAGCCTGCGATGTCGGAAAAAAAGATCGTGATTTCTTTTTTCTCCCCGCCGAGCTTGATGGCCTCGGGATTCCGCATGATCTCCTCGACCACCTCGGACGACATGTACTTGTCGAAGGCCGCCCGCATGAGACGGCGCTGCTTGCCTTCGGTCACATATTCGACGGTCGCGGCCGTGCCGAACGTCAAGGCCAGCGCCGCTTCCGGAAACACCAGTTCCAGCCACCGCTCGTGCCCGGCAAACGCATGTACGACTAATCCATAGTAGGCCACCGCCAATCCAATCGTGACGCCGAACTTGACCGGGTAGGAACGGAACAACATGAACGTGCCGGCAGAAGCCAGACAGAGCAGCAGGAGGGTCGTCAGCGAGAACCACCTCGGAGCTGCTTGCAAGCCCTGCCCGTGCAGGAGATTGTCCAACGCCGCCATATGAATGAGCACACCGGGCGTGGCGGCAGAGAACGGCGTGACACGAAGATCGTAGAGCCCCGCCGCCGTACCGGCGATAAACACCACCTTGTCCTTGAACAACGACGGATCCAGCGACGGCCGTTCGCCCTTCTCCTGCTGCGCGAAGGCCTGCAACACCCGTCCGATCGAATACTTCTTCGCATGGTAGGTCTGCTCCAGGGATCCATGCCAGTCAATCAACAGGCTGCCGTCGGTCTCCAATGGAACGTGGTGGGCGCCGATCTGCAGACGCCCGTCACGCATCGAGAGCCGGTCGGCGCCGAGCAGGTATTGCGCCACCGCTACCGAGAGATGCGGCACGACATTGCCGTTGACCTGCCCCAGCAGCGGAACCCGCCTCGTCGGTCCATCGGCGTCGGCAGACAGGTTGATGACACCCAGCCCGCGCGCCTGTTGTGCCAGAACCGGAATCGGCAGCTTCACTCCGGCATGAGTATCCGGCGCTTGTCTCGCATCCGACGACTCCACCGTGACCGTGGCGCGAGGCTGCGCCTCAGGCGGGATCGCAGCGGGCTCAGCCTGGAACAGCATCGGCAGGAACACGTTGCCTGCCGCCTTCAGGTCATCGGCAAACGACTGGTCGAATTCTTCCGCATTCTCGTCCGCCTCGAAGAACATCACATCGAACACGACGGCTCTGGCGCCGGCTTGCTTGAGATACCGCACGACATAGCCGAATCGATCGCGAGGCCAGGGCCAGCGCCCGAATGCCTCGAGGCTCGATTCATCGATGGCGAGTAACACAAGATTCGAATTGGCTTTGGCAGGATCCGCATAGCGTCGGACCAAATGATCCAGCGCTTTGAGTTCTGCGACCTCGAACCAGCGGGAGGTGCTGAGCCCGGCCACGAGGGCGAACACCGTCAGGCCCACCGCGACCGCCGAAAGAATTTTTCTTTGAAAGGGAGTGGAGGTCATGAAGGCGATTGCACGATCAAAGACACGCTGACCATCGGGCTATCGTACGTGAGAATGAACCGGAGGGAAAGGGGGCTGGAGGGGGCCTTTTTCAGCACCCGGCTGGCCCGGATGATTCCTGAGGGCCGTCGCGAGGCGTTCGAGACCGAAGCCCGCCGGGGCTTCTCGCAAGTGAGGCCGACGCAGGCGTACTTGGAGTCCGTCGAGGAGGCCGAACGAGAAAAGCCCCGCCGGGCGAGAGGATCGGACGGCGGAGCAGGCAGTCAGGAATCTTCCGGGCTAGGGGACGTCGGTCGCGCAACGAAATCCTAACGTCGGCCCCCAGTACGTCATCTCGTCCCAGCCCCGGTAGCTGGCGCGCAACTCGAGAGGCCGCTCCATCCAGCTGCCGCCTCGCAAGACACGAAACGTCCCGCGCAACGGCCCCTGCGGATCCCGGGCCGGCGACGTGCGGTAAAAATCCTCCGCATACCAGTCCTTCACCCATTCCGACACCATCCCGATCATGCCGAACACGCCGTAGGGTGACGCGGAGACTGAGGGCAGGCCCAACGGATCGACGCCATTGGCAGAATTCCCGTCCGTCAGCTTGACCCTGCTTTTCTGAATCACCTCGTCGCTGTTACCCCAGGGATATCGGCGGCCGTCGATTCCCCGCGCCGCCTTCTCCCATTCCGCCTCCGTCGGCAATCGTTTACCGACCCACTGACAGTAGGCCCGGGCTTGAGACCAGGTGACATTGGTCACCGGGAATTGGGCTCGCTGAGTATCATCGAAGGCATCGCGCACTTTCGGAATCAGACATGCGCCTCCCTCCACACAGGCCCGGTACTGCCCGTTCGTCACTCCATGCCGGTCGATCCAATAGGCACTCACATACAACCGATGGATCGGACGGGCATCGGGCAAACCATCCTCCATGCCCATGAGGAACTCGCCGGCGGGAATCAACACCATCTCCCCGGGAGGTGTCAGTCCTTGATCGACGAATCGCTTGAGCTCTTCCTGCTGGCTTGCCAGCAGTTGAGCATTCACGCGATCAATAGATTCGTCTCCGGCCAGGGGAACCGGCTCATGGACAGGAGCGGGCGGCACTGGGACACGGGTGACGGACGGCTGGGCACTGTGCCGGCCATCGGAAGACGGAGGCATCGGTGCGGGGTGAATGACCGTGGCCGGCCCTTCGGACATGCGCACGGTTTCGATCCGCACGGACGTCCGCGTGAGTTCCGTGACCAGATCACCGTTGCCCTTTCCCTTGGGCGACCCCCTTCTCCCCCTGCCGATGGCGGAGAAATCGAAATCCGGGATGTTGGCTAACAGGGGCGTGGCATAACTGATCGGCACGGCAAAGGCCATCCCTTCCGGCACGATCCCGGACGGATGGGTAAACTTCGTAGTGAGGATTCCCACGACTTCGCCCTTCCGGTTAAACACCGGGCCTCCGCTGTTGCCGGGATTCACCGCGGCATCGACCTGAAAGACCCGTTGCACGCCCTTGGTCCTGACGGCAGCCACATGGCCACGAGTGATGGTGATTTCGCGTAACCCGAACTGAAACCCGACGGCAATGACCTCCTGGTCCAGCTTCACAGCGCCGGCATACCCGAGCAACGCCTCGGAGAGCCCCACCGTCTCCACCTTGAGCAAGGCGAGATCGTGTTCCGCATCCACGCTCACCAGCACGGCGGGCGCCCGAAATTCCCCGGACGTCACGATCGTGATCCGCTTCGCATTGGCAACGACATGGTGGGCCGTGAGGACATACCCATCACGATGAACAATGACGCCGCTACCGGCCGGCTTTTCTACCGGCAATGGCGGACGCTCGTTCGCCCGTCCACTTTCGACAGGCGCGAACAACAGGACAAGCAGGACCAGGTAGATCTTCATTTTCCGACCGGCAACAGCACGCTAATGGCACCGGCGTTTTGCCCCAACGTGAGGCCTTCCCGCGGATAGCCCGTGCGATCGAGTCCCCCCTTCGGACCGCCATGGCAATCGAGGCACTGTCTCGTCGCATAGAGCGGAAACATCAGGCGTAGCGACGAACTGTTGGCAGCCATTTCACTGATGACTTTTTCCCGGGGGTAGGCGGAGTCCGCAAAAGCCTCCAATGCGACCCGTTCGTACGAGTCAGGCCGATTGGCAGGATTCCGGGGATCCAAGGCAGTCTGTTTGAGTCGTACGCCCGTCACAGCGGTGAAGCGCGTGGACACGCGCGCTCCGAACACGGCCGGAATAAACCCCTTGAACCCGGCCCCCTGCCGATTGAGTTCCGCTTGAGCATCCGCGATTACCTGCTTGCTCACCGTCACCAGCTCCTGAAGCAGATGGCGGCTCCGCGGGGATAGCGTACCGCCGGCCAACTCATCCAGGTTGATGCCGGCTCGGCCACGGAACATATCGCGTAGTTGTCCTTCAAAAGCCTCCGGCGTGAAGCCTTTGTGTGCCTTGGTCGGGTCATCTAGTAAAGTTTGATTGTCATTCACGACTGCGCGGCCGGAGTCGAGCAGGATGGCCAGCAGACGAGCCGTCTGCTCCAGTTCGAGAATGGTGTGAAAGGGAATAGTCGACCGGTCGGAGGACTCAAGCCCCCAGGCAAACGGCAAGGCCGAGGGCCACCCTGCTGCTACCAGGCACGCCAGCATCCACGGCAGACGTCGCATGAGCCGCCTCTGGTGCATTCGCGTTGCGGACTGCGAGAACCGCGCGCTCCTGCCCCTGATTACCTGGCAGGAGCGCGCGTCAGTAAAAATCGTACGAGCCTCTCACGATGAAGTCAAGGCGACGACACGCACGACAGTCACATTACCGACCAGACTGGATGTCGATCATCACGTTGTCGGAATCCAGCTCGATCGTCACAGGCATCCCCTCCTGAAATACCGACAGCTTGCTTCCCGCCAGCGCGTCGACTTCAAACCGTTCGAATCCCTCAGGAGTCGAGATCTGAATCTCCCCCCAGAAGGGGTCCGCATAGTGAATCCGGCCGGCCACGACCTTGTGATTGGCAAAGTGTTCACCGCCCGGCCTGGCCGCGTCCAGCAACACGTTCCCTGAATCGATCAGTAACCAGACTTCATCGCCGAGCCGAGCATTGTGCAGCCCCACCCGATCGGCCTTGTTCGGACTGATTGTCCGGAATTGCAACCCATAGGGAGTTTTGACAAACAGGAGCCCACTCTCGATTTTGACGATCTGCCCACTCACCGCCGAACGCACACCCATCAGCGGGCTGTCGGTCGAATCAGCCCATCCTGATGCCACCGGGAAGAAAACCCCTATCGCAGCGACGACTAGGCACGCCTTCCACCTCATAACGGCCTCCTTTCGCACCAACTCACATCCAGGCATCGACTCAATAGCCCGGCTCGGTGCCTCCGCCGGGCGCCGGTGGAACCGTGATGCCGTATTCCAGGATCGGCGTGACCATCAACGCAAAGTTGAACAACTCGTCGGCAGCGACATCGTGAATGCCCTGCTCACGGGCCCTGAGCATCTTGAACCACTTGCCCATTTCCGACTTGACCGTCCGGGTATCTGCACGATCCACCGCCTCTTTCACGGTCTGCAACCGTTGGCTGTAGGGTTCCCAATTCGAACCGGGATAGCTGGTCTTGTAGAAGTTGAGGGAGTTATTGATTTCATCGACCCAGGACTGCTGGGCAGACACAGACCCTGCCAGCAATGCCAAGCCGACGCACAACCCGAAAACCAACGCACAGATTCCATATCCTCTGTTCTGAATAGTCATGATGCGCCTCCTCTCAATGACACGATCCCACCCGGATCAGAAGGAGACCGACGATTGGCGGTCCGACTCGCGCGCATTCTCCGCATCGGTGGCGTCCGGCGTCTTCAGCTTATTCGTGTCCATGCTTCCGGATGCGCCGCTCTCCGGAACCATCATGTGACGATCAAACCCCTTCTCCATGTCGTTTACCGACGGCTCGGAGGATGTCGGACTCTCCCCGGAACCGATCTCCGTTTGCGGCGAGGGAACTCCGATCATCTGGTCGGGATGGATCACTTGCGCCTGTCCCCCGGACGCAATGAACAGCCCCAGGCCCAACCCACCGACAATGACGCACACAGACTTGATACGTGATCCCGTTTCCATGATGTATCCCTCCTCCATGAAGGATGACCGCATTGCACAGGCACTCTGCGGCAGCACTTAGAACAGTACTGGAAGCGGGACACGGGGCCTATTGCCTGGAGGGTGGATTTTCCCTCCACCCTTTGAGTGAGGACTTGGAGGGAATGAACGGGGATCTAGCGGCTCTGCAGATAGGTGAGTACGGCTTCAACCCGGCCGCTCACACGGAGCTTCTGATAAATATGGTGCAGATGGGTCTTGACGGTATCCAGGGACACGCACAATTGATCGGCGATTTCTTTGTTGCTCCGTCCGGCAGCCGCGCAGGCGAGAATTTCATGCTCGCGCTCCGTAAGGAGCGACAACCCGCCGCCCTCCGATTCGCCCTGTTTGTTCACCAGGGCCATCGCCTTCTTGGCGAAGCCGTCGGGCATGAAGGGAGATCGCACCACGTCGCCCTCGAACGTGGCGCGAATGATCCGCAGAAACTCCTGGTGGTCGGCGTCTTTGAGGATGTACCCGCAGGCTCCCGCTTGCACGGCGGCCACGATCCGGGCATCGTCGTCATGTACCGACAGCATCAACACCTTGCTGTCCGGCACGCAGCTGCGGATCAATCGCGTGGCGGTGATGCCGTCCAATCTGGGCATGTCCACATCCATGAGGACGATGCCCGGCTTGTGTGCCACCGCGAGATCAAACGCCTGCCGGCCATCCATCGCTTCCCCGACCACAACGAGATCTCGCTCATGTTCCAGCAGCAGGCGCAAGCTCTGCCGGAACAACCGTTGATCTTCGGCAATCACGATGGTGATGGGCATACCTGCTCCTGCCTGACCGGCAACGCGACCGTAAAGACCGCGCCGCCTTCGGGACGATTCGCCGCCGTGATCTGCCCGCCATGGGCGTCCACCACCAACCGGCAGAAGTGCAGCCCCAGGCCGCGTCCGATCCGGTAATCCTGCCCGTCTTTTTTTCTAAAAAACATCTCAAAGAGATGCGGCAGGTCCTCCGGCGCAATTCCAGGCCCCTCATCCTGGATCTGAATCGTCACGGTCGAACATTCATCCGGCTCAGCGACAGTTTCTCTTTGTGAGACCTGTCCCCTGTTCACCTGCACGCTAATCATGATGGCGCCCCGTGCCGGCGAATACTTCAGCGCGTTGTGGATCAAATTGATCAACACCCGTTGCAAGCGTCGGCCGTCCCCCATGATCCACACCGCCTCCGAGGGAACCTGCACATTGAAACGCACCTCTTGCGCCTCGGCCTCGGAGCGAAACAGTCGTAACACTTCGTGCATCAGCAGACTTGGCGACACCGGCGACGTACTCAACGGCAGTCCCGAATAGTTCTCCTGATAGACATCCAGCATGTCGTTGATCATGCCCAGCAGGAGATCAGTGGTGAAGCGCAGGTCCTCCAGACAGCGACGCGGCGGATCCTGCCCCATCTCCGGACAGCCTCCAAGCCACTCCAGCGTCTTCTTGATCCCGGCCAGCGGATTTCTGATGTCGTGGGCAAACATCGAGGCAAACTGGCTTAACGACGCGAGCCGCTCGGACCGAACGACTTGCCGCTCAAGCGCCTTCTGCTCGGTGAGGTCGCGGAGTTGGATCATGATCGATTCAATGCGGCCCGCTTTCTTGACCGGCACCCAATCAACCTCCATCGTCAGGTCACCGGTGGGTATCGGGACGTGCATGGCCCCACCCGACAGGTCCGCCCCGCTCCGGATCACTGACTCCAACTGCTCCAGCAGACGAGGCCGCTCCGACTCAGCGACGAGGTCCGTGAACGGGCGCCGGGCGAGGGTCGAGGCCGGCCGCCCGAGTGTGACCTCCCCTCGCCGATTGATGTCCAGGATGGAACCGAACAGATCGATCAGAATTTTGGTATCGACCGAATGATTCCACAGGAGCCGGTAATGCTCCTCCGACGTGGCGAGATCAAGATTCACCTGCTCCAACCGGCGGACGTACTGCGCCTTCACTCGGGATGCCTGTTCCAATCGTTGCGCGAGATCGTCGAAACTCGCGGCCAGCGCATCGATCTCGACAATCCCGCTGGGCCGGGAAAAGGCCTGGGACGGCAGCGGTTCCGACGGCCATGCGCCGCCGAAGACATTGACCCGCTGAATCAAATCGCCGAGGGGACGCACGATGCGCCGGGCCAGCCTCCAGCGCAGCCACACGATGAACACGACGGCCCCGACCCAGAACGCCCCCAGTTTCCCCATGAGAGCCAGCAACGGCTCGAACGTCTCCGACGGATCCTGCTGCATCAGGATGGACCAGCCACGGGCCTGCTCGATCTGCGCAGGCAGGACGACCCGGGCCAGACCGATGATGCTCTGGTTCCCGCCATGCGTATCCTGCTCCAACTGAAGCCATCGAGCAGCGGGAGCGTCCGCTGGTGCCTGCATAGATTGTGTCTGGAGGGTCGCGTGAAGATTGGGGGCAAGCATGGAACAGGCGAGCACTACCCCGTCCTCGGCCAGCAGCATCATGTGTCCTGTGCGGCCGATGCGACTTCCCACAATCGAGGACAGGATACGGTCCGTCCCGATCACGGCCTTCAGGGCCCCTCGCACCGGCTGCCCCTGTCCGCCGATCGGCACTGCAACTTCCCAGAAACCCCGCCCGTTGTCGTCAACAGTCAGTGGACCGGCCCAGGCGCGTTGAGCCGAGAACACAACCGGCCACCATGGTTGCTGCGCATAAAAAGTCCGTGCGGATTCGCTCTGCCGGCCTCCGACCAATTGGCCATCCCATCGGACAATCACCAGCGAGTGAAAATAACGATGCTGCTCCTCTCGCCACTGCTCGAACTGCAGCGTCGGCTGCTTCGCAGAGGACACCCCTTCCACCGAGGCTCGAATCTCAGGAAGGGCACTGAGCCGTTGCATCCATTCGAGTTCCTTGGCAAGCAACAGGGCCGCTTTGTCCGCGCTCTGGCGGGCTATTTCCTGGAAGGTAATGCCGACTGTGGTGTGAAGTGACTGCTTGGCATGCCAGTAGGCATACACGAGGCCGACTGTGCCGGAAAGGATGCCTACCGATAGCACAGAGAGGGTAATCAAACTCTGGAGACTGACCCGCTGACGCATGGCGGCAGGCCATTGGAGGGAGCGACTCGACCGGCTCCTTGGACCAGGCAGCGAGTTCTGCCGGGAGGGAATGCCAGCCGGACCGCACATCGGTTACGTCATGTCACACTCCACTGCTTTCGGGCGTACACTCGCCACCCCTTCAGCATACAAAATTTCGGTTGCCGAACATAGGCCTCACAATGCACGGTCATCGCAACTCGACAATAGTGACACCATCGCCTCCCTCTGCGCGATCACCGGGGCGAAAGGTCACGACGTAGGGAGACGCCTTCAGATAGTCACGTAGTACAGCCCTCAGTCGGCCGGTCCCGTGTCCATGAATGATGCGCACAAACGGACTCCCGCCGAAGATGGCCCGATCGAGCCCGGCCACCACGATATCCAGTGCGTCGTCCGCGGCCTGGCCTCGCACATCCAACGTCTCCTGAATATCCTCGGGGGCCAGGGGCTGACTGGTTCGCCTGGACGTCACCGTCGTCGTCTTACGAGGCTCGCTTCGAGCGGGCTGAGGGGGTCGTGCGAGGCCGACCAGACTTCCCACGTTCGCTAAAATTTCGCCTTCCCCGACTTTCAGGCGCACACGTTTTTTCCCCTGCGGGCTTTCGAGCAAGGTTCCCGTCATGCCTAACCCGACCACCTCCACCGCATCTCCCACCGACAGCTGATCCACGGGAATCGGCTCCTGCGCCGCTCGCACTTCACGGCTGACTGCTTGCTCCAGTTCGATAAGCCGGACTTTGGTTTCCTTGGCCTTGAGCAACTTTTGGTCGCGCTTCAGGTCGTCGAGCGTGGCTTGGACCGCAGCCCGGGCACGCTGAAATTCCTGGGACAGCTTTTTCTTCAGTCCCTGTCGCTCGTCCCGCTCCGACTCCTGCAGGAAGGCCAGCAGTTCCTGAGACTCGCGCGCCGCCTGCTCGGCACTCTGCTTGGCAGCCGTTGCGGCAGCGAGGTCCTCGCTCATACGCCGCTGTTTGTCCTGCAAATCATTCAGCAGGGTCTCCAGGAGCCGATTATCGCCCTGCAGCCGGGCACGGGCGTCCTGCAGCAACGACTCATCCATCCCGAGACGTCCGGCAATTTCGATGGCCGCCGACCCTCCCGGCTGCCCAAGGATCAGCCGATAGGTGGGGGAGAGTGTGTCGATGTTGAACTCCACACTCGCATTGGCGAAACCCGGCGTCTCTTGCGCCACCCCTTTCAACAAGCTGTAGTGTGTGGTAGCCACCACCTTCACGCCCGCTGCCGCCAGCCGGCACAGCAGCGCGCTCGCCAATGCCGCGCCTTCAGCCGGATCGGTCGACGTGACCGGCTCGTCGAGCAGTACCAATGCCCGTCCTGGATGTATCGGCGAGGGCGAAGTGCCGGGGGCGGTCGCTTCGGAGACTTCCTTCAGCAATTGCACCATCTGCGTGATATGGGCAGAAAAGCTGGACAGATCCCGCGCCAGATCCTGTGCATCGCCGATGTCCGCATAGACCGAAGGGAAAATCGCCATCTCCGACTCGGACGCACAGGGAAGATGCAGACCGCAGCGCGCCATCAATGCGAACAATCCCAGCAGCTTCAGGGTCACGGTTTTCCCGCCGGTATTGGGTCCGGAAATGATGAGGACTCGCACAGATTCATCGAACACCAGGTCATTCGGCACGACCTGCTCTTTGGTCAGGACCAGGAACGGATGCCGTGCGCGGTTGAGTAGGATGCGCCCCTGATCATTGAGACGCGGCGGAACGGCCTGCAGCCGCTGGCTCAGCCCCGCCTTCGCTGAAATGGCATCGAGCTCGCCGAGCACCGCCACACTGCCAGCGAGCGCCGGCTGATGAGGCGCCACCATCGCCGACAGTTCCCGCAGAATTCTCCGCACCTCACGTTCCACATCCAGATCTACGACTTTGATGGAGTTGTTGAGATCCACCAACTCGCGAGGCTCCAGAAATACCGTCGCTCCGCTCGACGAGACGTCATGCACAATGCCGGGAATCCGTCCCTGCATCTCGGCCTTGATCGGGACCACGTAGCGCCCTTCCCGTTGCGCAAAATAGTGTTCCTGCAGCACCTCCTCATACCGGCGCGAGTGCAGAATCTGATCGAGGCGATGCCGCATCTGCTGCTTCAGGTCGTTGGCGCGCTGCATCAACCTGTGCAGCTCGGGGCTGGCCGATTCACGCATCGATCCGTCGGGATCGATGGCGGCCTGTAATGCCCTGCTCAGCCCGCGATACTCCTCGACCGGTCCAAGCTGCACCGCCAGCGCACCCACGGCCGGGGCATCGGCCTGATGACGCAGGAGATACCGTTGCACGTCATCGACCAACACCAAGACCAGCGCGATGTCCCGCAGCTCATGCGCCTCAAGACAAGCGCCCTTGGCAACCCGGCCTAGCCACTCCGCCACATCGGGAAATCGGAGGACTGGAAAGGGATCGACCCCGGACCTCAATCGAAGCATATCCGACGTTTCCTGCTGGCGCGTCTGGGCCTCGGTCAGGTCAGTTTCCAGGACCAGCGATCGACACCGCTCAGTCCCGATTGCAGACTGGGCATAGGAGGCCAGG
>Ga0268299_1003765_pt1 | contig 13184 bp, 13 predicted proteins | sample NOBtaG_FD_193484 | JGI IMG/M metagenome (GOLD analysis project Ga0268299, IMG submission 193484) | Activated sludge microbial communities from bioreactor in Nijmegen, Gelderland, Netherland - NOB reactor | ecosystem: Engineered > Bioreactor > Aerobic > Activated sludge | place: Netherlands...
GACGCGGTCGATCAGCTGCACCACCAGCTTGTCCATCGGCTGGAAGCCCTGCTGGCTGCGCGAGCCTTCCTCGCCGATGCGGAAGATCTTGCCCTCGGCGTCGTCGAGGATCTGCGACACCGCACGGCCCTGGGGATTGAAGGCGCTGGTGGCGATCTCGTCGCTGGCGGCCACCAGCTTGCGCAGCACCGCCCGCTCGCGGACGATCTCGGCGTAGCGGCGCAGGTTCGCCGCGCTCGGCACGCTCTGGGCCAGCGCGTTCAGGTAGGCCAGGCCGCCGACCTCGTCGGCCTTGCCGAGCGACTGCAGCCCTTCGTAGACCGTGATCACGTCGGCCGGCTTGGCGGCGTTGATCAGCTTGCCGATCGCCGCATAGATCAGCTTGTGCTCGTAGCGGTAGAAGTCGCCGTCGGTCAGCAGGTCGCCGGCGCGGTCCCAGGCCCCGTTGTCGATCAGCAGGCCGCCGAGCACGCTCTGCTCGGCTTCGATCGAATGGGGCGGGATTCGCAAGCGCGCGACTTCGTCGTCGGCGCGAGGGTCGGGGCGCGCAGCGGCGTCGCTGCCGTAGAGGGTCGCGGACATCGGTCGATCTTAGCGGGCGTGGCCGGCCCACCCTGTGGGCAAGCCTGTGGAAATGCGGTGGGCGTCCTGGGGGCGCCCGAGGACAAGTTCACCGCGCCGAAAAGCAGGAAGGCCGGCATGTGCCGGCCTTCCTGCGGGTCGAACGCGGGCTCCGGTCAGTCGGTATCGCCGACCACCGTCACGTTCACGTCGACCACCACGTCGGTGTGCAGCGCAACCGTCACGGCGTGCTCGCCGACGGTCTTCAGCGGGCCGGTCGGCATGCGGACCTGGGCCTTGCTGACCGCGAAGCCGACCTTGCCGAGCGCGTCGGCGATGTCGTGATTGGTGACCGAGCCGAACAGGCGGCCATCGACGCCGGCCTTCTGGGTGACGCTGATCGACTTGCCGGCCAGCTTCTCGCCTTCGGCCTGCGCCGTCGACAGCTTGGCCGCAGCGGCCTTCTCCAGGTCGGCACGGCGGGTCTCGAACTCCTTGACGGCCGCTTCGGTCGCGCGGCGTGCCGCGCCCGAGGGGATCAGGAAGTTGCGCGCGTAGCCGTCCTTGACCTTGACGACCTCACCGAGGTTGCCGAGGTTGGCGACCTTCTCGAGCAGGATGATTTGCATGATCGCGGCCTCCTCAGACCTTGTGCTGGTCGCTGTACGGCAGCAGGGCCAGGAAGCGCGCGCGCTTGATGCAGGTCGTCAGCTGGCGCTGGAAGAACGCGCGGGTCCCGGTCAGGCGGGCCGGCGTGATCTTGCCGTTCTCGGAGATGAAGTCGCGCAGCGTGTCGACGTCCTTGTAGTCGATCTGCTCGACACCGGCGACGGTGAAGCGGCAGAAGCGCTTGCGACGGAACAGCAGCGATTGAGCATTGCGCTTCGGGCGCTTGTCCTTGCCGAAACGGCCTTTTCCACGGGGCGGGGGCATGGTGAACTCCTGTGATGCTTGAAACGGGGTCAGAGCGGGCGGGTCGGCGCCGTCATGTCGAATTCGGTAAGGTGCAGCAGCACGCCCTTGCCGTTGCGAGCGGCACCGAGGAAGCCTGCGAAGGTCGCGGTGTCACCCACCGCCAGCGTCGCCAACTGCTCGGCCACCGCCCCGACTCCCACGGCCCGGATCTCCAGGGAGACCTTCCGCGGGTGCCCGGCTTCCGTGACCTCGGACTCGTGCCGGAGGCTCAAGTCCAGGGCCGGCAGGCCGGCGGGCGTGTAGCGTGTCGCTCCCCGCTGCGCCACCTGGGCCTGCAGAACCACGCGGTTCATGCCGGCTTCCGTGACAGGCGGGGCCTCGCCGAAATCAGGCGGCGGCCTCCTGCGGCTGCGGCGCCTTGCGCGATTCCTCGCGCTCGACGGCCTTCATCATGATCGAGGGGGTGGTCTCGGCCTTGGTCTTCGCGACGGTCAGGTGCCGCAGCACCGCGTCGTTAAAGCGGAAGCCGGTTTCCAGCTCGGTCAGCGTTTCCTTGCTGCACTCGATGTTGAGGCAGAGGTAGTGGGCCTTCGCGAGCTTGTTGATCATGTAGGCCAGCTGGCGCCGACCCCAATCCTCGACACGGTGGACCTTGCCGCCGGCAGCGGTGACCAGGCCCTTGTAGCGTTCCAGCATGGCCGGAACCTGCTCGCTTTGATCCGGGTGGATCAGCAGGACGATTTCATAGTGACGCATCGGTACTCCTTGTGGGTTTCCGCCTCGCCGCCGTGCAGGCACGGCCGTCTGGCAGGGAAGCCGCCCCCGGGCGTCGAGATGGGGTGCGGCAAGGTAAGCCAAATATTATAGCCGCAGCAACGAAAACGGCCCCCGTTGCCGGGGGCCGCGCACCGATCTGGCAGGCCGGCCGAGGCCGGCGCTGCGTCAGGTGCCCAGGCTCTTGACCATGTCGCCCTTCAGGTTCGGGTAGCGGACATGCTCGATCAGCTCCTGCACCTTCTTGCTGGGTGCCGGGGTGAACAGGCTGACGATGATGATCACCGCAAAGCCGACCGGCACGCCGAAGGTGGCCGCCGAGATCGGCTGGATGCCGAACCACAGGCTGACCGGCTCGGTGACGCCGAACACGCTGCGCAACCAGGGCTGGTTGTGGATCATGTAGTACATCGTCGTTCCCAGGCCCGCGATCATGCCCAGCACGGCGCCGGCGCTGGAAGCGCGCTTCCAGAAGATGCCGAGCACCAGGGCCGGGAAGAAGCCCGCCGCCGCGAACGAGAACGCCGCCGAGACCAGGAACAGGATGTCCGCCGGCTTCTGCGCCGCCACGTAGGCCGCCGCCAGGGCGACGACCAGCAGCAGGATCTTCGAGATCGTCACGCGCCGCGAGGTCGAGGCGTTCGGGTCGATCATCTTGTAGTACAGGTCGTGCGACAGCGCGTTGGCGATCGTCAGCAGCAGGCCGTCGGCCGTCGACAGCGCCGCAGCCAGGCCGCCCGCCGCCACCATGCCCGAGATCACGTACGGGAGGCCGCCGATCTCCGGCGTCGCCAGCACGATGATGTCGCCACCGATCCGCATCTCGCCCAGCTGGAAGATGCCGTCCTTGTTGACGTCGGCCACGGCCAGCAGGGCCGGGTCGACCTTGGCCCAGTTCGCGATCCAGGCCGGCAACTGGTCGAACGGCGTGCCGACCAGGTTGTTGAAGACCTCGAACTTGACCAGGACCGCCAGGGCCGGCGCCGTGAAGTACAGCAGGAAGATGAAGAACAGCGACCAGGTCACCGACTCGCGCGCCTCCTTCACCGACGGCGTCGTGTAGTACCGCATCAGGATGTGCGGCAGCGCGGCCGTACCGACCATCAGGCAGAACACGAGCGCCATGAAGTTGCGCCGCGAGACGTCGAAGGCTTCCTGGGCCTTCGCATCGCCGTTCGGATCGCCGGCGAAGGTCTGCGCATGGGCCGGCATGCCGGCCAGCGGCTTGGCGCGCGCCTCGTTGGACGTCTTCGCCGCCGTGTAGGCCTTCTTCGCATCGGCTTCGCTGGCGGGCAGCGCTGCCAGGGCCTTCTCGGCCGCCTGCACATCCGCCAGCGGTGCATTGCTGGCCTTCAGGTCGGCAATCTTCTTGTCGGCGGCGGCCTTGTCGGCCGCCATGGCGCCGGGAACGTCCTTCAGCTTCGCGTCGGCGTCGGCCGCGCGCTGCTTGAAGATCGCGATGACCTCCTGCTCCTTCGGGTCGGCGATCAGCTGCTTCTCGCGGGCCGTCACCTTCTCCAGTTGGTAGCCGTAGATGGCCTGCGGGACGGGCACGCTGGTCTGCTTGACCGAGAGCCAGATCACGGGCACGAGGTAGGCAATGATCAGGATGATGTACTGCGCCACCTGGGTCCAGGTGACGGCGCGCATGCCGCCGAGGAACGAGCACACCAGGATGCCGCCCAGACCCACGAAGATCCCGATCTCGAAGGCCAGGCCGGTCAGGCGGGCGGTGATCAGCCCGACGCCGTAGATCTGCGCCACCACGTAGGTGAAGGAGCACAGGATCGCGGCGAAGATGCCGATGAAGCGCGCCGCATTGCCGCCGTAGCGCTCGCCCAGGAAGTCGGGGATCGTGAACTGGCCGAACTTGCGCAGGTAGGGCGCCAGGAACAGCGCCACCAGGCAGTAGCCGCCGGTCCAGCCCATGATGAAGGCCAGTCCGCCGAAGCCGCTGAGATACAGCGTGCCGGCCATGCCGATGAACGATGCCGCCGACATCCAGTCGGCGCCGGTCGCCATGCCGTTGTAGATCGCCGGCACGCGCCGCCCGGCGACGTAGTACTCGGCCGCGTCGGTCGTGCGGCTCATGATGCCGATGCCGGCATACAGGGCCACGGTGGCGAGCAGGAAGGTGAAGCCGATCCACTGGCGTGGCATCCCCATCTGCTCGAGGACTGCCAGCACCAGGATGAAGGCGATGAAGCCTCCCGTGTACCAGGTGTAGACCTTGTTGAGCTGCGACTTGAAGGCCGCATTGCCCTTGGTGGTCACGCCACCTGACGAATTGGTCATGCCGGCCATGTCATTCCTCCTCGGCGACGCCGTGTTCCTGGTCCAGGCGGTTCATGGTCCGCGCGTAGTACCAGATGATGAGCACGTAGATGATCAGCGAGCCCTGGGCAGCCATGTAGAAGCTGAAGGGCCAGCCGAAGAAATTGAAGTTCAGGTCGCGGGCGAAATACGCCACGCCGAACGTCGCCACGAACCAGATCGCCAGCAGGATCGACGTGATCCTGAGGTTCTTGGCCCAGTAGCTCTTTTGACTTTCGGTCAATTGCATCGCTACACCTCCAACACATGTTGTCCCGGCTCCATCGGGGAGCCACCGCTGATATCTCCCGTGACACCCGCCGGCGCTCTCGGGCGCCGGTCCTGCAGCAAGGGGTGCCTGCTCATCGCCGTCAGCGCTCGCTGGCGGGACCAGCCATCAAGCCGGTCTCGCGCTCGAGCTGGGCGGCGACCTTGGGCTCGAAGCCCTTGAGATGGCGAATGACCTTCACCGCCTCGTCGGGCCGCTGGCGATCGACATGAACCCGCGCCAGCTGGTACCAGCCGTGCGGGCTCATGGGCTGCAATTCGGTGTTGCGCTGGAGGGCTGTGACCGCGTCGTCGTAGCGGTGCTGGCGGATCAGCGCCAGCCCGAGCCCGTACCAGGCCCGGTCCAGCTTGGGCTCGAGCTCGATCGCGCGTCGGAAGGCGGCCTCGGCCTCGGCCAGTTGACCGTCCTGCTCGAGCAGGAAGCCGAGGTTGAACCAGCCGTGCGCGTCATCCGCCCGGACCGCGAGCAAGCGGCGATGGTCGGCGATCGCACCGCCACGGTCGCCGTCCATCGCCCGCAGGTGCGCACGGCTGGCGAGGGCATGAGCGTTGTCGGGCGCCAGCGTCAGCGCCTCCTCGATCGCATCGGACGCGCGCGCCTTGAGACCGAGCGCCAGGCAGGCCTGGATCCGCCACTTGAGCAGCAGCAGCTGAAACCGCGACGGGCTGGCGAGGTCGGCCATCGCGGCGCTCATTGGCACAGCCCCTGGCCGGGCATCGCCCGGCACAGGCTGACCTTCTCGATCAGCATGAAGAACCACAGCCATCCCAGCGCCACGAAAGTCAGCAGCGGGATATGGCGATCGATGACGAACTTCGGCGTGATGAGCCGGAAGGTCCTGGTGAACGGGTTGGTCATCATGCCGAGGAGCTGATAGAAGAGGTTCTGCTCGCGCTTGGCACCCGCCAGCACGCCGAGCAGCCAGCGGCCCGCGAGCGCACACAGCGCGATTTCGGCAATGAGCTTGATGGAGGTCACCAGAAGCAGCATGAGGGCGTCGTAACAGTCAGTGTCATTGTTGAAGGTGGGCTTACTGAAGACTGACGGAGGGCGTCAGCCTTCGGCTTTGTCCTCCTAGGGCTTACCCGCAGACCCGAAGAAAGACGGCCCCACGAAGGGGCCGTCGGCGCGCGGCTGGTCGCGGGTCAGCGCCGCGCCAGTCGCGTCCAGGTGTCCACGACGCTGTCCGGGTTCAGCGAGATCGACACGATGCCCTCGGCAGCCAGCCAGTCGGCGAAGTCCGGGTGGTCGCTGGGGCCCTGCCCGCAGATGCCGATGTATTTGCCGTGAGCGCGGCAGGCGGCGATGGCGCGCGAGATCATCGCCTTGACGGCCGGATCGCGCTCGTCGAAGTCGGCGGCCAGCAGCTCGAGCCCCGAGTCGCGGTCGAGGCCCAGCGTCAGCTGCGTCAGGTCGTTGGAGCCGATCGACATGCCGTCGAAGTGTTCGAGGAACTGGTCCGCCAGGATCGCGTTGCTGGGCACCTCGCACATCATGATGACGCGCAGGTCGTCCTGGCCGCGCTTGAGGCCCTGGTCGGCCAGCATGCCGACCACCCGCTCGGCCTGCTTGAGGGTGCGCACGAAGGGCACCATGATCTCGACGTTGCTGAGGCCCATGTCCTTGCGCACGCGCTTGAGGGCCTCGCACTCCATCGCGAAGGCCTCGCCGAAATCGGCGCTGATGTAGCGCGAGGCGCCGCGGAAGCCCAGCATGGGGTTCTCTTCCTCGGGCTCGTAGCGGCTGCCGCCGATCAGCTTCTTGTACTCGTTGGACTTGAAGTCCGACAGCCGCACGATCACCGGCTTGGGCCAGAAGGCCGCGGCGATCGTCGCGATGCCCTCGGCCAGCTTGTCGACATAGAAGGCGCGCGGCGAGGCATGCCCGCGCGCCACGCTCTCGACCGCCTTCTTCAGGTCGGCATCGACGTTCGGATAGTCGAGGATGGCCTTGGGGTGGACGCCGATGTTGTTGTTGATGATGAACTCGAGCCGCGCCAGACCGACGCCCGAGTTAGGCATCTGCGCGAAGTCGAAGGCCAGTTGCGGGTTGCCGACGTTCATCATGATCTTGATCGGGCAGTACGGCAGCTCGCCGCGCTCGACGTCCTGCACCTCGGTCTCGAGCAGGCCGTCGTAGATGTAGCCGGTGTCGCCCTCGCTGCAGGCCACGGTGACGAGGGCCCCGTCCTTCAGCGTCTCGGTCGCGTCGCCGCAGCCGACGACCGCCGGGATGCCGAGCTCGCGCGCGATGATCGCCGCGTGGCAGGTGCGGCCGCCGCGGTTGGTGACGATGGCGCTGGCGCGCTTCATCACCGGCTCCCAGTTCGGGTCGGTCATGTCGGTGACCAGCACGTCGCCGGGCTGCACCTGATCCATCTCGGCCAGGCTGTGGACGATGCGGACCGGCCCGGTCCCGATCTTCTGGCCGATCGCTCGCCCCTCGGCCAGCACGGTCCCGGAGCCCTTGAGCTTGTAGCGCTGCTCGGCCTTGCCCTCGGCCTGGCTCTTCACGGTCTCGGGCCGGGCCTGCAGGATGTACAACTGGCCGTCGCCGCCATCGCGGCCCCATTCGATGTCCATCGGGCGGCCGTAGTGCTGCTCGATGATCAGCGCGTACTTCGCCAGCTCGGCGACATCGGCATCGGTGAGCGAGTAGCGGTTGCGGTGCTCGGTCGCGGTGTCGACCGTCTTGACGAGCTTGCCGGTGGCGGCCTTCTCCTCGGGCGACGTGAACACCATCTTGATCAGCTTGCTGCCCAGGTTGCGGCGGATCACCGCCTGCTTGCCGGCCCTGAGCGCCGGCTTGTGGACATAGAACTCGTCGGGGTTGACGGCGCCCTGCACCACCGTCTCGCCGAGGCCGTAGCTGGAGGTGATGAACACCACGTCCTTGAAGCCGCTCTCGGTGTCGATCGTGAACATCACGCCGGCCGCGCCCAGGTCGGAGCGCACCATGCGCTGCACGCCGGCCGACAGCGCGACGTCGGCATGGGCGAAGCCCTTGTGCACGCGATAGCTGATGGCCCGGTCGTTGTAGAGGCTGGCGAAGACCTCCTTCATCTTGTGCAGCACGTCGTCGATGCCGACGACGTTGAGGAAGGTCTCCTGCTGGCCGGCGAAGCTGGCGTCGGGCAGGTCCTCGGCCGTGGCCGACGAGCGCACCGCGAACGAGGCCCCGGGGCTGCCGGCCGTCAGCCGCGCGAACTCGACACGGATCGCCTCGGCCAGGTCGGCCGGAAAGGGCTGCGCCTCGACCCAGCCGCGGATCTGCGCGCCGGCCTCGGCCAGCGCCCGCACGTCGTCGGTGTCCAGCGTGGACAGGCGGTCGTTGATGCGAGCCTCGAGGCCGTCGTGCCTCAGGAACTGCCGGAAGGCATGCGCCGTGGTGGCGAAGCCGCCGGGCACCCGCACGCCCGAGGCGGCCAACTGGCTGATCATCTCGCCGAGGCTGGCGTTCTTGCCGCCGACCGCCTCGACGTCGGTCATTCTCAGATGTTCAAACGGGACGACCAGGGCGGTCGCATCGAAGGTGGCCATGATGGGGAAGCTCCGTGATGTGATGAAACCGGGTCGCCCATCGTCCGCCGGCCGGCCACGCTCACGCCTGTGCTTGTACTTGTCGGCGCGGGGCTCATCGCTGGGGGTGGGTGCGAATTTGCTTTAGATTGTACGGGTCACGCTTTCGTCATCCCTCCCCAGAACCGTGCCTCGCGGCACCTGCAGGCCATGCCCAATCGCTCGGTCTTCTTCGTCTCCGACGGCACCGGCATCACGGCCGAGACCTTCGGCAATTCCATCCTCAACCAGTTCGCGGCGCGGCCGCGACACGTGCGCCGGCCCTTCATCGACACGGCGGACAAGGCCCACCAGGTGGTGCGCGAGATCGACGCGACCGCCGAGCGCGAGGGCAAGCGCCCCATCGTCTTCATCACGCTGATCGACCCCGAGGTGCGCGACATCGTCACCGCCTCGCGCGCGCTGGTGCTCGACATGTTCCAGACCTTCGTCGAGCCGCTGGAGGCCGAGTTCGGCATCAAGTCCAACCACCGCGTCGGACGCTTCGACGACGTCGCCAAGAGCCAGGAGTACACCGACCGCATCGAGGCGATCAACTTCTCGCTGGCCCACGACGACGGCCAGTCGTCCAAGAACCTGGCGCTGGCCGACGTGGTGCTGGTCGGCGTCAGCCGCTCCGGCAAGACGCCGACCTCGCTCTACCTGGCGATGCAGCACGGCATCAAGGCCGCCAACTACCCGTTGATCCCCGAGGACTTCGAGCGCGGCCACCTGCCGTCGGCCCTGCTGCCGCACAAGAAGAAGTGCTTCGGGCTGACCATCGCGCCGGAGCGCCTGGCCGAGATCCGCCACGAGCGACGCCCGCACAGCAAGTACGCCGCGCTCGAGAACTGCCGCTACGAGGTGGCCGCGGCCGAGTCGATGATGGGCCGCGAGGGCATTGCCTGGCTGAGCTCGACGCACAAGTCGATCGAGGAGATCGCCACGACGATCCTGCGCGACATCCGGCCGGACCGGCTGATCTACTGAGTCCCCTCCCCGGCGCGCAGCTCGCGCGCCGGCCAACTGCCGGCGCCGACCGCCGCGCCCATCACCCAGAACAGCGCCGCGGCGCCCAGGCTCGCGCCCAGCACGCCGAAGCCCAGCGGCATGACGGTGCTGGAGATGTTGATCGTCATCGAGCGCAGCGCGATCGCCTGGCCATGCTGGGCCTCGGGCGTGATCTGGTGCAGCGTCGACATGATCATCGGCTGCACCGCGCCGAGGGCGAGGCCCAGCACGGCCGCGCACACGGCCATCAGCCAGGCCGTGCCGGCCAGCGGATAGAGCGCGAACACCGCCGCCGTCAGCAGCATCGCGCCCGACAGCACCTGGGCTTCCTTCAGCCGGTGCGCCAGCGCCGGGATCAGCACCCGCACGCCAGCCACCGACAGCGCGAAGACGCCGAGGATCAGTCCGATGGCCGACGCACTGAGGCCGCGCTCGTGCCCGAGCACCGGCACGGCGAAGCTGTGCACGTCCCAGCTGGTCGACAGCAGCCAGTTGACCAGCAGCAGGCGCCGCATGGCGGGCGTGCGCAGCATCTGCCAGGCGGCGCGGGTCGTCGCGCCGCGGGGCCGCGACGCGTCCGTCATCGGCTCGACGGGGACGCGGCGCGCCCACAGCGTGGCACCCAGCGGCAGGACCGCCAGGGCCGCGAAGGCGGCGCCGAAACCCGCCGCGTCGATCAGCAGGCCCGCCAGCACCGGGCCGGCCACGTTGCTGAGCGCCGGCGCCAACCCCAGCCAGCTGAAGACGCGCTTCAGGTCGGTCGGGTCGCGGGCCAGGCGGCCGGCGGTTCGCTGGATCGCGATCAGCCCGAAGTTCGCACCGGCGCCGGACAGCACGGCCGCGCCGCACAGGCCGCCGTAGCGCCACGCGCCGCTCAGCAAGGCAGCGATGGCGGCCAAGGCACCGCCGAGCAAGGTCAGCGCCACCGCCACGCGCACCGGCCGGTGGTAGCCGTGACGGTCGGCCATGCGGCCGGCGGCCAGCGCCAGCGCGATCGGTGCCAGCGCGAACAGCGCGAGCAGCAGCCCCACGGCGAGCGGGCTGTACCCGTCCCGCAGGGCCTGCAGCGGCGCGGCCATGCGCGCGCCCGCCATCGCCGAGTGCAGGCAGATCTGGCCGCCGATCAGCGGCAGCAGGGCAGCAGCCAGGGGTCGCGACGCGGCGTCGCGGTTCATCCGTGCTCGGCGTCGTCGTCGAGTGCGTCAGCCGCCGCCGGCAAGCCGGGCAGCAGCGCCTGAGCCTCGGCACCGGGCAAGGCCTCCACGGTCTTCAGTGCCTTGCTCATCTGCCGGGTGCGCGTCTCTGCCTGACCCAGGGTATTGAGCATGGTTTCGGTCTGGCCCTTGATCCGCGCCAGGACGCCGCCGAACTTCTCGAACTCCGTCTTCACCGCGCCCAGCACCTTCCAGACCTCGGAACTGCGCTTCTCGAGCGCCAGCGTGCGAAAGCCCATCTGCAGGCTGTTGAGCATCGCCAGGAAGGTGGTCGGGCCGGCCAGCGACACGCGGTGCTCGCGCTGCAGGGCTTCCATCAGCCCGGGCCGACGCAGCAGCTCGGCGTACAGGCCCTCGGTGGGCAGGAAGAGGATCGCGAAGTCGGTGGTGTGCGGCGGGGCGACGTACTTGGCCGCGATGGTCCTGGCCTCGTCGCGGATGCGTTGCTCCAGAGCCTTGCCGGCCGCATCCGCGGCCTCCTTGTCGGCGCGGTCCTGGGCATCGAGCAGTCGCTCGTAGTCCTCGCGCGGGAACTTGGCGTCGATCGGCAGCCACAGCGGCGCGCCGTCGTCGCTGCGGCCCGGCAGGCGGATCGCGAACTCGACGCGCTCGCTGCTGCCGGGCACCGTGGCCACGTTGGTGGCGTACTGCTCGGGCGTGAAGACCTGCTCGAGCAAGGCGGCCAGCTGGACCTCGCCGAACACGCCGCGGCTCTTGACGTTGGTCAGCACGCGCCGCAGATCGCCGACGCCCTGCGCCAGCGTCTGCATCTCGCCCAGGCCGCGATGCACCTGCTCCAGGCGGTCGGCGACCTGCTTGAAGCTCTCGCCGAGGCGCTGCTCCAGCGTCGCATGCAGCTTCTCGTCGACGGTCTGCCGCATCTGCTCGAGCTTCTTCTCGTTGTCGGCGGCGAGGATGGTGAGCCGCTGCTCGACGGTGACCCGCACTTCGGCCAGGCGCCGCTCGTTGGCGTCGGACATCGTGCGCAGCTGCTCGGTCAGCGCGTCGCCGAAGCGCTTGAGCGCCGCGTCCTGGGCCTCGCGCCCGGCCATCGAGGTCTGGGTCAGCGACTGCTGCAGGCCGCCGAGCTGGACGCGGAAGGAGTCGATCTGTTCGTTCTGCGTGCGCGCCACATCGCCCTGCTGCGTCAGCAGGGTCTGCTGCAGGCTGCCGAGCGTGATGCCGAGCTCCTGGCGGGTGCCGGCCGCGCTGCGGGAGAGCTCGTCGCGCAGTTCGCGCTCCAGACGCTGCAGCGGCGCGTCGTTCGCCGGGCGCAGCAGCAGCCACACCAGCAACAGCAGGATCAGCGCCAGCAGGACCAGCGCGGCGATCGGCATCCAGTCGGCCATCGGCCCTGCCTCAGCGGGTCGCCAGGACTTCGGCGTTGACCGGTGTCGGCGGCCGGCCGGCCTGCGGGCCGCCGCCCAGCGCGGCGATCAGGTTGGCCGCGGCCAGGTCGGCCATCGCGCGGCGCGTGCGCACCGACGAGCTGGCGATGTGCGGCGTGAGCACGACGTTCGGCACCTCCAGCAGCGCCGGGTTCAGCCGGGGCTCGCCCTCGAACACATCGAGGCCCGCGGCCGCGAGGCGACGTTCCTGCAAGGCGACGGCCAGCGCCGCGTCGTCCACCACGCCGCCGCGGGCGATGTTGGTGAGCGTGGCGGTCGGCTTCATCTGCGCCAGCTCGGCCGCGCCGATCGCGTGGTGCGAGGCCGGCGAGTACGGCACGACGAGCACCAGGTGGTCGGACTCCCGCAGCAGCGTCGCCTTGTCGACGTAGCGGGCGTGGACCGCCGCCTCCTTGTCGGCCGGCAGGCGCGAGCGGTTGTGATAGATCACCGGCATGCCGAAGCCCAGCGCACCGCGGCGCGCGATCGCCTGGCCGATGCGGCCCATGCCGAGGATGCCGAGGGTGGCGCCATGCACGTCCGCGCTCATGAACTGGTCGTAGTGCCACTTGGCCCACTCGCCGCGGCGCAGGTAGCGCTCCGACTCGGCCATGCGCCGGGCCGTGGCCATCATCAGCGCGAAGCCGAAGTCCGCCGTCGTCTCGGTCAGTACGTCGGGCGTGTTGGTGACGACGATGCCGCGCGCGGTGCAGGCGGCGACGTCGATGTTGTTGTAGCCGACCGCCATGTTGCAGACCGCCTTCAGCTCCGGGCAGGCGGCCAGCACCTCGGCGTCGATGCGCTCGCTGCCGGTGGCGAACACGCCGGCCTTGCCCTGCAGCCGTTCGATCAGCTGCGGCTTGCTCCAGACCGTGTCGTCGGGGTTGGACTCGACCTCGAAATGCACGCGCAGCGTCTCCAGCACTTCAGGAAACACCGCGCGCGCCACCAGCACCTTCTTCATCATTGGTCCTTCAGCGCAGGAAGATCAGGGTGACCAGCACGAACAGCGGGATCAGGATGGCGCAGCTCCAGGCCATGTAGCCGAAGAAGCTCGGCATGCGGATGCCGCGGCTCTCGGCGATCGCCTTGACCATCAGGTTGGGCGCATTGCCGATGTAGCTGTTGGCGCCCATGAACACCGAGCCGGCCGAGATCGCCA
>Ga0268299_1003766_pt1 | contig 13175 bp, 13 predicted proteins | sample NOBtaG_FD_193484 | JGI IMG/M metagenome (GOLD analysis project Ga0268299, IMG submission 193484) | Activated sludge microbial communities from bioreactor in Nijmegen, Gelderland, Netherland - NOB reactor | ecosystem: Engineered > Bioreactor > Aerobic > Activated sludge | place: Netherlands...
CTGCCGTTCTTTTCGGTGCGGGTGACGCGGCCTCCGCCCTCCGCGGCGAGGAGGCGGCCCTGGTGGTCGAAGGTGAGGCCGTTGGCCTTGTTGCTCTTTTCGCGGAAGACCTTCATCTCGCCGCGTTCCCAGATGTGGATGCGCTCGTTGGGAATGTCGCTGAATAGGAGGAAGCCTCGGCGGCTGGCGACGGGGCCTTCGGTGAAGCCGAAGCCGGCGCCGATCTGTTTGATGGGCGCGTCGCGGTCGATCAGTTTCCAGAACGATTCGGATCTTGCTTCGATCATGACGGTGTCCTAGGAACCTACTCCGGGCGCGTACCAGGATTTGGGAGGCGGCTTGTAGGCGATTTTGAGTTCGGGCGTTTCGAGGCGCTTGCCGTTTTGGAAGCCGGAGTCCATGAGGGCGGCGAGCGTGCCGGTGACGAGCAGGGTGCGCTCGACGGGGTGGGAGGGCTTGCCGGTGGCGATCATTTGCGTGATGCCGTGGACGAGGTTGGAGAAGTTGTTCGAGTTTTCGATGGGGATGTAGCAGAGCGTAGCTTGCGCGGGCGCGCCCTTGGGCTTGACGGCGGCGATGTACTCGGACACGCCGCTTAGGGCGAGCGTGGCGGCGGTGAAGCCGTCGCGGTACTCGACGATGCCGAGCGCGGCGCGCATCTCTTCGGGCTTCTGCTTGGGTGGCGGTTTGAGGGAGCGGGCGAGGGCGGCGTCGAGGAGGTCGCGGCGCCAGAGGCCTTGTTCGGCGGCCTTCCAGACTTCGGCGTCTTTGAGCAGGCGCACGGCGCGGACGCCGGTTTCGCCACCTCTGCGGCGTTCGGTGAAGGCTTGCAGAGTTTCCAGGATGTGGAAGATGCCGCCGTCGGCGACCCAGCCGCCGCCGATGCTGAGGGCGGATTCCATTTCGGTGTTGGGGGCGGGATCGTATTCAGGACGGCGGAAGGTGACCGGGACGCTGGAGCCGGCCATGAGCGGGAACTTCAGCTCGCGCGACCAGTCGTACATCTGGCGGGCCTTTTTCCAGTCGTAGGAGAGGTGCTTGTCGACGAAGACGGGGCAGGAGCGGCCGGAGTCCTTGAAGACCTTGACGACCTGTTCGAAGTATTCGTAGCGCGGGTAGAGCTGCTGGTTCTTTTCGTTGTGGGGGAACTCGCCGTGTTCGCAGACGAGGACGACGCCATCGACGGCGAGTTTGCCGGCGCCGAGGGTGAGGGCGTCGGCGATGGAGGCGGTGCGCTTCACACCGTAGGCTTGGGCGAGGCGGTTGCCGATGTCGGCGGGATGGATCTGATCGATCCAGAGCGAGGCGACGTCGAAGGGCGGCTCGTAGTATTTCTCATGAATCCAATAGCCTTCGAGGAAACGCGTAACGAAATTGTCCGAGTGCGAACGGACGTGATAAGTGGAGGAGAGGCACGCGATGCGCTTGCGGGGCGGCGCTTGGGCGGCGGCCGCGGCGGTAGCGGCAAGAAACTCGCGGCGTCCGATGGTTGCGTTCATGGCTTCGCTGCCACCTCCTCGGCTTTGCGCATCACGCGCACCAGGTTCAGGCCCATTATCTTGCGGATGTCGGCGTCGGTGTAGCCCATCTCGATGAGGCCCTTCACCAGGTTGGGGTACTGCGACACATCTTCCATGCCCGTCGGGACCATACCGGAGATGCCGTCGAAGTCCGATCCCAGGCCGACGTGATCGGGCCCCGCGAGTTTCGCTACGTGGTCGATGTGGCGCAGCAGCATCCGGTAGTCGGTCTTCGGCATCTTTTCGAAGTATTTCTTTTGGATCGCTCGCACCAGCTCCCACCGCGCAGGGTCGTTCGGCCGCGCGGCCAGCACCTCTTTGATCTCCCGGTCGCGCGCCGGACGGTTGGCGATGTAGACGTCGTAGGCGGCCTGGTCGAGATAGCCGGCGTGAAAGTTGATGCAGATCACGCCACCCTTGCGAGCGATGGCCTGAATCACCTCGTCGGGCATGTTGCGAACGATGGGAGCGATCGCCTTCACCGATGAATGAGACGCGATGACGGGAGCGCGGCTCTCGGCCACGGTATCGAGAACCGCCTTGTCTGAAATATGGGAGACGTCGGCGATCATTCCGAGCCGGTTCATCTCGCGCACCAGTTCGCGGCCCCGCGGCGAGAGGCCGATGTGCACGGTGTCGCCGGTCATCGAATCGGCATAGGCGTTTGTGGCGAAGTGGGCCAACGTCATGTAGCGCACGCCGAGTTTGTGGAAGAGGCGCAGGACGCCGAGGCTATCGGCGATCAGGTGGCCGCCCTCCAGGCTCGCCAGCGCGGCGCGGCGTCCCGCTTTATGGATTCGCTCGACATCGCCGGCCGTGGTGGCGAACTCGATCTCGCCGCGGTTGGCTTCCACTTCACGGTGCAGGGCGTCGAGCACCTCCAGGGCGCGCGGCAGCCACTGCTGGGGAGGATAGTCCTGCGGCTGCGCGTAGATGCCGAAGAACACGGCTCCCATGTGGCCTTTCTTCATGCGCGGCAGATCGAGTTCGTAGTAGCCATGTTCATCGGCGAGCTTAAAGCCTTCGTCCAGGAAGTAGCGCGGCGTGTCGATGTGCGCATCGAAGATGAGCAGGTCGCGCATCAGCCGTTCGTATCGGCCCGTTTGAGCGGGCAGCGTGGAAGCCAGCAACAGGAGCGCGATGCATGTCGCACGAAGTGCCATGGGAGGCAGTATACACAGCGGCCCTCCGGCTATCATGTAGCGGATGGGAGGGGCGGCCGCGGCCTGGTGGCGTTAGCCTGCCCGGAGGCGCGATCATTGTCTATGGGCCCGGGTGGCGAAACCGGCAGACGCAACGGACTTAAAATCCGTTTTCTCGCAAGAGGAGTGCGGGTTCAAGTCCCGCCCCGGGCACCAGTCAGTTCGTTCGCGGCGCCGTCCTGACCGAGCGCAGCCAGGCACGTGAGGCACAGCAGCTCACGCGCCTTCTTGGGGAGCGCTTCCACCTTGGCCACGGGCTGACGGACGAGAACCGGGTCCGAAACCATCGTCCCGTGATGAGAGCAGACGCCAACGGAGCAGTGATGGCAGACGCCAATCGCTTCGCGGCGGATCGCCTCTAGCGAGCAGTCGTAACACCACATAATGTAGCTCCTTTCCTATGAGCCGGCGGGTTGGGGAAACCAGTGGCGCGTGCGGTTGCAGACCGAGCACACCGACAGCATCACCGGAACTTCGATGAGGACTCCGACGACGGTGGCCAGCGCCGCGCCGGATTCGGGTCCGAAGAGAGCGATCGCGGTGGCGACGGCGAGTTCGAAGAAGTTGCTCGCCCCGATCAGCGCTCCCGGGGCGGCAACCGAATACTCGACCCGGAACAGCCGCATCAGCCCATAGGCGATCGAGGAGTTGAAGTACACCTGGATCAGAATGGGCACGGCGATCAGCATCACGTGGGTGAACTTGCCTGTGATGTTGTCGGCCTGGAACGCGAAGATGAGGATCAGGGTCGCCAGCAACGCCATCATGCCGACGGGCGCGAAACGGGGCAGGAGGCTCGATTCAAACCACTTAAGCCCGTGCCGCGAGACGAACCAATGGCGCAGCGCCACTCCGCTAATCAACGGAATGACAATGAATACGGCCACCGAGTAGAGCAGGACCTGGAACGGAACTTCGAGCGACGAGGCCCCGCTTACCAGGAAACGTACGATGGGGGCGAAGAGAACGAGCATGATTAAGTCGTTCACCGATACCTGAACAAGCGTGTACGCTGGGTCGCCGTCCGTCAGATAGCTCCATACGAACACCATCGCCGTGCAGGGCGCCGCCGCGAGAATGATACAGCCGGCGATGTACTGCGAAGCTTCCTCGGGCGCGATGAACGCGGCGAAGGCGTACCGAAAGAAGAACCAGGCGAAGAAAGCCATCGAGAACGGCTTCACCACCCAGTTCACGAACAACGTGACCAGCAGCCCGCGCGGGCGGCGGCCGACGCGCCGGATGGAGCCGAAGTCGACTTTCATCATCATCGGCACGATCATGAGCCAGATCAGGACGGCGATCGGGGCGTTGATCTGGCTGCCCTGGCCGAACTCCATGCGGCGCAGCCAGTTGGTGAAGGCGGGAACGGCGGCGCCTAAGAGTAGGCCGGCGAGCATACATACACCCACCCAAAGCGTCAGGAACCGTTCGAAAACGTTCAGGCGTTTGGCCGCGGCCGCGGGGACCGGCGCGGCAAGGGGAGCGGCGGGCGGCGCCTTGACATCACTCATATTTCAAATATAGTTGAAATATTGAAAAAGACAAAGGGCAACGCGGCCAGACTCCGTAATTCACCGGATTTTGAAAAGTACGCCGGAATTCTCGGCGCGTTGGGAACCGGGCACCGGCTGCGCATCCTCTATCACCTGCTGCGAGCGCATCCGCACGGGATGGTGGCCGGGGAGATTCACGCCGAGTTGGGCATGCGGCCGTCGGCGGTATCGCACCACCTGGAAAAGCTCAAGACGATGAACCTCGTGCGGGTACAGCGGGAGGGCACGTTCCTACGCTACCGGGCCAATCCGCATGTGCTCGAAGAACTGCTCTCGTTCCTTGTGTCGCAATGCTGCGCCAACTCCCAGGTGGTCCATCCGGAGAGCGTGCTCCAGACCTGCGGACTCACCCCGCCCGTCGGAAAGCGCTGAACAGGCAGCCGCGCCGGACATTCGTGCGAGGACACCCGGTCACTCGCTCGCGCGTCCCTTATACGCAGTGATGACCTCGCCGGCGGGGCCTTGCAGGCGCACGCTGCCGTGGTCGAGCCACAGCGCCTGATCGCAAAATTCCAGCACGGTTAGCACGTTGTGGCTAGCCAGAAGGATGGTCTTCCCCTGCTCGCGAAACTCGCGAATGCGCCGCAGGCACTTGGCCTGGAAATCCTCGTCCCCTACGGCGATCATCTCGTCGATGATGATGACGTCCGGGTCGAGTTGTACGGCGATGGCGAAGGCCAGACGCATCACCATGCCGGAAGAATAAGTCCGTATCGGATCGTCGAGGAAGCCCTTCAGTCCGGAAAATTCGACAACGGCGGGTGTGCACTCGTCGATGCGTTCGCTGGAGAAGCCGATCAACGCGGCATTGAGCCGGAGATTCTCGTGGCCCGTCAGGTCCGGATGGAAACCCGCGCCGAGGTCAAGGACGCTCGACACGCGGCCGCGAACGGTAACAGTCCCTTCGTCCGGTTCAGCCACGCGTGTGGCGAGGCTCAGCAAGGTGCTCTTGCCAGCGCCGTTGTGGCCGATCAGCGCGAGGCTTTGCCCATGCTCTACCGCGAACGAGACATCGCGCAGCGCATAGAACGGGTCCTGCGAGGACTGGCGCCAGCGGCCCGCGAGTTGGCTGAACAGTTGGGCCGCGAGCAATCGCCGTCCCGATCCGTGGGAGAACGTTTTGGAGACGTTTCGGAATTCGATGGCAGGCGTGGTCATGCGGCGTCAGAGATAGTCGTAGATGCGGTGCTTGAGCCTCTGAAAGACGGTCCATCCCCCAGCGAAAATCACGAGCGAACTCGCGCAGAGTTTCACCAATAGAGACGTCGCTGGAGGTCGCCCTTCCATCAGGATGTTCCGCGTCGCCTGCACGAGGGCGGCGATGGGATTGAGCGAGTAGATGTCGACGAACTCAGGCTTGATCATCTCACCGCCGTAAAAAATCGGCACGAGCCAGAAGAGTACTGTGTTTGCCGACTCGACGACGTAGCGGGTGTCGCGGACGTAGATGTTCAAGGCCGACGTCGCCAGCACCATGCCGATGACGAAAAGAATATAGAACACCCAGATGACGGGCAGAAGGGCCCAATAGCGGTTGATTGTGAACCCGTACAGGAAAAGGAACATCGCCAGCAGCCCGAACTGAATGAACACGTGGAGGCAATGCGAAAGCACGCTGGCGACGGGGATGATCTCCCGGGGAACGGGAACCTTCTTAATGAGGTTGGTGCTGTCCAACAGGCTGCCCGTGCCGGACGACCAGGCAAGCGCAAAGAAGTTGTAAGGAATGATGCCGCAAAGTACGAAAACGGGAAAGGCGCGCCGGCTGGCAGGGAACACCTGCGTAAAAACGAAGGTGAGCACGGCCATCATGATGAGCGGGTTCAGCAGGCTCCAGAAGATTCCCAAAGACATGTTGCGGTAGCGCGTGCGGAAGTCCTTCAGCACGAGTTGGCGCAACGCGAACTGGTATTGGCCGTTCCAGCGTATATCGGGAGAGTCGGGTTGACCGGGCGTGGACATGACGGCCGCTTCAGGCCGTCCCGGCGGCGGAACTGGGTACGGCGTTCGGGGCGGCGAGCGATTGGCGCACCCGATCCTCGATCCAGGCGTAGGTAACGCTCAAGCCTTCTTCGAGCGAGATGGCGGGCTCCCAGCCGAGCACGTGGCGCAACAACGTGTTGTCCGAGTTGCGGCCTCGCACGCCCATGGGGCCGGGAACGTGGCGCAAGCGGACGTCGATTCCGGCGATCCGGGCCACCAGCCGTGCGAGTTCGTTGATGCTGATTAATCGGTCCTGGCCCAGATTAAGCGGGTCGGTAAATCCGGATTCCATCAGACGGTAGATTCCCTCGACGCAATCGTCGATGAAACAGAAGCTACGGGTCTGTTCGCCATCGCCCCAGATTTCGATCTCGCGGCTGCCGGTAAGCTTTGCGTAAGCGATCTTGCGGCAGATCGCGGCCGGCGCCTTTTCGCGGCCTCCCTCCCAGGAGCCCAGCGGGCCAAAGATGTTGTGGAAGCGGACGATGCGGGTGTCCAAGCCGTAGTCCTGCCGGTAGTGGATGCAGAGCCGTTCGGTGATCAGCTTCTCCCAGCCGTAGGCGTCCTGGGGCATCGCCGGGTAGGCTTCGTCTTCTTTCAGCGGCTGCACATCGGCGCCGGTTTGGCGGTACTCGGGATACACGCAAGCCGACGATGTATACAGTAGCCGGCCCACTCGGTTGATGCGCGCCGCCTCAATGGTGTGGAGGTTGATCAAAGCGTTGTTGTGAAGGATTACGCTGTGGTTATTGGCGATGAATCCCATGCCGCCCATGTCGGCGGCTAACGCGTACACATCGTCCACGCCGCGGGTAGCCTGGAGGCAGGCTTCCGGGTCCCGGAGATCGACCGTGAGAAATTCGTCGGCCGCGGTAGTGCAGAATTCAGGCTCTTTCAGGTCTGCGCCGCGAACCCAATAACCGCGCTCTTTCAGCGATTTGACCAAATGGTGGCCGATGAAACCGCCCGCGCCCGTGACGAGTGCTTTGCGGCGGGCGTTATTGCTCATCCGTGGGCGTGCTCCCGTGACTTCTGGGCGATGGAGGTGGAAGCGTCCAGCGTGCCGCCGGGCGCCGGTCCCAAACCAAGTGTGAGATACGTACAAACATCCTCGAAACCCTTATTTTTATACAGACGCCAGCAGTCCACAAGGATAGCGCGGGCGCCCGGCCGCTCGAAGTCCGAGGGACGCAACGCGCGAAACTCCTCCCACGCGGTCAGCACCAGAATTACGGCAGCCTCGCCAATGGCCGCGGAGGCCGATTCGGCGTAGACGACCGAATCTCCAAGCGCCAGCCGCGCGTTGGGCATGGCTTGCGGGTCGTAAACGGTGACCGGAATCGATCGACCCGCCAAATCGCGGGCTATGGCGATGCCGGCGGACTCCTCGACGACTCCCGTGCCAGGTTTGTAGCTCAGCCCGAGGAGCGCAACCGTGCCAGTACCTTTGCACAATTCCGCCGCCAATTCGCCCAGGCGTTCGGCATGCCGCCGGTTACCCGCGTGCGTGGCCTCGGCGAGCCCGGCGTCGGCGCCGATCTGCTTCGCCAGCGAAGAGAATGCGACATTGTCGCGCGGGAAACAGGGCCCGCCGTAGCTCAGGCCGCCCTTCAAATACTTGTGCCCAATCCGCGAATCCAGCCCGATGGCGGCGGTGACCGCCTCAACGTCGGCTCCGGGCAACCGTTCGCATACTCCCGCCAACATGTTGGCGTAGACGATCTTCGTGGTGACGTATGTATTCACGCTCAATTTCGCCAACTCGGCATTCACGAAATTCATACGGACGGCGCGAGGCGCATTCTCGCACACACGGGTGTAGATGGATTCCAGCAGCGCTCCCGCCGTTGGATCGGATTCCCCGATGAGCAGCATGTCGGGATTCAACATGTCCCGGACTACGCTCCCCAGCGCGATGAACTCGGGGTTGTAACAGAGTCCGAAGTCAGCGCCGCAACGCTTCCCTGAGATCTGTTCCAGCAAAGGCAGCACTTCGTTTCCGGTCTGACCCGGCGTGACCGTGCTCGACACGACGACCAAGTGATACCCGGACTTGGCGCGAAGCGCGCGCCCGATGCGGCGGCAGACGTCCAAAACGATATCGACCAGAAACGTTCCATCGGGCCCCGACGGCGTGGGAACTATGATGAATGTCGCGGAACTGCCAAGCACGGCGGCTTCGATGTCGGTGGTGGCGGTGAGGCGGCCGCCGGCCAGCCGCATATACTCGTCGAGGAGCGGCTCCTGCACCGGAGCCTTCCCCGCGTTCACCGCGTCCACGACTCCGTGATCCCGATCGGTTCCAATTACGGTGTAACCCTTGCCCGCCATCACTGCCGCCATTACGGCGCCCAGTTTGCCGAGACCGGCAACGGAAATCGTGCCATCGAACATACTCCCGTATTGTGGCACTTTCGCTTGTGTACGAACAACAAGCGCCGGCATTTCACCAGAAATGCGCTTCGCGGAATAAGAATTCGACAGCTCCATCGTATGCTTGAGTGAATGCAGCTTGCCGAGCCGTACATTTCCTTGGTTGTGACTGCGCGCAACGACGATCACGGAGGCAACCTACTTACCCGGATGCAGGCGTTCGCCGACGGCTGGATCGAACAATGCACGCGGTTTGAACTAAATTCAGAGTTAATAATCGTCGAATGGAATCCCGTGGAAGACAGGCCATCGCTGGCCGACGCCATTGTCTGGCCGGCGGACAACCGGCACTGCCAGGTCCGGGTGATCACCGTGCCCGCAAGCGTTCACCGGCGTTACCGGCACGCGGACGCGCTTGGCCTCTACCAGATGATCGCGAAGAATGTGGGCATCCGGCGAGCCCGTGGCCAGTTCGTGCTGGCGACGAATATCGACATTCTCTTCTCCGACGAGTTGATGCGGAGCCTGGCGCGCCGGGATCTGTCGCCGTCGCGAATGTACCGTATCGACCGCCATGACGCGATGTCCGAGATCCCCAGTGGCGTAGGAATCCAGCAGCGTCTGGAATGGTGCGCTGCCCACCTACTTCGCCTCAATGCACGTGAGGGAACGTTCGCCTTCACCGTGGACGAGCCGCGGGCTGCTGTTGCAGGCGACATAGTCGCGCCGGAGTCGGGAATCGAACTAGGCAAGGGCTGGAGCTCGCCGGAGCGCGATGGTCGCTTGAGTTTGCGCTGGATCGATTCGGGCGCACGAGTCCGCTTTCGTGTTCCGGAAGGGCGAGCGGACGTCCGGCTGGCGATGTTCCTGGAACCCGGAGCGGGAGTGGGATTCGGACCGTTCTTGTTGCAAGCGGCGGACCAGCATGGAAACAAACTCGCCGAAGTTCGCGTGCTGGGACGCGAAGTGGTCGAGTTACCGATCGGCGCGCGGCCGGGGACTCTTCAGGAGATCACGTTACACGTGGTGGGCGGCGGGGACCAGTTGATCACGGATCCGCGCGTCCTGAATGCCCGGGTCCTTGCTTTGGGCTGGGAGCCGGGAAGCGATTTGAACGGCCGCACCAGGGTGGCTCGCTGGAAGTGGCCGCTGTGGATTGCCATGCGGCGCTTAAAAGGCGAGGTGGTGGCGCCTCCTCCCCCGCAACTAAGTGCCGGATTGAGCTTTGGGCCAGGTTGGGGACCTTGGGAGCGGCTCGGTTCGGGGTATGCGCGTTGGATCGACGCCGAAGGTGAATTGGCGCTTACTGGCGGTGGTGGCGGGGGAGAACTGGAGATCGACGCCGGACTTGGTCCCGATGCGATGGGAGGGCCCGTCCGCGTGACGATCAACGATTCTGAGGGCAACGAACTCTGCGCCGTGATGTTGGATGGGCGGCGGCAGTTCACCTGGAGCGCGAGTGAGGGAGAGAAACCGGTTCGCGTCGTGCGCGTGCGCTGCGAGCGCCCCTGCAAGCATACCGGGACGGGAGGCGGGCGGCTACTTCTCGTCCACCACATTTCCTGGAAGCCGACTTCAGCCCATTCGTCCGGCCAGTCGCGGTCCCGCCCGGCCCGGCCGCCAACAAGCGCCGTCTACCTGCATACCAACGGTTGCGGCGACTTCACGCTCCTCTCGCGCGCGGCCTGGTTCGAGTTGCGTGGCTATCCGGAATTCGACGCATTCTCGATGAACATCGACTCCATCCTCTGCTGGGCCGCGCACCATGCCGGCTACCGTGAAGAGGTGTTCGAGGAACCGATGCGGATCTATCACATCGAGCATGGCTCCGGGTCGGGATGGACTCCAGAGGGGCAAGCCAAGTTGTACGAGCGGATCTCGCGTGAGGGGATTCCCTGGATCGAGTATCCGGATGTCATTGGATGGGCGCGCGACATGAACCGCCTCGACGCGCCGTTTATCTTCAATCTCGGCAATTGGGGCCTGGCCGCGGACGAATTCGAGGAACGGGTCATACCGTGAGCCCGGACACCCGGCACACGCTCATCGTGGAGGCGGCCGCCGGCGGACAGCGGCTGGACCACTACGTAGCCGCGGCGTTGCCCGGATACAGCCGGTCGCGCCTGCAGTCCTGGATTCGAGGGGGGCGCGTGACGGTGAACGGCGCGCCGGCCAAGCCGAGCGCCGTGCTGCACGGCGGCGAGAAAGTTTGTGTCGAGCCCGCGGCCCCGCCCCCGCTGCGCGCCTTCGCGGAAGACCTTCCGGTTGCGGTGCTCTACGAGGACGCCAGTGTAATCGTGGTGAACAAACCGGCCGGCATGGTGGTGCATTTGGGCGCGGGCAACCCGGCCGGGACTCTCGTGAACGCACTGCTCCACCGATTCGGCGAGTTGTCCGGCGCGGGCGGCGAAGACCGGCCGGGTATCGTCCACCGCATTGACCGCGACACCAGCGGCGTGCTCGTAGTGGCGCGCAACGACGCGGCCCATCGCGCACTGGCGGCTCAGTTCGCGGTACGGACCGTTGAGAAGGAATACCTGGCATTGGCGCACGGATCCTTCGCGCTCGATAGCGGCCGCGTGGAAACGCCCATCGCGCGCGATCCGAACAACCGGCTGCGCATGACGGCGCGGCTGAAGGCCGGCCGCGCGGCGATTACCGAGTACCAGGTGCTGAAACGCTACGAAAGGTGCACCTATCTGTTGGTGCGCATTCTCACCGGACGCACGCACCAGATTCGCGTGCACATGAGCTCCATTGGCCACCCTCTGGTGGGCGATAAGCTCTACGGCGCGCCCTCGCGCGTACCGGGAATACCCGAGCTGGACCGTTTTTTTCTCCATGCGCGGAGCCTGGCGTTTGTGTCACCGGCCACCGCCCAACGAGTGTGCGTGGAGGCGCCCCTGCCGGATGGGCTTGAGCGCGTTCTCGCCACACTTCTATAATCGTTGCAGAGCAACTTTCATGAAGCTGTTTCCGCTGGCCCTATTCCTCGCGGCGTCCCTGATGGCGCAACCTAAGCCCGTACAGGCCCCGCAACAGGCGGTTCAGGAGATCGACGAAAGCGAACGCATCCGTCTGGACGTGACGCGCGTGAACGTGCTCTACACGGTCTCGGACAAACGCGGGCGTTTCGTCACCGACCTGGAAAAGGAACAGTTCGAAATCTTCGAAGGTAAACACCGCCAGCAGATTCTCGAGTTCGTGCGCGAGAGCGACTTGCCTCTCCGCTTGGCGATCCTGATCGACACCTCCAATTCGATTCGAGACCGCTTCCGCTTCCAGCAGGAGGCCGCCGTCGAGTTCATGAAGAGCGTCATGCGGCCGGATCAGGACAAGGCGATAATCGTGGGCTTCGACACCTCGCCCGAGATGCTGTCGGACTTGACGGGCAACATGGACGATTTGGAGAAGGCCGTGCGAGATATGCGCCCCGGCGGCGGCACAGCGCTCTACGACGCCATTTTCCTTGCTTGCCGCGACAAGCTAGGCCAGGATCAGCCTCGCCACAAGTATCGCCGCGCCATGATCGTGCTTACCGACGGCGAGGACACGCAGTCGCGCTACACCCGGGACCAGGCGCTCGAGATGGCGCACAAAGCCGACGTGGTTATCTACGGCATCTCGACGAACATCACGCGCATCCAGACCGACGGCGACAAGGTGCTGAAGTATTTCGCCGCCGAGACGGGGGGCCTCACCTTCTTTCCGTTCAAGGTGGAAGACCTTGCGCAGTCCTTCGAGAACATCGCCAACGAGATGCGGCACCAGTACAGCGTGCTCTACCGGCCGGAGCCGCTGCGTGCCGATGGCCAGTACCACGAAGTAGACATACGAGTGAAGAACCGCAAGGACTACTCGGTGCGGGCGCGTAAAGGGTATTACGCGCCGAAGTTCAACTAGGCTTTCGGCGATTCGGGATTCTTCAACAGCGTCAGCAGCATCACCACCTTCGTTTTGGCTTTAATGCCGTGCTCCAGGTTCGGCGCCATGTAAGCGAACGTCCCCGCCGACGCCTCCTTGCGTTCGTCGCCGAGGAGGAGCGTGGCCTCGCCTTCGACGAATTGAAGCATCGCCGGATACGGTGCGTGATGGGCGGACAGTTCCTGTCCGGGAGCGAATCCGAACAGAATCACCTTCGATCGGCCGTCGTTTTGCAGTGTACGGCTCAGAATGCCGTCGGGCGGCACGTTGGCCTCGGCCGCGAGGTCCTTGAGATACACATACGGGGTGTCCATTCCCTCATTGCAACACGGACAGCCCTTACTGCGCCGCGCGCAAAACCGGCAGAATCAGCAAACTGGCGAGGATGAGCAGCAGTCCGAGTTTGTAGAACGGATCGGTGAGTCGCATCCTTGGCCAGGATGCCGCCCACGGGCGAATGAGGGGATAGAGCGGCAGTCACAGGACGGCCAAACGCCGAGGACGGTACGGTGGCGGGGCGAGTCCTGGAACTAGCCTGGGCCCGAGCCGCTCTCCGTGGCCCGTGAGAACTCAAGAGAGCTTCCGCTTAAGCAGGTCGTTCACCATCTGCGGGTTCG
>Ga0268299_1003768_pt1 | contig 13169 bp, 10 predicted proteins | sample NOBtaG_FD_193484 | JGI IMG/M metagenome (GOLD analysis project Ga0268299, IMG submission 193484) | Activated sludge microbial communities from bioreactor in Nijmegen, Gelderland, Netherland - NOB reactor | ecosystem: Engineered > Bioreactor > Aerobic > Activated sludge | place: Netherlands...
CAGCGTCGCGGGAGAGGCACTTTTGGTCAAATCCAACCCGTTGATGCCGTCGATCTACCGGAGTCCCGATACGCCGCCAGCCGCGCAGTTGCCGTTATTCGCGCAGGAAGGCGGTTTAGCGCCGCGAATCGAGCCAAAAGGCGGTATTACCCCGCAAAACGCGGGAATCCCCGTTAAAACGCCGAATCCGCGTGAAAGCAAGCGCAAATATCACCGCCCGCTGTCCGACGAGCGCGACGAACGCCTTGCCAACCGCCTGTGGGCAACGATTGAAAATTTCAGCGTTTTTAATGCGCGCCGCCTGGTGGCAACTTACGGGGTTGATCCGGTTGAGGCGGCCTTGAAAAAAATGCTCTGGCTGCAAGCGCGTGGCAAAGTGAATAATCCCGGCGGTTTCATCGTCACCGCCAGCCGCGTGAGCTGGCGCATCCAGAATCGTAAGATCGGCTTGTTCGACAGCGCGCCGCGTTTCCGCGCCGAGCCGAAAGGACGGGAGCGACTCAGCTAGTCAGCGTGTCAGGGATTAGCCAAAATGAGATGATCACGAAATTGTAGGTGAGCAAAGCTTGCGCCCAAAACACATTGTCCGCATGGACTCACCGGATGCGCCGCCGTGCCACCGATGCAAGCCTGCGGCTCGTTCAAACCATCCTGCCTCGCTGGTGTGATGATCTATCGATGTTGGGCGCACCATGAATCGGTATCGATCATTTATTTCGGGCGCAAGCTTTGCGCCCCTACAATTCGTCAATCCGCTGACCGCATTTAGCTGACCAGCCGAGACGCTGAAATGCTGACCAGCTATTCGCGAAAATTTGCAACGCCGACTCAAACGCTGTAAAGTTATTTATGCTTACATAGTGCATGGTGGGAAAAAAGATGATGAAAATGCTTGAACCGCAGTACCGGCCCGCACCCATGACCGACCACGCCGTCAAATTATTGGAAGCGCTGCAAACACGCCCCGGCGAATGGTTGAAACGCAAAGACATCGCCGAATTGATGGGCCGCCGCCGCCTCACCCCCTACGACATTGAATTGTTGCAGCGCCTGTGCGATGTCGGCGTCGCGGAGATCGGCAAGCGCCCCAACCCCACACCCATTGGTTACGAATACGCCTATCGCGCCTTGAAGTGAAGCTATTAGCTATTAGCTTCTAGTCTTTAGCTTTTGGCGCTCGGTTTTTTTCCTGCCGAGATGTGCTAATCGCTAATGACTAACGACTAACAGCTAACGACTAACGACTAATAGCTAAAGAGAGATTTTCATGAAAGTCATTACGTTATCCAACGAAAAAGGCGGCGTGGGCAAAACCACCGTCAGCGTCCACATTGCCGCTGGACTGGCGATCAAGGGCTACCGTGTTCTGCTGGTGGATGCCGATCCGCAGGGACATGCCACGCTGTTGTTCGGGCTGGCAAAAGAACCCGGCCTGCACGATTTGCTGGTCAAAGGCGCGCCGTTTCAAAAAGTGCTGCGCGCGATCCCCAACGAGCAGCTTGAAATCCCCGGCGAACCCGTGAATGGACGGCTGTTTGTGCTGCCGGGAAACCTGCTCACGCGCGAGATCAGCCGTGAATTGACCGATTTGCGCACCATCCGCGACAAATTCCGCCAGCTTGAAAGCGCCTTGGATGTGATCGTTTTTGATACGTCGCCGACGCCCTCGCCGCTTCATGCCTGGATCGGCGTCGCAACCGATGGTGTCGTCATTCCGACACTTTGCGAAATGCTGGCGTTTGACGGCGTGCGCGAGAGCCTGCTGCACCGCGAAGTGTTCGTCAAACACAAACAACAGCTCAATCTGCCGGGGATCGAACTCTGGGGAATTATCCCGACGCGCTTCAAAAGCCAGACGCTTGAACACCCCGATATGCTGGAACAACTCAAAGCCGCGTTTGGCGAAGTTGTCTGGCAGCCCATCCCTGATCGCATCTTGTGGTCGGAGGCCGCTCGTGCTTACCGTCCCGTTTTCAGCTATGCACCCGGCACAACCGCTGCCAAGGATGCCTGGAAAATAGTGAACCGCACCGAGGAGGTCATTTTTAATGCCGCGCCCTGATCGCAATCAACTCAAACAAAGCTTTGGTGCAACCCCGTCCCCGCTGACCGTGCAGGAACTCACCGATGCTGTTTATGGCGAAATCGCTGCCGTCGATGCCCAGCGAATTGAGGCCATTCCAACCGATATTTTTACGATTCACGCCGATATTCTCCAGCCGCGCCGCACAGTGGTGTCGGAATTCCGACGCTTCTGGGACGGCAAACCGGATAACGTCCATGCCCTTCTCGACGAGTGGTTTCGGGCCGTTGTCCGCGAGCGTTATGCCAATATTTCCAATCTGATCGACGAAAAAGAGCGCCGCCGCCACGCCCAATTTGACCTGCGCGGCTATCTGGAAGGCGAAAATGATGTCGTCGGTGAGGATTATCATCGCGGGCCGATTGAAACCAGCTTTTTGCGCATCGTCACGCTGGCTTCCAGCATCCGGCGCGATGGCCTGACCAACCCGATCACGGTTGCGCCGCTGGGCATGGATGCCTACCGCCTGGAAACGGGCGAACGGCGCTGGCTGGCCTATCACCTGCTTCACGCCTTTTTCGATGGCAAAGATGGCCGCCCCGACGAGCGCGATCTCTGGCGCAAAATTCCGGCGCGCAATGTGGGCGAAGCCAGCGTTTGGCGCATGGCGAACGAAAACAATGTCCGTTCCGACCTCAACGCCATCGCCAAAGCCCGCCAGCTTTCGCTGCTGCTCATCGACCTGTATGCGCGGCGTGGCACGGCTTTTAAGCCCTATGCCGAGATTGTCGGGCCGTCCGGCTGTGACCGCGCGTTTTATGCCCAGGTCGCCGACGGTGACGAGTTCCCCATCGTGCGTGGCACGGGCGATCAACTGCTCAACGCGATGGGCTTTACCAGCAAAAGCCAACTGCGCGAACACCGCCAACTGCTCGATCTTCCAGACCCGGTTTGGCAGTGGGCAGACGATCTCAACTGGGCGCAAGGGCGTCTCCGTCAACTGATTCAGAAGGCCGGAAAAGACGCCAAAATGCTCGTCGAACTGGCGCGTCGGGAGGCTTTAAAAGATGGGCTAAGTGTCGGAACTCCGACAGCCAAATCGACCTCAAATCCTAAAAACCCCCCTCCCCTACCGGAGAATGGCCCCCATCGCGCCGGAAAACGGCTGATTTCTGGGGATATGAAGTTCCGTGTTCGCTGGTTGATGGGAGTCCGCGATGGGGTAGGGGAGGCCGATCCCCAAACCAAGCAGACGGTCATGTCGGAAATTGAGAACGCGCGCCGCTGGTTGGACGAGATCGAGAACGCCGTTTCAAAGTCGAAATAAGAGGTCGGCCTTAGCCGCAGCCGTTGGTCTTTCGTCGTCCGTTTTAGCTTTTTAGGAGTTCAGTTTTGACGATCAGCGGGTCGGTAAAAGGGTCGTTTCAGCAACGCAAGATCGGGACGCGGAGGCACGAGGAATCGCGTCCTTTTTCTTGCTCGATGGTCGGCAAAACCCTCGATAGGGCAGGGGTATCATCGCTGAACCCATTGGAGGTATCTGTAGGGGCATGAGGATGCAATTTAAGAAAACAATCGGGCGTATGTTTTGTACGAGCAGGTCTGCCCCTACGCCGCCTGGGTTAAGCGCCCATGAAAAGCGAAAAATTCAAAATTAAGTGTCGGAATTCCGACACATAGCGCATGAATTGCCGCATGAATGCGCGTGAATTGGAAATGAGTGAGCAAGAATGAGCGGAAATGAGCGTTAAGTGTCGGAATTCCGACACATCAACACAAGGTAACAGAAGCGCAAGGGAACAGCATGACCGAAAAAATTCAGGACTTTTACACGAGTCAGCCTAACGCAGAATGGCAGCGGCTCGAAACGCCATATTCCCGTTTGGAGTTTAAGAGCGCATTGCGTCTGATCGAGAAATATTTTCCGCCCTATGGAAGCGTGATTGATGTTGGCGGTGGGCCGGGACGTTATACGATTGAACTGCTGAAACGAGGGTATCAGGTCACGCTGTTTGACCTTGCCGAAGCCCAGCTTGAGGTTGCTAGACGGCAGTTGGAATCGCTTAAGCTTAGGGCAAACCAGATCGTACAAGGTGATGCCCGCGACCTCAGTCGTTTTGAGGATGGCGCGTTCAATACCGGGCTGCTGATGGGGCCGCTTTACCATCTCGCAGATGAACAGGAACGCCTTGCCGTACTGCGCGGTTTTTATCGGATTTTGAAGCCCGGTGGCATGGGAATTGTGACGGTTTTGAATGCCTGGGGCTTAATCCAGACCGGAATGACCGATTTCCCAGCAAAATATGACGATCCTGCGTTTCTACGCGCCATGCTTGACCAGGGCGGAATCGGTATCTGGTACTGGTCAAATCCTGCACGCGCTCAAGCTGAGATCGAACAGGCAGGTTTTGCCATCATCAGCTATGCGGGCGCGGAAGGCTGTGCGGGCGGCGCGCATGTCATGGTTGAGCAACTCGCCGCCGCAAACCCAAACGCCTATGAAAACCTGGCTCAACTGGTCGTTGAGACCTCGGAAATGCCGCCGTTTCGCGACATCGCTAATCATCTTCATTTCGTTGTAAAGCGACGAACGATCAACCCAAACGATGGCTAATTTAGGCAGAACACTGATCGGAAAAATTCCGGTGAAAAAACATTTCAGCGCCGTAATCTCTACGGTTCGGGCATTTCATTCTGTGATAAGCTTAGGGTGTTTGCGATGCGTTAATGCCAGAATTACGGGGCCTATTAATGACGAGTGAAGTCGAAAATCTGCGCCAGCGAATTTCTGAATTAGAGTCCGAAAATGCAGCTTTGCGCGAGAGCAGCAATTTAGCTGCGCTGCCGGAAAGCGAAGAACGTCTGAGTACGATCATCGAAAATATGCCGATGATGCTGATCGCCGTCGATCCCAACCGCCGGATTACCATGTGGAATCGGGAATGCGAACGGATTACCGGCTACAGCGCTGCCGAAATGCTGGGCAGAGATGATTTTATGGAGGTGCTGTATCCCGATCAAGTCTATCGCGCCTCACTCATGGCGGAATCGCAAAAACGGTCAGGCGAATATCGCGGCTGGGAGATGGAATTAACGTGTAAGGACGGCGCTCAGCGGACGATTTCCTGGTTTAATGTCAGCAAGCATTTTCCCGTGAAGGGCTGGGATCGATGGACGTTGGGCGTCGATGTGACGCCGCGTGTCCAGGCGGAGCGCGAAATTCGGCGGCTCAATGGCGAACTCGAACAGCGAGTTGTGCAGCGGACGGCGGAGTTTGAAGACGTGAATCGCGCGCTTCAGGATCAGATCATCGAGAGCATCCAGACGCAGGAGCTTGTCCAGCAGTACGCCGACGAAATCACCGATCTGTACAACAACGCGCCCTGTGGCTATCACTCGCTTGATGCAAATGGCATCTTTATCCGCATGAACGACACCGAACTGACGATGCTGGGCTACACGCGCGACGAGGTGATCGGCAGGATGCACATGGTGGATATTATCCCACCGGAGGATCGGGAAAAATTTGGAGGTGGCTTTACCGAACTGCGCGAGAAAGGCATGGTTCATGACATCGAAGGCGTGTTTGTGCTGAAAAATGGAGACCGGATGCCGATCCTCCTGAATTCCACCGTTGCGCTGGATGCAGAAGGCGCGTTTTCGCACACACGTTCGACGGTTTTCGACATGACCGAGCGCAAAAAGACCGATGCGCTGGTTCAGGAATATGCCGATGAACTGGCTGACCTGTATAACAACTCGCCGTGCGGCTATTACTCGCTGGACAAGGATGGCACTTTTATCCGCATCAACGACTCGCAGCTTCAGATGTTGGGCTACACGCGCGACGAAATGCTGGGGAAGATGAAAATTTTCGACCTCTACGCGCCGGAACTGCAAGACCTGGCACACCAACGTTTTGAAATGCTGCGGACGAAAGGGATGGTGCGGGGGATCGAAGCGACGGTGCTGCGGAAAGATGGAACTTCGCTGCCTGTGCTCATCAATTCGTCGGTTGTCTATGACGATCAGGGTGAATTTTTGCGGACACGTTCGACCATGCTCGACGTGAGCGAGCTGTGGAAAGCCCAGAACACCATTACCGAGCTGAACCAACACCTGGAAGCCCGCGCCGCCATGCTGGAAAGTGCCAACCAGGAGCTTGAAGCCTTCAGCTATTCGGTATCGCACGATTTGCGCGCACCGCTGCGGGCGATTGATGGCTTTTCGCGCGCGGTCATGGAAACCTATGGCGCAGAACTGCCGGAACAGGGGCAGCATTATCTCAAGCGGGTGCGCCAGAATGCCCGACGGATGGGGCAGTTGATTGACGATTTGTTGGATTTTTCACGAATCAGCCGCCGCCCGGTCAACAAAACGCTGGTGTCGCCCGTGCATATCGCGAGGCAGGTGATTCGTGACGCCAAAGAGCAGAATCCCGATGTCGAAAATGAAATTGTGGTCAACGATATGCCGCTGATCGAGGCCGATGGCGGGTTGTTGCAGCAGGTCTACGCCAACCTGATCGAAAACGCCATCAAGTTCACGCGGTTGAAGCCCAATCCGCGCATCGAAATTGGCTGTAACCAATTTACCGATGAACTCATATACTTCGTCAAAGATAATGGTGTAGGATTCGATATGGCGTATGTGGATAAAATTTTTGGCGTTTTTCAACGGCTGCACAGCCAGGTCGAGTATGAAGGAACAGGGGTCGGGCTGGCAACCGTTCAGCGCATTATCAACCGTCATGGCGGCAAAATCTGGGTGGAAGCGCAGTTGAATGAGGGCGCGACGTTTTACTTCACGTTGAAGGGATAGCTCAGCGTTATGCAAGGCCGAGCGCGATAACAAAAAAGTGGAAAGTAGAAATTTTCACAATCATCATGATGACATTCGTTCAATTATGGGACGGCGTTCGTTCAAATATAGGATAGGGTTGAAGCTATGGGTAACGTGAATCCAGTTGATATTATCCTGGTCGAAGACAATCCCGACGATGAAGAACTGGCGTTGATGGCGCTGGAACAAAATCATCTCGGCAATTCGATCACCGTGCTGCATGATGGCGCTGAAGCCGTGGATTATTTGCTTGGGCCAGATGCCGCGAGTCACAAACCGCGCCTGATCCTGTTGGATCTCAAGCTGCCGAAACTGGATGGTCTGGAAGTGCTGCGACGGCTGAAAGCGGATGTTGGCACCCAATCCATCCCGGTGGTGATGCTCACGTCATCCCGCGAGGAGCGCGATCTCATCGAAAGTTACCGGCTGGGTGTGAACAGTTATATCGTCAAGCCTGTCGATTTCGATCAGTTTATCCAATCGGTGCGGCAGATCGGCCTGTACTGGCTCGTGCTGAATGAGCAGCCCGCGAAGGACTAGAGTTGAAAATGGATCTGCGCGTTCTTATCCTCGAAGACCGAGTCAGCGACGCTGAACTGACGATTCTCGAATTGCAGCGGGAGGGGTTTGTCCCGCAGTGGCAGCGTGTCGAGACAGAAGGGGACTTTCGGCGGGAAGTGACGCATGGCTACGAGATTATCCTGGCAGATTTTTCGCTGCCGCAGTTCGATGCGCTGCGGGCGCTGGATATTCTCAAGGAACGCGATATTGATGTGCCGTTCATCGTGGTGTCCGGCAGCTTATCCGACGAGAGCGCTGTCCAGGCGGTGAAGCGCGGCGCGACGGATTATTTGCTCAAAGATCGGCTGGCGCGGCTGGGGCCGGCGGTCAAGGCGGCGCTTCGCGAAAAGGCGCTTCGGGACGAGAAACGTCAGGCACAGGCGGCGCTGGAGGCCAGCGAGGAGCGTTTTCGGCGGCTGGCAGAGCGCGTCCCAGATGTGATCTTCCGCTATGCCTGGAAGCCCAAAGAGGGCTACGAATATATCAATGCAGCCGCGACACGCCTGTTTGGTTATTCGCCGGAAGAATTTTATGCCGATCCCTATCTGTTTCAAAAATTTATCCATCCCGACGACATCGGCGAACTCCGACGCATCCGCGCGCAGCATGGCTTTGACCAGCCTGTGCGGGTGCGCTGCGTTCGTAAGGACGGCACGGTCATCTGGATTGAAGATTATACGGTGCAGGTGATGGACGAGAATGGCGAACTGCTTGCCACCGAAGGCATTGTCCGCGATATTACACCGCGCATCGAGGCCGAAAAAAGAGCGCGTGACGCCCTGTTGGAAGCCAAGCGGCTGGAAATTGAACTGGAAAAAGAGCGCGAACTGAGCGAATTAAAGTCGCGTTTTGTCTCGACGGCCTCGCACGAATTTCGTACTCCTCTGACGGTGATTTTCACGTCCAGCGAAGTGCTGCGGCTCTACCATGATCGCCTGACCACCGAACGCAGGCTGGAACATCTCGAACGGATTCAGAGCGCCGTCAGCCATATGACGGGATTGATGGATGACGTTCTGGTCATCGGCAAGATGGAAGCTGACCGGATGCCGTTTGAGCCGTCGATTGTTGACCTGGAAGCGGTTTGCCGTGAGATGATCCACGAGATGACGCTGACGCTGCGCACCCGGCATATCCTGTTCTTCGAGGCCACCGGAATCTGCAACCCCGCCGTGATCGATACCAAACTGCTGCGCCAGATTGTGAACAATATCATCACCAACGCCGTCAAATATTCGCCTGACGAGAGCCAGATTGAAATTTCGCTGGACTGTGAAGATGATGTTGCCGTTCTCCAGGTGAAAGATCACGGCATCGGCATTCCCGAAGTGGATCAGACGCGGTTGTTCGACACGTTTTATCGCGCCAGCAACGCCCACGATATTCCGGGGACAGGTCTGGGGCTGGCGATTGCGAAAACCTGCGTCGAACTGCACGGCGGCCTGATTTATTTTACGAGTACGGTGGGCAAGGGGACGACCTTTACGATTGAACTGCCGCTGACCCGTTGGCAGCCCAGAGCGCGCGAAGGTGGCGGCTGAGTCATCAATTGAAAACGCGAGATGGTGGGCGCGACGGTGGTGTCGAACAAAATAAATCGGCAGCAATGTCCGTCGGGGCATGATATGACCGAAGGGAACCCCTGTGGGGTCTCATGCCCCTGCAACCGACATCGCGCGATTACCGAAATAAATAGTTCATTGGCATCTGTACGCCCCTACGAGATCAATTATAAAATTCGCATAGTCATAATCGAAGCTTATGACCGACGGCGAGGGCGCAAATATCAGGCATTTAGGCGCTCACAAACACTATCAACCAGATTTTGGCGTTTGAGTTCCAGCGCGATAAAGGGCGCACGTTTTTCCAGATAATCAATCGGAATCCCCTCGCAGTATCCCTTCAGCCAGTCCAGACGCGATTTGATGCAGATTTCGTCATTCAGCTTCAGCCGATCCACCGTCGCTATGACCTTCTCCTTCTCGGCGTCGGTCAGCGCAGGGTCAGGCCGGATGAGCATTTCGGGGAACATGAGCGTGAACCAGCCGTTCATCAGCGTGAATGGGTCGAGAACATCATCAAAATCCAGCTTGCGACTATTCAGCCGGGAAGCGACCAGGCGATAGTTCGACCAATCATAAGCGCGCTGTGGAAATTTTGACTTCGGTTGAAAATGTTCGACAGACGCGATTCCGGTGTCGCGCGGTATCCAGTGGCAGCAGTAGGCGCAAACGCCGCTGTAGGAATCATAAAGATCGGGGATGACATCTTTCCAGTGGTCGTTCTTTTTCCATTGATCGCTGTTTGGGGACGGCACCTGCGCGAGAAATCTGGCTCCTTTATTGCTCACGCGCTTGGCAAAATCGGCTGGCGCGGGCTGCTCGTCGATGTGAATCATGTTTCAACTCCGTGCTGGCTGGCGAAGTAGGTCCAGCGAGGCCAAAATTCATCATTTGCGCCCAGCATTTTGCGAAGCTGATCTGATACTTCCTGAACCTGCTTGGGGTCGGGCTGTTCGGCAAGCTGGAGCTGCTTGGCCTGCTCAATCATTTTTTCGGCTTCCAGGTTGCGCGAACCCACCTTAAAAACGTCATTCAGCCAGATGTCTACGCCGCCGTAGCGTACAAATTCCTGCTCTTTAAGCTCGACACGATTGTTGTGCGTGAGGTCAAGCTGGAAAAGCTTATCGGTCTCTTCTTGATAGATTGGCTCAACGGACGCCATGACAATCGGCGAGTGTGTGGCGATCAAATATTGCACGTCGAGATCGGCGCTGAGTTCGCGGTAAACTTCCGCCAGCGCCGGGAGGATCAACTGCTGCCAGCGGGGATGCAAATGCGATTCAATCTCATCGACCAGGATCATCATATGGTGTTGAGGCTCCTGCCGCGCCAGTTCCGACTGCGTTTTGTGTTCGTGCCATGCCCACACGATCAGATAGGCCAGCGAGAGAATCCGGCGCATCCCGGCGGCGGCGTGGACAATCGGCACCGTTCCATAGGGCATTTCGAGAGTCGGAATCTCGCGCGTGTCAAAGGGAAGGCGAACCGGCTCACCGGGCTTCAGCGGCAGGTCTTGATTTTCGGATAAGGCCGACAGGACGCGCTTAAATGTCTCGAAAGGAAAGCGCTGGGGATTGTACTGCCACGTCACCCAGTCATGGATCAGGCCGTTGATGACGGGCTTGCTGCGATTCGCTTCGTCGCGTTTGCCTTCCCAGACTTCCTCCTGGCTAAAGACCTGCGCATCGGCGGGCGTGTCAACGAGGATGGACTTCACGAATGGTAAAGCGCGTTTGGCGGGGTCCCAGACCGCGAATGAGCCATCCACCCGCGCGTAAAGCAGCAGGCCAGGAATAGTAGGGCGAGAAGCTTTTTTCGACGGGCCTGTCAGCCAGCTTTGGCTGCTGAAATCATATTGGCTGGAGATTTTCCGCGACCCTTCCATCTGAAACGTGATGCGCGGACGTTCGGCATCTGCCCTGGGATAGGCTGGCAGGCCAACCCACTGGCCCGTCAGCGCCCACCAGGAGCATTCCAGAATAAAGGTTTTGCCGAGTCCGTTGTCGCCCGTAATCAGGTTGATGCGTTTTGACGGCTCAAACTGCAAACGGGGGGCAGGGCCAACATCTTCGAGTTCAAGATAGGTCAGTGCGCCACCCGACTGATCGCCACTTGCAGCCATGCGTTAATCTCCCCGATGATGCCATCATATACCGTTATTATACTCGGAATCAGCGCTGCATTTTAGCCAGAAATTGCCCTGCGGTTTGGGCATGATGATGCCTTTAACAAAATAAATCGGCAACCATGTCCGTAGAGGTTTGATGCCCCACAGGGGTTTCCTGCGGTCATATCAAGCCCCTACAACCGACATCACGCGATTGCCGAATTAAAAAGTTCAATTGTAATTGGGGAATCAAAAAGGGCGCACCGCAGCACGCCCCCGTTGGTCAATCAAAAAAATCATGGAAGCTGGAGCGCGAAACCCTGACCACGAATCAGACCTGCCGGGTTCGACAGGGTATGAACATTGACGTAGGCATTGCCCGCCACCAGCGCGTTAAAAACGTCGTCGAGTGTCGTCCAGCCGCAGCGGTTGTTCACATCCGGCGCGGTCACAACGCCGCTCATCAGCGGAACCTGGGGTTCGAAGGTCACGCCGACAGGGCCGTTGACACCCTTCGCCGCGCAGTGAATGTGCGAGGCGGTGATATTCACGACGCCGCGTGTGATGACCGTGTAGTGAAGCTGCGACCCGCTGGCGGTGAAGCGCACACCTGCAATGCCGCTGGCGTTGGTCACAACTATCGGCACTTCATTCGATCCACGCAAAAGGGCGGAGAAAATGCTGTCCCCGGCCCAGGGAGAGGCGGCGACCCCGGCGACCAGCGTCATCAATACAATTGCGGCGATCAGCGTGAGTCCCAATAAACGAGTTCCAAAACGAGTCTTCATTTTTAATCCTTTTGTTCATGATAACATTGACTATTTTTAAGGCGTCGTGCGGCGCGATATAAGTTTGGAATCATCAACACCCCTCTAATCTAATAAACGACTCTCCTTCGGAAGGCGGATTGAAGAATTGCGAAAGGTATCATTGAGTTTGTGTTAAGATTCAGAAAATTGTTAAGGAGTTGTCAATGGAATCAGACAGAATTCAGGAAAATTTTTTATTTCATAAACGATTCGTCATGCCTTCATGCATATATTCATAATGTTCAGGGTTAGAATAAAGATAATCAACATCGCGTAGAGTTATCGGAATATCATGTCCGTCCGCATCAATCATTGGTTTACACTTCCGCAATTCGAAAATGATGACAAGCGTCGCAGTTCGCTTCTCATCCATGCTTTCTTAATGACTCTCCTCATCAGCGCAGGCTTGTATAACATTGGTTTGCTGCTGATGGCGACCCCGGAGTTGAGCCAGGTAGTGGTTGGATGGGGCGTGGGCCTTGCGCTGATCGGCATTTTGATAGCGCTGCGCAGCGGCTATGTGCGCCTGAGCAGTTATGCGCTCCCGCTGCTGCTGTGGGTGATCCTGACCGCAGCCTGCTTTAACCGGGGCGGCGTGACCAATACGGCCTTCAGCGGCTATCTCTTTATCATCATTTTCGCGACCTTCCTCGGCGGCAAGCGGCTGGGCGGATTATTCGCCTTCGTGTCGGCGGTCAGCGGATTGGCGATGCTCTGGGGTCATGCTAACGGTTGGCTGATACCCGTTGAGGTCAACCTGCGGGCGATCTGGGGCATTAACGTGCTTTTTAGCGTGGAACTGGTGCTGATGCAGGGCATCGCACGGCGTTATGCCGAGGCAGCGTTGGTCGCAGCGCGAGAAAATCAGGCTGCGCTCACGGTGGCGAATGAAGAATTGCAGCAGCAGGTCAACGAACGGCTGCGCGCCGAAAAAGACCGTGATCAGATTTTGGATTTGTCGCTCGACATTATCGGCGTGGCAAACATGGATGGCTACTTTAAGCGGTTGAACCCTGCCGCAGAGCGCATTCTGGGCTATACGACGGAAGAACTGATGCAAATTTCGACGACGATTCTGACTCACCCGGACGACATAGATCGTTCGCTGGCGGAGGCGGCTAAACTGGTAAAGGGTATTCCCAGCATTGACTTTGAAAACCGCTATGTCTGCAAGGACGGCAGCATCAAATGGCTGTCGTGGCGGGCGTATCCGGCGGATAATATGCTCTATTTCGTGGCGCGTGACGTGACCGCCCACAAGGAAA
>Ga0268299_1003769_pt1 | contig 13156 bp, 15 predicted proteins | sample NOBtaG_FD_193484 | JGI IMG/M metagenome (GOLD analysis project Ga0268299, IMG submission 193484) | Activated sludge microbial communities from bioreactor in Nijmegen, Gelderland, Netherland - NOB reactor | ecosystem: Engineered > Bioreactor > Aerobic > Activated sludge | place: Netherlands...
AATCAAGAAGGGCGGCCCGCGCCGCTGCCGTCGACCACCGTACCGCCCCGAATCACGAGATCGGCCATGGCCGCGCCTGTAGTCCGGGGCCGGGGGGGAGCGCCCACGCGCGCCCGCCCGCCTCTGGCCTATGCCCGCGCCGGATGCTACGACAACCGACCTGCACCGGCGCGCGGAGAGGTGCGTGAGCCCGGTTGAAACGGCACGACTCGAAATCGTGTGACCCGCAAGGGTCCGTGGGTTCGAATCCCACCCTCTCCGCTCTTCTACTCTTCGCCGACAGCTCGCGGCCGCTCGCCGGCCGACGCGCTCACCCGCCCGCGCGGCAGCGCTCGGCGAAGCGCGGGAAGAGGCGGGCGGCGTTGCCGTGGCGCACCATCGCCTGCTCTTCCTCGGTGAACGGAAGGGCGGTGAAAGCGGCCTCGGTCAGGCGGACGCGATCGGCGGGGGCGAAGGGGAAGTCGGTGCCGTAGAGGATCTGTGTGATCGGCGCCAGGGCGCGTAGCGCAGCGATCTGCTGCGGCATCACCGAGAGGGCGGTGTCGTAGTGGAGGCGCGAGAAGGCTTCGAACGCCGCCGGCGGCGGCAGCGCGCGCGCGCCCAGGGCGGGGAGCGAGCCGACCCCGGCGATCCGCATGGCGAGGAAGGGCAGGGTGCCGCCCGCGTGCGACAGGATGAAGGCGATGCGCGGATGGCGCGCGAGCGCGCCGGAGAAGAGCAGGCTGACGGCGGCGCGGGTGGTGTCGAAGGGAAACTCGATCATCGGCGCCGGCAACTCGAGGCCGAACTCGGCGAAGCAGCGCGGCGAAGTGGGGTGGACGAAGACCGCGGCGGCGCGCGCGTCGAGCTCGGCGAGCAGCGGCGCGAGCCGCGGGTCGCCGAGGTAGTGACCCTCGCTGTGCGTCGGCAGCGCGACGCCGTCCAGCCCGAGCTCGTCGAGCCCGCGGCGCAGCTCCGCCAGGCTGGCGTCCATGTCGGGCAGCGGCAGGATCGCGAAGGCGCCGAAGCGCCGCGGATGGGCGCGCTTGAGCTCGGCGGCCTCGTCGTTGATCGCGCGGCAGAGGGTCACCGCCCGCGCCGGGTCGAGGAAGCTCACGTGCGGCGACGAGATCGACAGCAGCGCGCCGGCGACGCCGATCTCGTCCATCAGCGCCAGCGCCTGCTCGGCCGACCACGCGGGCGGCGGGATCCCGCCGTCGACGGTCTTCAGGCCCGCGTCCCGCAGGGCGTCGAGGTAGACCGGCGGCAGGAAGTGGGCGTGGACGTCGATCGTGTGCGTGTGCGCCATCGTCCTGTGTCTCTCAGTGCGCATCCGAGGGGACGGCGCAGTTCACGCGGACCTCGCCGAGATCCCTCCGCTGCCCCTCGTACGGGTGCGGCACGAACACGTCTGGCTGCTGCTCCATTGCGGTCCTCCCCGGGGTGGCTGGCGGCGGTGCCTACCACGGGTGCTGCCGACTTCCGAACGACGCGCCCGCTCGGGTCGCCTGCCTGCGGGTACAATTGACCTCGATTCACCAGCATGGCAGATCGCCATCATGATCAAGACGCAGGTGCAGATCCCCGATCGGCTCTACCGGGAGGCCAAGCGGGTCGCGGCCGAGAACGAGATGAGCTTCGCCGAGGTGGTGCGCCGCGGCATCGAAGAGATCGTGCAGCACTTCCCCGGTGGTCGACAGCCGGCGAGCGAGTGGCGCCCGCCCGCGCCGCAGGCGCTGGGAGACGCGCTGGTGCCGGAGGAGGACTGGACGGCGATCAGTCACGAGTGAACGTCGATGCTCAGCTTCGATACCAACATCGCCGTCCACGCGGCCAACGCGACGTCTCCCCTGCATCGAAGGGCGTATGACTTCGTTGCGTCGCTGGGGGCGCATCGTGACGTCGCCGTTTGTGAGCTGATGTTGGTCGAGCTTTACCTCAAGCTCCGCAACGAGAGGATCTTCGCGAGACCGATGTCGGCATCCCAGGCTGCCGCGGTCTGCCAGACCTACCGCCGCAATCGAGCGTGGATGTTGATCGATTCCGCCCCCGTCATGGAGGACGTGTGGAAGCTGAGCGCGACGCGCGGCTTCGCCTTCCGCCGCATCGTCGACGTCCGCCTCGCACTCACGTTGATGCACCACGGAGTGAAGGAGTTCGCCACGACCAACCTCAAGGACTTCCAGGATCTCGGCTTCGCGCGAGTGTGGAATCCGCTCTCCGGCCGCTGAACGGATCGATGGCCGTTGACGAGTCCTGGGTGAAGCTGGTCGAGGCGCTGCGCGCGGCCGGCGAGCAGTTGGCGGGGCAGACGGCCGACCTCGCACCGGGCGAGCGCGCCGACGGGTATCGCGCTCTGCTGCGGGCGCTCAACAACCAGCTCGGTCGCTTCGAGGTCGATCGCGAGCGTCCCGAGCTGGTGGCCTTCAACGGCTGGCGCGAGAAGTTCCTGATGGACAATCCGGACTTTCGCTACTGGGTGGCGGACGTCCGCGACGACCGCCGCTACCGCGTCTGCGGCGCTCTCGGCGACGCGCTCTACCAGTCGATCACCGTCTACGCCGGCGGCAGGCTCGCCGACACCGCCGCCAGTGCCCGCATCGACAGCGACCGTCTCTCCCTCGACGCCGAGCGGCGGTTCGAGCTGACCGTATCGCGCCAGCGACCGGAGCGAGGCGACTGGCTGCCGCTGCCGGAGGGCGCGACGGCGCTGTGGCTGCGCCAGTTCCACTGCGACGCCGCCCGCGAGCGCCTCGGCTGGTGTCGCATCGACGCCCTCGACGTTCCCGAGACTCCACCCGGCCTCGACCCCGACCGCTTCGCGCGACAGCTCGAGCGACTCGGGCGCGCGATGTCGATGTGGCCGCAGATCGTCGCCGCCGCCACCGCCGCCGATCGCGACCGCCCCAACGAGGTCGGCCACTGGCAGGAGATGACGGGCGGCGCGGCCTTCACCGAGCCCGACATCCACTACCTGCGCGGCTCCTGGGAGCTCGAGGACGACGAGGCCCTGTTGATCGAGGGCGCGGTGGTGGCGTGCCGCTACTGGAACGTCATGCTCTACAACCGCTTCCTGAACTCGCTCGACTACCGCTACCGGCAGGTGTCGCGCACCTCGGGGACGGCGACCGTGGTCGGCGGGCGCTACCGTTTCGTGCTCGCGGCGCGCGATCCGGGTGGCGCCGGCGACTGGCTCGACACCGAAGGGCGCAGGTTCGGGCTGTTCGTCCTGCGCTGGCTGCAGCCCGCGGCGATGCCCGAGTTGCCGAGCGTGCGCCGCTGCAAGCTGAGCGAGCTCGCGGGGACCCGATGACCGGCTGGGTCCGGCCCGCTCGCAGCCCGGAGGCCGCTGCCCTCTACGCCGCCGCCGAGGCCGATCGCGCCGCCCACCCCGAGCGCTATCTCCTCGCGGCCGAGACCGTGCTCGCGCGCGCGACGCGCAAGGGACGCGCCGCGCCGGCGGAGTTCGCCGAGGGCTGGTCGGACGGCCTGCGCCATTACCTCGCCTCGGCGCGCGACGACGGCTGCCTGAACGCCCTCGGCGCGCGCATGGTGATCGAGACGGCGGCGGCGCGCCTGGTCGCCGGCGCCCGCGTCGCCTCGGCCCTCGCCCGCGATCCCGCCCGCGCTGCCGCGCGGCTGACGCCGCCGATCGTGATCGTCGGCGGCTGGCGCACCGGCACGACGTTTCTCTTCCGGCTGCTCGCCAGCGATCCGCGACTGCGGGCGCCGCTGCCGGTCGAGCTGGCCGAGCCGTGGCGCATGGCGGGGCTGACGGGTGACGAGCGGGAGGCTTGCATCGACGCCAGCGCGCCGGCCCATGACATCCTCCACCTCCTCAACCCGCAGTTGCGCGCCGTGCACGACTCCGGGCCGCGGCTGCCCGAGGAGTGCGTCCTCGCCATGGGCGCCGACCTGCGCAACTGGGGCTTCACCGCGACCGTTCGGCTCGATTCGTACGCGCGTTGGCTGGCCGGCCAGGATCTGGCGGGCTCGTACCGCCGCCATCGCCAGGTGCTGCAGATCCTCGACGCCGGCGACGGCCGCCGTTTCCTGCTCAAGGCGCCGGCGCACCTCGCCGAGCTGCCTCACCTGGTCGAGGCCTTCCCGGGCGCGGTGGTGGTGCACCTGCACCGCGACATCGTCGAGACGATCGCCTCGGGCGCCAGCCTCTTCGCCGTCTTTCGCTCGACCTACAGCGACGAGGTCGACGCCATCGACGTCGGCCGCTTCCAGACCGAGCAGAGCGAGCTCTGGCTGCGGCGCGCCGTCGAGTATCGCGCCCGGCCGGCATCGGCGGCGGCGACCTTCGTCGACCTCGACTACCGCGAGCTGGTCGCCGACCCCAAGGCCTCGGCGGAGAAGGTCTACCGCGCCGCGGCGATGGAGCCGCCCGCCGACCTGGATCGGCTGATCGACGCGTATCACGCCCGCAACCCGCGCCACGCGCACGGCACCCACGGCTACGCCGCCGCCGACTTCGGCCTCGACCCGCGCGAGCTGCGCCAACGCTTCTCCTTCCTCGACGCCATCGCGCCCGCGCCCCGGCGCGCGCCCGACCGCGGCTAGGCTCGCGCGCGTTCGGACTCGGGCGGCGCCCGTGATCTCGTCGAGGCGGTGTCGCTGGCGGGCTGCGCCCCTGCCGGGGCGCGCGCACGGTGGCGACCCCGTTGCCCCCGGGCTTGCGCCCGGGGCTACGATCCTGCGCCGCTCCGCGGCGCCGCCACGCGCGGATGTCCGTCGGGGCGGTGTCGCTGGCGGGCTGCGCCCCTGCCGGGGCGCGCGCACGGTGGCGACCCCGTTGCCCCCGGGCTTGCGCCCGGGGCTATGATGCTGCGCCGCTCCGCGGCGCCGCCACGCGCGGATGTCCGTCGGGGCGGTGTCGCTGGCGGGCTGCGCCCCTGCCGGGGCGCACTCACGGTCCCGACCCCATTGCCTCCGGGCTCGCGCCCGGGGCTACGATCCTGCGCCGCTCCGCGGCGACCCCACGCGCGGTTGGCGCGCGGAAGGGGGCCGGAGCGCCGCGAAGCGGCGCAGGGGCATAGCCCCGGGCGCCAGCCCGGGGTTCCGCGAGCGGACGATCCCGCGCGCCCCGGCAGGGGCGCAGCCTCGCCGTGCCGAGGCCGCGCTCGCCGCCGGCTACTCGCCGGTGAAGCGCGGCTTGCGCTTCTCCTTGAACGCGCGCGGCCCTTCGCGCGCGTCCTTCGACATCAGCACCGCCACCGACACCTCGTTCTCGATCGCCAGCGCCTGGTCGAGCGGTACGCCGCTGGTGCGCAGCACGCCCTCCTTGATCTTCTGCACCGCGAGCGGGCCGTTGTCGGCCAGCTTGTGGGCCAGCTCGCGCGCCTTGGCGAGCAACTGCGCGCGCGGCACGACGTAGTTGAGCAGCCCCAGGGCGAGCGCCTCGGCGGCGGTGATCGAGTCGCCGATGAGCAGCAGCTCCATCGCCTTGGCGTAGGGGATCTGCCGCGGCAGGCGGCTGATCGAGCCGCCGCCGGGGAGCAGGCCGCGCTTCGCCTCGGGCGTGCCGAAGACCGCGTGCTCGGCGGCGACCCGCAGGTCGCAGGCGTTGGTCATCTCGGTGCCGCCGCCGAGGGCGCTGCCGTTGACCGCGGCGATCACCGGCTTGTAGAGCGCGAAGCCGCGCAGGATGGCATCGGTGAAGAGGGTGTAGTTCGACACCAACCTGTGATCCCACTCGTCCTCCGGCTGGCGCGCGCCGGTGACCAGCGGCATGGTCAGCTTCAGGTCGCCGCCGGCGCAGAAATCCTTGTCGCCGGCGCCGGTGAGGATCGCGACGCGCAGGTCGCGGCTGTCGCGGAACTCGTACCAGGCCTCGGCCATGCGGACCAGCATCTGCGGGCTCAGCGCGTTGCCGGCCTCCGGCCGATTCATGGTGAGCGTCAGGATACCGTCGCTCCGCTCCACCAGCAGGTGGTCCGTCTCCTCGTGCATGCGTGCTCCTCTCGGGGGTGCTCGAACGGGCGCCTGGATATCGGAACGCGAGCGCGGAGCGCAATGCCGCCGCGAGCGCCGTGCGCGAGGGCTGCGCCCCTTCCGGGGCGCTCGTTCCTCTCTCGCCTGCACAACCCCGGGCTGGCGCCCGGGGCTAGACTCCTGCGCCGCTCCGCGGCGCGGCAGCGCGGGGCTGGGCGCCCGCGCCGCGCCGGGGAACCTGCGCGGCGCGGCAGCGCGGCGCGCGCGTTTGAACGCCGCGCGGGCGTGTTCAGACGAACAGCGGCCGCACCTCGACGGAGCCATGGCTGGCCGTGGGGATGCGGGCGGCCAGCTCGCACGCCTCGGCGTGGTCGCGGCATTCGAGCAGGTAGAAGCCACCCATCTGTTCCCTCGTCTCCGCGAACGGGCCGTCGGTGAGCAGCGTCTTGCCGTTGCGGACCTGCACCGTGGTCGCGGCCGACGTCGGCCGCAGCCGGCCCGATGCGAGGTGAATCCCGCGCTCTTTCGTCATCGCGTCGAACGCGAGGTACTCCGCCGTGCGCGCTTCGAAGCCGGGGTCGCCCGGTCGGATCTGCTCGGTCTCCACATCGGAGAGGATGAAGAGGTATCGCATGCGCCTCCTTTCGGCCGGTGATTGGGCCGGCCGTCGTTCACAAGACGAGCGGCGGTGTCGGGAATCGACGGCGCGAGGGCTGCGCCCCTTCCGGGGCGCTCGTTCCTCTCTCGCCTGCACAACCCCGGGCTGGCGCCCGGGGCTAGACTCCTGCGCCGGTCCGCGGCGCCTGCGCCCCGCGGCAGCGCGGGGCTAGACTCCTGCGCCGCTCCGCGGCGCCTGCGCCCCGCGGCAGCGGCGGGGCGTGCGTTTGGACGCCGAGCGGCAGCGCGGGGCATCGACGATCGCTAGAACGATTCTTTGTAGGTGCGGAGGTCGAGCTCGTGCGTCCAGGCCGCCCGCTCCTGCCGGTGCAGGAACCAGTAGGCGTCGGCCAGGCCGTCGAGGCTGATGAGGCCGTCCTCGCCCATGGCCTCGGCGAACTGCGGCAGGCCCTTGACGATCTTGTCGCCGGCGATGCCGCCGTCGACGACGACGTGGGCGACGTGGATGCCCTGCGGCCCGTAGCCGCGCGCCATCGACTGCGCCAGCGAGCGCAGCGCCGCCTTGGCCGCGGCGAAGGCGGTGGTGTTCGGCCGCCCGCGCAGCGACGCCGTCGCGCCGGTGAAGACCACCGTGCCGCGCTGGCGGGGCAGCATGCGGCGCACCGCCTCGCGCCCGACCAGGAAGCCGCCGAGGCAGCCGACCCGCCACACCGCTTCGAAGTAGGCGGCATCCATGTCGTGGAGCTGCCCCATCGCCGCGTTGCCGGCGTTGTAGACCGCCAGCTCGAGCGCGCCGCTGCCCTCGGCCTCGGCCCGGTCGAAGAGTGCGACGACCTCGCGCTCGCTGGTCGTGTCCATCGCCACCGCGGTGGCGCTGCCGCCCGCCTGCCGAATCGCCGCCGCGACCGCCGCGACGTTCGCCTCGGTCCGCCCCGCGACCCACACCTGCAGCCCCTCGCGCGCGAAGCGCTTGCAGAGCGCCCCACCGAGGCCGGCCTCGGGGCCGACACCGATCACGATCGCCTTGCCTTGCTGACCCATTCGCTTCGGCCCTCCTCTCGCCTCCGCGCTCTCGGCGTCAGTGGCCGTTCTCCGCCAGATAGAGGTGGATGAGCTGCACCGCCGTCGAGCCCTCGCCGACGGCGGCGGCGACCCGCTTTACCGAGCCGCTGCGGACGTCGCCGACGGCGAACACGCCCGGGTGGCTGGTCTCCAGGCGCATCGGCGTGCGCGCCTGCCAGGCCTCCGGCTCGAGATCCTCCGGCGTCAGGTCGCGCCCCGTCCGCACGAAGCCGGCGGCGTCCAGCGCCAGGCAGTCGCCCAGCCACGAGGTGTTCGGTTCGGCCCCGAGGAACAGGTAGACGTGCTCGATCGCATGCTCCTCGATCGCCCCGCTGCCGCGATGGCGCCAGCGCACGCCGCGCAGGCGCTCGTCGCCCAGCAGCTCGACGATCTCCGTCTCCGTCCGCAGCGTCACGTTCGGCGTCGCCGCGATCCGCTGCACCAGGTAGTCGGACATGCTCGCCGCCAGGCCGGTCGAGCGCACCAGGACGTAGACGTGACGCGCATGCGACGAGAGAAAGACGGCGGCCTGGCCGGCGGAGTTGCCGCCGCCGACGACGATCACGTCCTGGTCGCGACAGAGCTGCGCCTCCATGAAGGACGCGCCGTAGTAGACGCCGCAACCTTCGAACGACTCGAGACGCGGCAGCGCCGGCTTGCGGTAGCGCGCGCCGGTCGCGATCACCGCGACGCGCGCCTCGACCCGCTCGCCGCCGTCGAGGACGAGGACGTTGTCGCGCTCCGCCTCGCAGTCGAAGCCCACCACCCGGCGCGGGATCGCCACCTCGGCGCCGAACTTCTGCGCCTGCACGAAGCCGCGACCGGCGAGCGCCTGTCCGGAGATGCCGGTCGGGAAGCCGAAGTAGTTCTCGATCTTCGAGCTCGTGCCCGCCTGCCCGCCGGGCGCGTGCGCATCCAGGACGACCACCCGCAGGCCCTCGGAGGCGGCGTAGACTGCGGCCGCCAGGCCGGCGGGGCCGGCGCCGATCACCGCGACGTCGAAGCGCCGCCCGTCGAGGCAGTCGGGGCCGAGGCCGATGGCGTCGGCGAGCTCTCGCAGCGACGGTCGGCGCAGCACGGCGCCTTCGCCGGTGATGGCCACCGGCAGCTCCTCCGCGCCGACGCCGAAGCGCGCCAGCCAGGTCGCCGTGTCGGCGTCGCCCTCGAGATCGAGATACGAGTGCGGATGGCTGTTGCGGGTGAGGAACTGACGCAGCTCGTGGGTCTCGCTCCGCAGCCGCGAGCCGATCAGGGTGACGCCGCTGGGCGCGCCCTCCAGCAGGGCGACGCGTCGCAGGATGAAAGCGCGCATCACCAGCTCGCTCAGCTCGGCGTGCGTCACCATCAGTCGGTGCAGGGCGGCCTCGTCGATCGCGAGAACCTCGCAGTCCTCCCGCGCCCGCCCGCCCGCGACCGCGCCGCGGCCGGCGAGCATGCTGACCTCGCCGCTGAAGCCGCCGGGGCCGTGGACGGTGACGAGGGCTTCGCCGCTGGCGGTCCGGCGGGTGATCTCGACGCTGCCGGCGAGGACGACGAACATGCCGCTGTGGCGCTCGCCCTCCTGGAACAGCACCTCGCCGGCGGCGTAGCGCCGCCGCTCGCCGAGCGGCATGAGCGCCGCGAGCTGGCGCTCGTCGAGGCGCGGAAAGATCTGATCGCGCCTCGTCTCGGCGATGGTGCTACGAGTCGGTTCGCTCATGGGCGCCCAAGCGTACGCCGATCGCCGCAGGCGGCAAGAGGAGGTCCCGGATACCGGTCGGCTTGCGCCGGTTCAGCCGTCGCTCAGCCGCTGCGCCACCTGCTCGCGGACCCGACGAGCCGCGGCGATGACGGCTTCGCGCGTCGCATCCTCGAGCGCGTGGTCGCGCCGGCTCGATACGCTCAGGGGGAAGTTGAAGCGGCTGATGCGCTCGGCGCGACCCACGCCGCAGCCGAGCATGACGCCGCTGCGAACGTCGACGGCGCAGGCTTCGGCGCTGGCGGCGATGGCGAAGTCGTTGCCGGGGAAGAGCGGCGCGGTGACGATACCCAGGTAGCCGATGGCGAACGGGTTCACCCCCGAGTCCTGGGCGAGGCCGGTCTGCAGCACGATCGCGACGTCGTACTGGAAGCGCGCCGCCGCCGTGCGAAGGCCCTCGAGCGGCGACGCGTCCGCCGGCCGATCGCCCGCTTCCGGCACGGTCGGCAGTGCCGCGACCAGCGAGAAGGGCGGCGTCTCGAGGGCGTCGATCGCGGCTTCGATCACGCCGGTGCGCTGAAAGTCGCTGAGTGGCGGCGTCCAGTTGACGGAACCGGCGCGCGACTCGTTGAGCCAGGCGACCCCGGCGCTGAGCGGCGCTTCGAGGACGACCTCCTTCTCGAGGAGCGCCGGGATCGCGTCGCTCCCGCCGTCCGCGAGCCCGGGATAGAGCGTACGCTGGAGGCCGACGGTCGGAGGGCTGACGCGACTCGTACAGCCCGTCGCCAGGGAGAGCATGGGAAGGAGGAGCAGCAGGTAGTGGGGTCGCGTCATGCCGGCCATGCTCCGCAACGCGGCCAGGAATGCAACTGCGACGCTCCGCGGCTCGCGTCGCCCGCCGGGCGATGGTACGTGAGAAGGCGCGTGGCGAACGGACGAGCGCTCGACCCGACCAGGGTCTCGAAGGTCTCGAAGGTCTCGGTCGCGCGGCGGCGCGGTGGTGTAGCGCGCTGCCGCGAAGCCGGCCGGGTCCCGCTCGACGTGCTCGGCATCGCGCTGCTCGTCGGCGTGTGTGCGGCGCTCTACGTCTGGCGGCCGCAGGGACCGGCGCGGCAGGCGGCGCGTCTGGAAGCGCCGGCGGCCGAGCCGGAGGCCATCGAGGTCACGCGCGAGATGCGGCTCGAGCTGCAGACCGGGGATTTCGAAGGCGCGGAGCTGAACCGGGAGGGGGTCGAGCTGGCGCGCGCCGGGCGGTGGGCGGAGGCGGTGGCCAAGCTGCGGGCGGCCGAGACGGTGGCCCCGGGCAACGCGATGGTGCGGCGCAACCTGCACGCGGTGCTGCTCTCGTGGGGCTCGCAGGAGCTGCGCGAGGGGCGGGCGCGGCCGGCCGCGGACCGCTTCGTCGAGGCGCTGTCGTACGAGCGCTCGAGCGACGCCCTCACCGGCCTCGGCCTGGCGCAGGTGCGCGGCCAGCAGTGGGACGAGGCCATCGCGGCGCTGGAGGAGTCGCTCGAGCGCGGCGCGCGCGACCCGGCGACCCTGGTGGCGCTGGGAGAGGCCTACGAGGCGACGGACGAGCGGGTGCGGGCGCTCGAGATGATGCAGCGCGCCGCCGAGGCGGGGCTGAAGTCGCCGGCGCTCGACGCGCGCATCGAGCGCCTCGGGCGCGAGGTCGATGCCGAGTGGGACTTCAGCGAGGAGTCGAGCCGCAACTTCCAGATCCGCTTCGACTCGGGCGACGATCCGCGCATCGCCGCCGACGTGCTGCGCGCCCTCGAGGCGGCGCACGACAGCGTCGGCCGCAAGTTCGGCTACTACCCCGACCGCCCCGTGCCGGTGGTGCTGTACGCACAGCAGGACTTCCACCACGTCACCCAGAGCCCCGACTGGGCCGGCGCGGTCTTCGACGGGCGGCTCAAGTTCCCGGTGCGCGGCCTGACCGCGGGCGAGGACCTCGACCGCGTCGCGCGCCACGAGTACGCCCACGCGCTGGTGGCGCAGTTGGCCGGCGGCAACGTGCCGGCCTGGCTCAACGAGGGGCTGGCGATGTGGGCCGAGGAGGAATCGCTCGGCGACCGGCGCGACTGGGCCGAGCAGACCATGGCCGGCCAGCCGGTGCAGGCGCTGGCGGCGCTGGCGCGTCCGTTCGCGACGCTGCCGCCGGAGAACGTCCAGCCGGCCTACGCCCAGGCCTACCTCACCGTGCTGTTCCTGCTCGAGCAGTACGACGAGCGCCGCCTGCCGCGCCTGTTCGAAGCCATGCGCCGGGGCGGCTCGCTCGAGAGCGCCTTCGCCGAGGTCTATCCGGTCGACCTGGCGCGCTTCGAGCAGGCGGCCGCGGACTCGCTGGGGTGATCTGGAGTGCGGCGGTCGCCGCCGCTCTGGATGCCGCGGCGAACGATGCAGAGCGGCGGGGACCGCCGCACTCCAGATTACGCCAGGGTGGCGTACTTGGCGGCGTAGTAGATCAGCGGCGCGTCGTCGTGTGCCTCGACCGCCTCGACCTCGCCGATGTGCAGGGTGTGGTCGCCGGCGTCGTGCGAGGCGACGATGCGGCAGTCGACCCAGCCGAGCGCATCGCGGAGGATCGGCGCGCCGGTCGCGTGCGTCGACCAGGCGAGGTTGGCGAACTTGTCGCCGCCGCTGGTGGCGAAGTGCTGCGACAGCTCCTGCTGCCCGTGGCGCAGGAAGTTGACGGCGTAGATCCCGTGGGCGGTGAAGTGCGGGTAGCTCTCGGACGCCTTGCCGATCGCCACCAGCACCAGCGGCGGCACCAGCGACACGGAGGTGAAGGCGGTCGCCGTCAGGCCGTAGGGCTTGCCGTCCGCGCCCTTGGTGGTGACCACCGTGACGCCCGCCGCGAAGCGCGCCAGCGCACGCCGAAAGTCGTTCTTGTCGACCGCCATACGCGGCGGAGCGCTATCAGGTTCGCGGTGGCGACTCAACGACGGACGACGCGGCCGACGTAGACGTAGTCGAGGTCGAGCGAAGTCAGCGGCCGGTCGGGCGCGCGGCGGATCACCTCCTCGACCGCGACGACGAAGAGCGTGTGATCGCCGGCCGGGTGGGCGTCGCGCACGCGACAGATCAGGGCGGTGGCCACCTCGCTCAGCACCGGCACGCCGCTGGGGTGGAGGGCGTGCGCGATCGACGCCAGATTGTCCGTCTGCCGGCGCGCGTCGGAGAGGAAGTGGTCCTCCAGGTGACGGGTGCGCTCGCCGACGACGTTGAGCGCGCAGACGCCGCTGCGCGACAGCAACTCGTGGGTGCGATGGGCGCGGTCGACCGAGATCGCCAGCAGCGGCGGCTCTCCGGAGACCTGGGTCACCCAGGACGACGACATGCCGTGCCGCTCGCCGCCCGCGGCGGTGGTGAGAACGTAGATGCCGGTCGTCAGCTCGGCGAGGGCGCGGGCGAGGGCTTCGTCCATCGTCAGCCGGCCCTCGGGCGAGGGCCGCGCCGGCCCCGGCGTCAGTCGGCGTCGCGCTGGGTGATGCGCGCCGCCTTACCGCTCAGGCCGCGCAGGTAGTACAGCTTGGCGCGGCGCACCTTGCCGCGGTTCATCACCTGGATCTTGTCGATGCGGGGCGAATGCACCGGGAAGGTGCGCTCGACGCCGACGCCGTAGGAGATCTTCCGCACCGTGAAGGTGGCGCGGTTGCTGCCGTGGCTGTGGCGGATGACCACGCCTTCGAAGACCTGGATGCGCTCCTTCTCGCCCTCGACCACCTTGACGTGGACCTTGACCGTGTCCCCGGGCTGAATGTCGGGAACGTCGGACCGAAGTTGCTCCTGCTCGATCTTCTCGACGATGTTCATGATTGCGCCTCGCAGTCGCCGGGGTTCCGGCCGGAAACCGGACTCTTTATCCGGGTGCGC
>Ga0268299_1003770_pt1 | contig 13156 bp, 12 predicted proteins | sample NOBtaG_FD_193484 | JGI IMG/M metagenome (GOLD analysis project Ga0268299, IMG submission 193484) | Activated sludge microbial communities from bioreactor in Nijmegen, Gelderland, Netherland - NOB reactor | ecosystem: Engineered > Bioreactor > Aerobic > Activated sludge | place: Netherlands...
CGCAGCGACAAATTGATATTGAATGTGTGCGGAAATTTCGGAGCGTTGCCGAAGCCGCCGAAGCGATGATCGAAAACATCCAACAAACGATCCGCCGCGTCCTGCAGGTATTCGCGCTTAATTGATTGAGTCGGCGCCAGCTTGCCCTCGCTGCGGGCATTGAGACTGTCGAGCATCTTCAAGTGTTCGGTGACGCTTCCCGAACTTTCTTCGACTTCGTGGCGACGTTCTCTCCATGCTTCAGACAGCGCCTGCAGCAATTGGGTAAAGGACGGCATGCCGTGGCGAGGTTCCTTGGGAAAATAGGTCCCACCGAAAAACGGCTTCAAATCAGGCGTCAGGAAAACAGTCATAGGCCAGCCGCCGTGACCGGTCATCAACTGGACGGCCTTCATGTAAATCTCATCGATGTCGGTGCGCTCTTCTCTGTCGACTTTGACATTGACGAAATTGGCATTCATCATTTGAGCCGTAGGAACATCCTCGAATGACTCGTGCTCCATGACGTGGCACCAGTGGCAGGCGGCGTAGCCGACGGAAAGAAGAATCGGTTTGTCTTCCTTACGAGCTCTGGCAATTGCTTCTTCACCCCAGGGATACCAATCGACCGGGTTGTGTGCGTGCTGCAAAAGGTAGGTGCTGGTCTCGTTGATAAGCCGATTCGCCCCGGCAACCGGTGCGTCTTTGCTCACAGCTTCTTCTCTTACGGCATTTTTCTTCGCCGCAGTCTTCTTAGCGTCCTTCTTCTTTTTCGAGGCGCCCACTTTCTTGCTCCTTCACCTTCGCGTATGCAACCAGTGTCGATTCTACTGCCTTTTCCCATGTGATTTCCTTAGCGGTTGTCATAGCCGCAGTGGAAAGGCGACACACTAGTTCACGGTCGTTCATCAAGCGGCCAATCAGGGCCGCCAGTTCATGGTGATCGAGATGATTTTTCAAGATGAGCGCATCTTCTCCGTGAGACAAAATCTCCGCCACGCCTGAAACAGAGCTGACTATAGGCACGAGCCCGCGCAGCATTCCCTGTATGGGCGACATCCCGAAAGGCTCGATTCGCGAAGGCAGAACAATGGCATCTGCCTGTTTGTAGACATTGTTCATGTCGTGCCGGAAGCCCAGATATTCGACTTCATTTTGCAAGCCCAGCCGGGCCAGCCGGAAAGAATCAAGCGGTTTTTTCGAAAGTCCGGCAATTAAGAGTCGGCATGTCTTGCCTTCGGACTTCAGTTGCCTCAAGGCCTCGAAAAGCACGTCCAATCCCTTTTTTCGGAAACCTTTACCGACAAAAAGGAGTGTAAAGGTGCCGTCGGCTTTGGATGAAGGGTTCTCATCCGGCTCGCTCGCCAGTGACGCTCCGGGATAGGACACGACTGACGGCTTGGCGCCCAGTGAAAAGGTCCTGTAAAAGTCATCGCGGCAGGTTTTCGATGTGAAGTTGAGGCATTTTGCTGCTGCCGACAAATCGCGATCGACTTGATTGCGTGCCTTGTATGCGCCAGTGAATGCCACTTTGCCGTTGTTGAGCAGGCGTTCCCAGGTTTTGCCGACTTGAGAAAGCCTGAAGACGGTGTGATTGTGGAAAGTGGCAACATCTACCGGGTTGAGCGGATGATGCTGTGAATGAACTATATCGAACGGACCGGCGGCTTTGACTGCAGCCGATGTCACTTCCAGATAATGCTTGAGGCGGTCGGCTTTCGATGCTTTTTTGCTCGGCGGCTGGAAGTAGTGGAATTTGAGGTTGGGATGCGTTATCTGCGACTGATTCTTTTCGCAAACCACGGTGACAAGGGCGCCGCGCTCCAGCAAACCCTCGACGATTTTGTGGCAATAAAGCTCCAACCCACCGGCGGGTGAAAACAACCTCGAGACCATGCAAACACGCAATCCCGCCGGATCTATGGCTGAGGCTGAGCGGGATTTAGTCTCGTCTGTAATTGGCAAAATTGTAAGTGGTGGGCGTTCGCGAACTTATGACGGTTCGATCGAATCGTCCGCGAGATAGTCGCTGCGGCTGACTTTGTCATTGAACCAAATCGTTATGTAGGTTCCGAGGACGACTACTACCAGACTGGTTAAAACAGACATTTTGATTTCTCCGGAAGGAGTTTCTGAGCGCAGAAGAATTGTATCCCTGACAAGCGATATGCGCATCAGGGTGAGAACTAATATCAATGAAATATACTTAGGCTTTGCGTTTTGATTCCGCCTTTTGGCGGCGATGCGTCCGTTATCGCTCTTAATTTGATGGGCAACATTCGAATAGCTGTAGATGAGCGCGTTTGGAGAAACCTTTCGCGAATCCTTCGCGAACCTTTCAAGGCGAGATTTAGCTATCATCAGGGTTTTTGTCCTGCAAATTGCCTGATTGTCGCCGAGCAACATTCCCAAAACGGCATAAACAGCTAGAATGAAAGCAGGTACAAAGCATCGAGTGTATCTGTCTTTTATTCGTCTTGCTCGCCGACGCCCTTGTGGTCGGCGATTCACTCACTTCATTCAGGTTTCCGAACACATATGGTACTTTTCACAACTTTAGTGGCCTTTGTCGCTTTCATCCTGTTTGCACCGGCCGCCGACGCAAAATGCACCGAAAAAGACGGTGTTCGCGGTCACATCATAATCAAAGCTCCAGCTCGCATAGTCTGGGAAGCCGTGCACAAGGAGCGCGCCACCGATCCCGATCTTTCCTACAGCAAAGTGATCGAAAAGCAAGGCGATAAAGTGATGCTCGAGCAAAAGTTCAACGGCATGCCTGTTATTGGCGAGGCGGTTTGTCTTTTGGAGCAGACCGAAGCCGTCAATCAGCGGATCGACTACAAATTGGTTCGCTCCGACAAGTTCAAAGATTTGCGCGGCAGTTGGATACTGACGGATTTGCCGGACGGCGGCACCAAACTGGAACTGCATTCGGTGCTTAATACCGGATTGCCGTTTTCAGAGCACATCATCAATCATGTTTTGAAAGGGCGCATCAACAAACGCCTGGAGCGCGTCAAAGTGTCGGCCGAAAGAATTCTCGAGGCCGAATTGAAAGAGGCCGCACCTGCGCTTGCGAACAAACAGCAAACAGGTCTTGAATAGATTTTCATCTGGATGGGCATTTCGGCGGCATGCTGCCCGGTCTGCATGCGGTCATGGGCGGCACACTGTGACCCCAGGGAACTTTCACTATCTCGTCGACCGGTTTTTTGAATTGTTCTTCGTGATTTCTTTTATAAGAATCGTACATTCTATTGATGAAGTGAGAGTCGCATGGACAAAGCTTTTGCGTTGGCGCGTCGATGTGCGCGCAGCGCTCGTTCATGGCCGAGTTTTTGTCGGTCGTATGGCGGAAGTAACCAATTGAATGTCCGGCCGAGTGCAAGAGTACGGCACGCAATTGTGCCTCGCCGATTTTGTCGCAGGTGCTGTCCAGAAGCCGGATTTTTACTCGATCCAGCCAGCCGTTATGGAAGGTCGGATTGTTTTCTGCAAGCTCATAGTTGGAGGTAAACTCTCTGCACAAAATTATGTCGGCTTGACGCGAATCTTCAATAACAGTGAATTTGAGATTGCCTCTGGTGGCATTGCACCACTGTTTCATGCAGTCTACGAAAACACGCTTCACTAGCCCGTCTCTAACTACGCCGACATCACCGGCAAAATAGACGCGCACGACTTTTCTTGTTACCGGCCAGCCATGCAGAGCAGTTACATTACCGAACGCATCGCGATAGATGTCTCCGCTAACCGGATAAGAACGCCAATCCGGCAAAAGTCCCCTGCGAAAATAGACGTATTTCGGATGCTCTTGCCGGACCGCTGCCGGAGGTGCAAAACTTCGCTTGCTCTCTGGTTTTTCCGTCTTTCCGTCCGCCACTTTGACAAACGAAAATGAAGTAAATGAACCTCGATAAAGAGGATATTTTGCGAGGTCATCCGATGTTTTCGACGCAAACGGATCGCGCGGATCGTCCGACCAGGTAAAGGCAGTCGGATCGATTTGCTCCTCGTCTTCGAAGGCGTGATTGGCGGCATTCGGATAGTCGAAACTTTCGATTGAAAATTCCGCCGAGTCGCTGCCGCTGGAGCTGAATACATCTCCAAGTCCCGGGTACCAGCCGTAGTCCTGCCCGGCTTGCATGCGGAAACCGGGGCGGGAAAATGCAGTGCATTGAGCTTGCGCAGACGCTTCGCGGGACGAGGCAAAACTTGCAAGAAAAGTGGCGGACAAACAAAGACCGAGCCGTGTAAAACGGCTTAAGGACGTCGTTTTCATCGTTTATAAACTCGCAAGAAGCGAGCGTTTGGTAAGTTGCACAATTATGCAGGCGAAGTCGATTTGAAAAAAGAGGGTTTTCCCCTGATCTTAATCAACCGCCGGCAGCTTTGAGCAAACCGTCATAGAGATGAACATTTGCGTCCAGGACTGCATTCAGACCGTGAATAACCGATTCGGCTCCGTCCTCTGTATCTGCAAAGAAGATTGCCAGGGCGACTGACTCTTCCGAATGTTCTACTTCAACGGTGACGTGATCGAACCATATATGTTGATCGAGATTGTGGAAGGCAAAACTCTTTTGCATGTGGCGAAATTCTTCCACCGCCAAGATTTCCGTTGCTGTAATGGCGCCTGCAGAAATTGCAGGAAAGTGCTGGATAGGCACCAGTTCCGGATTTTCAGGGAAGTAATAATTGGGCACGTCGGCCATGTACTTTTTAACGCCTGCTTCCAGTGGCGCTTTTTCCAACTCGTCGGGGGTAACTCCGACTTTCAGCGCCAGGTCGTGCAACTGCAATTGATGGCGGTGATCCGGATTGCCGTTGCCATATTCATTGCGCACATTTTCCAGAATATAGCCGACCGCTTCTTCCGGCATAATGGTGGCCGCCTTGAGCAACAGCCGCCTGAGAAGAGAAGCGTGCGCATCGTAGTTGGCGAGAAATCGCAGTGATTGCTCGCGGTTTAACTTCGTGCGATCGAGATATTCGAAAAGGGGGTGCCTGGCGCAAGGATGTTCGGCGGCGATCTTTCTTGCGACCGCTGCCATTTTCTCTTGGGAAACCGACCCGGATAAATGAGATTGGCGCCCTGCAATTGTGCGGGCGGCATCCGTTTGCTTCTCGACCATCAGGATCTCAGGCTGTCTGCTGCTGCCGTTTCGCGCACGGACGAAGCGGCTCCGGCTTTCGCCTCTTCAGGCTTTCCCATCTCGCCTTCAGCCTCTTCCTTTTCAAGCAGCCATTGTGCTTCAAGAGCGGCTCGGCATCCGGTTCCTGCTGCCGTTACGGCTTGTCTGTAGACCGAGTCCATCACATCGCCTGCCGCAAAGACGCCGACTACATCAGTGTGCACACCGTTGGTCTTGATATAACCGTTCTCGTCGAGAGGCAAATGACCTTTGAACAAATCAGTGTTGGGCTGGTGCCCGATAGCGATGAAAACGCCGTCGGCAGGCAACTCTTGCAATTCATTCGTTTTGATATTGCGCACTTTCACGCCCGTGACTTCGCCTTTGGAAACATCGGTGATATCTTCCAGAACGGAGTTGAGCAAATAATCTACTTTGGTGTTGCGTTTGGCGCGCTCGACCATGATTGCCGAGGCTCTGAATGCTTCGCGTCGGTGAATGATCGTCACGGAAGTCGCGAATCTCGTCAAGAACATTGCTTCTTCCAGCGCGGTGTCTCCTCCGCCCACTACGAAGACTTTCTTGTCTCTGAAAAAGAAACCGTCGCAGGTCGCGCATGCGGACACGCCGTGTCCCATAAGCTTTTGCTCCGCTTCCAGCCCGAGCAGTTTTGCCGAGGCGCCGGTGCAGATGATCAGCACGTCGGTGATGATTTCTTCGCTCGATGTCTTGATCGTGAAAGGACGCTTCGACAGGTCGATTGATTCGGCGTTATCGTAAATATATTGGGTGCCGAAACGTTCTGCTTGAGCAATCATTTGCTCCATCAGCTCGGGACCTTGAATGCCGTTCGGGAAGCCCGGGAAATTTTCTACATCGGTGGTAATAGTGAGCTGACCGCCGGTTTGCAGTCCTTGAATGACCAGCGGCTCGAGGTTGGCTCTGGCCGCGTAAATCGCTGCGGTAAGACCTGCAGCTCCTGAACCGAGAATCGTTACTTTCTTTCTGATTGCCATCTGGACTTCTTTTCCACCCCGGACCAGTCCGACAAACCGGACTCAACTCAAATTGTAGGACTGGAAAGGGCTTATATACAGGAGATTCACGATAACTTATCAATTGGCATCCTGCCGAATTAACGACTTACTCGCTCCAGGTTGCAAAGGAGTTTTGCAATTTAATCGTCGGCGGCATCATGAGCGAGGTTGGCCGAGCTGGTGACGCTGGGTCTCAGTCCAAAGGGCAAACTGACGCGCAAAGTGTCGAAATCGGACAACAGTTTGAGCTTTTGCTCCTGAAGTTTGATCATCGCTCGGGTCGCTCCCGCATCCTGAGCGGCTATAGCTGCGACAAGTTGGCTGAGGCGCTCGAGATCATTGAGCTTGCCCAGCAACTGTTGCGCTTTTACAAGCTCCAGATTGGTCAAACCGAAAAATTCGACAAGCAGATAGCGCCAGGCTTTGACAACAAGGCGCAGCTCATGCAACTCCGAAGGCGTGCGCGCGTGCGCTTCCAGGGCGCGGGCAGTGTCTTCCTGTTCGGCAAGAAGCGGCTCGAGATGGCTGTAGGCGGATTGAAACAGCTTTGATGAACCGGCGTGCCGCACTGCAATTTGCTGCGGGCGTTTCAGTAGAAACTTCAAAAGGTCTTTTGCCAGCCGCTTCACCTTAAGCTTGGCCAGTTTTCTCGAAACTTTGTCTCCGGCTTTTGCCCGTTCTTTTTTGAATATCTTTTTTACCGAGTCCGGCAATTCGTATTCGTCTGCCAGTTCGATGTTGACGTCCCAATCACGCGCTGCGCCCAGGAGTTTATGCAATTTGCGCATCGGGTTGCCGGTTTTCTTCCAGAATTTTTTGTCGTTCCAGCCGTCCCGCTCCAAAACGCCCCATATTGACTCCCAGCGTCTGAGAACGACTCTGGTTTCGTGAACGAGCTTTGGCGCCGGTTCTTTTCCCAACTTGGCCTTGGCCAGTTTTTTCAAAACCTTTTCTACATCTTCATAAATTCCCAGCGCTGTCTTTTGTTCGAGTTCCAGCCAGGGTTGCTCGCGCAAGTGAGGCGGCGCTGTTTCCGGTGCCTCGCGGATGCCCTGCAATCGGCTGAGCCGATTTTCCAATGGAATCAAAACCATTTACTTAATCCAGTCCTCGAAAATCTGCTTGGAGCGTTTTACCACCAGGTCTTTTCCACCCCTTGCGTAGACTGCTTGCGCGCGCTCGACGAGAGACGGCATTGTCACTTTTCGATATTCCGGCAGATGGTGCGGTTGTCTCAGAAATTGGCGAAGCGGCTCTGCTGCTTTGGACCAGACAAAATTCTCAGCTAATTTCTGCGCGCCCTGTCGGCAATGTTTTTCGCGCTCGGGATTCTTCAACAATTCTAGAATAGCTTGCGTCCAACCGTCGACATCTCCATATCCCAGCGCGCGTCCGGCGCCATGGGCTTCAATCAACTCTGCAAGCTGGTCTCCGCCGGTCGTCAGCACCGGCAAGCGGGCCCAGAAATAATCAAGCAATCGCGTGCGGAATGAAAATCGCGTCTCCGGCAAATCGAAATGCGCGGAAACTCCGATGTCGGCGTCAAGCAAAAAATTGACCCTGTCATCGTAAGGTGTCCACTCTTCATGGAAGAAAACGATGCGATCGAGCACTTTCAATTCTTTTGCCAGCTCTTTGGCTTTTACCGCCATATCCATCAGTGGAACCTGCGGATTGGGCGATTTCATGCCCATGAAAAACAGGCGCAATTTCGGCAGCGATTCGGAGGCGCGGGCGGCGGCGCGAATGACGGTGAGCGGATCGAACCAATCCCAGATGCCGCCACCCCACAAAAGCAGTTTGGCATCCTCGGGAATTCCCTCGATGTTTCCCTTTGCTCCCTTGCCGCGCCTTACCGGCTCGTCTTCCTGCAAACCGAACGGAATCACATCGATCAATTTGCGCATCGACGGGTCAAACGAATACATATCGGGATTGATTCTGCCCAGTGCGCAATAGCGACCCAACCAATAATCGCGCTGGCGCTCCGATGCGCACACCGAAAAATCACATGCCACCATGTGCTGTTCCAGAACTTTATGCATCAGCCTGTAACTGGCATTGGCAGCGACGTCAGAGTTTTGGTATTGAACTAGAACAGAAAAAAGGTAAGGGTCGTAGAGATCGACTGTCAGATATTTTCCAAGCGAAGCCAGACCCGGATATGGTTTCAAAACATTTGCCTGAATGAAAATCGCATCGTGCTCGGCCGCCAGGTTGTACAGTTGCGACTTGCTCAGACCGCCTTTGAGATGAAAGTTGGGCGGCAAATTTCGGCGCTCTTTCAACTCGGCAATGACGTCTATTGGAATTTTATGAGGTGTGAAGACTGTGACAGAAACTTCATCGCAAAGTCTCAGGCCCAGTTCGAAAGCCCGAATCGCAGGGCCGGCCATCTGTCTGGCAATCGGCTCCAGTGTGACAAAAATAATGCTTTTGCAGGCGCCGCTGCCCATCCTGTGGTTTTCGTCCCCTGTAGAGTGCGCAATTATAATCTCCTTCACTAACGCTAAGGTGGCTTTCAAGAGAATATGTACAATATGTGACCAGGAATCCGGAGTCACGAGCGGCTGGTCAATATGGCAAATCCACTGATAAGCGTTGTAATCCCCAACTGGAACGGCAAGAAATTTCTCGCCGGATGCCTGGATTCGCTCAAGGCTCAGACTTACGAGCCCATTGAAGTCGTTATCGTGGACAACGGCTCAAAAGACGGCTCAGTAGAGTATTTGCAAGAAAATTACCCGGCAGTGAAACTGGTCACTTTTCCAGTCAATACCGGATTCAGTCCGGCTGTGAATGCAGGCATCAAAGCATCGACAGGCGAAATGGTCGCTTTGTTGAACAACGACACCGTTGTCGATCCAAACTGGATGTCCGAGCTGATTAAGGCAATGAACGAGCATCCCGAGGCGGGAAGCGCCGGATGCAAGATGCTTGCTTACGATGACCACACTCTGCTCGATGGTGCGGGCGATGGATACCGGCGCGGCGGTTTGCCCGGCAGAATCGGGCATAAAGAGCGCGACACCGGGCGCTTCAATCGCAAGCGCTATTTGCTCGGTGCCTGCGGCGGTGCAGCGCTTTATCGTCGCGAATTGTTTGAAGCCATCGGTTATTTCGACGAAGATTATTTTGCGTACTTAGAGGATGTCGATCTCGGTTTGCGTGCTCAAGCTGCCGGATTCAAATGCATCTACGTCCCCACCTCGATTGTTTATCACCTCGGTTGCGGCACCACGGGCAGTGGCTACAGTCCGCTGGTCGTAAGACTGTCGGCGCGCAACAATTGGAATACGATCGTCAAAAACATTCCCATGCCGCTCTTGTGGAAATTCATGCCGCACATTTGTTTCTGGCAGTTGTACTATTTGGCTGTCGTCACCGTGCGCGGCGGGCAGCTCATGCCCTGGCTGAAAGGGACATTCGAGGCTGTAAAACTGTTTCCGACCATGATGGAAAAGCGCCGCGAAATCAATCGGTTGCGCAAGACTTCGCTGGAATACATGGAACAGATAATTATCGAGAGCGAAAAAGATCTGGGCGATTCCAAAGCCAGACTGTACAAGCAGCATCTAGCCGGTCTTTCCAAATAACGGATTGAGAAGAGAAGACTAGGTCGTTTCGTCTTGAGATTTCGGCAGCACAGCAAGTGCTTGCTGGCAAAGTTTGACCGCTTCGCTCAATCGAATTACGGTGGCTTCCATTTGTTGATGCGCTCTTGACGATTTGCGCGAATCAATCAAATCGACGGACTGGCGCAAAGAGGTCAGCGAATCTTCGAGCAGCAATTCCGAATTCATGATCAACTCGACTACTTGCTTCAGTCTGTATGTTTCGTCTTTTGCTCGGCAGTCCCCGCAATATCCAAGGATGTCGAAGCGGCTCGAGCGATGATCGAAGCCTTTTCTTTGAGCTACGGACTTTCCGAATCCTCTTATAAGGTCGTCGATGAACTCGATAGTCAGACCGCAGCCCAGACAAATCAGGTGATCGTGATCGGGACCTTCTTCGGCAGGCTCATAGCGCATGCCCCGGTCGCCGGAAACGGTATTGACGTTGCCGTCCGCTTTCAATCTGTGCAAATTGCGGTAGACAGTGGAAAGGCTCAGCTCATAGCCCATTTCAATGGCGCGTTCGTATACCTCGGCGGCGGTCACGTGCGTTCCTTTTGGAAACGACTTGACAATCGTTGCAATCGACTCTTGCGATTGACCATGCTTGCCGGCTTTTTTGGCAGCCTTGCTGGAAGCGTCTAAAACTTTGTCCGGATCGTCCAGCTTGGCGTCAGGCGATTGATTTTCGAGATTATCGCCAGGTGTGTTTGTCATTGGATTGAAAACGCTATTGAGAAAATTGTCAGTTCAGGAGTCGATGATATTCCCTCAGCTATTAGCCTGTCAAATTGCGCGAGGGTCGGGATTTATGGGTCGTTACGTTGCCGGGAGCGGGGGCGAAGATTTAAGCCGCCGGAAATGGGGTTGTGAGCGGCGCTCTGTCTCTTGACTAGTTTCTGTATCTCTCTTCCTGTTTGTAATTTTTACTTTTGGCAGTCGATTAGCTTTTGCAAAAATGAGGTATGGTTAATTGACAGAGTAAATCGCAAATAGTAACGTTTTAGTAGTCTCGGTAATGAGAATGAATTGCAAAATTTGGCAAACTCCTTGCAGTCATTGGCATTGTCGTTGCTCTTCTAGGAATTCCCCAGTCTTTCGGATCTGTCTTGCATGATCGATTGAGGAATGACAAAAAAATCGGAAAGTCGGCGCCGCCGGAGTACGCTCTCTAACTCCACAAGTGCCGGCTTTTTGCATGCGCCGATTTTCAAAGCATGCGCGGTCCACTATCAATGTGCGATGCTATTGCAGGCTTTTTACCAGGCAAGCGGGTCGACAAGTGAAAGTCACTATCAATAAAGAAAGCGCGGTTCCGATCCGCGACCAGTTGATCGAACAAATTGCTTTGCAGATCGCATCGGGCGCGCTCAAAAGCCAGGAGAAATTGCCGAGCATTCGAGCGCTTGCTCAGCGGCTCGGCATTCACTACAGCACAATCACGGCAGCCTACAACCATCTTGCCGGTGTCGGGCTGCTTGATATACGCCAGGGGTCGGGCGTGCGCGTGGCAGGCAAAGCAAAAACCGAAGTCAAAGGAACGGACATCAACAAGATTTGCCAGGAGTTTCTCGCCACGGTAAGTGAGAGCGGTTTTTCCCGCGACGAAGTTAAGTCCGTTCTTGTGAATGCGCTCGAGAAGAAGCCTGTGAAGCGGCTTTTAGTCGTCGATCGCAACAAGGACTTTCACGCCGTGCAACTGGCGGAATTAAAACCTGAATTTTCTCAAGAAGTGGTGGCGCTTACCACCGAAGAGATGAATGAGCATAAAGACTGGATTCCCGACTCTCTCGTAATCACCAGTCTCTATCACGTTTTTGCTTTCGAAAATTTGATTTCGGATCGCACGCGTTTGATCGTCTGCGATATAGAACCGGCGCGCCAGGAACTCGATCATGTGCAAGCTTTGAAGGATGGCAGCCTTGTTCTGCTCGTTTCATACAGTCAGACATTGTTGAATATGGCAACGAAACTTCTGGCGGCGCAACGTGGAGAACAAATCGCGGTGCGCTCTGTTCTCACTACTGATACCACCGAACTAACTTACATGATGAAGTACGCGACGTTGGTGATTAGCGATTTGGCCAGCCAGCCTGTCGTTGCCAATGTGGCGGGCAAAACGCCATTTATGGTTTTCCGCCTTTATTCCAAGCACACTATCGAGCGCATTAAAGAACGCCTCAAAAATTGGGGCTGATGCGAAATTTTCCCTATCTGGGAACCACGCCGAGACCGGGCATATCTGTCAGTTTCATATAACCGTCATTGTAAGCGGCGCCTACATATGGGTCATCGGACAGCAATAGCGCACCATCCAGATCGAGATGATCTACGAGCGATGCCAGGTGCACTGCAGCGGTGACGCCAAGCGACGATTCGATCATGCAGCCGAACATGATCTGCATCGAATGCGCTCTGGCAGTGTGAATGACTTTCAACGCCTCCAACAATCCGCCCGTTTTCGCCAGCTTGACGACGACACCATCTATGGCGCCAGCCAGACGTGCGACATCGTTGGAGCGGCAAATGCTCTCGTCCGCATAAATCGGGATGGGCGAGCCTTCTTTGACCATTTTCCAATCATCATATAGGGCATATTTCGGCAAAGGTTGTTCGATAAATTGCACTCCGTTTTCGTGGAGGAATTTGGACATTTCAATAGCACGCTTAGGTGTCCAGCCGCCGTTGGCATCTACGCGCAGCGGCAGATCCGGCGCCGCTTTTCGCACTCTTTTTATGATCTCGTGATCGTATGAAGTGCCTTGCTTTACTTTGAGAACTTTATAACCTTGATTGACCGCTTCATGTGTCTTTTTCTCGATCATCTCAGGGTCGGCAATGCCGATGGTGAAATCCGTGATCGGTGCTTGCAAGTGAGAAAGACCCAGCATTTTGTAAGTCGGGCAACTCAAAACTTTGCCGCAGAGATCATGCAATGCCATCTCGACTGCTGCTTTTGCTGCGGCATTGCCGGCAATTGATTTATCCATGCGGCGAGCGATTTCCGCTATCGCAAATGGATCGTCGCCCAGAATGTCTTCTTTTGCGAAAGTGCCGAGAACCGCTTGCACTGTCGCCTGGCTTTCATTGTGATACTCCGCCGGTGCCGCTTCGCCCAGACCGGTCAGTCCTTGATATTCGAGCTTGACCAGAACATTGTGCGTTTTTACCGAAGTGCCGTATGAAATCCCGAAGGGATGCGTTGTCGTCATTTCGAGAGGTTCGAAACTGAGATTGATAGCGCGTGTTGTTGTCTTCACTTTGTATTCTCCTCATTGGCGATGATCGCATCGAAAAGTTCTTTGACACCGTCACGAACCGGATCCTGGCATGGCAGCCCGGTTTCCTCGCGTGCTTTTGCTATGGCTCGGTCGGCATCTTCTTTGCTCAT
>Ga0268299_1003771_pt1 | contig 13153 bp, 14 predicted proteins | sample NOBtaG_FD_193484 | JGI IMG/M metagenome (GOLD analysis project Ga0268299, IMG submission 193484) | Activated sludge microbial communities from bioreactor in Nijmegen, Gelderland, Netherland - NOB reactor | ecosystem: Engineered > Bioreactor > Aerobic > Activated sludge | place: Netherlands...
GGCTGCTGATTATCGAACATCTCGTCAATTTTTATGGTGAACAATTCCTCAAGCTGGCTAATTGTGGCTCCGTCTACTTTGGTTGGCTGCCTATGCAGTGGATTCTTGGTTTAGCGATGACGATTATCGTGAGCGGGCTGATTTTGTTGAGCAGCATCATGATCGGCATTGCTACAGGCATGACCCTGCGTTCTCCAAAAATTGCGCTAACCGCTGGAATAGCAATCCGCTTCACGCCCGTGATATGGGGCTTGCTGCAACCGTCTCTCCAGTTATCACCCTATGTACTTGGTCTCCAGGGCATACGCGGCAGTCAAAATCCGGTGATGTTTTTTCTTGATACGGGCATCAGCGGGTTATTAACCATAACAGACCCTTCCCACGGGCCGAACACTACAGGCTATAGTATCCTGTTTTTCACGCTGGTGATCTACATGCTGCTGGGCTATATCTTTCTGAGTGTGGTGTTAATCCGGCAGCGCTATCGACCCTGATCTGCTCACGGCTGTGCGGCGTCCTTTGCGGATTCAACTTTCTCTATCAGCTCGGCTTCTTTCTCGCGAAGTCTGGCGAACTCGGCCTGCAAATTTTCCAACTCCGCGTCCGATAAATTTTCCAGATCCACCATCGTGTTTCGCGCTTCCCCAATACTACGAATAATTTCGTCCAGCTTCAGATGGATGGCTTTGGCGTCGCGGTTCTGCGTGTTCTGGATGAGGAATACCATCAAAAAGGTCACAATCGTCGTGCTGGTGTTGATGACCAACTGCCAGGTATCCGAAAATTGGAACAGCGGCCCGGTCAGCCCCCAGACGATGATAATCCCTAACGCCAGGGTAAATGCCCAGGGTGAGCCGACAATCGCGGACGTGCGGTGCGAAAATTTGCGGAAAAGTTCGTTCATGATTCAACCTCTGATTCTGATGTTTCTCCGCCTATTGTCGCCAGCACACATAAGAAATGCGTTTTCACCTCTGTGGTCTTTGCATCTTTGCGCCCTCTGCGTTAAGTTTTTATTTTTCTTCCGAAAATTACTTTTAAGGCGACCCCACCATGACCGACCTGCTGATTTCTGAATCCGAAATTTTTCGCTTTGCCTATGACGCGCTGACTGCGGCGGGCGTCCGCGACGACGTGGCGCAAACCACCGCGCGCGGCCTATGGCGCACCTCGCTGCGCGGCGTCGATTCGCATGGCATTCGCCTGCTGGTGCATTACGTTCACGCCGTGAAGGGTGGGCGCATCAACCCGAATCCCAATTTTCGCTGGACGCAGACCGCTCCGGCGACGGGGACGCTCGATGCCGATCATGGTTTTGGACATGCGGCGGGCATGTCTGCCATGCGTCATGCGATTGCGCTGGCGCGTGGGGCAGGGGCAGGTTTTGTCTCGGTCAGAAATTCGACTCACTGCGGTGCGATGGCTTACTTCGCGATGGAAGCCGCCGCGCAGGATATGATCGGCCTCGCCTTCACCCACGCCACGCCGAAAGTGCAGTCCCCTGGAGCGACGACGCCATTTTTTGGCACGAACCCGGTCTGCGTCACCGCGCCGATGCAGGACGATGACCCGTTTTGCTTCGATTCGGCGATCACGCAGTACAGCTTTAATAAAGTGCGCCAGTTCCGCGAGGAAGGTAAGCCTGTGCCGCCGGGGATCGCTTCGGACATCAACGGACACATGACCACCGACCCGGATGCCGCCTTTCAACTGCTGCCGCTCGGCATTTACAAAGGGTTTGGGCTGGCGATGATGGTCGATATTTTTTGCGGCCTGCTGTCAGGGATGCCGTCCGGCGATGAAGTCTCGTCCATGTTCGAAAATCCGCTGTCCGAACGCCGTCTGCTGGGGCATTTTTTCGGCGCGATTCGCATCGATGCGTTTTTAGAGATCGAAAATTTTAAGCGCCAACTGAAGCGTAACGCCGACAAAATCCGCAGCCAGCCGCGCCTCGATCCGAATCAGCCTGTGATGATCCCCGGCGACCCGGAAAAAATGATCGAGCAGCAGCGGCGGGCAGCAGGAGTCCCAATCAAAGCGCTGGATATGTCAAAATTTGAAGCGCTGGCGGCGGAATTGGGGATCGACCCGCCCCGGCAGATGGAACATGCAGCATCGACTTAAAAGAGAGGTATCCTGTCAGCGGGGAGTCACGATAAGCCGTCGATAAATTGACCGATGCAGGCCGTAAGCTGCGCGATTAACAATTCGGATCGATAGGGCTTGGTCACGTAGCAGTCGAAACCAGCCTCGATGCCTTTTTGAATATCCTTCTCCATCGATAGGGCCGTCAAGGCGATGATCGGCACAGACGATAAGTCGGGTCGTGCGCGAAGCTGTCGCTGAATTTCCCATCCATTCAGCCCCGGCATTGCCAGATCGAGCAAAATCAGATTGGGCTGGAATTCGGCAATGGCTTCAAAAACGCGCTGCGATTCCGAAATAGCTTTCACTTTCGCCTTCCGCGATTCCAAAACCAGGGTCGCGAGTTTCAGATTATCGACTTTATCATCGACGATCAACGCGCGCCATGATGATGAATCTCGTGTTAAAGTCATACCGTTTCTATCCCTACGCTTTTGTTAACGGCAAAGTAATCGTAAAGGTGCTGCCTTTGTTGAGCTGGCTTTGTACCTGTGCGCTTCCCTCCATCAATAGGCTGAGCTGCCGAACAATGGCTAATCCCAGCCCTGTGCCGCCATAGTGACGAGTCGAAGAATTGTCAACCTGGCGAAATTGTTCGAATACAAATTCCAGCGCTTCGGGCGGGATTCCGATGCCTGTATCCGTGACTTTGATCGCCCAATTGGAAGCATCGATTTTTATAATACACACTTTAACGCTGCCTGTTTGAGTAAACTTTATAGCGTTTCCAACGAGGTTGATAATGATCTGCTTAAGCCGCAGGTCGTCGCCCATAATCGAGGTGGGCATGTCCTCATCGAGCATGGTGAGCAGGCTCAGCCCTTTGATGTCCGCCAGCGATTGCAGGCTGCGTTTTACATGGTCGAGCAGTCCAGCGATATTGACCGCCGTGTTGTTCAGCTCGAACTGCCCGGCTTCAATTTTGGAAATATCCAGCAGATTATTGATGATCGAGAGCAAATGCTCACCGTTGTTGAGGATGATCTGCATATATTCCTGCTGGCGTTCGTTCAATTCGCCCGCCAGGTGATTCGAAAGCGCGTCGGAAAAACCAATGATGGCGTTGAGCGGTGTGCGCAGTTCGTGGGACATGGTTGCCAGAAATTCACTTTTGAGGCGGTTGGCTTCCTCGGCGCGTTTGAGCGCGATTTCCAACGCCTGTGCCTGCTGTTTGCGCTCGGTAATGTCGCGGGTGATGCCCACCAGACCGGTTAGCTCACCCTGGACGTTTCGGATGGGGACTTTGTTAGAAAGCGCCCAGACAAACCCCCCGGCGTTGCCTTTCGATGGCTGCTCATAGTCGAGCAAGGGCTGTCCGGTGCGGAATATTTCAGTCTCCTCGTCCTGGAAGCGTTCTGCCATGTCGTGCGGGAAAAAATCGAAATCGCTTTTTCCGATTAATTCGTCTGGGCTGGCGCAGCCGCGCGCCCTGGCATGGGCGATATTGGTGAGCAAAAAGCGATGCTGCATATCTTTGATGTAGATGAAATCGGGCAGGGTGTCGATGAGGGTGCGCAGGCGGTTGCGCTCCTCCGCCAGTTCAACTTCGATATTTTTGCGTTCGGTGATGTCCTGTACACCGATGTAAACGCGGGTGACGGCCTGCCGGGTGGCGTCCCACTCTGGTCGCCCATAGCTGCGCAGCCAGCGGACTTCGCCCCGTTTATTAATAATGCGAAATTCGCTGATGTCATCCTGTCCGCTGTGCAGTTTTTCCTGGCGCTGGCGGAAAATTCCCTGGTCGTTGGGATGAATGGGCGTTCCCAGGCTGAAATTTTTAAGCGCTTCCTCAATCGAATGTCCGGTGATCTCCTCGAATGCGCCGACCACCCATTCCAACTGCGCCTCATAGCTGCCGTTCAGGTAGTGATACGAACAGGCATAATCCCAAAGGACGCTGGAGAGATTGCGGTAGCGTTCTTCGCTCAGCCGCAGCGCTTCCTCGGCCTGTTTGCGGCTGGTGATGTCGTGGTTGACCGATACGATGCCTACTGGGGTGTCGTGCTCATCCTTGAGCAGCACCGTTGACCCAAGAACGGCTATCGCGCTGCCATCCTTGTGATGCTGTGTTAATTCGCCTGACCAGAAAGCGTTCTCATGAAAACTGCGAAGGACTTGTTCCCTGGGAAGCTCAGGCGGAAAGCGGGTATCGAGAATTTCTGTCGCGAGCTTGCCCAGTACCTCATGCTCACGCCAGCCGTACATGTGCTCGGCGGCTTTATTCCAACTCTGGATGACGAAATTCATGTCGGTGGCGATCACGGCGTCGGTGGCGGCTTCCTGCAAGCTGGCGTGAAAGCGAAGCTGGCGCTCCCGCTCCATCCGCTCGGTCAGATTGCGCGCGACTTTCGAAAACCCGATCAGCTTATCCTGCTCGTCACGGATCGCCGTCAGCACAATACTGGCCCAGAAGCGCGACCCGTCCTTGCGCACACGCCAGCCTTCACCCACGAAATGCCCCTCGCGTTCAGCGATTTGCAAAAGGCGCTGGGGTATATTCGCCGCGCGGTCTTCGGGGGTGTAGAAGCGCGAAAAATTTTGTCCCAGAATTTCTTGCGCTGTGTAGCCTTTCAGATGTTCCGCGCCTGTGTTCCAACTGACGATATTGCCGCTGGTGTCGAGCATAAAAATGGCATAGTCGCGCACACTGTTGACCAGCAAGCGAAAAAGTCGTTCGCTGTTTTCCAGCGCTTTGTTCGCCTGTGCCAGCGCCAGGGTGCGTTCCTGCACGTGTTGGTCAAGCTGGTCGTGGGCGGCCTGTAACGCTTGCATGGCGCTGCTGCGCTGCATATCCAGATGGTTGAGCGAACGAGAAACCACGAATATGAGCGTCGCAAACACGATCACGTTGGCAAGTGCGAACAGCGCCAGTCCAAATTCAGCATTGTAGAAACCCGCCTGCTGACCTTTCAGGCATACCCAGGCGATGACCAGCGGAAAGAGGGTTGCGACGGGCAGCAAGCGCCGCGACGGAATATCGTTCATGGGGATGCCTCAAGGTAATGTTAATCCTATTATATGCTGGATTAACAAAACGCTCTTTGCACATATTCCGTTTTCAACGCGACATTTTGGGGAATGCAGTGGTAAGAGCGCAGCGTGACCGAGGGGAACTCCTGTGGGGCGCTGCGCTCTTACCGGAAAGATCGTTACGCGGCGGGTTGTCCGGCGGTTTGGGCAGCCTCCGCGACATCCTCTTCCATTTGCCGGATCGTCGGGTTCAGATAACAGATGGTCGAGGCAACCACGATGCCAATGCCCGCGATCACCGCCAGCAGGCCGATGCCAGAACCCGGCGTTGAGCCGACCAGCGGGCTAAAAGCCGCCCAACCGGGTGCGCCGACGGCAGGCTCGAAAACTCGATCTGCCAGCGGGCCGATGAGCGCCTGTCCCAACGGCGTCGTGAGCATGGCAATCTGGATGATGGCTGCAAAAACGCGCCCTTGAATTTCGACAGGAATTCTGGACTGCCACAGGGCGAAAATTGGCGCGTTCGACATGGCTATAAAGAACATCATCATGAACATGGCGATGCCGAGCGTCAGCGGGTCTTGCCCCATGCCATAGACCATGCGCGCGACGCCGAGCAGAATGATCGCCGGGAAAACCGTGTGTATGCGCTTGCGCGTGCCACCCCAAATGCTGATGATGATGCCGCCGACAATCGCGCCTGCATTCATCACGCTCAGCAGCGTCCCCAGCAGCACCTCGTTATTATTCGTGCGCAGGAGGATATAGGGCGTCATGATGGCATCGACGCCGTTGCCGAGAAAATTGAGCGTTGTCGAAAGCATCAGCAGGATGACCAGGGCGCGCTGCGAGGCGATGTAACGCAGCCCTAATGTCAGGTCGCTCCACAGCGAGACTTTTTCGCCGGAATCCCTTCTAGGCGGGTTGGGAATGCGCGAGAAAAAAATGACGATCATCGCTACCGAAAACGTGAACAGGTCGATGAGGATCACACCCGTGATGCCAATTGCGCCATACAAAATGCCAGCCAGCGCGGGCGCGATCAGACCGCCGACGGGTTCGCTCAACTGCTGAATGGCGTTGGCGCGGGTGCGATGCTCATCGGGGACGAGCATCGCGACAGAGGCGGTGAAGGCTGGAAATTGAAATGAGCCTGCTAACGCCTGCAAAAAAGTCAGAATGTAGAGATATTCCACGCGAAAATTGCCTGTGAGGAACAGCAGCAGTAGGAGTCCGCTGCAAACCGCCTGACCGACATCCGCCAGCGCCATAACCAAGCGGCGGTCAAAGCGATCCGCGATCAAGCCCGCCACGTTTGCACTCAAAATCATCGGAATCTGCGCAAAAAGCGCGACCAGCGCCAGCGGGGTGACGCTGCCGGTTTGCTGAAACAGCCAGATGCCGATTGCCAGCGATGATAAACGGCTGCCAATCATCGAGAAGGCCTGCGTGGTGACGATGACGTAAAACGTAGCCAGTGTGCTTCTGGTTCTCATGAGCCGCCCCTGTGGTGTGATGTGGAATTGCTTCGTAATACGGCGGCGTGGGGCGAAATGTTGCAAAGTTGCTGTTTTGTGATCTACACACGGCACTTAACGCTCATTCGCTCGGCGTGTTGCTGACCATTTGCAGGCGGTTGCCGAAGCCCAGCGTATTCGCGTAAAATTCGCGCGCTTTGTCCAGATTTGTGACCGAAATGGAAACCACGTTGATGCCTTTGAACATTGACGACTGCTGCATGTTAATGGAATCCCCTTCCAGATTGTGAAAATTGGACGGTAACGAATGTGCCTGAGAATTGCAAATTTGTTCTATAAAGAGGCGTTGTTGTGGTTGCTGGATATTTCAAGGCTTGTCCGCAGAAATCAGCCTCTATGATACATCTAACACTTCGTTGGTAAGCTGACTTGTAATGTACGCAGGAGGTCTTATGAACCATTTACGACGCTTAATCATTGGGATTCTGCTGGTTTTTGCGTTTGCTCCGGCAGCCTTTGCCCAATCTGATAATGAACTGGCAGACACCCGCTGGGAATTGGCGACCTATGACGGCGCGGCGGCGGTTGATGGCGCTGAAGCGACGCTGGAATTTGTCGGCGCGGGCCAGGTGACGGGTACTGGCGGCTGCAACAGCTACGGCGGCGGTTATTCGGTGGAAGGCGACACGATCACCTTCAGCGGAATTGCCAGTACGTTGATGATGTGTGCGGATGAGGCGGTTGGGGCGCAGGAAACCGCATTTTTTGAGGCATTAAATTCGGCGGCGCGCTATGAATTGACCGACGATGGCCTGACCATCTGGTATGGCGATAATCAAGCGCTGCATTTTGTCGAGGCGAAGGCGCTCATCGGCGTCCAGTGGCAGTTGGAATCGATGGGTGGAAATCCGGCGGCTGACGGAAGCGTTATTCGCCTGACACTCGGCGGCAACAACGGCGTCATGGGGACGAGCGGCTGCAACACTTTCAGCGGGACGCACACCCTGGGCAGCGGTATGATGACCATCAGCGCGGTTGTGGATACGCAAATGGCCTGCACCGACGAGGCGATCATAGCGCAGGAAAGCGCATTTTTAGAAGCGCTGGGTTCGGTTACGCGCTATGAATTGACCGACGACGGCCTGACGCTGTGGTATGGCGATGACCAGGAAATGCGCTTTGTGGTTTCACTGGCAGGGACGCAGTGGCTTCTGGAATCGATGGGCGAGACGCCTGTCGCACCGGAAAGCGGACTCACGCTGGCGTTTGCTGAGGATAACGCCGTGTCCGGCTCTGGCGGCTGCAATAATTTCAGCGGCACCTACACCCTCGACGGCGACTCGCTGACCTTTAGCCCGCTGGTCAGCACCAAAATGGCCTGCGCCGACGACGCGATGACACAGCAGGAAACGGCGTTTTTGGAAGCGCTGGGTTCGACCACGCGCTACGAAATGAGCGATGGTCGTATGACGCTGTGGGCGGGCGACGCGGAGACGCTGACCTTCATTTCGATTGCGCAGGAAAGCGCCAGCGGCTAACCACAGATTTCAATAGGCACTGTGAATGAGGGCGGCTCGTCGGGTCGCCTTTTTTGATTGAGAAAATACGGTTTTCAAAAATTGTTTCGCAGAATTTGGAGTGCGTGTAATATTGAGTCGATAGAGAGCTTAGGACACGCGCCATGCGAACCGTTTTTATCAGCAGCACCAGCAATGATCTCGCCGAATATCGTAAAGCCGCCGTCGAAATCTGCCTGCGCCTCGGCTATCACCCGATTGCGATGGAATATTTTACGGCGATGCCCACTGGCGCAACCGAGGGAAGCAAGCGCAAAGTGGATGAGGCCGACCTCTACGTTGGTATTTTCGCCCATCGCTACGGCTACATTGAGGATGGCAACAAGCTCAGCGTGACGGAAATTGAGTTCGATTACGCCGGGGAGCGCAAATTGGATCGGCTGTGCTTTGTGGTCGATCCGAAATATCCCTGGCCTCCCGAACACAATGATCCCAAAAATTTTGACCAACTGACTGCGTTCAAAAAGAAGATCGATACACTGATTCGCGCGCAGTTCAGCGACGTAAACGATTTTCGCGTCAAATTGACTCAAGCGCTGGTGGAGTGGGGCGGGGTGAACCCTGGCGGGGCTGGCTCAAAAAGATCGAGGTTGCGCGCAAACAGCTCAACGCGCTTTACCCAATGTTTGCTGCGGGAAGAAGCAGTGAGGTACGTGTAACACTAGACGAATTGAGAGCAGAAATTCTTGCTGATCAGAGTCCGCATTCAGCAAATAGTTCGACAATGATGTATGACATGCTTCAGCAGGATTTTGACACTTGGTATGAGCGAATTGCGACTAATGAAGCCGCCCAGCGAGGAATTGATAATCTAAATCGACGAATAATCGCAATAATTTCCCGGAAAGGTGAGAAACAATCTCACGATACAATTGCTGGGTTATTGCGAGATTTGCAGCAAATCATCAGGTCGTGTCACTTTGAGGTTTACACCCCTTACATTCATCAAGCTTTTGACCAAATATTGGGTAATATTCAATATCTCATGAATCCTATACGAGATCATGCCGGGAGGATGCGTCCAGGACGAGAAAAAATAGATTTTGATCATCAAGTTGGTGAACTTCACGATTTATACAATAGTATACGAATGGAATCTGAAATGAAACATCGCGATCATCAACGAAGATTTGCTAATGAACCGCCAAGAGAACTGCCAGACGATGTGCAGGGTGACAGATGACTTTGGACGCACGGCTGTGCGTCCCTACAGTGCCACTGTGGATGTAGCGTTGAATTGAAGGGTTAGATTGATGTCGGATAACTTTGCTGATCGTGGTCGGCGCTCAATTCGGTTGGCGGGATACGACTACGCAGGCGAAGGCGCTTATTTTGTGACAATCTGCGTTCATCGGCGGGAGTGTTTGCTTGGTGAAGTGATTGATGAGGAAGTCGTCCTCAGCACATTGGGTTGTATCGTGCTGGAAGAATGGGAACGAACGACAATTATTCGGCCTGCAATCCAATTAGATGAATTTGTCATTATGCCGAATCACCTCCACGCAATTATCTTCGCCACACCAGACACCGTAGGGGCGCACAGCGGTGCGCCCATAAAACACCGCCCTGCGCCCGTGACAAAGAATTCGGCGGCATATCGCCCTCCTCGATCATTAGGTTCGTTGATCGCAGGATTCAAATCCGCCACGACAAAACGCATCAATCATGTGCGCGAGATGCCGGGTATCCCTGTATGGCAGCGCAATTATTATGAACACGTGATCCGTGATCAGAATGCACTCGACTCAATCCGCGAGTATATTCTGTCAAATCCGGCGCGTTGGGCATTTGACGACGAAAATCCGGCGAAGGTGAGATAATCAGATCGCGAAAGTTGGGCGCTGTATTCTGTCTTGGGCGCACGGCTGTGCGCCCCTATACGATGTGTCCCTACACGATGCGCTCTACACGATGCGCTCTACACGATGCGTCTCTACACCTCCCCGCGCTATAATAGCGGCTTTCGCCTGCGATACACGCCCGCACAGAAAGCCTTGAACCATGACCGAAACGCCGAACGCCGCCACGCTGCTCATCTCCTGCCCGGATCGCAAAGGGCTGGTCGCCGCCGTGACCGATTTCCTCTACAAAAATAACGGCAATATTTTGCAGCTTGACCAGCACGTCGATGCCGAAGAAAGCGCCTTTTTCATGCGCGTCGAGTGGGATTTGCAAAATTTCGCCATCCCGCGCGCCGAGATCAACGCGAAATTTGGCGAGGTCGCCGCGCCGTTCCAGATGACGTGGCAGCTTCATTTTTCGACCACCATCCCGCGCATGGCGATTTTCGTCTCCAAACAGCCGCACTGTCTCTACGAAATTTTGTCGCGCTACCACGAGTGGCGCGTCGAGATTCCGCTCGTCATCAGCAATCACGCCGATTTGCAGGGCATCGCGCACCGTTTCGGCGTCAATTTTCACCATTTTCCGATCACGAAGGACGATAAGCCCCAGGTGGAGGCGGCGCAGTTGGATTTGCTGGCGAAGCACCGCATCGATCTAGTCATTCTGGCGCGCTACATGCAGATCGTCTCGCCGGAATTTATCGGGCATTATCCGCAGCGCATCATCAATATTCACCACTCGTTTTTGCCTGCGTTTATCGGCGCGAAACCGTATCACAGCGCCCACGCGCGCGGCGTCAAGCTGATCGGCGCGACCAGCCATTACGTCACCGCCGAACTTGACGCTGGGCCGATCATCGAGCAGGACGTGGTGCGCGTCGATCATCGCGACACGGTGGACGAGATGATCCGCAAGGGGAAGGATGTCGAAAAATTGGTGCTGGCGCGGGCGATCCGGCATCATCTGTTGAATCAGGTGCTGGTGTATGGGAATAAGACGGTGATTTTTGGGTGATTTTTACCCTGGATACCGCCCAATCGCGATCAATATTCGGCGCTCGTCAACTCTTTCACGCTTATTCAGACGCAGTAAATTTACGGTGACACGTCCTTGTGGCGTGAGCGGCTCAATCACAGCCCCAACCAGCCGAAAATGATCGTTCCAATCGTCCCGGCGAGGGTGAAAAAGTGGAATAATTTCACCATTTTGCGGATCAAGTGAAGTGAGATCGCTCCCTTTGTAACGATTGCAAATCCAGCAGCTCAGGCAAAGGTTGCCTTCAAGGGTTTCACCGCCGTGTTTTTCGGCATAAATGTGGTCTACCTCGTGCGCGTCGAAGGTGAAATCTTCGGGTACTCGGCAGTATTCACAGCGTTCGCCCGCCCGTTCACGAACTTTTGCCCGAAGTGCTGGAGAAATATAGCTCATTTCTGGTTGAGCATTTGATGCGTGTGCAGCTTGAGCATCCGCACGAAATGCTCAACTTGCTCAAATTCGTCTAGCTCTGCCTGCTCATCTTCTGTCAATCGCCCTGCCTTGTTGGCTTCCAACAGCGCTCGAATCCGCGCCTGGGTTGCCTCGCCAGGGCGAAATGCAAGAATCTGCTGTGGGGTGGGCTGTGATGCCAGAAAATAATAAACTTCCTGATAGACGGGCGGCTCTGCAATTGCCATTGGTTACATTCTCCATCTTGTTAAGGCTATGATAGCATAATCATTTGCCGTTTTATCTACATTTCACCCCGGATACCACACCTTGCGCGGGTCATCGGCGGCGCGCTGATACCCCCACGCGGAGTCGATCATTTTCGCGAGGTCGTACTCAGGCCGCCAGCCGAGCAAAAATTTCGCCTTCGTATTATCCAGCCAGGTCGAGTGAAAATCGGTGCGGATACCCACCGATGGCTGACCATAATTTTTTTCGACGTAGGCCGCCAGCGCGCCATAATCGACGGGTTCGTCCATACAGATGTTGAACAACTGCTGCCGCGCCTTCGGGTGATCGAGCGCGCACAGAATCGCCGTCGCCAAGTCCTCGACGTGGACGAAATTGCGCAGCAGCGGGCGTCCTAGCGCATCCTGCATGATCGGAATCGTGCGCGACTGGGTGTACTCGTCGGCTTTCTCTGCGCCGACGTAATTTCGCCAGATGATGCCGCCGAAAATATCGTCTCCGAACGAAAGCTGATATTTGAAATCATCTTTTTCCATAATCCAGGGGGCGCGCAAACAGCAGCCGTTGAGGTCATATTGAACGTAATATTGTTCGAGCATGACTTCTTCCAGCACTTTCGAGAGCGCGTAGCAGCCGGGGTAGGCGGAGTGTTTTTGCGCCTCAGTCACGGGGATGGGGTGAGGGTAGACGCAATGGCCGACTCCGGCATCACCGCCGACCAAAATAAACTGCTGAAAAATTTGGCTCTCGCGGCAGGCTTCCAGCAGCCAGAACATCCCCTTGATCGCCACATCCATAATTTCGTCGGGCGTATCTTTGACTGTCGCTAGGTGCAGCACGTGGGTCACGCCGTCCATCGCTTGGTTGACGACTTCGCGCTGGGCAATGCTGCCAGTTATGACTTCCAGCCGCGCGTGGGGGTCAAGTCTGCGGTTATGACACAGCGCGCGAACAATATAATCATCAAATTTTGCGTCAGCCAGCAGGCGGCGAATGAAGGTTTGACCGACTTTGCCCGTCGCGCCTGTGACGAGAATGCGTTGCGTCATGAAAGTGTCTCCTGAAAAAAAGAAGTGCAATATTGATTCAACGAATCTAGCGTCACTTCAGGATAAGCGCCATTGATCCGCCGAAGGATGTATTTTTAGAGCCGCAGCTCCATCTGAAACTGGTTGAGCGGGTTGACCGTGAAGCCGTTGCGCAGAAAAATTTCGCCATATTCCTCCGGGCAGATCGGCACGACGCGCCAATTTTTGCCGGGGTGCGCGGCAATCAGGCTGGCGACGAGCCGGGTTGCCATGCCCTGGCGCTGCCGCTCCGGCGGCACCGCTAACCCCTGGATGACTATCGTTTCGGCATCAGGATTCGAGCAGATCGCATAACAAGCGCCAACCCGATAGCCTACGCTCGGCGCGCCGACCTTGACAAGCGAGAATCCGCTGCACTGCCAGGGCAAATCCGGTG
>Ga0268299_1003772_pt1 | contig 13145 bp, 7 predicted proteins | sample NOBtaG_FD_193484 | JGI IMG/M metagenome (GOLD analysis project Ga0268299, IMG submission 193484) | Activated sludge microbial communities from bioreactor in Nijmegen, Gelderland, Netherland - NOB reactor | ecosystem: Engineered > Bioreactor > Aerobic > Activated sludge | place: Netherlands...
AGTAATGTTAATTCTCCACCTAAGAGTTCTTCTTTAGAAGTAATAGCAGAAAACCCAACATTTTCATAACCGCTATCTACACCTAAAGTTATAGGCTGAGTATAAGTATTTGTTTGATATAAAAGTCTTATAGTAAAAGGGTTAGCCTTAACTACTAGGGCCTTTCTATCTCTAATGAGTCTACGTATATGAGCAAAACGCTTTGTTGGCATTAGTGCTTGTCCATCAATATTTTGAACATATACAAAAACTTGTTTTTCTATCTTAATCATAAAAACCTCTATTAAAGGTAAGTCTCTATAATTACGTTCGTAACTATAGAGTAGACCCACATCGCCAATGTTAAAAAGGGTTTAGATATAAATATCACTTCTCCTACCCTCAGAGATGTTTAGACATTTACCGCAGTGTTCAGAACTTGTGGAGCATTCTGAAGTGCCTATACATTCCTTCTTAACGTAGTCAGAACTTAATACTCACTTAGGCGTAATCAACTAGGCTTAAGTTTTTCTCTAAAGCCTACCTCTTTAGAGGTGGGTTGTTGACAAGGTTAAATGTTCTCATCTACCATTGGTATAACAGATATTTCTTGTTTTATTCGATTTTCTTCTTCTTTATTAGATAACTTTATGCAAAGTTTTAAAGATTCTTTATAATAATAAAGGGAATTTTTATAGTCACCCATACAATAGTAAGTATACCCTATATTCTTAGTAATAATTTGTTCTTTAAATGGAAGATTTATAGATTTAACTAAAAAAAGTGAATCTGAAAGAAAATCCAAGGATCTTTCAAAATTAAACAAATCTCTATAATGTAATCCAATATTATTGAGAATATCTATTTCTAAATACTTGTCTTCTACGGATTTAGAAAGTGAGAGAGCTTTTTCATACATTTCTAGGGCTTGTTCTTTTTTTTCTGTCGTATCAAACAGTAAACCTATCAAGTTCAGAGTTTGACCTTTTCCTGCTAGATTCCCTGATAAATCACAAATTTCCAAGGATTTTTGGTAATAGTTTAAAGCCTCTTCAAACATAGACTGTTGTTTATAAATATTTGCTATATTCAAGAATGTCTGGCTTTGGTTGGTTATTATATTTTGATTAATTTGTAAATCTAACGCTTTATAAAAAAAATCTAATGCTTTTTCTTTGTCATCTAGAGATTCATAAATGGTTCCTATGCTATTTAGAAGACTACTTTGTAAGTAATAGTTGCCGTACTCTTCTCCAAGGATAAGGGATTCCTTATAATAGCTAAGAGCTTTTTTGGTTTGGCCTAGTTTATTATAATATGTTCCAATGTTATTCAAAGTTCTAGCTTCGCCAAATATATCATTTAAATCTTTTGCTATGTCTAATGCTTGTAAATAATAGTCAATGCTTTGTTTCTCGCCTATAGAATAGTATATTGCTCCTATACTATTAAGACACATTGACACTTTGTATAAATCATTAGTTTTATGAGCAATTTCCAAGGCTTCATTCACATAACTCAAAGCTTTCTGCGGAAATCCTAAAAAGTCATACCCATTACTAAGTAATATTAAAATTTCAAATTCTTTATTTATATGGTTGAGAGATTGGCTAGTTTCTAAAAGTTCTGATAATTTATTAATGGCTTCATTTTTTGAAGAAAAATTAACTTCAGAATAACAATCCATTGCCTCAGAGAATGATTTTTGCAAAGAAAGATATTTTGTATGGTTAGGTTCTAATAAGGTCTTACGTATAAGTAGTTTATATACTCCTCCAAACAAAGGGTAATTTTCTCGACTTAATATTCTAATTATAAAAGAACTTTGTTTTTTTGTTGCCCAATAAAGATTTTTTGTTAAGTAGTGATATGCCATTCCAGCAATTTCCACCACCAACTGATTTTCGCTATAGAGTTGAACGCAAAGATCTATATTTTTTTGTTCTAGAGATATTTCTAAAAACTCTTCTGGCTTAAGTTCAAATTTATATAAGTGTTCTTCTGTAGGTAAGATATTTTTTTCAACAAAAGTGTCTGATTCTAAAATTTCTGTTTTCAATAATAAACTCCATATATTGTTAATTTATCTTAATTATATGGACAAAACACCTTTGCTTAAAAGCAGTTTTTTCATTGTAGTGTATGACATTGTGTAGAGTTGAGCTAGTTTATTAATAGACACATTTTCTTCTTGATAAATTTGGCATATTTCAACAACTTGATTTGGTTTTAATCCTCCAATAGACTTCTCACGTTCTATGTTGTGGCTTTTAATAATGCGCCTAATAGTATGTTCAGAAACATTAAAGTTTTGAGCAATAGCAGTAAATTCTTTATTCTCTTTGTACTGTTTAAGAACTAGTTGTTGTTCTTCAAAAGAAAGTTTTTTTCTATTACTAAAAAGCGATTTTTTGCGAGTAATTTCAAAACCATGACTTATGAGAATTTTTTTTATAGTTCCATTAGTTGAATGATATTTACTTGCTAGTCTAGAAATATTTTCGCCATTTTCATAGTCCTTGCAAATATCATTAATCTGTGACTCTGTTAGTAGGCATCTGGAATAAGAAGAATTTGTTTTAATGGGGATATTGGAAAGATGTAAGTGTTTAAGGACTATATCAGAAGAAATCTCTAGTTCAGTAGCTATTTTATTGCTAGATAACCCACGTCCATACATTTCAATTATTTTCTTTGTTTCTTCATTTGACAATCTATCGTAAAATATAGCCTTAGTACGATTACGTAATTTTCCTTGTTCTTTAAGTATTTTAGTTACAGAATAACTAGATACTTGAAGTTCTGTCGCTATTTTAGTAGGTGATTCTCCTTGTTCATATTTATAAATAATATTTTTAATTTCTTCATCTGTAAAACCTTTATTAGATTTGTCTTTATCAAAAAACAAATTTAGATGTTTTAGATGTTTTAGAACTGTACTCCTATTTAAACCTAAAGAGTCAGCAACTTTACTAATATTTTTGCTTTTGGAATATTCTTTAACAATTTGTTTTATTTCATTTTCTGTTAGAGGTTTCCCTTTAGCCATAGAAAGTTGTCCTTAGTAGTGGTATTGCTTGTAGATTTATGTTTTTGAACATAGTATTGATCTTTAATAGTATCTTTCTACTATTTTAGCGAATAATACTATTTTTGTAAATTCGGTAACTTTTTGTAAATAATTTTTGTTTTTTAGCAACAAAAATTATATTAAGATCGATAAAATGAGTGATGATTCATTCAAATCTAGGAGAAGACCATGCGTATTACAAATAATACACCTTTACAACAACCAAGCGAAAATAATATTAATCGTAATAGTTCTCAATCTCAAAACCAAAATCAAGTTACTAACAACAGTGCGTTCCAAGAAGCTTATATTCCAACTAATCGCGTTTCTGGGCGGGCAATGGAAAGCTTAAGCGGTAATATGAGAGCTAGCCAGGTTCAAAATATGGCTTCTCCTTCACTCAGAAGCATTACAGATAATATTGGTAGTGCTATGCAACCAGCTACTACTGGCCGAGATGGTTTAAATGCCACTGGAACAGCTACACCAAATGCAGCAATTAGAGATAATTCCACAACTACTTCTGCCATTACTATTAATGATGATTTATCAGTAACAGGCGTAAATGTAGCCGTAAACATTGACCATACTTATGCAGGAGATGTTGAAGTAAAATTAAAATCTCCTTCAGGTAAAGAAGTAACACTACGTGCTGCTAGCGGTGGTAGAGGCACTGGAACGGTTAATTTTACTGCTAACCCAGCAGATTTTAATGGGGAATCAAGCAAAGGTGCTTGGACATTGGTTGTAAATGACAAGGCTGCTCAAGATACTGGTACATTAAAATCTTGGAACTTAAATGTTTCTGGTAATCCAAAAACTCCTGCACCAGGCGGAGATGTAATCACCAAAAATGCTACTCCAAATGCAGCAATTAGAGATAATGCCACAATTACTTCTGCTATTAATATTGCTGATGAAGGAAGTTTAGAAGACCTAAAAGTTAATGTAAATATTGGACATACATATCGTGGTGACTTAGTAGTCAAATTAGTCTCTCCATCAGGTAAAGAAGCTGTTTTAACAAATAAAGCTGGTGGTTCTGCTGATAACTTTGTTCTCACTGATAAGAGTCTTACAGAATTTGCTGGTGAGTCAATCAAAGGTGATTGGAAGCTAGTAGTTCAAGATACTGCTACTCAAGATACAGGTACATTAAATTCTTGGGGCTTAAGCATTAAGAAAAAAGCTGGTGGCACTACACCTCCTCCTAACCCAACAACTCCAACATTACTACAAGTAACAGGGGATGCAAATTTTAGAAGTGTAGTAGCAAGAGATTTAGATAAATTTGCACCTGGAACAACAGTAGATTCTCAAGGATATGTTCGAGCAGCAACAACCCGAACCCCAGGACACGAACAAGGTTACAAATTAATAGATGACATTTTAGCAGGCGGAAAAGGTGGTAATAAGAAAGTAAACATATCATTTACATCACAAAATGCGTTTACTCAATCAGGCGCAGGTGCTACAGTACTAACTTCTGGAACTCCAACAACTCCTGGAACTCCTGGAGCAGGATCAGATGCAACAGTAGCTATGGATTTTGGCTTAAGGATTTCATTACCAGCACTCCAACCAGATGGAACAATAAAAGATGAACCTATTGCAACAGAAGTGATTTTGGCTCACGAATTAGCCCACGCAAGCCACGCTCAAAACGGTACAATTGACCGTTCCTTACGTGATCGCACATTTACAGACGGTGGAACAACTTACAAAGAAAACTGGAGATATGAAGAATTTCGTACAACTGGTTTTACAGGATTTAGACAAGGTAATGAGCCTACAGAAAACTCAATTCGTGCAGAGCTAGGATATAATGCTCGTGCAACATACCTTGATCGTTCTAGCTGGACTCGTGTAAATGGTGCTACCAATAATGGTATTACTGCTAATGCTGCTACTAATGGTAATGAACAACTAGTTGGCGATTCTTGGCGATCTGCTGGTGCTGTACTTCCTAATGGTCAATTTAGAATTTGTGATTGCTTTGCTTGCTAACTATTAGCACTTTACTAATAGTCACTTTTGCCTAATTTCGAGCTTCCTTTATTTTTTGACACACTACTAAAACTTTTAGTAGTGTGTCTTTAGTTTTTACGAGATGATTTTTTACTTTTCAATCAAAATAGGTTAGGCTAGTCTTTATACTTATATATGTATAGGAAAGAAACAAATCATGATTAAAATAATTAATAAACTTTCTAAAATTTTAAAGCTTTTTGGCCCCATAGTTCTAATTTTATTAGTGAATATAACGTCTTTTGCAAACAATGATTTAAAAAAAGAAGATTTTATAATTAGGGAGCTTAGGTCGGGAGAAAAGCATATATATGTAATACATAGTAATACTAACCAATTTCTTAACTTAATAGTTAATCAAATTAGTATAGATGTTTTTGTGAGAGTTTACGATCCAAACGGAAAATGTGTATATGAAGTTGACAGCCCAAACGGAAGCAACGGTATTGAACCTGTGTACTGTGTTTTAAGCGATGCAGGTGATTATAAATTAGAAATAGCCGTTTTTGAAGATGGTGAGCCAGTAACTGGTCAATACACTATAAAATTTAATGACCTTAGAAACGCTAAAGAGAAAGATAGAAAATTTGTTCTAGCTGAAGAAATGTTGAGAAAAATTGTTTATTCTTACATTATTGAAGAACCTTCAAGGTACAGCATGTCTTTAACGCAAACAGCGTTGGAAGCAGCAAGTATTTACAAAGAAATTGACTTGCGATCAAAAGAATTGGAATGTTTGTTATTTGCAGGAAGTTTTGCATACAACTTGTTAGAACACGAACTCGGGTTAAGTATTTACAGTAAAGTTTTAAATTTAGCTATAGAATTAAATGATGTGCAAAACCAGGTACGTTCATTAACTAGTATCGGTTTAATTCATTTTGATTCTGCAAATTTTACTGAAGCGATGCGGCTTAATCAAAAAGCTCTCTCTTTAATAGAAAATTACTCTTCAATAGATGAAGCTTCCATTTTAGTAGCAGCAACAACTCTTTTTAATACAGGTTTATGCTATGAAGCCTTAGGCGAAAATAAAACTGCTAATACATATTTTCAAATGGCTTTGGATAAATATAACTCTGTTAATTATTTAGCTGGTCTGTCTGTCTCTCTGCAAATGGCAGGTAAAATTTACAGCAGTTTTGGAGAAATAGATAAAAGTTTGGAATGTTTTGAGCAATCTTTATCTTTAGCTCAAAAAGCTGATAATCTAAAAGAGCAGGTAGCTTCTTTATCTCACATGGCAAAATTACATATAAAATTCAACCCTCAAAAATCTATAGAATTGTTATTTCAAGCAAATAACTTAAATAACAAAATAAATGACATAAGATACAAAGGCATTATACTTAATCTATTAGGAAATACTTATAATGAATTAGGAGATTATGACAGGGCAAAAGATTATTATAATCAAGCATTAAATATCTTTGATTCAAAAAATTTATATTTATATTTAATACAGATATACGCAAATTTAGCAAATATTCATTTACATAAAGAGGAGTATAAAAAAAGCTCCCAATACTGCCACAAAGGATTGCTTTTTGTGAATAGGTTTAGTTTTCCAGTTGAGGAGATCAAATTACTTAACACACTTGGAAATATCAATTTAAAATTAAGGAATTTACGATTAGCAGAACTCAATTTCAATAAATCTTTCGAGAAAGCTGTAGAAATAAATGACAGAAATTTACAAGTGCAAATCAACTATAGTCGAGCTTATAAAGATTTTCTATTAGGTAAAAATGATGAGGTCAAAAAATCTTCCTATGAAAATATAAATTTAGCTGAATCCCTCAAAAATAGTAAAATAACTGTTCTTTCTCTATTTCTTCTTGCGTCAGTAAATGATAAGGAAAAAAAATATGATGAGGCACTTATTTACTTAAACAAGTTGTTAAGTTTGGTTGAAACAGATTTTTATAGCCTTAAGTCTGACGATTTAAGAGTATCTTTCCTATCTTCCATTTATGATTTTTACAGTTTTGGTATAGAGCTATATCTTAAGCAATACCTAACTACTAAAGATAGCAGGTATGCTATATCAGCTTTAGAATTAAGCGAAAGAAGTCATGCCCGTGCATTAATAGAATTGCTAAACGAAAAAAATTTTGAGAATTACAAAACTGAAGATCCAAATTTCGTCAAATTAGTTCAAGAAAAACACACATTAAAAAGAATATTTAATTATAAGTCTGAATATTATGCTAAAATACTGAATACCGATTATAGTGAGGAAACTAAAAGGAAAGTAAAGATAGAATTAGATGAAATAGGTAAGAAGCTTAGTTTGGTTTCTAGTACACTTCTAAAACTACATCCAAAATATAGTAAATCTATATCTGCCAATTTTAGCTATAAAGACATCCAAAAAGAAGTAGTGGATGATAAAAATATCCTTGTAGAATACTTTTTAGGAAAATACAACAGTTGTGCATGGGTCATAACGCCTTCATCAATAAATACATATATTTTAGCAAATAATCAAAAAATAGAACCCATTGTTGTAGATCTTTTTAATGCTGTTCAAGATACTAACAATAATTCTTATCTTGAATTATCAAAGAAATTAAGCGATTTGTTGATTCTACCTTTCGCCCATCAGATAACGGGTAAAAATATAATAATTGTTCCTGATAAAACATTATCTTTTGTACCTTTTGCTCTTTTGACAAATCCAAATAAAAATGATAAATCTCCTTTAGTGTTGAATCACCAAATAACCTACCTTTCATCAGCATTAACTTTCATTCAACTATCCAAAACAAAAGACTCTCTAGCTAGTGATAATGTCTTGCTACTAGGAGATCCTGTTTTTGACAAAACCGATACAAGAGTTGATAGTAATAGCTTAAGTAATTTAGGAGGGGATTTTGTTGACGCTAGAGGAACATTATTCCCAAGATTGTTAGGAACTCGTGAAGAAACAGAAAAGATAAAGGAGTTGTTTTTAAAGACAAAATCAAAAGTTAAACTTCTTTTAGATTTTGAGTCCAACCTAAAAAATCTGATCAACGAAGAATTAAATATTTATAAGTATATACACTTTAGTACACACAATTACCTTAATAATGAATATGGTGGTGCTTCAGGATTAGTTTTTTCCATGGTTGATTCAAAAGGGGATTTTCAAAATGGGTTTTTAACCGTTAATAATATTACTAACATGGAAATAAATGCAGAGTTAGTTGTTTTGAGTTCCTGTAAGTCTATATCTGGCAAACACCAAAACGGAGAGGGTGTGATAGGCTTAACAAGAGCTTTTTTTTGTGCAGGTGCAAAAAAAGTCATTGGTAGTCTATGGAATGTTAACGATCATGCTGGAAGCGAATTAATGATCAGATTTTATAAACATTTAATTGAAGATCAAATGCCGCCAAGTATGGCATTACAAAAAGCGCAAATTTCTATGTTAAATGATAAGCAATGGAGTAATCCTTTTTTCTGGGCGGGTTTTAAATTAGAAGGCAAATAAAAATCTTATATCATTATTTTGCCTATTCAAGCAGATAATGTTTGTCAAATACTCCGTAGCTATTATTTCTTAATATCATCAATTAATTGCTGAACTATTTTATTTGCTTGTTCTTTGGGCGAAACAGCCATCTTCCGCAAAGAGATCCGCCACAAGAGCTTTTTAGTTCTATTGTTATATATCTCTATAAGGTCTTCCCTTTTTGTTATTTCTCCATATTCAATTTCAGTAAAACTTTCACTAGAAGTAAGAATCTTAAGATCTGTTGTTTTAAGTTTAAGATCTAAATATTCTCTCAATTCCTTATCTTCTTGTGTGTTTCCAAAATTAATGCCAAGGTAAAAATTTTTCATGTTTAATAAAGAAGGATCTTTGATAATACTCCCTCTATCAATTTTCTTAGAAAGATCTTCTATAGGAATAACATTATCATTTGAATTATTATGAGTTACTTGATTATCTAATTGTGAATTCTCTATTTTATTTTTGTTAGTTTTCCTTATCTTATTTTTTATTTTATGTTCACTATTTTCTACAGTTTTTCTTTGGTCAACATTGTTCTGATTATTTTCTGAAATTTTTGCAATATTAGGATCAATAATTATAGGGGTAGGAGTAACAACGGGGGTATCAGTAGAGTTTGGTGACATTTTTATTTCAGGCTGTTGTTTGACAATTAAGCTTCCTTTCTTTTGTTTGAAGTCTATATATTGATAATATATTATCCCACCTAAAATAAATAATATTACTGTACTAACTAATGCTATTTCTAAACCACTCCTCGTACCAAATAAAACTTCTTTATATTCTATGACTTTTAGTTTACTAGTGCGCCAAAGGATTTGATAACGATATTCTTTAGCATAAGCATCCATAACATTTTTTTTAACCCAAGAAGGAGTTTTACGGGAAACTCTAGGATAAGCCAACCTAAGCATCTGAATAAATTCTTTGTCTTCATCACTCAATGATATTTTATTAGGTTCATTTGTATTTAATTCTTGCTTCTCACTGTTTTCTAAAGACATGAGTATTTTCCTTAAGTTTTACTTTAACCATTTTTTTAATGGTTCAAGAATAGGAGATAATAAACTACGAAGTCTAAAAAGACGTGTTTTAACAGTCGGTTCATTACAGTCTAAAATTAGGCTTATTTCTTCCAGGTTACTGTCAAAATCATTATCAATTAGAACTTTAGCTGTTTCTCGAAAAGGAGAATTTAACTTTTCTACAACTTCAATTACTTTTTCTTTTACTTGTTGATAGTTAATTTCATCATCCATAGTTTTAAAATTAAATATAAGTTTGTTTAATTGAGCAAGATTTTCTTCATCCAAAGGCTCTGTTTTTTCTATTATTCTAACATTTTTGCTCCTTATAGTATTGCGGACTTCATTTTTAGCAATTTGTAGTATCCATGTTCTTAAACTTGCAGAATTATTAGGCTTAAAGCCTTTGATATCTTTAAAAACTTTAATAAATGTATTCTGTGTTATATCGTCTTCCATACCTGTCTCATAACAACTATAAGCTCTAAGCATCTTCCTTGCAAAATTACTAACATCTTCCTCATAACTCTCAAACAAAAACCCAAAAGCTTCCTGGTTACCTAAAGAAACCTGATAGACCAAATCTTGATTGTTGTCTATTTTATCTGACATTAACAACTCTCTAATATATATAGGTATGAAGAAGTAAAAGAGGTTCCCAAAAACTCGCCTTTTTTCCAGAATTATTGTAAAACACAATAATTTATTATATACAAAACAAAAATATTAGCATAAGTTTTTTAGTAAATAGACAAATAAGACTAAATCACATGAGTAAAGACAAATTTATACAAATAAAAGAAGCAGCTAAATTGTTAGGAATATCAGGAAAAACTCTGATACGTTGGGCTGATGCTGGAAAAATCAGAGTTTTACGCGAACCAACTAAGAGAAGGCGAGTTCCCCTATCAGAGATAAATAGAATATTAGGAAAAGCAGATAATTTTATTACTCCCAGATGCTTTATTTATACTAGAGTTCGTTCAAAAAAAGATGTTCAAAATGGTTTTGCACAACAACAACAACAATCTTTACTACTAATTGCCAAGAAAAATAATTATGAAGTAATAGATAGTATTATAGAAGTTGGTTCGGCTTTTAAGGAAAACCGCTTGTACCTAATGAAAATGTTAGCTAAAGCTGCACAGAAAGAATTTGATGTTTTGCTTGTTAATAACAAAAATTCCGTTTTGCCTTTTGGGTTTGATTATTTAGAAGAAGTGTTTTCTTATTTGGGTATAAAAATAATTATAGCTAATATTGAACCAAGTAGTATCACCATTAAAGAAACTCTTAGAGACACATTGTTAATGGTTATAAATTTGTTTAGAGATTTATTCTTAATAGAAAGAAACACAAATAGCTTATGTATTTTCAAAAAACTTTATCAAATAGCGAAAGAAGTTAGAAAGCTTTAATTGTGTTTGCTCTTAATGCACACATTTCGACTAAAACATTACAACTAACAAATCAAATTTTGTGCATACTTATAAGCCTATTATTTATAACAATTAAATTTGGTTTAGGAAAATTTTACAAAAAATCTGCAAAAATTACTGTTTTTCGGGAACCTGTTTGCCAAGTTCTTACCTTACTTATATAGAAGACAAAAATTTAAGTATTTTGTCGTGATCAAAGATAGTAATTAATTTTTGGAAGGAATTTTTGGCAAAAAACAATATGATTAACCCTACTAAAGATTTTACTAATTTAACTTATCATATGGGATATACCTAATTCCAGAGATTAATAAATAATTTTTAATTTTTAGCAAAATATTTAATTAACTTATTGTTATTACTATAGTTAATGGTAATAGCTTAGGAGAAGTCTTTTCTAATTAATTTACAACAAATAGTATGGAGCAAATAAAATATGAATAAATTTGAAGTTAAATCAAACTCAAAATTAAAAAACAACTGTAAGAAGTTAGTATCAAGTTTAGTTGTAGGAGCAATATTGCTAGTTAATATGTCTACTAGCACAACACTTGCTCAAAGCACAAATCAGCCTTTAAGTAAAAAAGAAAAATCTAGCAAATCAAAGGCTATAAAAACTCAAGATAATAAAGGGTTTATTGAAATGCCATTATCCATAGAAACGATAGAACGCTTGCAAGCAGAGTCATTAGAAGGCCAAACAATATCCAATAGCAATCGTTTAATAGAACCAAATCCAAAAGCTATTAGGCCAGGTATAACGCCTGACAATGTTAGTTTCTTTGCCAATGCGCTATCACCTGAAATTACTGCTATTGCTGATGTTAATGGAGATAAGATTATTGATACTTTAGCTAAAGAAACTTTTACCTCTTTAACTAACAAAGATGAAGTAGCCATTTCTTTTACTTCTAGCAATAAATCAGGTCATTTTTATTTAGGCTCATTAAATAGGTCTTCTCAGATGGGTACTATTACCATTCTTGATAATGATAAAGATGTTACTTATCAAGGTATTAGTAAAAAATCTTTCTCTATTGGCAAAGGTTCTCCTATGTCTATGGTTACTATTGATAGTCCTAAAGGAGATATACTTATTGTTGGTACTGTTTTTACTGCGGGTGAAGCTATTGTTAACCCAACTCCTGATGATTTCTTTTCTATTACTGCTTTTTTACCTGATAATGAAGGTTTTCCTGATCCTAACCAAAAAGTAGATATTTTAGCTCCAAAACAAGATTTATTTGGTACAGGTGCAGTATTTAACTTTTCTTTTGGTGGAATGGCATTAGATGATAAAAATAATCTTTATGTTAACGTTGGCATCTCTACTAAAACTACCATTGGTGGTAATATCCTAGTTTTTACTGATACCAACAATGATTTAATTCCTGATAAAGCTAACTTATTAATAGGACAAGGTAATCTTGTTCCCGTTGTAATTACAGCTAGCAGTATTAAAGTAGAGCCTTTGCCAGAAGGTGGTAATCAAATACTATTCTTTAGTGCTATTGACCTTATTTTTAACAATTCATCTCCTAGTATTGTTACTTATTTAGATAAAGATAAAAACTTATTAGTTGATGGCCCACCAACACCTTTTATTACATTCCCTAGAGGTTTTTCCTCTGTATTAAGAAGTTTAGGCCCTGGAAGTTCTGGATTTATTACAAGTAGAATGTCAATAAATCAAGGTAAAGGCTTATGTTCATATAGGATGGGTACACAAAATAATACTACTGACTCTGGAATTGCATTCTTTAATAAAGCTGTTGATGGACTAGAAATAACCCCTCAATTTCTACAAGCACCTAGAATAGATGGTATATTTGACGTGTTTACCTTTGTAAGTAATACTCCTATTAGAGAAGTAAAAGATATAACTCGACCAACAGTAAAAGTTTTATCTCCTAATGGTGGGGAAAGCCTAACAAGTGGTAATCAATTAACTATTAGCTTTAATAGTAGTGATGATACTGCAATAGCCTCACAAGAGATTAATTTATCATTAGATGGTGGCGCAACATTTCCTATAAGTATTGCTAGTGGACTACCTGCTAATGTCCAAAGTTTTAATTTTTCCTTGCCTACAAACTTAGAAA
>Ga0268299_1003773_pt1 | contig 13145 bp, 14 predicted proteins | sample NOBtaG_FD_193484 | JGI IMG/M metagenome (GOLD analysis project Ga0268299, IMG submission 193484) | Activated sludge microbial communities from bioreactor in Nijmegen, Gelderland, Netherland - NOB reactor | ecosystem: Engineered > Bioreactor > Aerobic > Activated sludge | place: Netherlands...
CGGGCTTCAGCCGGCGCTCGAAGCGCTTGTCGATCTTGGCCGCGACCCGGACCGTGGCTGCCACCGGGGGCGGGGCGGGGGGCGGCTTCACGTTGGTGACGTTGGTCAGGGCCGTGGTTGCCGGGGCGTCCACCGGCACGTCGACGACGATGTCCGGCGGTGGCACGTAGGGGGGCGGCGTCTCGATGGCCGGCGGTGGCGGAGGCGGCTCGTCCTCTTCCTGCAGCTCCTCGAGGATCTCGGCAATGATCGGCGGCGGCGGCCTGTCCACCTGGATGATCCCGAGGCTGGTGACGAGTCCCCACACCAGCAGCGCGTGGAAGGCGACGATGATCGCGAAGATCGTCGCCTTGCGACCGCTACTGCCGAGGCCGGTGTCGAAGGTGCTGTCCATGTCTGTTCTTCAGGGCGCTTCTATTGCTTGCTTCAAGTGCTCGCTACAAGTGCTGCACACCACGTTCTGCTCGACTGCCGCAAGACGGACCGGTTCCTGCGAAGCCAACTTCCCGCGAGGCCAATATTCCACCCGGAGTTCTCGGCGCCAACCTGACTTCGCAGTACTGGCTTCTTCGTGCCGCTGAACCGGTCGGTTTTTGGACCGGTTGCGGGGCCAGCTCCATTGGGACCGGGTACCCCCCCTCTGCCCAAGGGCGCCAAATTTACCCGATCCGTCCGGTGATTGCACATGGATCTGCCGCCTCCAGGCTGCGTAGCGCTCCAACTGGTTGGAGCGGGGGGCCGGGCATTTAGTTTCAGGGCATGGTGGTATCGCTGCAGCAGCGCTGCAACAATGGCGTGCAATCGGCCGGGCTCCCCGGCAAATTGGAGGTTTCGGTGCGACAGTCCATGGTGCTGGCGATCCTGCCCCTGCTGGTGCTGGCCGGTTGTGCGGCCGATGTGCTCGACAAGAGCGCGGATTTCGACCGCCACCGCTACAGCCGCCTCGTCCAGCCCTACGACAAGCCGGACAAGATCTACTTCGACGTGCTGTTCAGCGGGGACTATCCGGCGGATGATCCGGTGGCGGAAGCTGCCCGGATGGACTGGCTGCAGGCCTGGCTGACGCAGCGTCGCCTGTGCGCGTCGGGGCACGAGGTGGCCCTGCGGAGGCCGTTCGACTACCTCGAGGACAACCCGGCCGGCTACCAGCAGCGCTGGGAGATCCGCTGCGTCAGCCCCGCTCAGAACTAGGGCAGGAACAGGCGGGTTCCGGGCTCCACGCGCCAGCGCCGGGCAAAGCCGGCATTCACTTCCAGCACGCCGATGACCGGTCCGCGGGACGGGATGGACGCCGTGGAGAACGGCACGGCATCCCGCGCGACGTGGCCGACCGTCCCGTCCTGACGCACGAACAGCAGGTCGAGGGCCACCCGGGTGTTCTTCATCCAGAAGGACAGTTCCCGGGGCGTGTTGCGGCCGAAATACATGCCCTCGAACTCGTCGAGGACCTCCACGAACATCAGTCCCTGGGCCCACTGCTCGGGTGTGCTGGCGAAGAAGACGTCGAGGACCAGGCACCGCGGCCCGCCGGTCTCCAGCACGACCTGGCCCCGGGGAAGATCCGCAACCAGGTGCGCGGGCTCGAGCGCGTGTGCCGGGCCGGCCAGCAACGCAGCCAGGCTCGTTGCCAGGAGCAGCGCCCGGCCCTCAATCCGCATCGGCGGCTATCCATCCCGAGAACTGCAGGTCGCCCAGGGTGAGGGAGGCGCGGTCGCCGACGGAGGGCAGGGCGCCCACGCAGTAGACCAGGCCCTCGACGCGGCGCCCGGCGGGCCCGGCGGGGCTCGCGGCGACCGTCGTGACCGAAGCGACGTTGGCCCAGCAGCGTCCCGGTCCGGCTGAACTGAAGAAGCGGCCGTCACTCTCGTCGATGACCGTCACGTTGGCGGCCTGCTCCGTGCCGGCAAGGCCCGCGGGCTGCCCGTCCAGGCCGATGAGGACGGATACCCGGCCGCCGCCGGGCCGGTCGCCCGCGAAGAAGAGCCGGACGCCCTGGCCGTCGGTCCTCTCCATGCCGTCACAGGTCAGGGCGGCTCCGGACCAGGCCGCTTCGAAGTCGACTGCCCCGAAGAACCGGCCGCGGAAGAAACCGTCGGCCCCGGACGCACAGGCTTGCCCGGCCGGGCGAACCGGCACCGCCCGTCCCGGCGCCATGCCGGCCGGCGCCTGCAGCAGGGCAAACGCCCCGATGACCAGCACCCCGGCGGCCCCGAGCAGGCCGGCAAGGCTCCCGGTCAGCGCTCCGGAAGGCGAACCGGGCGGCGGGTCTGGAACGGGCGCGGACATGGCCGCGTATCCTAGCGGCTGAACCGCCCCGGGGGCGAAATGTGACTCACCGCGCAGCCCTGCCGGGGCCCACCCAGTAACGTCGATCGGGCCAAAGGGCCGGGTGCCGCCGTTGCACTCCGGCACTTCGTGCTTGGGCCGGTTTGGGGGCGCGACACACCTTGAGTCTGGACGTGCAACACCATTTCAACTCGCTGGTCACCGAGCGGCGGCCCGGCATGTTCCAGTTGCGCTTCAGCCGGTTCGTCGAGGGCGAGTTCCGCCGCGTCTACGCCGAGTCCAACTATCCGAAGACCCGGCCGATCCTCGTGATCGGCGCGGCCGCCATCTTCATGGCGCTGATCTTTGCCGTCATGCACGCCAACCTCTCGTGGCAGACCGCGGCCTTCATGCTGGGCGTGCTGCTGCCCACCCTCATGGCAACGCTCGTGATGTCCTACAAGGAGGGCTCCCACGGCGCCTACCAGATCCTCCTCGCGCTGACCGCCCTCTGCATCGGGCTCGTCTGCACGTCGATCACCGTGCGGGCCAGCCTGCAGGGCTCGCCCTTCTACTTCGGCGCCGAGGTGGCCTGGATCTTCGTGGTCTGGCTGGTGCTGGGGCTGCACTTCTGGAACGCCGCATTGATCGCGGTCGTCATCTCGACCATCTACGCCTGGGGCATGCTGAACTGGCAGTTCCCCCTGGAGGAGGTGCTGTTCAGCGGCCTCACCCTCCTGGCCGTGAACGTCATCGGCGCCTACTGCTGCTTCAAGCTGGAGTCCGCCGTGCGTCAGGCCTTCCTGGAGTCCAGGATGCTGAACGACCTGGCGGAGCGCGACGGGCTCACCGGCCTCTACAACCGGCGCCGCTACGACAAGGACGTCGAGAGGCTGTGGCGCCAGTCGCGGCGGGACCAGAGCCAGCTCACGCTGCTGCTCGTCGACATCGACCATTTCAAGGGGTTCAACGACCTGTACGGCCACCAGGCCGGGGATGACGCCCTGAAGCGCGTGGCCGAGGTGATCGCCATGTGCGCCCAGCGCCCGCTCGACTTCGCGGCGCGGTTTGGCGGCGAGGAGTTCGCGCTGGTCCTGTACGGCCCGGCCCAGGATTTCGGCAGGGAGATTCCGGAAATGCTCCGGCGGAGCGTGGAGGAACTGCACATCGCCCATGCCGAATCGACGACGAGCCCCTGGCTCACCGTCAGCGTCGGCGTGGCCATCGTCAGTCCCGGGAACGAGCGCAGCCTGGCGGGCGCCATCCAGCTCGCCGACGAAGCCCTCTACCAGGCGAAGGAAGAAGGCCGCAACCGCGTGGTCGTCAAGGAATCGAAGAGCGCCCACATCCAGACCGGCCGGTTCCGCGCGGCGCGGCTGCAGGCCAGCGGCTGAGCCTCGTCTTCGGGAACCACTGCCTACCAGGCGCCGACGTTCGGCGCCGACTTCCAGGGCTCCTGGGGCGGCAGCGGGCCGCCCCTCTGCAGCAGTTCGATGGAGATCCCGTCCGGCGACCGGACGAAGGCCATGTAGCCGTCCCGCGGCGGGCGGTTGATGGTCACCCCGGCCGCCTGGAGCCGACTGCAGAGCGCGTAAACGTCGTCCACCTGGTAGGCCAGGTGGCCGAAGTTCCGGCCGCCCGTGTAGGCCTCCGGATCCCAGTTCCAGGTCAGTTCCACGCAGGGCGCCTCCCGGCCCGCGGAGGCGTCGCCGGGCGCACGGAGGAAGACGAGGGTGAAGCGGCCCCGCTCGTTCTCCGTCCGCTTCAGCTCCTCGAGGCCGAGCAGCCCGCAGTAGAAGGCGAGCGAGGCGTCGAGGTCGGTCACGCGGACCATGGTATGCAGGTACTTCATTAGAATGGCGCCGATGTCACCAAGCCAGGCAGTGGAACAGGTGCGCCGTATCTTGTACGTGCCCGGCATCCGTGCCAAGCCGCCGCCCGACGTGCATCGCGCGCTGGTCCTGCGCTGCCTGCTCGAAGGGCTGCGCCGGGCGGATCCGGGTGCTGCCGCGGCCGTCGCGGCCAATCCCGGCAGCCTGCGGCTCATCCTCTGGGGGCACGAGTTCTATGGCCGGTACCGGGACGTCCGGCCCGACGAGCCGGCCATTGCGGCCCTGCTGGCCGAGCCGCGGCCCGGCCCGGAGAGCATTCGCGAGGTCCACGGGGTGCGCCGGCGTGCCATCTACCTGGCCCACCGCCTCGGTGACCGCTTTCCCGGCCTGATCGGCTGGCTGGCCGGCGAGGCCACCCGGGCCAACATCGCCGATTCGGAGCGGTATTTCCGGAACGCCGACGGCGTGGGCGACCGCATCCGTGGCCTCCTGCGCGCGGAACTGGAACGCTGCTGGACCGCCGGCGAGCGTGTCCTGCTCATGGCGCACAGCTTCGGCTCGGTGATCGCCTGGGACACCCTGTGGGCACTGCACGATCGTGCCGGCCCGGTGGACCTCTTCCTGACCCTCGGCAGTCCCCTGGGTACGCACTACATCCGGCGTCGCCTGATGGGGGCGGGTGCGGCGGGCGCGGCCCGCTATCCCCGGGGGATCCGGCGCTGGGAGAACCTGAGCGCGACGGGCGGCCTGACGGCCCTTGGCCACCGGTTTGCGGAGGACTTCGCCGGCATGCGCCGCCTCGGCCTGGTGGGGGAGATCACCGACCGCACGGACCTCGTGAACCCCTTTCGGGGCGCCGAGGGGCTGAACGTCCACCGGTGCTACGGCTATTTCGTGAATGCCGCCACGGGCGAGGCCATCGCCCGCTGGTGGCGGGCCTCGCCGCCAGGCTGACGCCGGTCGTCGGCCAACCGCCGCCGGCGGGCGCAGTTTCGCCGTCCGGGGCCTCGCCGGACCCGCATTCTGTGGAATCGCTCACAGAACGCCCGCGGCCAATTCCCTAGTGTTCAGGCCATGCGCGCGAAGTACTACACCCGCTTCCTGCTGCGCTCGGAGGAACCGGGATTCGCGGACGAATACAGCGGCGTGGTGGAGCTGAACCAGGCCGTGGACCAGGTGCTGGAACCGAAGGAGATCGAGGCGTTGCTCGCCCAGAACTTCCAGCGCGATGAGAACGAAGTGGAGTTGCTCAACTGGTCAAGGGTTCACTAGGTGTCTGACGCTGACGTGGTGGTCTGATTTTACGATTCCCCCTGTATTGGCCCGGCCTTGTGCCGGGCCTTTTTTTTGGCAAACATCACCCGCATGACGGCCCTCCGGTTCGACAGCCCCCTCGACGACGACGCGCGCCGGCAGCGGCTCTACGCCGGCGACGTCTTCGTCTACTCCCCGACGCGGGAGTCCCTGGAGTTCTGCGCCTTCGCCCGGGAGCTGATCCGCACCGCATTCGGGGCCCGGGACCCCGAGCTGGCCCAGCACGACATGCCGGTCACGGAATTCGCGGCGTTGCTCGCGGAGCTGAAGCCCCGCTTCATCCACCACCCGGAGTCGAAGCGGCTCATCCGGGCCATGCTGCTTGCCCACGGCTGTTCGGCCCGCGACACGTACTTCGACGTGCCGCGCCTCCGGTCCTCCACCAGCGACGGCTACCTGACCACGGGCATTGCCTATGCCTTCCATCCCCACCGGGATACCTGGTACTCGGCGCCGTTCTGCCAGCTGAACTGGTGGATGCCCGTCTTCGACGTGGCGCCCGACAACGTGATGGCGATTCATCCGCAGCACTGGTCCGCGCCGGTGGCCAACAGCTCGGCGGGCTACGATTACCAGCGCTGGAACGCCACCAGTCGCTTCAACGCTGCCCAGCACGTGGGTGTCGACACGCGGGAACAGCCGAAGCCCCTGGAGCCGGTGGCTGCGGAACCGGACCTGCGCATCGTCGCGCCGGTGGGTGGAGTCATGATCTTTTCCGCGGCCCAGCTCCATTCATCCATCCCCAACACCTCCGGGCGGACCCGCTACAGCATCGACTTCCGCACGGTCCACGGCGGCGACGCGGCGGCGTTCATCGGCGCGCCCAACGTGGATTCCCGCTGCACCGGCACGGCCATGCCGGACTACCTGCGCATCGAGGACCTCGGCCACCTGCCCCAGGCCGTGATCGACAGCTACATGCCAGGACACCCCCAGCCCGTGCGAGAATGAGGGCATGACCTCGTTCAAGGGCATTCCCATCGAAAGCGGCGCGAAATACACCACTGCCGCGGGCTTCACGGCCATCCGCAATGGCATCAAGCAGCGTTCCGACGCGGTTCCGGCCGGCGCCGGGCGCAAGCCGGACTGGCTGCGGGTGCGGCTGGTCGCCGGCGGCCGCTACGGCGACGTGCAACGCACGGTGCGCGAGCACCGGCTGGCCACGGTCTGCGAGGAGTCCATGTGCCCGAATATCGGCGAGTGCTGGAACGCCGGCACCGCGACCATCATGCTCATGGGCCACGTCTGCACGCGGGCCTGCCGCTTCTGCGCAGTGGACACCGGCAATCCCCGGGGCTGGCTGGACCCGGAGGAGCCGGAGAATGCCGCCCGGTCCGTCGAGCTGATGGGGCTCGAGTACGTCGTCCTCACTTCCGTGGACCGGGACGACCTGCCTGACGGCGGGGCCGGGCACTACGCCGCCTGCATCCGGGCGATCAAGGCCCGCAATCCGCGCACGGCCGTCGAGGCGCTGACGCCGGACTTCGCCGGCAACCTCGCTGCCGTGGCCGCGGTGGTCGAATCGGGCGTCGATGTCTTCGCCCAGAACCTCGAGACGGTCCGGCGGCTGACCTCGGAGGTGCGCGACCCCCGTGCCGGCTACGAGCAGACGCTGGGTGTCCTGGCCCACGCGGGTGCCGTGGCCAGAAGCGCGAGGGACGCCGCCCGCCGCGGGCTCCTGGTCAAGAGCAGCCTGATGCTGGGTCTTGGCGAGACCCGTGACGAGGTCGCCGAGGCGATGGACGACCTGCGCGCCGCGGGCTGCCACCTCCTCACGCTGGGCCAGTACCTGCGGCCCACGGCCAATCACCTGCCGGTGCGCGAATTCGTGCACCCTGACCAGTTCGCCGCCTACCGGCAGCTCGGCCTGGCCAAGGGATTCGTCGAAGTCGTGGCGGGGCCGCTGGTGCGTTCCAGCTACCGGGCCGAGCGGGCCCTCGAGCGCAACAACGCCGGCCTTCCCACCGGCCAGCCGGCCGGCTGACCCGGCGGCTCTGCATGACCCAGTTCCTCCTGGACTACGGCCTCTTCCTTGCCAAGGCCATCACCGTCGTGGCCGCGGTTGCCGCGGTCGTGGTGCTCGCCGTCGGCCTGTCCCGGAAGGAGACCTCGCCCGGCGGGCTCACCGTGGAGAAGCTCAACGACAGGTACCGGAATCTCCGCCAGCAGCTCGAGCACGCCCTGCTGTCGCGCGCCGAGCGGAGGAAGGAGCAGAAGGAGGAGAAGAAGCGGCGCAAGCTCGACGACAAGGCCCGGCACGAGGGCGGGGAAGCCCAGGGGCGCCGCCGTGTGTTCGTCCTCGACTTCAAGGGCGACATCCGCGCCACGGCGGTGACGGCGCTCCGCGAGGAGATCAGCGCCGTGCTCGGCGTTGCGCGCACCATGGACGAAGTCGTGGTTCGCCTCGAGAATTTCGGCGGGGCGGTGCACGAGCACGGCCTGGCCGCGTCCCAGCTCATGCGCCTGAAGGACAAGGCCATTCCCCTTACGGCCATCGTCGACAAGGGCGCGGCGAGCGGCGGCTACCTCATGGCCTGCGTCGCGAACCGGATCATCGCGGCGCCCTTCGCCGTGATCGGCTCCATCGGCGTGATCGCCCAGCTGCCCAACTTCCATCGCCTGCTCGAGGCGCGCGGCGTGGACTTCGAGCAGGTCACCGCGGGCCGCTACAAGCGCACGGTCACCATGTTCGGCAAGAACACCGACGACGACCGGGCGAAGCTCCGGGAGGAGCTCGAGGACATCCACGCCCTGTTCAAGCAGGTCGTGTCGACCCACCGGCCGGCCCTGGACATCGAGGCCGTGGCCACCGGCGAGCACTGGTACGGCACCCGCGCCCTGGAACTGAAGCTGGTGGATGCCCTGGAAACCAGCGACGACTACCTGCACCGGGCAGCCGCGTCCGCGGACCTCTACCGGGTGCACTACCGGGCGCGACCCACGCTCCAGCAGCGGGTGCTGTCGGCCGTCAGGGCGGGGGCCGACGAGGCGGCGGCCTGGTTGTCGCAACGCGACCGGGACGGGCGCTTTCCCTGAGCCGGATCTGGCCGGATAATCCCGGCCATGCGCCCGGCCCTCACCGTCGCCCTGTCCCTCCCGGCCCTGCTGATCGGCGCCTGTTCGTCGGTGCCGATCATTTCCGAATCCGAGCTCGAGGCCGAGTCCGCGAAGCAGTACCAGGAGATCCGCGCGCAGACCCCGACATCGACGGACGTCGGCGTTCGCGCGTACATCAATTGCATATCGAACACCATTCTCCAGCAGATCGAGAAGCCCTATGCGGACAAGGACTGGGAGGTGGAGGTCTTCGAGGACGAATCGGCCAACGCATTCGCCATGCCGGGTGGAAGGATCGGCGTGAACACCGGGATCCTCACCGTCGCGGAAAATCAGGACCAGCTCGCTGCGGTGATCGGCCACGAGATTGCCCACGTCACCCAACAGCACGCGCTCAAGCGCGCCAATCGCGAGGCCACCACCCAGGTGGGTGTCTACGCAGCCTCGGCAGTTCTGGGTGGCGGCTACGGCGTCGGCGACCTGCTGGCCATGGGCGCCCAGCTGGGCCTCAGCCTGCCCTACAGCCGCGCCAACGAGACCGAGGCGGACACCGTCGGCCTCAACTACATGGCGGCGGCCGGCTTCAATCCCGCCGAGAGCATCCAGCTGTGGAAGAACATGGGCAAGAAGAACAAGCTGGGGCCGCCCCAGTTCCTCTCCACCCATCCCTCGGGGGACAACCGCATCCAGGAACTCATCGGGCAGCTGCCCGAGGCCCTCAAGATCTACAACGCCGCCCAGGCGGCCGGCAGGTCGCCGGCCTGCAAGGAGCCGTGATGCGTACCGCGACGCGCCTGCTCGTCCTTGCGGCCGTGCTCCAGCTCGGCGGCTGCGCGCTCTTCGAGATGCCTGAGTGGGCGGTTCGGGACAAGGCTGCAGTCCCGGCGCCGGCGCCAGCCGAGCTGCCACCGATCGTCAGCGACGAATTCACGCTGATCGCCGGCAGCGACGTGGTTGGCGAGCTGCAGGTGATCCGGGCGCGGTACGAGGACACCTTCGTCGACATCGCGCGCGCCTACGACCTCGGTTTCGACGAGCTCGTGCAGGCGAATCCCGACGTGGACCCGTGGCTGCCCGGCGCGGGCACGCCCGTCGTGCTGCCCACGCGGTTCATCCTCCCCGACGCGCCCCGGGAGGGCATCGTCCTCAACATCGGCACCAAGCGGATCTTCTACTTCCCCAAGCCGGCGGCAGGCGAGACCGCCCGCGTCGTCACCCACCCGGTCGGCATCGGCCGGGAGGGCTGGGCCACGCCCATCGGCACCACCAAGGTGGTCAGCAAGGTAAAGGACCCCGTGTGGACCGTGCCGGCCTCGATCCGCCGTGAGCACGCCGAAGCCGGCGACCCGCTTCCGGCGAAGGTGCCTGCCGGGCCCGACAATCCGCTCGGGGCCTATGCCCTGCGCCTCGGCTTCCCCTCGTATCTCATCCACGGCACCAACAAGCCCTCCGGCATCGGCATGCGGGTGAGCCACGGCTGCGTCCAGCTCTTCCCGGAGGACATCGAGTCCCTGTTCAGCCAGGTGCCGGTCGGTACGACCGTGCGCATCGTCAACCAGCCGCAGCTCCTGGGCTGGCAGGACGGGAACCTGTACCTGGAGGCGCACCCGGCTCTGGAAGATGACCGGCGCAACCTGAAGTCGGCGCTCGACAAGCAGCTGGCCAGGGCGTTGCAGAAGCGCAAGGCCCCGGGCGCGGCCGGACCTGCGGGCAGCCTGGATGCCGGGCTGGTCGCGGCCACGGTGCAGGAGGGCCGCGGCTTTCCGGTCCGCCTCATCGAGGTGGCCGCCGACGCCCGGACGCTGGCTGCCCGGGCGCGGCCGACGGTCAACGTCGTGACCTTCCCGGCAGGGAGCGATGCCGCCGGCCAGGAAGCGGCCATGCCGCCCCTCGATGCGGCGAACCGTTGATGCCGGGTGATCCGGGGCGGGGGGCGATTCCCCCTGCCCGCCACACCGACGGTATCGCCTGCGGCCCGCTGCAGGCGCCGGTGCTACACTTCCTCGTGTTGTTGTCTGCGGATGCGCGCCCCGTTGCCCGAACTCGGACGAGCCGGGATTCGAGTCATTGAATCTCCTGCCGGTGAGGAGCTGATTCCGCTCCGCCGCGAAACTGTCACCGCTTTCGTTGGACCGGCGCCCCGGGGCCCGGCCAACATTCCCGTCGTCATCGCCAGCGTGGCGGAATTCCGGCGCCGTTTCGGCTCGCCGGCGGAGCGCAGTCGCCTCGAATGGATCCTCGGCCAGTTTTTCGACAATGGCGGCCGCCAGGCCATCGTGGTGCGCGTGCCCCGCTCGGGCGGCCCCAGCCGGATCGCCTTGCCGGGACCCGGCGGCACCCTGGACCTGGACGCGGTCAACCCGGGGCCCCTCGAGTACCTCCGTGCGGCCGTGGACTACGACGGCATCCCGTCATCCGACCTCTGGCGGTTCAACCTGAGCGTGCAGCGGATCCGGTCGCCGTCGAACCCGCTGGTCGAGGAGCAGGAGAACTGGCGCGGGCTGAGCGTGGTTGCCGACGAGGAGGGCTTCGTCGGCGAGGTCCTGGCCGGGTCCGCGCTGGTCCGGCTGCATGGCGAGCCGCCCCGTGCCCGGCCCTACGTCACCCAGGGGGCGGGGGGCATCGGCCCCGTCGGGTACGTGCATGGCCGGGGCGACTGGCGGTCAGCGGCTCCCCCGAGCGACTACGACCTGATCGGTTCTGCCGAGGATGCCACGGGCATCCACGCCCTCGAGCACGTCGCCAACGTGGACCTGGTGTGCCTGTTGTCCGGTGCGCCCAAGTCGGACGTCGGGCCCGTCGGGATCTTCGCGGCGGAGCGCTACTGCGCCCGGCGCAATGCCCTGCTGCTGCTCGATCCGCCCGCCCACTGGGCGCGGGTGGAGGACGTCGCCCGCAGCCAGAGGGACTCCGCCATCGCCAGCCCGAACGTCATCACGTATTTCCCCCAGCTCACCGAGCTCTCCGCGGACGGTCGGCGGACCCGTTCGCTGAGCGCCCTCGGCGCCATTGCCGGGATGCTGTCCGCCGGAGACGAACCCGGCAGTGCGCTCCTGCGGTCTAAGGCCCGCGTGGCCGTCGAGCCCGATGTCGGGGAGGCGGCCCTGCTGGCGCGTCGTGGCGTCAACGTGCTGCGCGGCGCGGCGCCGGGCTTCATCTCGTTCACCGGCGACGTGACGCTGACGCGGCAGCACGCGGTTCGTCGCGAGTGGCACCGGCTGAGCGTCCGGCGCAAGGCCATGCTGATCACGGGCACCATCCTCCGCAGCACGCGGTGGGCTGCCGTGCAGGAGCAAGGTCCCGACACCTGGCGCGCCGTCGCCGCGCAGGTTGGCCGCTACCTGGTTTCCTGCGGCGAGGCTGGGCTGCTCGCCGGCGATGCCTCCGCGCGCAGGCACTATGTAAAGTGCGACCAGGACACGAATGCGGGGCGCGCCGGGCTGTCCTTCGTCGTGGGCCTGGCGCTCACGCGACCCGGCGATTTCGTGGCATTCCGCTTCGACCATGACGCCGACGATGGCCGGGTGACGGAACTCACATGGCAGCCGGGGCTCGCCCTTGCTGGCAGCTGATCCCGGGTCTCCGGGACGTGACCGGCATCACGCGGTGGGGAGAGTCCCGACGGTATAACTCGGACCATGGTGACCTCCGATGCCGATCGCGGAGTGATTCCGGTCCCGAGCCTCCAGGAGTTCTTCCGCGACTCCGTCGACGCGGCCATGGCCTCGAACAAGGTGGCCGTCGAAGGCCACACGGCTCACTACGTCGTCAATCTCCTCACCCTCTTCGCACGCTCGGAAGCCCTGCATGACCGGGCCGACCGGGGGCACGGCACCCGTCCGCTCGCGCTCATGCTGGCCGACGCGACCGAGGCGGCCCCGGGAGACAGCCGGAACTCGGCGTTGCAGCGCCTGGGTGACGTCGCGCTCTTCATCGCCGGATTCATGGCCGAAGGACTCGAGCGCAAGGCGGTTGGCGTCGGCTACTACGTCCGGATGGGCGGGGGCGCCTACCGTGCCCTGTCCATGGCCTTGCCGGCCAACCCGCGCGGGCGTGCCTTCGCCCCGGTCTTCGCCGAGCTCGCCGCCAAATTCGCCGACGTCGTGGACGTGCTCAACGAGGTGCGCAACGCCGGCGTTGCGGGCCGCGACCAGGACGTGCTCCGCCTGTACGAGGCCTGGCTCACCACGGGCAGCCGCCGGGCCGCGCGCCTGCTCCGCCAGGCCGGCATCCAGCCACTCCAGCAGCCGGGCAGCGTCCGGGAGCACTAGCCGTGGCCAGTGCGGTCCCGGAGCTTCTCGGGTCGATGCAGGGCGAGCTCGGCCGGCTCTACGATGTGGAGGTGCAGCAGGACGTGCGCGACTTCCTGGTTACCGACGCGTCCTTGCTGGCGGCGCTGACGGCGGGTCACCGGGCTCGCTCGGCCGAAGAGCAGCTCATCATCGTGGAAGACGAGGGCGACCTGGACGTGGCCCTCTACCTGGATCACGGGGTGCTGGAGCGCCTTGCCGCAGCCGACCCCCGCGCGAGCATCTCCGGCGCCAATCTCGCCGATTTCTGGACCGTCCTCGAAGGCATCAGCCATTTCCACTACCTCGCGTGGAACGCGGCATTCGACAAGCCCGTGACGCTGCTCGAGCTGGAGATGCAGGCCGAGGTGGACAAGTACGTCAGCAC
>Ga0268299_1003774_pt1 | contig 13142 bp, 9 predicted proteins | sample NOBtaG_FD_193484 | JGI IMG/M metagenome (GOLD analysis project Ga0268299, IMG submission 193484) | Activated sludge microbial communities from bioreactor in Nijmegen, Gelderland, Netherland - NOB reactor | ecosystem: Engineered > Bioreactor > Aerobic > Activated sludge | place: Netherlands...
CCGCTCATTATTAAAGCCGCGCTGGATGTGGGCGGAATCATTCTGCTGGTGTCGGCGTTGAGCTTCCTCGGACTCGGAGTCACGCCACCCGCGCCGGAGTGGGGTGCCATGATCGCGCTGGGACGCACCAAATTTTTTCAATGGTGGCTGGCGACGTTCCCCGGCATCGCGATTCTGCTGGTGATTTTCGCGTGTAATCTACTCAGCGAGGGGTTAAGGAATTGGCTTGACCCGAATTACAGGTAGCAGGGCAACCTCTCAGCTTGTCAGCCTCTCAGCTTGAATTTTAGAAGAACAGCGATTCGTTGTCATCGGCTGTTGGGCGCGGGTTTATCGCGATAGCGTTTTCCCAAAGCAAGACCATTAGTTGCAGAACCTATCCACGCGCTATATACTCCAAATTATATTTATAATTCCACCCGTTTCTCCGCTAAATTAAGTTTTAAGGAAATTACCTCATGACCAACAAAGATTCACGCTTTCAACGTTCGGGCCGCATGTCGCGGCGTTCTTTCCTCAAAGGTGGCGCTGCCGCCGCTGGCGCGCTGGCACTCAGCCGCACGATCTCCATGCCCGGAATGCGGACGATCCGCGCACAGGGTAACAGCATCAGCGTCTATTACTGGGCGGAGACCAACGACGATTTCCAACCCGTGATTGATCTGTTCACCGAGGAAACCGGAATCGCGGTCAATTATGAAGTTGCTCCCGCCGATTATCTGACGCACCAGCAGTTGGTTTCAACCCGGCTGGCCTCATCGGACACGAGCGTCGATGCCTATCACCTGGACGATTTTCAGGTGGCAATTTATGGCGCGGCTGGCTGGCTGACCCCGCTGGATGGCATTGTCGAGCAGGGCGGCATTGACCTGACTGACTTCCCGCAAACGCTGCTCACCGATGTTTCGTCATGGGATGGTGTCCTCTATCGCATCCCCTGGGGCAACGACACCGAAATTTTCATGTACCGCACCGACTGGTTCGAAGAAGCTGGAGTGGAAATTCCGACGACCTGGGACGAACTGATCGAAGTGGCGAAGACGCTGACCACCGAAGATCGTTGGGGGTTAGCCATTTCCGCCAAGAACAACGGCGTTCTGGGCAACGATATTCAGCACTGGACGAACCAGGCTGGCGGCGCGATCAACCGGCTCGACCACCCCGGCAGCCGTGAAGCATTGGCGCTGTATAAAGCGCTGTACACCGAACACATGGTTACACCTCCGTCTGCACCCCAGGAAGACTACACATCGGTGTATCAGGCTTTCCTGGATAACAAATATGCTATGTGGTGGGTGTGGGATGGCTTCCTGGGCGGGATGCGTACCAGCGAAGACTTCTGGAAAGATCAGGTTTCGGCCTTCATCCCACCCAAAGGACCAGAAAACAACCAGACGACTACTGCCGCCTGGGGTTGGGGCGTCAACGGCTTCAGCGAAAAACAAGACCTTGCCGCGCAGTGGATTGAATTCATCGCCCGTCCTGATGTCATGAAGATGATGATCGTTCGTGGTCGTGTGCCTGCGCGCATCTCCCTGTGGAGCGACCCTGAAGTGAATGATCTGGCACCGTCGTCGATTTTCCTCCAGCAGTTGGCTGAATCTGGCGATGCGGTCAAAGCGCGCCCGGTAACACCCAGCATTCAGGAAATTTACGACCTGGCTGAAACCAACATTCATGCTTATCTGACCGATCAAAAAGACCTCGACACAGCGATTAACGATGCGATGTCGCAGATTAACCCGATTCTTGATCGCGATATGGCGGGTGGGTAGGACCTAATCCTGCAAATGGTTTGAACGTTATTGAGTAAGTGAATATAGATAGGGCGCACGGCCCCAAGGGGGTTCCCTTTGGTCACTGTGCGTCCTTACCTTAACCACAACAAAATCCACCAAAACTAAAACCTCACAGCCGCTTCACCAAGATGAGGGAGGCATTTTTTGTCCGGCGTAACCACCACTTCTCGTCCCATTGCCCGTTACCGCAGCACCAGCCTGCGCACCAAGCAAATCCTGCTGGCCTATCTGCTGGTCGCGCCGGTTGTCCTGTGGCGCATGTTCACGACGGTCTATCCGTTTATCGCCACGCTGCTGCTGAGTTTTCAGGATAACAGCCCGGTTCGGCGCAAAGCCGAGTATATCGGCCTGACCAATTATCAAAATCTTTTTCAAGACCCGCGCGTCCGTGAATCGCTGACCTTTACGCTGTCGTTTACCGCGATCTCGGTTGTGATCCAGGTCTTGATGGGACTCGGCATCGCGGAACTGCTCAACCGCCGCTTCCGGGGGCGCAACATTCTACGGGCGATCAATTTATTACCCTGGGCCATTTCCGGCATTGTCATCGGCACGGCAGGCACGTGGATTTTCAACACCGATTATGGGTTGGTCAACGACATCATCTGGCGCATCAGCGGTCAGCGTCCGCTGTGGCTGGTCGATCCTAACAGCGCAAAACTGGCGGTGGTGATGATCGATGTGTGGAAAAATACGGCTTTCGTCGCGGTGATCTTCCTGGGCGGCTTGCAAGGCATTTCTGCCGAGCTGTATGAAGCGGGGAAAATTGACGGCGCGAATGGCCTCCAGCGCTATCGTTATATCACCGTGCCGCTGATGCTGCCGCTCGTCTTATCGATGACGATTTTCATCTCGATTTTCCGGGTGCTGACGTTCGAAATTATCTACGCACTGACCGCAGGCGGGCCAGGGTCGGCAACATCGGTGCTGTCTTACGCCGTCTATCTGGAAGGCTTCCGCGTGCTGAATTTCGGCTATGCGTCGTCGATAGCGATGTTATTGTTTGTGATCGTCCTCATTATCGGCATCGTGGGATTTGTGTTCCTGCGCCGCGCCGTCAGCCGATTGTAGTTTTGGAAGGTAGACGATGACTGGTTTTCAAATTGGCAAACAAGGCCGCCGAATCCTTTTTGGGGGGTTGGTGCTGCTGTTCGTGCTTATTATCATCCTGCCGATCTACTATATTTTTCTGACGGCATTTGTTTCTGGGCCACGTTTATTTACGCAGCCGCTTACCTATTTTCCAACGAATCTCAGTTTTGAGCGCTTCACGACGGTGCTGGACTCGCTGCCGATCTGGCGCTATATGTTTAATACGATTTTCCTGGCGGTGTCGTCGGCGTTGATCGCGCTGTTGATCTGCCTGCTGGCGGCCTATGCAATCGTGCGGCTGGACTTTCCGGGCGCAAACCTGGTTTTGGTCGGCCTGCTGGCTTCAAGTATGCTCCCGCCATTTACGACGGTCATCCCGCTTTTCCAGATGTACCAATCGCTCAAGCTGATGAACACGCTGCAAGGATTGTTGATTTTGTACGTCAGCGGCATGTTACCCGTGACCACATGGGTTTTTGTCTCGTTTATCCGGCAAATCCCCAATGAGATCGAGGATGCGGCGCGGGTGGATGGTGCGGAATTCTGGCAGCTTTTGCGGCATATCACGATCCCGCTGCTGCGCCCTGGCATGGTGACGATGTTCCTCATCAATTTTATTGCAGGCTGGAACGAATTTTTTATCCCGCTGATTTTCGCGCGCGGCATCGAAAGCAAAGTGATTACGATGGCGCTCAGCGAAGCGCAGTCGGTGGGCAGTTCGACGCAGTTTTATCAGAACTGGGGCAATATGTCGGCAGTGGCGATTCTGGCAACCGTGCCTGTCTTTTTGCTGACGCTATTTTTCCAGCGGCAGATTACTGACGGCATCTCGTCAGGGGCGATTAAGTGAGCTAATCAGCGGCTCAGCTTTTTAGTGCTGAGTGCTGAGTCCAATGCGATACAGACGATTGGTGAGCGAGATTATCCGCCTGTGTGACAACCCCGCCTGCCAGCTTTTGATGTTGGTCGGCCCCGGCGGCATTGGCAAAACCCGGCTGGCGATTGAGGTGGCACAGTCGTATGCAGGTATTGAAGCAAGGACAGGTCTGAGAGGGTGTTGAAAAAGGGTGAAGAGACGCAGACGAACACGATCTATGGATTACTTAGCGATTTATGAGGCGGGGCAATAAACACATCCATTATGCAAACACGTCTAAATCCTTTGCGGAGGCGAACGGGCCGTCATAGCGCTCTCGAATTTCGGCGATGAGCGTTTCTTCGGACGAATCCCACCAGAGTTGATGGTGCAGAATCAGCAGGCCGGGGCGAGTCTGGTTGGCGATTTCGGCGAGTTCGTGAGTGGAGGTATGGACGCGCGAATGATACGCCTGCCATTCAGGAGGCCGAGTTTTAAAACCTTCCACGCAGTACACCTCATGAATCAAGACATCGCAGCCCTGGGCATAGGCGATGAGCGTGTCCACCGGGCAGGTATCGCCGGACAGGGCAATCGTCTTATCGGGCGTCGTGAATTTATAACCATAGGCGATCATATTCCCATGCCTGACTGGAAAAGCTTCGATGGTCACATTTGCATCCTGATAAATATTTCCGGCTTCGATTTCGTGCGCGTTGACTTTGCAGCCGTCGGGGTCGGCGGGATGAGTCGCGAGATGTTCATCGGTGTTCACCTGATAAGCGGCGGTGAGGTGATCGGTCATGGATATTAGCCCCAGCGGGCCGTAAACCTCCAACGGGGCGGCGCGATTCTGAATCCAGGCGGTGAAGATCAGGTCAGGATAGCCCGCGCAGTGATCGGCATGAAGATGGGTCAAAAAAGCGCGAGTCAAATTGCGCGCCTGCAAGCTTTCGATGCCTTTTAGCTGCTGTGCCTGTACCGCGCGCAGCATCACACTGGGGCCGAAATCCACCAGATAGGGCTGCCCGTTGACGATGATCGCCGTTGATGCGCCGACACGGTGCGCGTCTGGGCGGGGCGTACCTGTTCCGAGAGTGACGATCTGCGTTGGCGACATCTGGACTCCGTTCAAGTGGATTATGGCGATACACCTGTCTTGAAAAAAATGCCGGGATATTTTGTTTTACAACAGCGCATCTGCCAAGCCCAGCGCACGGACGATTTGCTCGATATGGTTCAGATCGTGGATGGCGGTGTTGATGGCGAATTCTAAAACGGTTGTCTCACCTGTCGTTGGGTGGATGCCGGGGCGCTGCCACTGATCGGGAGTCAAATTTTCGAGCAGTTTCACATAGGCGCGGCGTTTCACCCGATAATCCTGAAAAATTTGATGCACATCCTGATTCGCGTAATTGTTATGGGCGATCAGTTCATCGTTGGTCAGCGGGTTTGGAAAACGCGGGTACTCCTGGTCGAGCATCATCTGGACGCGCTCGGCGTAGATGGTTTCGTAGTCATTCAAGTGGCACATCACGAACAGCACACTCCAACCGTGCGGGCCGTCGGTGGCAGTGCGGGCGCGTTCAGATGACAGATTGCGCAAAAAGGCATCGAGAATCACAGGCGTTTTGCGTAGGGAGCGCAGGGCTTTGTCGGTGTTGAGGACAGGCATTTTTGCAGGACTCCTTTTTAAGGGCTGCGGGTAAAGGATTGAGGATTGAGTGCAATGTGATGCATGATGGATTCAACCTAACGGTTAGTCCGTAAAAACATCCATTCGTTACAGAGATTGAAGCCAGGGATGACCGTCGGGGTACAACGTTAAGAGTGCATTTTTCAGCCAGCGTTTGGAATCGGCGCTCATGCGGGGCAGCGACGCTTGAAAATCGAGTTCATCTTTTGGGCGCAGACCTTTGGATTTGTACATCAACTGCACGTCGATGCGGACGCAGGGGAGGCCGTTGTAGTGCGCGATCAGGTCGTCGCGACGGCCCCGGATCGCAGAACTGCGGCGGCTAAACCACTCGTTCCCCTCGGCTTCCGCCAGCATCAACTGCAATTCCCACGAATCGGACGTGAGGCGATGCCCCCAGATGTCGTGGACGCCTGGGGGCAGAATTTCAGCGCTGCGCCATTTTCTCAACGCGCCGGGAGGGTCGGCGGCATAAAGCTGCCAGCCGCTCATCCAATTTTGAGCCTTGAGCTGGTCGTCGCGGAAAACGAGGAGGTCAATATCGTCGTGATCGCGAATCGATGACCCTAAAAATTGCTCGACGGCGTAACCGCCCGCCAGCGCCCATCGAAATGGCGCATTCGCAAAGAGCGCAACAGCCTGGTTAAGCGGAAGCGGATTCCACCGATCAAACGGAATTTCGGCGGTCATGACTGCTGGCGCTGATGCCAGAGTCTCAATAATTCGGCTTCGCGTTCGGGAGTCAAAACGAACTGTTTGAGTGCGTCGCTTAACATATCCGGTTTTGAGATGCCGGAGCGCGCCCAGGCGAGTGTCTGCTCAATCGTCGTTTTCAGCGGTGTGAATTTCAGACCAGTATCCAATGCACGCTGGATGTTGGCGCGCATCATGCTCTCGACTGCTTTCGGCACCCAATAGGTGAGGCCGTCAATCGGAACAAAGCCCTGTTCCTGAAGAAAGGCGTCGCTGGTGTAGGTGATGGTCGCCGGTTTGCCCGTCACTTCAATGATGGTCGAAAGCAGGTCACGCATGGGGAAAGGAGTGCCTGTGAGGTTGTAGTCGCCGCTTAAATTCTGGTCAACGGCGCGCAGCATCCAGTCCGCAATATCGCGGGCATGAATAATCTGGACAGGTTGGTCGGGCGTCCCAGCGAGGTGTTCACCACCTTTATCAAAACGCTGCAACAGATAAGGTAAGCGTGTGATCGGATCATATTGACCGACGACCAGGCCGAGGCGCGCGTTTAAGCCGCGTTCGCCATAGACTTCGTTGATGACGCGCTCACAGTTGGTCTTTAACGGGCCGTAGTTGGACAAGACATCCTCGGTGGTCGGGTCAGCAAGTTCGAGTAGAGGGCCGCCTTCGGTGAAGGCGTTGAAATCGGCATAGACGGCGAAGGTGGAAACGAAGCAATAATGGTCAACGGAATCACGCAAAAATTCAGCGGATTGGCGCACGATGCGCGGGACATAGCCGCTGGGGTCGAAGACGACATCCCACTTGCGCCCGCGTAATGAATCCAGGCCGCCGTCGCGATCCCCGTGAATTTCCTCGGTCTGCGGGTAAAGGCCGGGGTCGGTGCGTCCCCGGTTGAACAGGGTTACGTGATGTCCGGCGTCGAGCGATGCTTCGACCAGATGGCGTCCAACGAATTGAGTCCCACCAATGATGAGTACGTCCATATTTAGTGTCCTTTGCTCGTAATCAGGCTCGTCAACCAGACGATGCACCCCCAGGGGTTCCCTTCGGTCATGCGTCGTCCCTACGAGAATGCACAACTCTGTATGAGGCTACCATAATTGCGCGATTCAGGCCAATACACTCACCTTACCACCAGGAAAACATGCTAAAGCTTAATATGAGTTGTTCGCTGGGCAACGTACCTCACAGGGCTTCAGCATCACCCCTACACCACCATCCATTAGGGAGCATTAACGCGCCGATGAATGCGCCCAATGTGATATGATGGTAGGGACAGAGACAACCTGGAGGCCGATGGTCAGCACAAAAAGAGAAATTCTGCGCCGCCTTATCACCGCTGTGATGCTCGGTATCGGGTTCATATTTATTCTACCTCCGCAGATCATCAGCCAATCGCCGCTTACTAATCTGGTCGTCAACGGCGATTTTGAAACGGGCGATCTGGCGGGGTGGGTAGGGGATGAGGGGACAACCGTTGAAGCAAATGATCCTCATTCCGGCAGATATGCGGCACACCTATCCGATTCGTCGATTCCCCGTCAGGAATGGATCAGCGTCACGCCGGGGAAAACCTATACCGCGACAGCCTGGTTTAAATGGGTGGCGATGTCCGACAGCGATTGGGGCTACAGCCGCTTTACCGTCAGCGATGAGAATTATGAGGACATCGGCGGCATCAGCAATCTGGAAAAGCGCTATCCACAAAATATCTGGAACAAGGTCGCGTTCAGCTTTACGCCAAGCGGCGAACAAGTTGCTCTGAATTTTGGCGTTTTTGGGCCAGAGCCGACGGTAGACCTGTATTTTGACGACCTCATGTTGTTTGAAAAAACCGGCAATTTGCCGCCGCAGATTCAGCCGGAGGCCGATGTCATCCGCGGAGAAGCTCCGCTTACGGTGAAATTTTCGGCGAATGGTGATGATGCAGATGGGGCTATCGCGCTCTATCAATGGATATTTGGCGATGGATCGGAAGCGCGAACCGCCGACGCCGAACACACCTATCTCTCGGCAGGAACTTTTACGGTGACGCTCAACGTTTTTGACAACGATGGCACACCATCCAGCAAAAATCTGGTGATTAGCGTCAGCGATTCACAAGCCCCCGCGATACGCCTTTTTGAACCATCCGGCGCATTTTCGACAACGGCAGCCGAAATGACACTTTCGGGGACTGCCGAGTCAAACGCGAGTGAGATCGGCGGCATCGTTTGGGACAATATCCATACGGGCGATGCGGGAATCGTCGCGATCACGCCGAGTCCGTCGGTCAGTTGGCGTATTGAGGCGATTCCGCTCAAGCCGGGGACGAATGAAATTCTCATCACCGCCACTGATGCAAATGGAAAAATTGGAACAGATCGCATCATGATTACGCGGGAGATCGACGGCCCGGCTGTTGGAAATATCACCACCAACACGACCACGCCGCGCGTTTACGAAAAATATGAAGTTACGTTTGACGTTGTGACGGTGGCTGACCAGCCGATGTTTATGTACGATCCGAATCCGCCAGCGGGCGCGGAAAAATATTCCGGCGTGACGGTGGAAGGGGTTATTTCGCTGCCAGATGGTCAGGAGGTGACACAGCCCGCATTCTATTTTGAAGGCACAACGCGGGCAGGAAACAATTATCAATTAAGCGGAATCCGCGCCTGGAAACTGCGCTACAGCCCTCAGCAGATAGGGGAACATCAGGTTTCGATTCGAGTCACTGATGCGTCGGGAACGCTCACGACGCCTGTGGGAAGCTTTACCGCCGAAGCGCCGACCCGACATGGGTTTATCCAGGTTTCGGAGCGCGATCCCCGCTATTTTGAGTTTTCGGATGGCACCCTTTACTGGCCTATCGGGATGACGTGGACGGGCGCGGAAATTCCCGAAGGTGGGTCAGCGCCATCGGCAATCAATTATGATCGCCCCTGGATGGCGGGCAGCGGGGCGTGGTCATCGAATTGGGCGCGCTGGAAAAGCAGCGATGAAAAATTGGGCAACGAGGGCATGGGCATTCACTACAGCTTCCTCGAACATTATCCCAGCAGCGAAATTTCGCAGCACATTCACGCACCGGATGGCAATCGGATGTGGATTAGCTGCTGGCTGGACGATGATTACTGCGCGCAGATCGAAGGCGGCAAAACGTATCAGGTCAAATTGAGAGTCAAAACACAGGGGATCAGCGGGCCAGCGCAGGCGGGCATCCCGTATGGATTGATGATTAAAAATCACGATTGGCCCCCGGATAACTTTGAGGAAGCGATGCGATCTGCGCCAAGCTGGATTCCGATCATCGACCAGGATACGGATTGGCATACGGTGGTGACGCGTTTTACCGCCCAGAGCGGCAGCAACGATTTTACGATTTATCTGGATAACGTGACCGCCGGAGAAGCCTTTGTGGATGAACTTTCGATCCGCGAAGTGCTGGGGGATGGGTCGCTGGGGCCAGAGCAGATTCGGAATCCGCGCGCCGATTGGCATACCTATGTCGAGCAGCGCCCGATGGCGGCCTTTGACGATGAAGTCACAGCAGGGGAAGCAAACGGAATCAACCTGCGCTATGTGGTACATGATAAAAACGATAGACTAATCAATGCGATCACGACCTACGGCGTGTTTGCGGACTATGGCAGCGGCTACTATCAGCCGGAAAATACAAAAGCGACGTGGCTGCAAAAACAGTGGTGGCGCTATCTGGTGGCGCGGCTGGGTTACTCGACGGCAATATTTGGCTGGGAACTCAATAACGAAGGCCCGCCGGACGATGGGACAGGCAGCCACGCGAGAACGGCTCAAATTTTTGCAAAGTGGATGCATGATCTGGATGCCCATCCCCATCTTGCCAGCACATCCTTCTGGTGCTGCTGGGAGCCGACCTTCTGGGGCGACAACGCGCAATTTCCTGATGTCGATTTCGCCGATATTCATCATTATGGGTCGCCGACGGATATGGTGCAGTGGTATCTGGATGAGGCGCTTCCAGTGATTGAGTCGCAGGTCGGCAAGCCCGTTGTGCGCGGAGAAACCGGGATTATGCAGGGCGAAAACACCAATGATATGGATACATCGCTGCTGAATCCGAATCCGGGCATCTGGTATCACGATATGCTCTGGAGTCAGCTTCATTATTCAGCCATGTTCGAAATCGGCTACTGGTATGCGGAACACGGCGCGGCGATTATCGGCGGACGGACTCCCCACGCGCAGGCATTCGCCAATTTTGTGCGCGATCTCGACCTGAACGCGGGCGGCTACGAGGACATCGCCGCGACCAGCGATCAGGCTAAATTTCAAATCCTCGGCCAGAAAAATATCGCCGAAAATCGCGCGCACGGCTGGATTCATCACGCCGATCATACGTGGAAAACGGTGATGGATTCTGGCGAACCAGCGGGGGTGTCCGGGACAATTACGTTTATGATGAATCCGAACACCGCCTACACCGTGAGCTGGTACGACACCTATGCTGGAACGATCATCAATACGGAGCAGGTGATGAGCGATTCTGGCGGGATGGTGACACTTTCTGTCGAGAATCTCAGCAGCGACGTGGCGTTTAAGATCAACTAGAGAATTTCCACATTGCAATAGGCAGCCAGGTTGCGTCCCCGCACCGAGAGGCTGGCTCAGCCTTTTCCACATTACTGCACATTTCGGGCTTGTAATAATTGAAATAGGAATCGATTGTTACAAATCTTACTATAACCCTTAAAGTTTGGTGCAACACTCCGTAATATTTGTTATCCTGTTAACGGGTGAGAATCATAATTAATATCGGTAAAACAAACCGATATTCACAATATTACATTCATTTACAGCAGGAGCAAGATCATGCGAATGGGAAAACATCGCTGGTCGTTGGTCGTGCTACTTTTGATATGGGCTGTCTCCACGCTTGTATCAACCACGCATGGGCAATCGACAACTTTACGTCTCGCGATTCTGGGCGATAGCAGCCAGGATGAATATCGCGGCACCGACAACCGGGGCGGCTCGTATGGGGCTGTCACTCTGAACTGGATTGAGCAGATCGTTCGCAATCGTGATGTCACGGTGGGCGCATGGGGCAGCTATGGTGAACCCAGGCGCGTGGGGTACGCTTTCAACTGGGCGCGCAGCGGCGCAACCGCCGGGTCAATGCTCTCTCAGGGGCAGCACACCAGCCTCGCGCAGCAGGTGGGGCAGGGTCAGATCGACGTGGTGTTTATCGCCGTTGGCAGCAACGACTTTGGCTACAATTACACTGCTATCTATAACGGGTCGCTCAGCGGCAATAATCTCACCAATATGATTAATGCGCTGGTAAACGACATCCGCACGGCAATCGATACCGTGCGCAGCGCAGGGAGCGTGGCGGTTGTGTTATCCACCATCCCCGACGTGAATTTGCTGCCGATTGTCTACAACAGCCCCAATTTTCCCGATGCCAATAAACGACAGCTTGTTTCAAACGCCATCGCCCAGGCCAATGCTGGACTGGTGAATATGGCGAATTCACGCGGTGCGCGCATCGTGGACAGTAATGCCTTCACCCAGGAGGTCTTTGGTGACGCGAACGGGAGTCATCTGAATGTGGGCGGGCAGATCATCAATATTTTCGGCATCGGCGACGAACCGCACAACGGCTTGCTGGGGGATGGTCAACACGCCGGGACCATTACCAGCGGGCTGCTGGCAAACTTCAATATGGCGGTCATCAACGCGGCAACCGGGCGCACGATCCTGCCGATGAGCGAGGGTGAAATTCTGGCAAATGCCGGACTCGCGCAGATTTTCCCAACTGATACGCCGACGCCGATCCCTACGAACACCCCAACCTTGACGCCCAGCGATACGCCCATTCCGAGCGACACACCTATTCCGAGCGATACACCAGAGCCGACCTGGACGCCTATTCCGAGCGATACACCAGAGCCAACCTGGACGCCTATTCCGAGCGATACACCTATTCCGAGCGATACACCAGAGCCGACCTGGACACCTATTCCGAGTGACACACCAGAGCCAACCTGGACTCCGCTGCCTTCGCTCACGCCAAGTTTTACGCCAAGCTACACACCGCCGCCCACACTGACCCCCAGCTTCACACCATCGGCGACGGCCTCACGCACACCGACAGCAACACGCACGCCTTCCCGTACACCCACCGCGACGCCTTCGCGCACGCCGACACGCACACCGACAGCAACACGCACACCAACCCCGACGCGAACGCCAACTTTCACGCCGATTCCTGTGAATCAGCCGCCGGACGCGCGGAACGACAGCACCAACTCTTTGCGCCGGGGTCAATCGATTACGATCACAACCACGCAGCTCCTGGCGAATGACGTTGACCCTGAAGGCGGGCCGCTGACGATTATCAGCAACACGACGCCGGATCGTGGAACGCTGGTCAACAATGGCAATAACACCTGGACATACACCGCGCCGACGAATTGGATTGGCACAGCGACCTTTAGTTACACCATTCGCGACAATGCCAATAAAACGGATACCGCGACGGTCTCAATTCAGGTGAGGCTGTTGTAGCCAAATCATCAGCTTGTAAAATGGCTGGCGAATGCACGTTCCTTAACTTCGCCAGCCGGAAAATCAATTACACTAGAATCGCCGGGGTATTTGCATTCCCTGGCGAATTTTTTTTAGCCTGACGCGTGAAAAGCCCGAAACTTTGGGCTTGGTGCGCTGTTTTCCCCGCTCTTAAAATGTAACTGATGTGATCTTTTTACCGATTGGCGATTGGTTTAATTTTTGGGAGTCGTGCGCGTGTCGCAAAACAACATTTCAGCCTCATCATTCACCGGACAATGGATCGGCGCGACGCAGGGCATTGATATGAAAGCGCACCTATGGGAGATTACGCAGCAGGGCGCATATCTGATGCTGGCGACCAAATGGGAAGGTGAAACCAAAGCGGCCCATTTTTACGCCGAAATGATCCCCGGCGAGGCCGCTTTTCGTATCCTCCACGTCCAGTATGGTGATAAAGCTGTCC
>Ga0268299_1003775_pt1 | contig 13128 bp, 9 predicted proteins | sample NOBtaG_FD_193484 | JGI IMG/M metagenome (GOLD analysis project Ga0268299, IMG submission 193484) | Activated sludge microbial communities from bioreactor in Nijmegen, Gelderland, Netherland - NOB reactor | ecosystem: Engineered > Bioreactor > Aerobic > Activated sludge | place: Netherlands...
ATGGCCGAATCTTCCGCCCAAACGACCGCCACCTTCTTGCGCACCACCACCCTGAAGTCCGGCACCACCTTGAAGTCCAGCACCGCCTTGAAGTCCAGCACCTTGCTGACTTTCACCTCGGCGATTCATAAAGCCGCCTCCGGCAGCCGCTTCTTGCGCATTATTTGCACGCTGGGCATTGTTGGCATTTGCCCACTGATTTCTGTTCTCCCAGGTGCCCTGCTGATTCCACTGATTCATCACCGCGGCATTTTTTTCGCTGTTGTTGATGTAGACCTGATTACCGCCGGTATTCATGTAATACGGCTGGTTGTTGGTCGCGTTGCGATAAATAGGAACACCGTAGGGCACGCCATGGTAGTACTCATTGTTGTTGTACATCGAGTTTGAAATTGCAGCTCCAGCGGCGGCACCACCTGCCGCTGCAAGACCTGTGCCGAGCATGCGCATCCCTTGATTGCCGTTGGAATTGTTCGAATTATTTGAATTCGCATTGTTTTGCTGCTGCTGCTGTGGCTGTTGCTGTTGCATCTGCCCGCCGTACACTCGGTTGAGATACCCCTGCAACTGTGCGGCCGTCACTTCTACCGGCTGACCATTGCGATCCGTGTACCAATAGTTGCTGGCCTGGTCCCTGTAAATCGCCACTTGTTGTGTTCCGGGAGCCAATCCGGCGCCGGGAATAGGCAACTTCGGACCGGCCTTCGTGACGACGAATTGTTGTCCGTTCCCGTCCGTGACGACCTGATACAGGGTCATCGTGGTCTGCCCGACGGGTTGAGCGTCTTGCGTCTGAGCTGCTGTCGACAGCGATAACGAGGCTGCAAGAGTAATCGCCAGGAATGTAGATTTGATGATGCTTTGCATAAGCTTTCCCTTGGTGTGTCGAGCGTCGAATTTCCGGGACAGGTTACCGGTTTGAGCGAACAATCGCGACATTATATCGCATGGATATGCTCTCTTGGTTGCCGGTTAGAAACCGCCCGCAATCTTCTGTTTCGTGACCTCAATCAGGTTGTCGAGCTGGATGTCTTGGACTTCACCGGTAGCCCTAACAACCAGCTCGACGACGCCGTCTTTCAATTTCTTGCCAAGGTTTATCCTGAGCGGCACCCCAATCAGATCGTTGTCTGCAAACTTGACCCCCGGGCGCTCATTGCGGTCGTCCAGAAGAACCTCGACGCCCGCCTGGCGCAGGTCGTTGTAGACAGCTTCTCCGGCCGCCAGCGCCTCCGGCTCGGAAGCGTTGATGACATTGACTATGACATCGTAAGGGGCAATCGAATGCGGCCAGATAATTCCTTTTTTGTCGTGACTCAACTCGACCGCCGCCGCCATCATTCGCTCCACGCCAATGCCGTAGCTGCCCATTACAATCGGCACCTTTTCACCCGAGGAAAGCAGAACCTGTGCGTTCATGGTCGTTGAATAGCGGGTGCCCAACTTGAAGATGTGGCCTATCTCAAGCGATTTTTCAACGGCGAGCGTGCCACCGCAATTGATGCATGCGTCCGCCGTCTTCACGTTGCGAAAGTCGCCCCAGCCATCGACTTCGATATCTCGCTCGATGCTCACTCCCTTGTAGTGATAGTCGTCGTGGTTGGCACCTGTGACCATATTGCTGCGATTCTTCAAAGCATTGTCGGCGAGCAGTTTTTTGGCTGCGTGTCCATCCTTTGGTTTTACACCTACCGCCCCGAGTGACCCGGCGTGGGCTCCCATTGCAGCGAATATCTCTTCGTCTTCTGCAGCTCTGATTTCTTGCGCACCCAGATAATCCGTTAGCTTGGCTGTGCTCAGCTCATGGTCTCCCCGCAGAAGCACGACAACCATCTCGCCGTCAGCAAAGTAAATGAGTGTTTTTATCTGGTTTTTGCCGGATGCGAAGTCTGCGAAATTCGCCAACTGTTCGACTGTCCGCAATCCCGGTGTGGGAAACTTTTCCAGATCAGCGTGCGCATTGCCATTTTCGATCTTGTCGAAAGCCGCCGTCGCCTTCTCCACGTTTGCCGCATACCCGCATCTTTTGCAAAGAACGACCAGATCTTCTCCCGCTTGTGTCAGCACCATGAATTCAGTGGAGGCGCTGCCACCCATAGCGCCGGAGCTGGCTTCTACGGCTACGAAATTCAGACCGGCTCTTGCGAAAATTCGTTCGTAAGCGGTTTTATGCAGGCTGAAACTTTTGTCCAGACCATCGCTGTCCAGATCGAACGAATAAGAGTCTTTCATGGTGAATTCTCTTACGCGCAGCAATCCGGATTTGGGACGCAATTCATCGCGGAATTTTGTTTGAAACTGATACCAGATTTGCGGAAGCTGCCTGTATGAACTCAAGGCGTTGCGCGCGATTGAAGTGAAAATCTCTTCGTGCGTAACACCCAGAACATGGTCGGCCCCTTTGCGATCTTTAAGTCGAAACATAATATCGCCCATGGTGCTAATCCGTCCGGATTCCTCCCAGAGTTCGGTCGGATGCAGTGCCGGCAAAACGAATTCTTGCCCGCCGATTGCATTCAATTCTTCTCTGATGATGTTTATTATTTTCAGTCTGACTCTTTGTGCGATCGGCAAAAGGCTGTATATGCCCGCTCCAAGCGGACGAATATAGCCGGCGCGCATCAATAGTTTGTGACTGGCTGTCTCGGCCGAAGACGGATCTTCTTTCAAAGTCGGAATGAAAAGCTGTGACCAGCGCATAATCTGAAAACCTCTGCGGAAATAGTGTTGAAAAAATGTTCTTGCAAAAGCGACCCCGCCAGACACGAGGTCGTCTTACACTGCCGAATCGGAACGCAAAGACTAACCCGTGATGCGAGGTCGCGGGGTAGGGGGTGGTCCGAATGTGACGTGTATATGCATAGACTCCATTGTCGCCGCCGAATCTTTTCTGTCAATACTGTTTCGCCGGTCGATAAAGTCAGTTGTTACATTCTGAGTTGAGTGCGGGTTGTTTTAGGTTCACCCGAATGCACTTTATTCATGAAAGTGGAACCTGCTTTGATGCAACGGCAAAAAGAAGGAAAGCCCCACATTTCTGTGGAGCTTCCTTCTAAACCAGGCACTTCGACTGCACTGATGCAATTGAAGCGACCTGAGACCCAATACTCAATTGTTATGCTGATGCGGATGTTTGCATGCTATTTCCAGGTGTTTTCCGATGCGCTGGTGCGGATATTCGTTCGCAACTCGGTGGGCAGATCCTGCGGTATGGCGGCCGCTGAAAGCGTCGATGACTTGCCGATCGTGTCGGCAATGATGTTGAACAATCTGGCGCCACCCATCGAATTGAGGTGGACGGTATCGAGAAAATCTGTGGAGATGAAGCGGAAGTCGTCGGAGAGATCCAAATATTCAGCACCATATTTGATGCTGGTTGAGCTTAGATAGGTCTTGAACTCATGCCAGAAAGAGTCGGGCAGCAAGGAGCGATTCGGAAGAGTGGCCGGCATGTTGACGACGAGGACTTTGATATTTTCGTCTTTCAAGCGCGCCAGAAATGCATTGAAGAATTTTTTTTCTGAAGGATAAAGGGAGGTTTTTGTGCTCTTGTACCGGCGCATGTATTCCGGCATGTTGTCTTGGAAGCCATAAGGCATGGGATAGGGAATCAGCCACTCGCCTTTGCGAATGTCCAGCCCGCCGCCCATGAAGACCTGCATGATATCCCGTTTTTTATTCAGGTGAGAAACCAGCGTGCGCGGATGCGCGCCCTCTTCCTTCTGACCAATTCTCGCCAGTTGCGAGCCGAGCTCGGCCAGTTGGGAGTTCATTCTCTTGAGCGGCAAATACTGATGGAAAGTCCAGTCGAGATAAGCGAACGGATCGATGAAGGCAGCTTTTGATAGTGAGCCCAGACCAACATAGCGCGAGAAAAATTGGAAAGGCTCCGTATCCGCCGGCGCGGTCACCGTATTGTCGATGAAGTCGCGAGGATTGACGCCGATGATCACAAGCTGAGGTTTGTCGTCCTCTTTAAACAAAGCTCTCGATATAAGGTACGCGTCCGATGCCATTGAGCCGGGAATGGAAGCGTTGAATACTTCAGTGCCCTGCCCCAGGCGCATTTTCAAATCTTTCTCGAGCGTTGCGGCGCGGCGATCCAGCACGCAGTCCCGGTAATTTTTCACGGTGACGCTGTCGGCCGAAAATGTTGCCGAGCCGATCAGCGAGCTGCCGAACATCACCACCGGCGGTGCCTTCTCGCGCTGCAGATAATTGCGCGCGATCCAGAACGACCACGAACCTTCCTGGCTCGATTCTTCAGAGCGCTTGCCGAGCATGTCTCTAGTTAAGCCTGTCGGCTCTTTGAGCGTGCCGATGGAAAAAAGATTGATAAGCAAAAAACCGGCCAGGGCGACGATAAAACCGCAAGCCAGGGCCGTTGTTTTTGATTTGCTTGTGATCGGGGAGTCGTCGGGTTTCATTACTGATAGACCGGATTCTTGGTATTGGCTACGGCTTGATGCCTTTCCAGATCTTTTCCAGCCAGAACGAACCTTTGCATCGTGCGTCCGGAAACAGAAATGATGTTTACGAGCTGGTCGAAGAATTTCTTGCCGCCGTAGGCATTTAAATGCACGGAGTCGTGGAAATCGTTTTGTGAATAATTAGAAGGCGTGCACATGTCGTACATCGCGATGTTATTGCCGAGAGCGAACATGCGCAGTTTCATCACGAATTCCATGTATCTCTGCGGTCCGAGCAAGTTGATGTTGTACTGCGTGATCGGCATGTTCACTACAACAAGCTCGATGCGTTCTTTTTTGCAGAATTTGGCAATTTCATCCATAAAGAAGAACTGCGTGTTGTACACATGCATGTCTGTGCGCTTGTATCTTTCGACATACTCGGGCGCGTTGTTGACCCAGCGCGTGCGCGCGGCTTCTTCCGTAATCGGTCCGGTCATTACCGCAAGCTCTCGAATTTCGCCCGGCAGGTAAGAGGGCAGGAGCTTGATGCGATCCCACCAGGTGAATGGTTTTGCTTGAGGGCGAGCGACCACTTTATTGACGAATTCTTCCGCCTTATCTTTGGCGATAAGCTGCAAGTCGGCTGAGTGCTCTGAAACGTAGAAGGTTCTATTGATGTACCACTGCAGCTTGTCGAAGGGGCTTCTGAAAACCTGGCTTGCAACATTGTCTATGGGAACAATGCGGCGCAGAAATTGGAAAGCTTCCGTGTCGGCTGCGCTCGACATTGTGCTGTCGATGAAGTCGCGCGGTGCCACGCCGTAGACGACGATGTCGGGCCGGTTGGAAGTGGCGACCATGGCTTTCAAAGTCATGTACGCATCGGACGGCATCTGCCCGGGGATGGAGAGATTGAGCGTTTTAAAAGTACCGCCGAATCTCGTATGCAGATTGTCGTCGAGGTATTTGGCGTTGTGATACTGCGAGAGATCAAGCGTTTTATTCAAATAATTCGCATCGACTCCGGCCACCGCGCTGACCATCAAAGACGAGCCCAACAAGGCGACGTTGTGCACCTCAGGAGATTTCTTCATATCGTTGAATCCCCACCATGTCCAACCTCTGTAGAGGTATTTGTAGGGATCGAATTCGATCGGATTGTAGAAAGTGAGGGCGAAGTTGCCCATTACAAAAAGCAGAATCGCCCAAGTTGTTGCCGCTCTGGCACCGCTTCTGCGATGTTCGGGCGGCGGCAAATTGTCGGACGCGCGTCTTTTCAAATTTGTCTGCGAGACCGAATCCGCACCGCTGTCTATGGTCGGATTGATGCCTCTGCGTTCTTGTATTTCTTGCGGCGCAGCGCTCATAGCTGCCCTCCTTTCAGACCGGCAATGGAGCTTTCGGTCGGATCGAGAGCGGACATGACTTTATGATCGCTTGCTGCTTTCTCGGCGAGTTTATCCAGAAGTTTGACGCCACCGCCCGAATGCAGGTGGACAGTGTCCATGAAATCGCTGAGCGAGAAATCCTTTGAATCGCCAAGGTCTAGATAGCTGGCGCCTTTAGACTGCGCCAGGACTTTCAAGCTTTTCTTGTAAGAATCCCAGGTTCCTTTTTCCAGAAGATCGCGATTGAGGTCGGTAATCGGCATGGAAATCAGAATCACCTGCGTGCCGCGATCGCGAGCCGTGTTCATCAGGTCGGCCAGGAATTTCATCTGATGCGTAAAGGTCCGCCAGTTGAGGCGAGAGTAGCGCTTCTTGTATTCCTTCATATTGGCATTGTCGAAGGTGCGCTGCTCGGGTGTGGTTGGCCGAAAACAGGCTTCGTTGTTGGCGATTTCCATTTGCTTGTATTGCGGAAAAAGCAAACGGCGCTGAGCAATCGTGTAGGGCTTGTCGGTTTTCGGTGCAGGCAGGATTTTGTCGAGCGCCGCTGTAACGGCGCGGTCGGCGGTGACGCTGATGTCGTAGCTGTGCCCATATGGATAGAACAAGTGTCCCAGCTCGAAATTCAGCCGCTGGTCCCATTCAGGCGCTATCAAGTGTTTGTGCGAAGTGACATCGCCGAAACGGCTTAGATATTGATACGGATCGGTGGCGGCGGGGCTGGGCAGAAGGCTGTCCATGAAGTCGCGCGGACCGACTCCATATACGATGACATCCGGGCGCTTTTCTCCTTTGAGGAGAAATTTGGTGATGAGGAACGCGTCGGAGGGCATCTCGCCTGGCAATCCGAAATTGAATGTTTTTACTTTGACGCCCGAGTGTTTTTGGAATTGATCTTCGAAATACTGCGATTGGTGGTGGCGTGAACCATCAATCGGGTGTTTCAAATAATCCGCATCGACGCCGGCGACCGGAACCAGAACAAGCGAGGAGCCCATGAACACGACGTTCGGGCGTCCCTGTTTGTCGGAAAGAAAATCTTCTATCGCCCATCCGGTCCATGTCCGGATAGGAAAGTCGGTGGGAGCGATGTTGCCGAATCTCACCATCGCCAGAAGCGACGAGACCACTGCAAACAGTGCTGCCGATATGAAGAATTTGCTTCTCAAGATTCCCATTAAGTCATTCCGTAAGCTTTTGCCCGGCTCTTTCAAGAGCATTCAGACTCTAGAATTGGAAGTAGATGAATCTGGGCGAGCTGTCCGGTGTGAAGATGGTGAGCAAGCACATCAATGCCACCATGACAGTGACCTGCACTGCCCAGGGCGGGCTCTGGTAGAACTTCTTGTTGTTCAGCCAGTTGACGACGAATGTCGATACCATCAGTGTCGGCAGGATCAATACGAGAGCCGGGAAGATGATCGGATCTCTGATTTGCAGAACCGCCAGTTGACTTGCGCTGAAGTGCAGCAATGCTGTCGGTGCTTCGAAGAGCTTGCTCAGAACTTGTCCGGCAATCTTCATGTCGTCGGCGCGGAAGAATACCCAGCCGATGCAAACGACATGGAAAGTGAAGACGACCGAGGCCCAGTGATAGACCTTCGATTGCAGCAGCTTTTCGTGGACGCCGATTTTTTGCATGACTGCTTCGTATTCGCGATGCAGAATCAGCACGATGCCTTGATATGCACCCCAGGCGAGGAAGTGGAAAGCAGCTCCGTGCCACAGACCGCCCAACGCCATTGTGATGAAGAGGTTGCGATAAGTGAGCCATTTGCCGCCTCTCGATCCGCCCAGCGGAATGAAGAGGTAATCACGCAGCCATGTGGAAAGGCTGATGTGCCAACGGCGCCAGAAATCGGAAACGTTGGAGGCGATGTACGGCAAGTTGAAGTTGATCGGCACTTTGTAGCCGAAGAGCAACGACGAGCCTCTGGCGATGTCCGTGTAACCGGCGAAATCGAAGAAGATTTGGAAGGCGAATGCGTATGTGATCATCCACATATCCAGTGAAGAGAATTGCTCGGGATGAGCAAAACCTGCCTGGACGACCAGTGCCAGATTGTCGGCGATGAGTACTTTCTTGGCCAGACCCATCAATATAAGTTGCATGCCTTCATCGACATATTCCCATTTGAATTTGACGGGAATGTGCAATTGCGGAACGAAGTCTTGATAGCGCTTGATCGGACCGGCAATCTGGGTCGGGAAGAAGGAAGGGAAAAGAGCGAAGTCGAGGAAGTTTTTCACGACCGGTTTGCCGCGATAGACCTCGATTGCGTAGTGGATAAACTCGAAAACGAAAAAGGAGATGCCGAGCGGAAGAATGATGTGCAGGTGGGGAGCGCTCCAGTCGATGCCGACTGTGCCCAAAGTGGTCTTCACTGCATCCATCGTGAAGTAGGCATATTTGAAGATGCCCAGCACGATCAAGTTGAGTGCGACGGTAAACCCGAGAATGATCTTCTTATTCTTTTGCTCCGTGGCTTTCTCGATAAATGGAACGAGAAGGAAGTTTGCCAGGGTCAAACCGAAAATAAGGATGCCGTAGATTGGACGCCACGACATGTAAAAGACGTAGCTAGCCACCAGCAGTAGTGGCACGCGGAATCTATGGGGCGTCAACCAAAACAGAAGAAATACTGTTGGTAAAAACACCAGGTATTGCAGACTGTTGAATAGCAAGCTACTTCTCCTTAGTTTCCAGGAACCGTTTTGATAGCTTTCGAGAGCTGTTTCTCTCGCTTGGGCCTTACTTTAGATTCGGCGCAAATCCCAATATCTATGAGAGTTTTGCAAAGTTATCAATGGCAATTGCCCATTGTAGAAGCTGGATTTCAAGAATGTCTACCCGGCACGTATTGTCTTAACCTAAAAAGGTTATAGGAAGAGCGGACAAGACAGGATTCTTGATCTTGAAAAACCGCCGCGGGCGGGAAAAACGAGCGCCTGACATCGTGGAAGATCTAGATGCATTTGCTGATCGATTTACGGGAGGTTGTAATGAGATTGGTTGCAATGAAGTGTCGCCGTCTCATAATTCGCACATCTTATAGATGCGGCCCGTACCATCACCCGTGATACCACTACACGAACGCACTTGCCTTAAGCAAAATGAATGTCGGGCAAATGTTTTATTCGGAAATTCGCGGTCGAAAAAATTTAGTCGCCGGCCCCTTTTGCGAAGCCCTCAGGAATGAGTTGATAGCCTCCGCCATACACCGTCTTGATGTATTTGCGATCGGGTGTTTCTAAACGCGTTCTAAGGTGGCGGATATGCACTCTGATAGTGTCGACGTCATCGTCCGGCGCATAGCCCCAGACTTCTTCCAGAAGCTTGCCTGTGGAAACGGTTTGACCGTGATGCTGCATCAGGCAGTGCAAGATTTCGAATTCAGTGGGGGTCAGTTTCACCATCCGCTCTTTGACCTTCGCTTGAAGATTCTCAGGGATGAGAGTGATTTCACCTGCGTGCAAAATCTCAGGCAAGGTTGCTGACTGAGGCACGCCGCCCGAGCGTCTCAAGAGGGCTCGAATGCGCACCTGCAGTTCGGGAATTTCGAACGGTTTGACCAAATAGTCATCGGCGCCGGAATCGAAGCCCTGGACTTTGTCCTTGGTCATGCCCAGCGCGGTCAGCATGAGTATTGGAATGGGATGGGTCTGAGGATTTTGCCTGAGCCGCTGGCAGACCGTAAAGCCGTCCAGGTCGGGCATCATGACGTCAAGAACAACAAGATCGGGGCGATTTTGTTGCGCCAGCGCCAGTCCTTTGTGGCCGTCGCTTGCCGTCGTTACTTGATGTCCCAACAGTTCCAGATTGATTTTGACGAGTTCGGCAATTGCAGCATCGTCGTCTATGACGAGAATTCTTGACAACGTTATCTCCTCAGTTGGGTCAGGCTTGACCTATGACCGACAATTTTACTGGAATTTTCATCGGTCGCCCGCCCCGTAAAATCTGTAGCGTTACGAGCTGACCAGGTTTTTTAGTCTCGATTACGGTCCACAATTCGTCAACTGAGCGGACTGTCCGGCCGTCTATCGCCTGAATGACGTCGGCAAGATTGACGTCAAGAGCCCGGAAGGTAAACGGGCCTTGCTGAAAAACCACCACTTTGGGTCCCGTCAGTCCGGCTTCTGCGGCCGGTCCTTTGGGATCTAATTTGATAATTCTTAGACCCGTATCGACCGGAGCGACCACCAAAATCCCCAGGTCGGGTCTTATCACCCGATGGTGGACGATTAATTCGGGCACGATACGTTTCGCCACATTTACAGGAATGGCCAGCCCGATGCCGGCCGATTGCCCTGTGCGGGACAAAATTGCCGTATTGATTCCTACTAATCTGCCGCTGGTGTCCAGAAGCGGTCCGCCGGAATTGCCCGGGTTGATCGCCGCGTCTGTCTGGATCACTCCTTTGATCAGTCTTCCGTTTTCCGTGCGCATGGTTCGTCCCAAACTGGAAACGATTCCCTGAGTGAGAGTGCGCTCCAATCCGAATGGATTGCCGATGGCAAAAACGCGACGGCCGACTTCGAGAGTCGATGAATCACCAAAAGGAATTGCGGTGAGATTCTTTCCGTGGGGAACAGCCACTTTAAGCACAGCCAGATCGCTGTCCGGATCGATTCCCACGACTGTCGCCGGCAATATGGAACCGTCCCAGAGCGTGACGCGAATATTGCTGAAGCCTTCGACGACGTGATTATTCGTCAGGACAAGCCCCTCTTGAGAGATGATGATGCCCGAGCCGGCGCCTTCTTTTGGCGAAAGATTGTAGTAGATGTCTTCCGATGCGGCGCTCGATGCGATGTTGACTACACCTCTGTTGCATGATTTATAGACGCGAATATTCACTGCTTCATCGGGCGTGAGATTCACGTGCGCCGGCGCGCTCGAATGCGTCGATGGGTTTGCATGGCTTGAAGCTTGTGCGGAGGGCGCCGCATTTGCGTTTTCAACAAAGACGATATTGAGCGAAAATGCTGCAATAGCGAAAAATCCACAGGCGTTTTTTTTCCAAGTTCTATCCATTATCTGGGTCCTATACACGTGCACATCGTTCGTTTCTCAAACGCGCGCACTTCACGTTTCACCGGTCGTCATCTTGTTTTCCATCGCAGGCTGCTCACCTTTATTTTCATCAGGCGAATTTTCTTGCGCTGTTTTTTCCTTCGTTTTTTGACCGATCTTCGGTTCCGTGCCTTCCATCAATCGCTTGATATTGGCTTTGTGTCTCAATGTCACGTAAATGAGCGCCATCACGCCGTAAGCGACCATCGGCATCGGGCACTTCAGAACATAGAAATAGACCGGCAACATCCATACGGCAAATATCGACGCCACCGAAACGATTTTTGTTGCCCCCAAAACCAGCAGCCAGGTAGCAAAGAGAAGTGCTCCCACTGAATTGCTCAGGGCAATGACGGTGCCCAATCCAGTCGCTGCGCTCTTGCCGCCTTGAAAGCCGAGGAAAATTGATTTGCTGTGTCCGATCAATGCAGACAATGCGCAGAGCGGCGCGCATACATGAGTGATGCCGAAGAGCGCCCAGTCTTGTTTGCCGCCGTCGAAATAAACGGCCGCTGCAACTGGTGCATATCCTTTGAAGATATCGAAGAGGAAAACGAAAAGCGCCGGACCTTTGCCGACGCAACGCAATACATTCGTGGCGCCGGTTGACTTGCTGCCGTGCTCGCGGATGTCGATGCCCTTAACTGCTTTGGCCACCCAGTAACCGGTGGGAATGGAGCCGGCGACAAATGCGATGGCAATCATTAGAAAGAACGTCGCCAAAGGAATTATTTCTCCTTCTTATCTCTTGTCGCAATGCGAATGGGAGTGCCGATGAATCCGAATGATTCGCGCAGTTTTCTCTCCAAATACACTTTATAGCTGTTGGTTAACAATTTGCTGTCATTGACGAACATGATGAAAGTCGGCGGACCGACCGAAACTTGCGTGCCGTAATACACTTTCAGCCGCTTGCCTCGTTTGCCCGAGGGCGGCGGCACGAGCGCCACTGCTTCGGCGATGACTTGATTGAGCAGCCCGGTGGAAACGCGTCTTTGCGTTTCATCATATGCTTGTTCGGCGACATCGAGAATTTTCGTCAGTCTCTGTTTCGTTTCGGCGCTGGTGAAAACGACGGGAGCGAAAGAGAGCATGCGCAGTCCGGTTTTCACACTCTCGGTAAACTCGTTCATGAGCTTGGATGTTTTATTCTCGATGAGGTCCCATTTATTGACGACGACGACACAGGCGCGACCGGCTTCATCGATTTTTGCTCCGATTTTTTGGTCTTGATCGGAAATTTCTTGCGTGGCATCAATAACGAAAACAACTACTTCCGAGCGCGAAATTGCCCGCAACGAGCGAACAACGGAGAATGCCTCGATGCCGTAATCGACTTTGGATTTGCGCCTGATGCCCGCCGTATCGACTAAGGTCAGCTCTCTTCCTTTGTAGATGATCGTCGTGTCGATGGCATCACGGGTGGTGCCGGGGACGTTGGTAACGATCGATCTTTTTTCGCCGATCATGGCGTTGACTATTGATGATTTGCCGACATTCGGCTTGCCGACAATGGCGATGGCGATTTTGTTTTTGATCTCGGAGACTCTCGCCTCCTCTTCTTTCGCCTGTATTTCTGCCGCCTCGGCGTCGGCGAGGCGTTCTGTCTTAGACTTTTTGACCTTGCCGTTTTTCTTTTGCGTCTGTATATCCGGGTTGATCAAACTGATGATCTTGTCCAGCACATCGCCGACATCGCCGGAGCCGCGCATGGCGGAAACAGGCATGGGATCGCCCAATCCGAGCTGGTAGAACTCGAGCACGTTGGGCCCGTCTTTCGGGTCATCGATTTTGTTGACAGCGACAATGACTGGTTTTTTCGAGCGTCTCAGCAGGTTGGCGACATCCTCGTCGGCTCCGTTGAGACCGGCTTTCCCATCTACCATGAAAACGATCAAGTCGGCTTCCGTCACGGCAAGGCGAGCCTGGTCGTACACCTGAGTGGTTATCTCATCGGTGGACTCGGTGAGAATACCGCCAGTGTCGACAAGGACGAACTCCTGGCCGCACCATTCGGTTTCTCTGTAAATGCGGTCGCGCGTCACGCCGGGTTGGTCGTCGACAATAGCGTGTTTCGCCCCGACGCAGCGATTGAAGAAAGTTGATTTACCGACGTTTGGACGCCCTACGATGGCGACCACATGCTTGGTCATGAATGCCTCTTGCAGTCTTTCGACTCTTGCTAAAAGTCTCGGCTATTTCTCGGGAGTCGGTCCCTTGCCGGGTCCGGGTTTGCCTGGGCCGCTTTTGG
>Ga0268299_1003776_pt1 | contig 13128 bp, 12 predicted proteins | sample NOBtaG_FD_193484 | JGI IMG/M metagenome (GOLD analysis project Ga0268299, IMG submission 193484) | Activated sludge microbial communities from bioreactor in Nijmegen, Gelderland, Netherland - NOB reactor | ecosystem: Engineered > Bioreactor > Aerobic > Activated sludge | place: Netherlands...
GGGTTCCTCGACCGCGAAAATCGTCAGCACCGGCAGCTGATCGACGATATCCGACTTGAATCCCGAGGTCGCCGCTGCGCCGCGCAGAACCTCCTCGACGCGGAACAGACCTAGCGACAGCGAGAGCGAAAAGAGCGAGCGTAGACCATCGCTCAGCTCTCCAGCAACCATGGTGCGGCCGTCGTCGCCAGGGCGGAACGTCGGCACGAGAAGATCGATCAGCGCTGCCGGATCTTCCTCCAACGCCTGGAACGCAACCTCCTTAGCGATGCGGCCGTCATAGAAGCCCTGCCACGTATTCTGCACGGCGGCGTTTATCGTCTGAACGCCCGAAAGGCCGCCGAGCTGGGACTGCAACTCCCCGAGCTTGTTCTTAATTGTCTCATCAGCCCCCGCCCATTCCAAAGCTTTGAGCAATCGCCCGAATGCGGTAGCCGTCGTGGATCGGATCTGGTGATCGGGATCCCGCGCCGCGGGAACATAGACGACGCGGATCTTGCTGCGGTCGGATGACTGCATCTTTCGCCGCATGCTGTCGTCAATCTGTTCCTCCTCGGAATCGGCAAGAATCCAAGACACCCGTTGCTCGATATCCCCCGTCAACGTGCCGTCGTTCGTCCATACTGCCTCGAGTCGGATGCGGCAGTATGGCGTTCCGCCGGGATCATCGACGATCATCTGATTGAAAGTCTCGGGCACGGCATCCCCAGGTGTCTCGCCATCGTCCAGCTCGGGAAACGCCAGCCGACACTCGATGAGTAATGAGCGGCTTTCCTTGGATGAGAGCTGCTCACCAATATCTAGGTGGAAGTCGGCGGGAACGACGTCGCGCTGCGATTTCACGTCGCTGAAGAGGCGGGCCAACGCCATCATCGCCGCCGTCTTGCCTGACGCGTTTGGACCCAAGAAGCACGTCAGGTTGTCGAGATCGATGGTGTCTCCGTCCGCGTCGAAACACCGAAACCCCCGGACCGTAACTGATTCAATCTTCATCCCTACACCTTGTGTCCGTGTTCCGGCGCGATGATCGCGTCGTAGCTTTTCTCCAGCGCAACGATCGAAGCGCGCACGTCTTTACGGCGATTCCAATTCACAACAACTCCAACTGAACCGGAGCGCCAGAGGGGCAAGCGGCCCGTCGAGCCACTTGCTCCGGCGCCGGATTCTCTCGAACACCGGCACGGGCGCGCGCCGCCAAGCAATCAGACCAGCGAAGGCTGTTGTGCACCAACATCTCGCCGAGGTCCCCGTCCATCGTCGGAATCCAACGGACCCGCCGACCAGCCATGCCAGCCATGCGCCTGTGCGTCGCTTTCATGAACGGAATGGAGTCGATGATCGTCCAGCTGTCGAACCGAGCGGCGAGATCGGCGGCGTACTTGCCGCCGCCGACGGCAACGACGTGCAGCCTGCGGCGCGTCTGATCTTGCAGGTGCGCGAGGCTTTCAATCGCCGGAAGTCCACGGTCCCGCCTCGCGAGCCCGGTTTGAAATTCCTTCGCGACTATCGACACCTCGGCGTGCGTTTGGAGGAACGCATGCCAGTACGCCCAGTCGACGGGTGCCACCGCCTGAAGGCAGGGGACCGACGGAATGCCGGCGCGGCTGAACTCTCCCGCGCAGATGAGCGAGCGTTTCCGATTGAAGAAATGTTGCGGGCGCGGATCTTCGAGAAAAAAGGAGTAGTTGGGCACGATGACGGAGGCGAAACCCAGCGCCGCCAGGAACCGTGGCGTGTCGTACACGCGCCGCCACCGCCAGTATCTTTCAATGGGGCGATCCTTGCCGACGCCGACGAGCACGATGCGCGTGTTGGCGCTCAGCCCGAAGCGGCGTCGCAACCCCTCCGCTGTTGTCGCGACGGGCGTATATTCACCGCGTTGAAACCGGATCACCCTGCTCATCGGCACGGCGGCCCATGGCAGAGAAACGTCCTCGACCCCTTCGAAACCGTGCTGGACCATTGGAATGTAGTGCGGCAAGGCACCGCTCGACGATTGGAGCAAGGCGGGAACACCGTGGAAGCCGAAGCCCCCGATCTCCAGCAAGTCTTCTGCGTACCGCGCTGCTTTCTTGAGGCAGACCTTGTCGCACGTCGCACGGTCGCACGTCGCGCACAGATCCATGCACGACCACGCGCTTCCTGCGCGCGTATATCCACCGCATTGTCTCAGGAGTGGACAACGTTGACAGCCCATACTCAGCGTCCGACCATCGAGGCGACTGGCCGCCAGAAGTTCCGCCGCGGCTGTCATCGCGGTGCGCTCACATCACACAGCCGCATGGTCGCGATCGCGTTCGCCGTGTCGACTGCGGTCACGACGCCGACCAAGGTGCTCGCGTCGCCGTCTCGGCCGCTCAGAAACGATTCGACTGTGCGTTCCGAGACCTCCACCACTGGCCTGTCGCCGCGATAGAAGGTGATGGCATGGCGATCGTGATCCGGCTGACCCCACACACGCTCCCCAGGAGCAAGGTCCGACTCGGGGAGCACCGTCCCCGGCACGTCGGTTACGCACTGCGGGTCGGCATTCGAGAACAGATCCTCCTCAACGAGTTTCTTGAAACGCTCGTCGCGCAGCCGCTGAAACCGGTCATTTCGCCGTCGAATAAAATCCTCACCCATGTTCTCAATCCTTCCACGGCGGCGCGTAGGTCATGCGCCGACCGTCCTTGCGCCTTTGCAGCAGACCCTTTTGGTGCAACGCGCCAAGGCGCGTGCTCCACGCGGTCAGGCCGATAGTGCGGTTGCGTCCGAAAAGGTCGCTCGCGTCCGTCTGTCCCTCAGCGATCGCGACCTCCAGCGCCTGACGGTCGAATTCATCCAGCTTCCCAAGGACTTCCGGCTCGTTGACTGCCCCCTGCGCCCACCGAACAATCCATACGGTCGCGCTATTCGCCTCGACCGCCAGGCGCACATCATCGATCACGTGCTCGGACACATTCGCCAGGAGCGGGGGCAGCGCCCCAGGTGCTCGTGGGCCGGCCCAGAGTGGAAGGAACGCGCTGGCGAAGTAAGAAGACGACAGCGCCTGAATGCCGGCCAGGTCGAGTACAACCGGCGATGCGTTCGCCGATGCGCGCGCGACCGCCGCCTGCAGTTTCAGTGCATCGGCGTCGCCGGCCAGCTTTCCGGCGAGCACGGGGCGCGGCAAGACTTCTTTGATGACGAGATAGGCTCCCTGAGATTGCTTCTTCTTCATTGGTGATGATGAAGCTAGCCGGCTCGTACCCTGTCTGTCAATAGGGCTGCAAGCCTACTTCTGCGGATAGTCGCCAGTGACCGCGACGTGAAACCCCGTGCGCGGCGGCAGGACCAGGAACGCCAGCGTCGCGGCCGTGGGGCTGGTAGCGGTACATGCCGCCGCCACGCCGGCCGACCGAAAGCGAACCGTGCAACGCCTGTCGATCAGTGCCTTGAAGAGCGTCGTGAACCCGGTACCGCGACCCGGTTTCCCCGTACCGCTGACGCCGTGTTGCAAAGCCAGCGGTAGCGCGGTCCTCGCGTCCGGGACGGTAGCATAGGCCGGGTTGCGTCTCAGACTCTCGACGACGCCGCAGCCGACATCGGTGACACTGAAACACCACCGATCTGGGCTCGTCTGGAAGGAGGCGACGGCTGGTATGGGTGCGGCGGCGTGTTCTGCTGCGTTGCTCGCCATCTCGGAAAATGCCCCAAGCAGCGCATGCGCCAGTTCTGACGGAACACCGTGCTGCCGCAGTGCGGTCTTGAACCGTTCTTGAAACAGAATGAACGGCCGGCCAGCCTCCCATTCCTTGCGATCGGCCGGGACATCACAAACTTCGCCGTCTGCGACCGCCGGGAAAGCAGCCGGACCGACCTGCACCCCCAAAAGCGAAAAGAGCGCCGATCCGCTCTGCGCCGAGAGCAGTGTGCCCCATTCCGCAATCGCCGAATGAAGCGGCAAGGCCGGTGCAATGTCTTCTCCGGTCTCTCGCCAGCGTCCCCAGCGGACCGCTGCAATTTCGATGGCCGTCGAGAGCGGCGCCTCCACCGCCGATAGGCCGCTTACCGCCTGCAGTCCTGCCGGGCCGCGCTCGGCAAGGACGAACTCCAACGTATCAATGGAATGCATAGCGACTTCCGCATCGCGCCAGATGTTCCCGATCTACCTCCGAGCTTCAGGCCCGTTTTCGTCTTCGACTGGCAGAATAGCCGCCAATTCTTTTTCCACATCGATACCGTACTTCGTCGCCAGGATGGCCACATGGACGCCGAAGACACCTCGCAACTCCCCGAGCGCGCTGTTGAACACCCAGCTCGCCCAGTGTCCCTGCGAGAAGCCGTGACGGATGATACGCCCGTCATCGTTCTGGACAGTATCCAGAAACTTGCGGCAGGCGGCGCGAAGGGCACGCAAGTTGGCGGCCAGGTCAGACCCGTCGCCCAGCTTCCCAATTTCTCCGGTGAGAAATCCGCGAATCTCGATCACCGAGTGAACGCAATGCTCGGGAACTTCCATCTCCGATGGCGCGTAAAGGACCCTGCGATCTTCCAGAAACGCGATCACACGCTTTACGATGGCGCAATCCGCTTCCGGCGGATTCCACGATACGCCGAACACGGGAACGCTGATCCCCGTGAGCCGCGATAGAATCTCTCTGAACTTCATGACGCCTCCCCGCGTTCGTGCTCTCGCCCAGCACGAGAACGCGCGAATTCAAACGACCGTATCGTAGCACAACATTGCCGAGGGATCGTCAAAGCGTCATATCGTTGCCCAATGCTGGCACCACCGGGCCAGGCTCCGCCTCGCCCTCGAAGTCATCATATTCCGGCCCATCGTACTCCCGCCGCCGCTGCTGCGGCTCATCGGTCATCCGCGGACGCCATTTGCCTGGCGATCGCTTCTCCTCCGGCCCCGAAGCTGCCTCTGCCGGCGCCGCCACCTGCTGCTCGCCCTTGTCGAGGTCGAGGGCGGCGTTGAGTTCGGCCTGCTTGGCTACCAGCTCCTTGAGCCGGGCCTCGTGCTCGTACGGCCGCCCGAGCTGTTCCTCGAAATCCGCTAGCATCTTCTGAGAGCGGGCAAGCCGCGCCTGCTCGTCCGCCACGCTCTTGTCGAGCGACCGCAGCGCGTGCTCGATGCTCTGCACCGTGCCGACGGGGCTGTCCGGGTTGATCTGCGCCACGAAGGTCGCCGATCCGCGGATCAGCAGCTCCGGCAGGTTCTCAGAGTCCGACACCAGCACCGCCCCTTGCGGTCTGCCGCGGCTCAGGATCTCGAAGCCGCGGAACGAACCGCGCACCTGGAGCGCCGGATCGTCGCGCTGCGCGAGGACCGCCTGCGTGAGCGCGGCCGCTGCTGCCTCGCGCGCGCCTTTGCCGGAATAGACCCGTCCTCCGACGGTCATCGCGAATTCCTCCCCTGTGTTCGCGTCGCGGCGTTCGATGTCGGCAGCCAGGCGCTCGATCCGCTCATGCCGCTGCTGGATCTCCGGCGGCAGGGACTGAACCTGCATCCGGATCGTGTGCTGCTGCTTCAGATGCGCCGCCCGGAGTTGGTCGAGCTTGCGCACCTCGGTGTCGACCTTCACCTTCTCCATGACGGCCGGATTGCCGGAGGCTATCGCCTTGATCTCGGCATAGGTCAGCGCGCCGCCATCGAGGTCCTCGGCGGTGCGCACGGACGTCTGGCCGCTCATCACCTGCCCGATGAAGCGGGCCTTGGTTTCGAGGGTCTGCCACATGTAGGCGTCGAACGAGCCTTCCGTGACGTACCGGTAGATCTCCACCTCACCGTTCGTGTTTCCCTGCCGGAGAATTCGCCCCTCGCGCTGCTCGATGTCGCGCGGGCGCCAGGGCGCATCCAGATGGTGCAGTGCGCGCAGGCGCCGCTGCACGTTCGTTCCTGCGCCCATCTTCTCCGTCGAGCCAATCAGAATGCGCACCCGCCCCGCGTTCACCGCCGTGAACAGGTTCATCTTGGCGGCGTCGGTGTCGGCGTCGTGAATGAACGCAATCTCGTCCTCGGGCACGCCCTCGGCGATGAGCCGCGAGCGTACCTCGTCATAGACGTTGAACCGGTCGGCGTTCGGCGTGGAGAGATCGCAGAAGACGAGCTGCGTCGAGCGCGCCGCCTTCGTCTCTTCCCACACTTTCCGTATCCGGCTCACCGCCCGGCTGACCTTGGCGTCGGGGTCGGCATCGTGCGTCGGATCGACGAGGCGCATGTCGAGGGCGGCCTTGCGTCCGTCACCGGTGATCTTGAGCATGTTGTCGACGGAGGGATCGATCCGCCGGCCGCGAAGCTGCTCGGCGCGCTTGGTCAGCGTCTTGATGTATTCTTTCAGCGCCTCGCCGGACGGCGCCGCGACGATCTGCGGTCTTCCGCCGGCCATCGTGGGGCGCGGCAGGTTGAGCATCTCCGCCGTCTGCACGTCGGAGAATGACCGGAACATCGAGAGCAGCTCCGGCAGGTTGATGAACTTGGCAAAGCGCGTGTGCATCCGGTAGCCGGAGCCGTCAGGCGCCAGCTCCAGGGCCGTCACAGCTTCCGCGAAATTCGCCGCCCAGGCGTCGAAATGCTCCACGCCGCGCTCCTTGAGCATCTCAGGAGCCAGGTAGCGGAGCATTGTGTACATCTCCGCCATCGTGTTCGAGATTGGTGTGCCGGTCGCGAAGGCGACGCCCCGGCCGCCGGTGCGCTCGCGGATGTATCGCGTCTTGATCAGCATATCGAATGCGCGATTGCTGTCGGAGTTCGGGAGCCCCGCGATGCGGTTCATCTTCGTCGTGTAGAAGAGATTCTTGTAGAGGTCGGCCTCGTCGACGAAGATCTGGTCGACGCCCAGTTCCTCGAACGTAATCGTGTTGTCCTTGCGCTCGCGGTCGGCGCGCTGCTTGAGCTTTGCCGTGAGGCGCTTCTTCGCCTTCTCCAGCTCCTTGACGATCCGCCGGCTGTCGCCGTCGCCGCTCTTGGCATCGAGGATCGCATTCTCCAGCTCCTCGATCTGTTCGTCCATGAAGCGCTTGAAGAGGTCGTCCGACACCGGAAGAAACTCGAAGGACCGGTGCGAGACGATCACCGCGTCGAAATTGCCGCTGGCAATGCGCGCCATCGCCCGCTGCCGGTTCCCGGCCGAGAAATGCTCCTTGCCCGCGATGAAGATATTCGCGTTCGGGTAGAGCTTGAGGAACTCCGCCCCCCACTGCTCGACCAGGTGGTTCGGGACCACGAACATCGGCTTCTTGGCGAGGCCCAGCCGCCGCATTTCCATGGCGGCTGCCGCCATCGTCCAGGTCTTTCCCGCGCCCACGACATGCGCGAGCAGCGTGCTCGGGCTCTGCAGCATCCGCCAGACGGCGTCCTTCTGGTGCTTGGCCAGGTCGCCGTCGCGCAAATGCTCGCGCACCATGCCGGGCAGCGTCAGATGCGACCCATCAAACGTGCGCAGGCGCAGGTTGTTGAAGCAATCGTTGTAAACGCGCGCCAGGCGCACCGCACGGGCGCTGTCCTGCCATATCCACTCGCGGAAGCGGTCCTTCAGCTGCTGCTGCTTCTCGCGCGCCGCGATCGTCTCCTGCTGGTTGACGACGCGCGAGCCGTCTTCCAGCTGGTCGTAAGCCGTCGGCACGCGGGCATTGAGCGCCTGCTCGATGAGATCCGCCGCGCGAAAGCGCGCCGTGCCGTGGGTGGTCGTGTTGGCGACGCTCCACTTCTCCCGCGGATCGATCTCGACCGCCCAGGTCGCGATCGCCTCGACATAGGAGACCTGGATGCTCGACGGATGCGTATCGAGCAGCTCGGCAATGAAATCCCGGATGTCATTTGCCGGAATCCAGGACGAGCCCAGCCGGGCCTCGATCTCGCCGGGCTGCAGGTCTGCCGGCTGAACGCCCTCCAGCGCCCCGACGTTGGCCGTGTATGCGGAATCGACCGCGGCGGCGGCCTTGGCTGCGGCCAGCTTCGCCCGCACGTTGCCGCTCAAGTACCGGTCGGCTGTTTCCCATATGCCGCCCTCCGGGTTGCAGTAGACGAGCCCGGCCAGCTCGCGCCGCAATTGCCCGGCGCTGCGGCCGGTAAGCTGTTCCATGCGCTGCCAGTCGACGCCGCCGGTCTCGTTGAGCGAGATCGCGAGCGCCTCGGCGCCCGTCTCGGCATGCTCGACGGGCCGGTAGCGCTCCAGGGTCCGGCGCTCGAAAATCGCCGTCTTGGTCGCGCGGTTGGCCTGCGCGTCGTACTGCTCCAGCGAGAGCAGCAGCGGCTGGTCGGGATCGCCGGCGAATGCCTTGAAGTTCGGCCGCGATGAAACCGGGCCGAATTTGCGCACGAAGGCATCGTAGACGCGGTTGAGATCCTGCCGTGCAGCGACGATGCGCTCCTCAGGCTCGTCGTCGAGCTGCGTGCGGAACACTGTCCGCACCGCATCGCGCAGCGCCAGCATCCCGCGCACGCGGCCCGCGACTGTTTCCGGCAGCCTCAGCGGCTCCAGCCGGTCGCCGCTGCGCATCACCAGCACGCCGTCGCGCAGCGCATAGGCGCCGTCCTTGACGGCTTCGACGTCGGTTACCGGCACGGCCGGCGCCTCGGCCGCCCTTGCGGGCTCCTGCCGCGGCGCGAAGACATCGGCCGGCAGCTTCGAGAGCGCGGCGGCCAACCGCTCCGGCGAGAACTCACCCTCAAGGGAAGGCTCCGCCTTTCCGTAAAGCCCGCCTTCCAGCCGCATCTGCCCGAGCATCATCCCCGGATGCCGGGCGAAGTATTCGTTGACGCCGATGGCGCCTTCAGGGGATTCGACAGAAGACAGCCCCTCCCAATCCTGGCCGCCCGGTTCCTCGCCCGGCCGGCGCTTGCGCAGGAACAGGATATCCGTCGTCACCTCCGTGCCGGCGTTCGCCTTGAACGCCGTATTGGGAAGCCGCACCGCACCGAGCAGGTCGGCTTGCGCGGCCAGGTGCCGGCGGATCGCCGGATCGAACTTGTCCATCGTGTAGCGGCTGGTGATCAGCGCCATCACGCCGCCGGGCCGCAGCTTGTCGAGCGACTTGGCAAAGAAATAATCGTGGATTGCCCGCGTCAGTCCGGGTCGCCGCCGGTACGCAGGATCGAAGACCGGATAGTTGCCAAACGGGATATTCCCGATCACCGCGTCGAAGAAATCATCGGGCAGCGCCGTTTCCTCGAAACCCTTCGCGAAGATATTCGCATCAGGATAGAGGCGCTGAGCGATGCGCGCCGTGATCGCGTCCAACTCGACGCCCGTGCGGCTGCATCCCGGCAGAAGCTTCTCGGGCATCAGGCCGAAGAAATGGCCGACGCCCATCGAGGGCTCGAGAATGCGCGCGCCGCCAGGAAGCCCCAGGCGCTCCATCGCCTGCCACATCGCGGCGATGACGGCCGGCGCCGTGTAGTGCGCGTTCGGCGTCGAGGCGCGTGCCGCCTCGTACTCCTCGTCGCTCAGGATCTCACGCAGCTCTTGCGCGATGTCCTCCCACTCGCGCGGCGGGTAAGGGCGGAAAACACTGCTGAGCGCCCCCCAGCCGCTGTAGCGGGCCAGCACCGCCTTCTCGGCGTCGCTCGCGTCGCGGTTTTCAGTCTCGATCTGTTTGAGGGTGCGGATGGCGGCGAGGTTGTCCCGCGCCTTTTCCTTCAGTCCGCCGCTGCCGATGCCGTACGCATCGGTTATGCGGAAGTCCCGCGCCGGAGCGCGCGGCGTTTCTTCCAGGACCGGCTCGATCTCCCGGAACCCGACTTCGACGGACGCTTCCGCGGCGGGCGTGCCTCCTCCGGAAGGAACGCCTGTTCCCTCGTCGCCAGCTCCCAGGCCGCCGGGTAATCCATCTTCTGGACCGACACCAGCTCGTAGAGCAGGTCCGACGTCGCCTCCTGCGCTTCGCTCACCGCTTCCTCCAGCCGGTTGCTCTTCTCCAGCTCCGCGACCATCCGCGGCCTGTGCGCGCGCCAGTGCTTGAGGATCTTCTCGCCGAGCGCCGTCATCTCCATCGTGTCCATTGCTCTCACCTTCCGCCTGTTGGCTCGCCGCTGCCGGCTTCGCAGTATACGCGAACAGGGACAGTTGATTGAACTCGTCGTGCAGGGCCTGCCCAGCCGCCCTGCGTCCGCGATACCGCTGCACCACCGCCCGCCTTCCTTCCCGCAATCGTCATTCGTTCCCTCATTGCTTGTTGACGTCCCGAACGGGCCGCCTCTCCCACGGTAACAGCGAATTCTGAAAACTTGCTTAACGCGGCGCGGAACCGGGCCGCCCGTCGGATAGGTCCGCTCTTACGATCGCGCGCCCGTCCGGTGCCCCCCGCAGCGCGGATGTTCGGCCGACGAACACTGCAAGCGATCGCCCGTGCCTTCAGCGCCTGATCCCACCCGAGCCGGGGCTGCGCATGCTGTTCCCATACTCACCTGATCGGGACGCACCGTTTCCCTCCCGCTTCTCTTCTTCGTTTCTCCTACGCTCCCCCGTTTCGGCTGCGGCCGTCGGCGCCCCAGGGCCGCGCCAGCGGGACAGATGCTGTCACGCCCCTGAAACCGGCGCCCAGTGACGGCCTGCGCCTCACTCCGCCGCTGCCTTTCCCCTCGAAAGCTCGGGTCGCTCTCCAGCCCCGGTGAGAGAGCGCACGCCGACTTTCAAAAGGAGAAAGGACGATGACAACGAAGAAGAACCTCGCGCGGCAACACGTCACCGGCGGCCCCCAGCTCACCATCTGGGAAGGCGCCGCCGCCTATCCCGCTCCAGGCTGGGACGCGGCAACCGCCTCCACCATCGAGATCCTTGGCAAACTTCTTGGCCCCTCAGCCGGCCGCGTTTGCGAGAACCTCACCGACGCCTATGGCGACCTCCGCGAACTCGCTGCGGCTCATCCGATCGATCTTCACGCCCTCGGGCTCTCCCGCGCCGCCATCGAACGCCTCGCTGCCATCGTGGAATTCGCGAAGCGCTTCGGCGAACAGGAGTTCGTCCCCGGCGCACCGTTCCGCGGTTCCTCAGACGTGTACGGTCACTTCCGCGAGCGCCTCGCCGCCGAACCCGTCGAGCACTTCTACGCCGTCCTGCTCGACAACAAGCACCGCAAGCTCCGCGACATCCTCGTCTCGAAAGGTTCCCTCTCCTCCAGCATTGTCCATCCGCGTGACGTTTACGCGCAAGTGATCCGTCACAGCGCCGCCGCGGTCATCTTCGTTCATAATCATCCGAGCGGCCTTGCGACCCCCAGCAGGGAAGACATCGAGATCACCCGCCGCCTCCGCGAGGTCGGCGAGATCGTCGGCGTCCGCGTTCTCGATCACATCGTCATCGGCCGCGGGTGCTACGTCTCCTTCGTCGACGACGGCTATTGGTAAGCTGCCGATCCCCAGACCTGTCCTTGCTCTCCGAGCCCATTCCCCGCTTTTAGCCGATGAGGGCCAGGATCTTCGCGCGCACATCCGCGAGTTCCTCCGCGGAAACCCTCCCTTTGCGCTTCGCCCTTCTAACTCGCCAGTCGAGACTCTTCACCTGATCCGCCAGCACCGCCGCCGGCGGCGTGCCGGCAATCAGCACCTCAAACGGATAGTCCTTGATCTGCGTCGTCAGCGGACAGCAGACCATCAACCCCGCCTTCTCATTGTACGCGGCCGGACTCAGCACGAGCGCCGGCCGGTGCCCCGCCTGCTCATGCCCTGCCTGTGGCGTGAAATTCAGCCACACGACATCGCCCGCCTCGGGCACGTACCGCCGCGCCATCACCAGGCTTCCTTGCCAACAGCGGGACCGAACTCGACGGCTTCGTGCCGGTTCTTGGCGGTTATCCCATTCACCAGCTTACGCAGGTCATAGATCTTGCGCCGGACCGGCTCGATAACGATCCGTCCCGCCTCTTCGCGCACGTCCACCACCGCATCCAGATCAAGGTGGGTAGCCTCCATGATGGCCGCCGGGATTCGCACCGCCGCGCTGTTTCCCCATTTCTTCACCGTCGCTCGCATCGCTTACCTCCTGAGTGTCTCTACCATGTCTCTACAGTATGTCCCGCTTTGGGACCGCGTGTCAACATTGTAGATACTTCCCGTCTCGCATCAAAGGCTTAACGAACCCGCGGTCTTCCCACCTTGCCGCGGTTCCTCGACTCTTTCCGCCATGTCGTGACAGGGCACGCCGGCCGGTCAACGGGCGGCCCGCACCGAGATGCCGCGTTGCCCGTTCCCCTAGTGAGATGGCCCCGGAGGGCCGAGAAGGAACTCACCGCGGTGACCGTCCCGCTCCTCCGCCCTGTCTTCTGGACAGGCGTAGTCGAGAAACCCGGACCAAGGAGGAAGACGTGACCGACGACAAGATCATCATCAATGCCATCGCAGCGAATCTCGAAGCGATGGAATCGCTTCTCTACGAGGCAAATGCCCGAGCGAGCGAGGCCGTCGCCTCCGCCCGCCAGGGCCAGCGCAACATGGCCATAGGCGCCGTGGTCGGGATCGAATCCCTGCTCACCGATGTGCGCTCCCTCTACGGTGCGGCCATCTCTCTGCAGCGCATGGCCTTGCGCGGAAAGGGATAGGACCATGTCCGATGAGAATCTGTCATTCATCGACTACTGGAACCGCGTCGACGCATTCATGGGCGAGACCTACGGCATCGACACGTGGGACGCCGGCATCGAGGCAGACGAACTCGCCGCCGCGCAGGACAACTACATCAGCCCGGAGGACTTCGTTCTCAGCTTCGGCGAGAAATACGGCCTCACGCCGTTGTCGGAATTCCGCGCGAACTGGGGGCGGTCATGAGCGGCGACATTCTCCACGGCGACTGTGCGCGCATCCTCCCCACGCTTGCCGACGAGAGCGTCGACCTGGTCCTGACGGACCCGCCCTACGGTGTGCGCTACCGCGACCGCCACGGCCGCACGATCGCCAACGACGACGATCTCGGCCCCGTGCTCGCCGCGTTCGCTGATCTGTACCGGGTGCTCAGACCCGACAGCCTGTGCATCTGCTTTTACGGATGGAATCGAGTCGACGAGTTCTTCGCGGCATGGACGGCCGCCGGATTCTACCCGGTCGGCCACGTCGTCTGGCACAAGAGTTATGCGTCGAGCCGCCGCTTCCTGCAGGCGCGCCACGAGCAGGCGTACCTTCTGGCCAAGGGCCGGCCGCGCCCGCCGCCGGAACCGGTGCCGGAC
>Ga0268299_1003778_pt1 | contig 13124 bp, 6 predicted proteins | sample NOBtaG_FD_193484 | JGI IMG/M metagenome (GOLD analysis project Ga0268299, IMG submission 193484) | Activated sludge microbial communities from bioreactor in Nijmegen, Gelderland, Netherland - NOB reactor | ecosystem: Engineered > Bioreactor > Aerobic > Activated sludge | place: Netherlands...
GGCGACCACGCCCTCGTCGCCGACTTCGGCATCGCCCGCGCCGCCAACGAGGCGGGCCAGCAGAAGCTCACGCAGACCGGCATGGCGGTCGGCACGCCGGTGTACATGGCGCCCGAGCAGTCCAGCGGCGACCTCGTCGGCCCGACGGCCGACATCTACTCCCTGGGATGCGTGCTCTACGAGATGCTCGCCGGCGAGCCGCCCTTCACCGGGCCCAACTCCATGGCGGTGATGTCCAAGCACCTCATGGAGGTGGTGCCGAGCGTGCGCGTGGTGCGCAACGCGGTGCCCGAGGAGGTGGAGGCGGCGATCTTCTTCGCACTCGCCAAGACGCCGGTCGACCGGCCGAAGACCGCGCAGCTGTTCGCCGAGGCGCTGGGCGGCTCCACGCGCGACAGCGCGGCCCTGCGGGCGCTGCGCAAGTCGCAGGCGATGCGTGGCTCGATGGCGATGCGCGGATCGGTGGCCGTGCCGCGTCAGACGGTCGCCGGCGCCATCTACACCACCGACCAGTTCGGGGAGCTCGTCGAGCTGCCCTGGTGGCGGCGCCCCATCGCGATCGCGGGCGCGGCGGTCGCCGTGGTGGCGGCGCTGGGCGCGTGGTTCGTCATGCAGCAGCCCAGCAGCGTGGTCAGCACCGATCCCGCGGCGCGGCGCATCGCCGTGCTCTACTTCAACGACCTCAGCCGCGACTCGTCGCTCTCGGCGATGGCCGACGGCCTCACCGAGGGGCTGATCCGTGCGCTCGGCGCGAGCGGCGGGATCAACGTTATCCAACGCTCCGGCGTGGAGCCCTACCGTCGTTCGGATCTGGCGGTGGACTCGATCGCCCGCGCGCTGGGGGTCGGCTTCCTCGTGCGCGGCGACATCGAGCCCGAGCGTGACCGGCTCCGCGTCGGCGTGCGGCTCGTGGACGCGAGCGGCGTGGAGGTGGAGCGCAGCGGCTTCACGGTACCCGGCGACAGCGCCCTCGTGGTGCAGGACTCGCTCGTCTCGGTGGCCGGCGAGCTCATCCGCCGCCGCCTCGGCGCCGAGATCCGGCTCAAGGAGCAGCGCGCCGCGACGTCGGTGGCGGCGGCCTGGCTCGCAACGCAGCGCGGGCTGCAGGCCCAGCGTGCGCTGGTGGGTGTCTCGGACTCGGTGGCGCTCGTCACCGGGTACCGTCGCGCGGACTCGATCTACGCCGAGGCGGCCCGGCTCGACCCGCGCTGGGCCGAGCCCGTGATGCAGCGCGCCGCACTCGCGTACCAGGTGTCGCGGAGCGTGGGCACCGCGGCGGAGGCCATCCGGCCCTGGATCGATTCGGGCATGGTGCACGCGAACGCCGCACTCACCCTCGATCGCAAGAACGCCGACGCGGCGGAGGTCCGCGGCAACCTGCAGTACTGGGGCTGGCTCACCGGCGTGGTCAGCGAGCCGGCACGGCGCGAGGCACTGCTCGCGGCGGCCAAGGCGGACTTCGACAGCGCGACCGTGTGGAACCCGGCCCAGGCCGGCGCCTGGGCCTCACTCTCGCACCTGTACACGCAGTTGCCCACGGTCCCCACGACGGAAGCCCTGATCGCCGCACAGAAGGCGCTCGAGGCCGACGAGTTCCTCTCGAACGCCAACGTGGTGCGCATGCGGCTGTTCCTCGCCGCGTACGACCTGGGCCAGTTCGACCGCGCGGGGCAGGCCTGTCGCGAGCTGCTGCTGCGGTTCCCCAACGATCCCCGCTCGTATCGCTGCCAGCTGTACATGCTCACGGTGCCCAACGCGATGTCGGATGCGCGCACGCTGGCGAGCGAGATCGCCAAGGGCTGGCGGTTCGTCGACTCGACCGTGGCCAAGAGTCCGCCGCGGACGCGTGTGCGCGACAGCCTCACGGTGCGTATGCTCATGGCCGGCGCGCTGGCCCGCGCGAGCGAGGTGGAGCCCGGCCTCGCCGACAGCGCGCGCAAGGTCGCGCGCTCCTCGCTCGGCGACGCGAGCATCGATGCCACGCGCGAACTCGCGTACTTCGGGGCCTTCGTCGCCACCGTGCTGGGCGACAAGCCCGACGCCTACGCGCGCCTGCGCGACTACCTCGCCGCCAACCCGCATCGTGCCGACGGGCTCAAGGTGGACGAGGGTTGGTTCTTCCGGGCGCTCGCTCAGGACGCCGAGTTCAAGCGGCTCGTCGGACGGCAGTAGGGCGACGCGGGGGAACCGTCGCGCGAAGGCCACACGGCGCGGCGGGACCGGTGTGGCCGCGACGGCATTCCGGGGCAGCGGGCGCGTCCGGGGGCGCTGACGCCCCTGTTTCGGTGCATGCTCGGGCCACTGTCACGAAGTGAAGGCGGGCACCGGACTTGCGACATGATTTCCTGTTTTCCCGGCTCTGGCGCGCGGCGGTCGGCCGGCCGTCGCCCCGCCCCGGCCGGATCCACCATCGGAGTCCCCACATGGCTCGACTGTTCACGCGGTTCCTTGCGCTGGTGCTCGTGCTGGGCGCGTTGGCCTGCGCCGACACCCCGGCAGCCCCGGAGTTCACGCCCACGGAGGAGCTGACGCTTCAGCAGGTGGAAGCGGACATCCACTGGGTCCGCGGGTGCCCGACCATCGGGCCGATCAACGCCATCGCGATCATCCTCCTCGCGCACAACAACGCCGACCGGCGTTGGGTCGTCGCGCAGCTGGGGAACCTCGACAGCGATGTGCGGAGCCGGCGGCGCGACCGGATCCAGGCGCGCGCCCACGCGATCGTGGACTGGCTCCTCGACCGCCAGCAGGCGGGCAAGTTCCGAGGCACCGATGCGCAACTGACCGCGCTCATCAACGCGATCTACTGCTTCGCCGGCATCGACATCTCGCTCAACCAGTCGGCGAACAGCGAACTGGTGCTGCCGAGCGACGGGGAACAGGTCGTCGCGACGACCACCGGTGACGCCGGTGTCCAGCTCCCGGCCAACGCGGTCGCCGAGCCCACCGTCATCACCGTCGAGAAGGTCGAGGACGCACCGGCGTCCGGGTTCCTCGCGACCAAGCTCGACCAGTATCCCGGCTTCCTCCTGGTCACCAAGCAGTCGGCGGGCAACAGCGCCCTCACGCAGCCGGTCGTCGTCGGCGTCTGCGCGGACGGCGTGATCCCCGCGGCGGTGCGCAATCGCCTGCGGCTCGGCCACGGCAAGTCCACCGGCTTCGAGATCGCGGCGCCGGGTGATGCCGACTTCCTCAACTGTCCCAACCAAGTCGCCGCCAACACGGAGCGGCCGCTCTGGCAGCGTCTCGCGTCGTCGGTGCTCCCCAAGCAGCTGCACGCGTTCCAGGAGTTCGCGGGTGGCGGTGTCGGGGGCACGGTGACCGAGTTCTCGCCGTTCGCGCCGGTGGACCCGGTGCTCGAGTTCGGTGGTGGCGTGGGCGGCACGGTGACCGAGTTCATCCGCGTGCCGACGGCGACGCCGAGCCCGCGCAAGCGTGACGCGCGTGCCAGCTTGGTGGTGGATCCCTGCTCGGTGGGCACCGCGGGGCAGCCGCTCGATCCGAGCTGCGTGCCGTCGGTGCGGCTCACCACGCGCTTGGGCACGCCGTTCGTCGGCGTCCCGATCACGTGGGAGGTGGTGGCAGGCGGCGGCACGATCGCCGGCAAGACCACGACCTGCGGGACCTTCGGCGCCACGGCCGCGACGGTCACCAACGCGACCGGTCGCTCGGGCATCTGCTGGACGCTCGGTGCGGCGGGCAGCAATCGTGTCGCCGCGACGCCGGGCGTCGGCGGCGATGCGCCGGCCGGCGTGATCTTCACGCCCGCCTCGACCACGTTCGAGGTCACGGCGAGCTCGGGCATCCCGGCGGCCATGACGATCGTGCAGGGCGGCTTCTTCCAGCGCGGCGTGCCGGTGGGCGGCGTGGTGCCGGTGGCCCCCGTCGTGCGCGTGACGGATGCGCAGGGCAACCCGGTCGCCGGGGTGGTGATCGGTTGGGAGGTGTTCCCGGGAGCGGCGACGCCGGGCTCGGTGGACCCGCCACAGACGATCACCGGCGCGGACGGCCGGGCGACCATCACGTGGCGGCTCGGCTCGGGTTACGGCTCGATCTACGCCTTCACCTACGTGCTCGCCGACGGCACGACGACCGTCGTCGAGACACCGGGTGCGCTCAAGCTGGCCGTGAGCTTCGAGGCGACGACGGACCCCTGAACCGGGGCCTGACGGAATGAGGCGGGGGGCGCGGCCGACGGCCGCGCCCCCCGCGTCGTTCCCGCCCTGTCGCCCGCGGCGGCTACCGTCGCGAGCCGGTCCAGATGGCGATCAGTCCACAGCCCTGCGCCATCCGTGAACCCGCGACCCGCTGCAGCTCGACCGGCACCGCCGCCGCGCTGCCGTAGATCTCCATCGCCATGACCGACGCGGCGGGCACCAACTCGTCGAGCGTCGCCAGCGTGGAGATCGGCGGGGCGTTCGGGTTGCCGATCGCCTCCTCGATGGTGCCATCGAGCCGCTGGCCGTCGAGCAGGATGGTCATGGCGCAGTTGATGCCGCGGCCCATGAGCACCTGCCGCCCGCTCATCGGCGTGACCTTCACGAGGTTGTCGCCGGCCAGCACGTGCGTGATCTGGAACGGATTCCGGAGGTCGAGCTCCTCCGGCGTGATCATGCGTGCAGCGAACGCGCCCTTCTGCACACGCTCGACGCGGTCATAGAAGCCGGTGCGCGCCAGCGGGTTGTCGCGACGGCCGCGCACGGTCACCGGGTCGAGTGTCCTGGCGAGTGGGATGAGGTCGGCGACGAAGAACGGCGAGTCGGCCTTCTTCTTGACCCAGCCGATGTACGGTTCGAAGCCGATGCGCCGGGCGACGATGTTGAGCGAGTCCTTCGGTTTCACGTTGAACGAGGCGCGCCCGGAGTCGTCCGCGATGCGGATGGCCCCGTTCACGATCTGCACGAACGCGAACGGGATGGCGTTGCCGCGGACATCGGTGACCTGCACGACGGTGCGGTCGTTCTGGGCGCCCAGCGGCGTGCCCAGCGGCGCGGACAGCAGCGTCGCGACGAGACAACCGAGCAGGGGTGACGCGGACGCGGACGCGAGACGGTGGGGGCGGAGGGACACGGCGGGTTCTCGGACGGAAACGGGAAGGGGGGTGCGGATCCGCACCCCCCGAATATTACGCCACCACTGCCAGAGGTTCCCCGGAGGCCTTGCCGGGCTCCGGCAACAGCGCGAGCGCCAGGACCTCCTCCAGCGACTCGACGAAGTGGAACCGCAGCTTCCCGCGTGCCTCGTCCGGCACGTCCTCGACGTCGGCTTCGTTGTCCTTGGGCAGGATGACGTCGGTGATCCCGGCCCGCAGGGCGCCGAGCACCTTCTCCTTCACGCCTCCGATCGGCAGCACGCGCCCACGCAGGGTGATCTCGCCGGTCATGGCGATGTCCTTCCTGACCGGGCGCCCGCTCAACTCGCTGGCGAGTGCCGTGGAGATCGCGACACCGGCGGACGGACCGTCCTTGGGGATCGCCCCGGCCGGCACGTGGATGTGCGTCTCCACCGTCCCCAGCCGTGCCCGCGGGATGCCCAGACGCTCGGCGTTCTTGGTCACGTAGGTGAACGCGGCGCGTGCCGACTCCTTCATCACGTCGCCGAGCTGGCCGGTGAGGATGAGTGCCACGGGTGCGCCGCCGCCGTTGCCGTCCGACGGCGTCGGGGAGGTGAGGGCGCGGACCGAGGCCTCGACGAACATGATGTCGCCGCCCATCGGCGTGTAGTACATACCCGTCGCGATGCCCACCTCGTGGGCGAGGTTGGCCTTCTCCGGGTGGACCTTGGGACGTCCCAGCAGCTCGCGGACCTCCTCGGCCGTGAGCACGCCGTCCGCCGTCGGGTCCTCGCCGGTGGCCGTCGCGATGCGGCGCGCGACCTTGCGCGCCACCTTGCCCACCTCGCGCTCCAGCTGCCGGACGCCGCTCTCGCGCGTGTACTTGCTCACGAGCGAGGCGATCGCGTCGTCGGTGAACGTGATCGGCTTGCCGCCGAGCCCGTTCTCCTCGAGCTGCCGCGGGATGAGGTACTTCTTCGCGATCTCGGCCTTCTCGCGCTCCGTGTACCCGGCGAACTCGACGACCTCCATGCGGTCGAGCAGCGGGCCGGGGATGTTCTGGATGAAGTTCGCCGTCGCGATGAACAGCACCTCGCTCAGGTCGAACGGCACGCCGAGGTAGTGGTCCGTGAACGAGTCGTTCTGCGCCGGGTCGAGCACCTCGAGCAGGGCGCTGGACGGGTCGCCCTGGAACGACACGCCGAGCTTGTCGATCTCGTCGAGCAGGAACACCGGGTTCTTGGTGCCGGCCTGCTTCATGCCCTGGATGATGCGTCCCGGCATGGCGCCCACGTAGGTGCGGCGATGGCCGCGGATGTCGGCCTCGTCGCGCGCGCCGCCGAGGGCCACGCGCACGTACTCCCGTCCCAGCGAGCGGGCGATGGACTTGGCGATGCTCGTCTTGCCGACGCCCGGGGGGCCGGAGAAGAGCAGGATGGGGCCCTTCGCCATCGCGCGGGCCTTGGCCTCGCGCTTGTCGGTGATGGTGCGGCCGTCATCGTCCACGCCCTTCTTGGGCGCGGCCGTGGCGGTCGCGTCCTGCTTCGGCTCCTTGAGCTTGGCCACCGGGAACTCGCCCGTGCGGTCCATCTCCTCGGCCAGCTGCTGCGCCCGGAGCTGCCGCACCGCGAGGAACTCCACCACGCGGTCCTTCACGTCCTTGAGGCCGTAGTGGTCCTCGTCGAGCACCGTGATGGCGTGTTTGAGGTCGAGCTGGTCGTCGGAGCGCTTGTTCCAGGGCAGTTCCGCGATCCACTCGAGGTAGGTGCGGATCACCTGCGCTTCCATGGACTCGCGTCCGGACCGCTCGAGCCGTCCGAGCTCGCGCTCGACCTCCGTCCGCGCCTCCTTCGGGAGTTCGAGCTTGTTCAGCTTCTCGCGGAGCTCCTCGATCTCCTTGGACTGGTCGTCATCGCCGAGTTCCTTCTGGATCGCCTTCATCTGCTCGCGGAGGAACATCTCGCGCTGACGCTCGCCGAGCTCCTCCTGCACCTGCGACTTGATCTCCTCCTGGGCCTCGAGCAGCGAGATCTGGCGCTGCACGTGCACCAGCACCTTCCGGAGGCGCTCCTCGACGGAGAGGGTCTCGAGCAGGCCCTGCTTCTCGGGCACGGACAGCTCGATGTAGCCGGCGACCAGGTCCGAGAACTTGCCGGGTTCGGTGACCGAATCGAGGACCTGGTGCACCACCTCCTCGGGCAGGCCGCGGCGCTCGCCCAGCTCGGCGGCGCGCTCGCGGATCTCCTTGTGGAGGGCGGTGAACGCGGCGTCCTGGTCGTCGAGCGGGGACATCTCCTCCACCGGCATCACGACGGCGGACAGGAACCCCTCGGTGGTGGTGTACTGCAGCGAGGTGGCGCGCTGCTCACCGTGGAGCAGCAGCTGGACGCCGCCGAGCCCGCGCTGGATCTGGCCGATGCGCGCGATGACCCCCATCGAATAGAGGATCTCGGGTGCCGGCTCCTCGGCGTTGTCGCGCTGGGCGACGGCGAACACGAGCCGGTCGCCCTTGAGCGCCGATTCGATGGCACGCAGGGTCCCGGGGCGTCCGGCCGCGATGGGCGCCGTGAGGCCGGGGAAGATGACCGTCCCCCGGAGGGGAAGGACCGGAAGGGTCTGGCGCGTGCTCATCAGCAGGAATCCGTTCGGGGCGGAGGTTGGACGTGCGGTTCGGCCCGAAGGGGGCAAGGAGCGTTCCGCCCTGACTTACGACATAGTGGCGGGCTTTGCAACTTTCTCCCGTCGCCTTGACGTAGTGCCTGCCAAGGCGGCGACCGTTATACACCGTAACGCGATGTGGTGCGCGGTCGAGCGAGGTGATATCCTTGTCGAGTCCGCTACCCTCCCGATCCCTCCGTGAGCGACATCCCGATCAGTCAATCGGACGCCGAGCTGCGCTCGCACGTCATGCGTGTGCTCGAAACCCAATACGAGGTCGAGAAGGAGATCGGCCGCGGGGGCATGGGGATCGTGTACAAGGGGCGCGACAAGCGTCTCAAGCGACCGGTCGCCATCAAGCTCCTGCCGCCCGAGCTCGCCTTCCGCTCGGAGATCCGCCAGCGCTTCCTGCGCGAGGCGGAGATGGCGGCACAGCTGTCGCACCCGCACATCGTCCCCATCTACTCGGTCGACGAGCGCGAAGGCCTCGTCTACTTCGTGATGGCGCTCGTCGAGGGCGAGAACCTCGGCTCGCGCATCCAGCGGCAGGGTCCCATCGCGCCCGATGAGGCACGCCGCATCCTCCGCGAAGTGGGGGACGCGCTGGCCTACGCGCATTCGCAGAACACCGTGCACCGCGACATCAAGCCGGACAACATCCTCATCGACGGGCAGACGGGCCGGACGATGGTGACGGACTTCGGCATCGCGCGCGCGGTGAGCGAGGGCGCGGAGCAGAAGCTCACCGGCACCGGGATCGCGATCGGCACGCCGGCGTTCATGAGCCCGGAGCAGTCGGCCGGCGACCGTGACATCGACGGGCGCACCGATCTCTACTCGCTGGGCGTCGTCGCCTACCAGATGCTCTGCGGCGACCTGCCGTTCAACGCGACGAGCACGCCGGCCCTCCTGGTGAAGCATCTCAGCGAGAAGCCCACGCCGATCGAGCAACGGGCCGCCGTGCCGCCCGACCTCGCCCGGGCCGTGATGCTCTGTCTCGAGAAGAACCCCGCCGACCGTTTCCCGAGTGCGAAGGAGTTCGTGCGTGCCCTCGAGACCGGGCAGGTGCCGGCGCTGCCGACGCGCGCGGGCTCGGCGTACCCGCAGGCGGCGCCCAACTGGCAGCCGCGCCCGCTGGCGGGTGCGGACTACGCCATGGACGGCGAGCCGACGCCGGAGGAGCGCGTCCGTTGGGAGGCGAAGCCGGTGGTGGAGTTCCGCCGCAACCTCGCGCCCTTCCTGTTCGTGTCCGGTGCCATCGTGTTCGTGGACATCGTCGGCGGACCGAGCTTCCTGTTCGTGTCGTTCCTCTGGGGCATCAACATGGCGTACAAGTACGCCAAGCTCTGGAGCGACGGCTACGACTGGCGCGATGTGTTCAAGCAGCCGCGCGACCGCATGATCGTCGATGTCGCGGCCGAGACGCTCGACGACGCGAAGGCGATCTGGGACCCGGCCAAGCGGGCGGAGGTGCGCGAGCGCACGCGCCGTCGCCGCCTGAGCACCGGCGCGGCGGGGGTGCCGGTGCCGGGTGCCGCCGGTGCCGAGCTGGAGGCCATGAGCAGCGGTCCGCACGCCGCCGCGGTGCGGCAGGCGCTGCTGGACCGCGACGAGATCGTTCGCATCATGCGCGACCTGCCCAAGGCGGAGCGCGACCGCCTGCCCGAGGTCGGCACCAGCGCCCAGCGTGTCGCCGAGACCATCGTGACGATCGCGCGCGCGATCGCGATGGCGGAGCGCGAGGTGGGGTCCACCAGTGCCGAGGCGATCGACAAGGAGATCTCGGTGCTGGAGTCGCAGGCCAACCCGCTCGACACGGCGGCCAGCGAGTCGCGCGTGCGCCGGCTGGCCCTGCTGAAGCGCAACCGCCGCTCGGTGGCCGACGCGCAGCGCAAGCGGACCGAGTACACGGCCAAGCTCGAGGAGTGCTGCATCGCGCTCAAGAACATGAAGCTCGACGTGCTGCGCCTGAAGATGGGCAACGAGAGCTGGCAGCGCGTGACCTCGGTGGCGGAGCAGGCGCTGCAGCTGGCCCGCGACGTCGACAGCGCGGTGTACGTGGGCGACGAGATGTCCCGCCTGCAGCGTCCAGCCGCTCGTGGGTGACGACGCGCTCCGCGCGCGCTGCGAGACCGCGGTCGCCGGCCTGTACGAGATCGAGGCGGAGATCGGCCGTGGGGGCATGGCGGTCGTCTATCGGGCGCGCGACGCCCGGCTGCGGCGCAAGGTCGCGCTGAAGGTCCTGCCGCCGGAGCTCGCCTTCCGCCAGGAGGTCAAGTCGCGGTTCCTGCGCGAGGCCGAGATGTCGGCGCGGCTCTCGCACCCGCACATCGTGCCGATCTACTCGGTGGACGAGGCGGAGGGCCTCGTGTACTTCGCGATGGGCCTGGTGGAGGGCGAATCGCTCGCCGCGCGGCTGGCCCGCGAGCCGCGTCCGCCGCTCGATGCGGTGCGCCGCATCCTGCGCGAGGTCGCCGATGCGCTGCAGTACGCGCACCAGCACGGGGTCGTGCACCGCGACATCAAGCCCGACAACATCCTGCTCGACACCGAGTCCGGCCGGGCACTGGTCACGGACTTCGGCATCGCGCGCGCCGCCGAGGGGGACCAGCGACTCACCGTCACGGGGATCGCGGTCGGCACGCCGGCCTACATGAGTCCGGAGCAGGCGATGGGGGAGCGCGAGGTGGACGGCCGCGCCGACATCTACGCCCTCGGCATCGTCGGCTACCAGATGCTCGCCGGCGAACTGCCGTTCCAGGCGACGAACACACCCGCCATGCTCATGAAGCACCTGAGCGAGCGCCCGCGTCCGCTGGCACAGCTGCGGCCCGACCTGCCGCTCAATCTGGTGCAGGCGATCGACCGCGCCCTCGCGAAGGGTCGCGAGGAGCGCTGGACGGATGCGGCGGCGTTCGCCGCCGCGCTCGCCGAGGACGCCCCGGCGTCCGCGCCGCCGATGCGCGCCACGCCGCGGCACAGTCACCCGGCGACCGTGGGCACCGTGCCCGGCCGTCGCGAGGAGCTCCAGGATCCGTACGAACGCCTGCAGCGCGACACACCGCTGCCGGCACCGCCGTTCCCGCCGCTGCCCCGCGACTGGATGTTCGATCCCGCCACGCGGGAACACGGGCGCGAGGTGCTCCGGCGCTGGCGCGAGGAACAACGCCGCTGGCGCGAGCAGGTGCGCGGTGGTGCCGTGGTGGGCCCCACGCCGGAGATGCGCGAGGCCGCAATCGAACTGCAGCGCATCGAACTGCAACGTCGCACGCCCGAGGAACGCATCGCCGGCGTCCGGCGCCGCATCGGCGGCGCGGTGGCCACGGTGGGGTTCCTCGCCGTGATCAATGCCGTCTTCTCGCCGCAGTTCCCCTGGGTGCTGTTCCCGGCCCTCGGCATGAGCCTGGGCATCTTCAAGCGGTTGAGCGACCTCTGGGCCGACGGCATCCCCATCCGCGACGTCTTCCGCCGGCCCAAACGTCCGGTCGATCCGCTCGCCGGCGGTGCGCCGGCCCCGCGGCTCTCGAGCGGGGCCCTGGCACCGACGGCGACGACCATCGAGCGACTGCTGGACAACGTGCCGCGCGAGCTGCTCAACGGTCCGCACGGCAGCAAGCTGCGGGACGCGTATGCGGCGCAGGCGCAGATCCGTTCCGTGCTCGAGCGCCTGCCCGAGAGCGAGAAGGCCCTGCTGCCCGACATCGCGCCGACCGTGGACTCACTCGTGGAGCGGGTGCGTGCACTCGCCGGCGCGCTGCACTCGCTCGACAGCGAGACCTCCGTCGAGTCCATGCAGAAGCTCCGCCAGCGGGTGCTCGAGGTGGAGGCCCTGCCCAAGGACGCGCCCGAGCGGGAACGGCGGCTGGAGCTGCTCACGCGCCAGGAGCGCACGCTCAGTGAACTCGGCGAGCGGCGCGCCGCACTCGCGAGCCAGCTGGAGAACGCCCTGCTCGTGCTCGAGTCGATGAAGCTCGACCTCATGCGGCTGCGCAGCTCGGGCCTCGAGTCCCGCCTGGCCGACAGCGGCACCGGCACGCAGGAGATGCGGGCCATCGCCCGCGACGTGCAGCGCGCCGCCGACGCGGTGGAGGAGACGCGCAAGGAGTTCTAGCGCGCCATCAGCTCGGTGAGCCGCACGATCACGCGCTCGGGCGCGTCCTCGGGGAGGTAGTGCCCGGCCCCGGGCACGATGTCGAGCGTGGCACCGGGGATCGCCGCCCGCAGGCGTTCGGCGAGGGTCGCCGGGTAGAACACATCGTCCGCGCCCCAGAGGATGGCGGTGGGGATGCCGAGGGTGGCCAGCTGCGGGGTGATCGAAGCGGTGTCGCAATGGTCGAGCGCGCGCAGGTGACCGAGCAGCGTCTCGCGCCCGTGGGCGGTGAGGAACGGTTGCAGGCTCGAGTCGACCGTGAGCCGGCTGTGCTCGGGTACGGCGAATCCCCGGATGACCGTGCCCTGCACCAGGCTGGCGAGCAGCGCGGGCGGCAGGTGCCGGGCGAGCGGTGCGGCGAGCCGGGTGGCGCGTGCGAGGCGGCGGAGGCGGCGCGGGATGACGCCGAACGCGGCGGAGTCGAGCAACGCCAGGTGGGAGATCCGCTCCGGTGTGCGCACGGCGACCGCCTGCGCGACGCCCCCTCCGAGTCCGTGGCCGACGAGCGTCGCGCGGGTGATCCGGAGGTCGTCGAGGAGCGCGACGACGGCGTCGGCGTGGCCGCCGCACGATGGGGCAGGGAAGGCCTCGGAGCGCCCGTAGCCGGGCAGGTCGCAGACGACGAGGCGGTAGCCGTCCGGGAAGTCGCGGACGACCGTGTGCCAGAGCCGGCTGGCCACGGGGAAGCCGTGCAGGAACACGACGGGGTCGCCGGAGCCGCGGGAGCCGGCGGCGTAGTAATAGAGGCGTCGGCCCCCGATGTCGACGAACTCACCTCGCATCGCGGGGAATCTGGCGCTTTCGGTACAAAATGGTATCCTTTAGCCTCTCCGCGGGTACGAGTGGGCCGCGGCATCCCATCCCGTTGATTGGCAACGCATTAGACACGGATTTTATCGTTGACCATCCCAGTCGTTACGCCCGTTTCTATCTTCGCACCGCCCCCGCCTCCCCCGCCGGCGGTCCCATTTCCGCTCGAATGGCTGCTGAATCACGCGTCACCATCGATTCAGTATCGATCCATCATCGACGTTGCGAAACTCGGTTCGAAACTCGGGCCAGAAATCCATAACCTGCCCTACACGGATCGTCAGGCGCTGCTGTTGGCCTGCCAAGCATCCATTGACGGGTCGTGGAACGGCTCGATCCTCACCATCCCCTCGCAGCGCGCCGAGCACTTCGAGGGGGTCGGGACGGTCCCGGCGTTCCGCCGACTCACCGAATCCGGCTGGGACAAGGACGCACCGCCGCTGGTGCACACTC
>Ga0268299_1003779_pt1 | contig 13120 bp, 12 predicted proteins | sample NOBtaG_FD_193484 | JGI IMG/M metagenome (GOLD analysis project Ga0268299, IMG submission 193484) | Activated sludge microbial communities from bioreactor in Nijmegen, Gelderland, Netherland - NOB reactor | ecosystem: Engineered > Bioreactor > Aerobic > Activated sludge | place: Netherlands...
ACACGCAACGCGCGGCATGATTTCCCCGGTGGAGTTCATCCCCGTCGCGGAAGAAGCTGGCCTTGTCGATGCGATGTTCTGGGCGTTGTTGAACCAGGCTTGCCGGGCCGCGCTCGCGGCGCCGGGCGATTTCACGCTCGCGGTGAACATCTCGCCGAGCCAGGTGCGCGACCAATGGTTCCCGGAAAAAGTGCTGCGCACGCTTCAGGAAACGGGCTTTCCGGCGCATCGCCTCGAGATCGAGGTGACGGAAAGCGCAATGATGGGCGATATCGATCGCGCCAAGGCCGCGCTGATGTCGCTGAAGAACCAGGGCGTGCGCATTGCGCTTGATGATTTCGGCACCGGCTATTCGTCGTTGCTGCTGTTGCGCGAGCTGCCGATCGACAAGCTGAAGATCGACCGCTCGTTCGTCACGAACATGCTGACCGACCCCTCAGACGCGCTGATCGTGGACGCGATCATCGGGCTGGGGCGCTCGCTCGGCCTTGCGGTGACGGCCGAGGGCGTTGAATGCGGACCGACGGCCGATGCGCTGCGCACGCGCGGCTGTGGCCTTGCGCAAGGCTATCTCTTCGGCGCGGCGATCCAGCAGCCGGTCTACGCGCCAGATGGCGCGCGCCGCAGCGCTTAGGCTTCAGGCGGCGTACGCAAACCAGACGTTCGGTTCTTCGTAGCGGCCCGTGCCGCGCGCACGATCGATGCTCACCGGCGCAAGGCCGCCTTCTATCGCGTAGTCGCCGTCGTTCGCGAATTCTTGGCCGGTCCACGCTTCCCAGAACGCGATCGGTTCGTCGACAACCATCGAGCGCGCGCATGGGCGGATCATCTTGCCGCCGGCGGCGAGGTGGCTGCGGAACCACGGATCGTAGGAACGGCCCTGGTCGTCTTGCCAGCTCACATATTCATCGATGCTGACGAACGGGTGTTTCGCTTTCGATGTGGGGCGCACGGGGATGACGACGCCGTCATAGCCGCGTGCGCGCGCCAGATCGCCCATCGCCTTGATCATCAGGCGCGCGAGGCCCTTGGAGCGGTGCACGCGCGGCACCGACACGCCGAGGCCAGCGAGATAGTTCGGCTTCTTGCACGCGCCGGAGCCAGCGGTTTCGACAACCCAGTCCCAGCCTTCGGCGGGGAGGGCGTCGATATCGTTGCAGGCGACAGGCACCGTCGAGCCGACGGCGACCGGGTAGCCGGTCTCTTCGTCGACCAGGCAGAGCTGGCAGTCAGCGTGCTGCTCTTGAAGCTGCTCGTAGAACTGAAAGTGCGCGCTTGTGAAATTGAGGAAACCGAGCGCATTCCACGCCGATTGCTCCACAGCGATCGCGGCTTTCCGCAGGCTCGCGCTTTCCGCGCGCGTCTTCACGGCGTACCGGGACATAACTACCCCACCCAGGTCGTTAACCAATATTGATAAGCGCCCGGCTCCCCGCTGACCTGCCCGCATCCTGCGAGTTCAGTTCAACCGCTCCAGCCGGCCACGCTTCCCTAATAAAGCGTAAATTCTCGCCTGACAAGAGTAAAACTGTATTTACCTTCATTAATTCCCTAGGTCGAGAAATTAACCATGTTTCGCTTTGTTGATCAGAGGTTAAGCGTAGGTTCGGTGCTAATCAGGTAGTCGCGTAACAGTATATTGAAGGATTGCGCGGTATTCTTCGCCGAATGTGCGGGTTTACGCCCGTTTACTTTGATTGGTCGCAATGATCGGCGAAGGCCACAGCGCAGGACCGTACCGCAACGACTTGCGGCGACTGACCCGAGCAATCGGGTTGGCGCTCGCGGGCTTTGGCGCGGCGCTGGTGATCATCACGGCCTATACGGGCTGGTCGGCGAACCGCGCCGCCGTCGTGCGTGAGCGCCAGCTGGTCGAAAACGCGCTCGATGACGCGGTCAGCCGTGTGCTCGATGAGCAAAAGTCGATCGCCTGGTGGGACGACGCCGTCCTCAACATCGCGGGGCCGCGCCTCAACAGCGAGTGGGCCGATGTCGAAATGGGCGCGTTCTTCTTCGAGACCTACGGACACGATGAAGTGTTCGTGCTGAACGCGCAGAACGAGCCAATCTACGCCTACGTGAACGGGCAAAACGTGCCGGCCGCGCCGGCCTTTGCCGCCCATCGCGACGTGGTTGCGCCGATCGTGCGTGAAGCGCGCACGGGCGCTGACCCAAACTTGCGGACGCGCGCGCGTGCGTTCGAGGCGGGGCAGGGCAATTATCGTGAGCTTCTGGGTGCGCAGAATGCGCGCTGGTCGGCGCATGTGTTGTCGGTCGATGGCCGCCCGGCGGTGGTGGCCGCGATCACGATCGTCCCCAATGTCGACGCCTCCTTGCTGCGCGGCACGCCCTACCTGTTGGTCAGCATTGTCGAGGTCGACGCGCCGTTCATGAGCGAAGTCGGCTCGGCGCTGCTGCTGCCGGATCTGACGCTTGATCGCGACGCCGCCCGGAGCGATGCGCGCGTGTCGGAAGCTTTTGCTGGCGATGACGGCCGTCCGCTCGGCTATCTGGTTTGGACGACGAAGCGCCCTGGTCAGACGCAGCTCCTGTTCATCCTGCCGCTGGTGATCGTCGGTGTCGCGGGCGCGGGTGGGATCTCGGCGCACATGCTGCGCCAATTGAAGCGCGCCTCGACTGAACTTGCCGCGCGCGAAGAGCAGGCCCGTTACGAAGCCCAGCACGACGCGCTCTCGGGCCTCGCAAACCGGCACTATTTCGCGGAAGTCACGAGCGAGCGGCTAGAAGCCAGCGCGCGCGGCGGCGAAGGCGTCGCGGTCGCGTATATCGACGTGGACCGCTTCAAGGACATCAACGATACGCTCGGCCACCATGCGGGCGATGAACTCATCAAGGCCGTCGCGGCGCGGCTGTGCGCGCATCTTGGACCGGACGACTTCTTGGCGCGCTTCGGGGGCGATGAATTCGCGGTGATGCGCGCGCCGGCCACGCTCGATCTTGGCGACGCGCTGGCCGACCAATTGCGCGCCGCGTTCGTCGAGCCGTTCACGATCTACGGCCAATCGATCCGCATGACGGCCTCGATCGGCCTCGCGATGGCGCCAGACCATGGCCAGACCACCGAAGCGCTGATGCGCTGCGCCGACATCGCGCTTTACGAGGCCAAGAAGCATGGCCGCGACCGCGCGATGTTCTTCTGCGCCAACATGGCTTGGGATGTGGAGTATCGCCGTAACATCGAACTCGCGCTCCGCGAGGCGCTCGATAACGACGAACTGACGCTGCACTATCAGCCGCTCGTTTCAGCGGGTTCGGGCAAGATCACGGGCGTGGAAGCGCTGCTGCGCTGGCGCCATCCCAAGCACGGCGATATCTCGCCGGCGATCTTCGTGCCGATCGCGGAAGAGGCGGGCCTGATGCCGGCGCTTGGCGCCTGGGTGCTCGATCATGCGATGGCGGATTCGCTGCGCTGGCCGGACCTGCAGGTCGCGATCAACCTTTCGCCCGTGCAATTCCTCCACGTCGATCTTGAGCAGCTGCTCGGCGACCTGGTCGCCAAGCACGGCGTCGATCCCAAGCGCATCGTGCTCGAAGTCACGGAAGGCGTGCTGCTGGAATCGACGGAGCGCACGCGCAAGACGCTCGATGGCATCCGCGCGATGGGCTTCAAGACCGCGCTCGACGATTTCGGCACGGGCTATTCGAGCCTCAGCTATCTCTGCGACTTCCGCTTCGACAAGATCAAGATCGACCGCGCGTTCGTCAGTGGTGTGAGCGCCGGCAAGCAGTCGATGACCGTGATCCAGGCGGTCGTCACGATCGGCCGCGGGCTCGGCATGGACGTCGTCGCCGAAGGGGTGGAGACCGAGGCCGAAGCTTCGATCCTGACGCTCGCAGGCGTCAACGAAATCCAGGGCTATTTCTTCTCGCGCCCCGTGCCGCCCGACGAGATCAACCCGCTGATGATCTCGTTCGCGGAAGCCGCGCGCGAGCACGGCCAGGAAGAGCCGGCGCGCCGCCGCAAGCTGATCCGCTCGGTCGAGCAGAGCTAATCTTTCAAAGCAGCCGTGACTTTGTGTTTTGGGGCGACGCAGCGCATGCTCGCGCCCCATGACAAGCGCGCCCGCCAGCAACGCTGACTACGATTGGTCCGAGTTCGATCCGGAATCCTACGTTCAGCACTATTACGCCGATCCGCATCCCGACGACGACGAGGTCGTGCGCCGCACGGCGGCTGCGCTCAAGGGCATGACGCCCGGCGGCCAGGCGCTCGATGTCGGCACTGGGCCGAACCTTTTTCCGCTGCTCGCCGCGCTGCCGCGCGCAAGCCAGATGACGGCGTGGGAATATTCGAAGGCGAACGTCGATTGGCTGGCGACGGAGTTGCAACTCGCGAAGCTGCGCGAGCCATGGCCGCACTTCTGGGAAGAGGTGCGCAAGGGTTATGCGCCTGAAACGCTAGAAGACGATCCGACGTCAGCTTTGCGGCTGCGCGCCAACGTCGTGCAAGGCTCGATCTTCGATCTGCCCAAGCGCCGTTGGGATGCGGCGACGATGTTCTTCTGCGCCGAGAGCATCACGGAGCAGCAGGAAGAGTTCGAGCGCGCGTGCCGTGCGTTCGCTGGCGCGGTGCGGTCGGGGGGCGTGCTGGCGGCGGCGTTTCTTGCGGGCTCGAAGGGCTACGTGGTCGCGGAGACGGCGTTTCCGGCGCTTTCGATTTCGGATGAGAGCTTGCGCGCCGCGTTTGCCGAGGTCGCAGCCGGGATCGAGATCTCGCCGATTGGCGTCGTCGAAGAAGAAGTGCGCAGCGGCTATTCCGGGATGCTGTTCCTCACGGCGAGGGCGAAGTAGGCGCCTCCACGAACGCGGCGAGATTGGCGAGGCTTGAGGCGAGGCCGACGGCGTGATCTTCCGCCTTGATGCCGCGCGGGACATTTGACGCTTCGATGCGCACCAGCGCGCCGCCGTCCCGTTGCGTGATTGTTGTCGTCAGCAGCATTCGGCCCGCGAACGCTGGGTCGTCGCTCTCGAACACGACTTCCTCGACGATGCGGCGCGGCGGATCGAGAGCGACGAACGCGCCTTCGAACACGTCTTCGTTCGCGCTCGTCTTGCCCGTTGCCGTGCTCGGATCGTCGTAGATCAACGCCATGCGATAGCGGCCGCCGGGGCGCGGATCGAAGTGTTCGGCGCGCGCATGCATGCCCTCGGGCCGGCGCCACGCGGCGAGTTGATCGGCGTTCACATGCGCGTCGTAAATCGCCTGCGGCGCGGCGCGGATGAGGCGTTCGGCGGCGTCGATGCGGGCGGACATGGCGATCTCCTAACGCGCGAAAGCGTGAAAAGTGTTGCTGGCGCGCGTGAACTTCGATACGCAGCGCGCTCTTCATCGGTTCCGAAATCAGGAATTGGAACGGAAATGTCGGGCCAGATTTGGCAGATGTGCATGGGCTTTGCGCCGCTTCTTACCGAAGCGGGCAATGTATCCGCACATCCGTACGCCAAATCATCTCCGCGCAATTTCCTTCCAACCTTCCTCCTGAGCCAAGCCGATGCCGCCCGTCCTGCAAATCCAAAATCTCCGGAAGCAGTACCGCTACACTAAGCGGAAGAAGGGCGTTTGGGGCGGTCTCTCGTCCCTCGTTTCACCTGACTATCAGCTGATCGACGCTGTCGCGGGCGTGTCGTTCGACGTGCGCGAAGGCGAGCGCGTGGCGATCATCGGGCCGAACGGCGCGGGCAAATCGACAACGCTGAAGATGCTCTCAGGCATTCTGGAGCCGACGAGCGGAAAAGCGCGCGTGCTGGGGCTGACGCCGTGGCGTGAGCGGCGCCAGCTTGCGTATCGCATCGGCGTCGTGTTCGGGCAGCGCTCGCAGCTCTGGCCGGAATTGCCGGCGCGGGATTCGTTCGCGCTGTTGCGGCGCATCTACGACCTCGATGTCGCGACATTCACGCGGCGGCTGGACGATCTTGCGTCGCGCTTTTCGCTCGGCTCGTTCATTGATCAGCCGGTGCAGCGTTTGTCGCTCGGCCAGCGCATGCGCTGCGAGATCGCGGCGAGCCTGCTGCATGCGCCAGCGCTGCTGTTCCTCGATGAACCGACGATCGGTCTCGACGTCACTGCGAAGGCCGCGATCCGCGACTTTATCCGTGAGCAAGCGCGCGCGGAGGGGCAGACGGTGCTGCTCACCTCGCACGATACGCGCGACATCGAACTCGTGTGCGAACGCGTGATCGTCATCAACGAAGGGCGGATCGTCGTGGACGAGCCAACGGCCGAGTTGCGCCGCCAGTTCTTGGGGCGCAAGGTCGTGACGCTGCAATCGCAGGCCGTATCCATCGCGCTCGATATGCCGGGCGTGACGCGCCGGCCGAGCGAGCCGCACACATCCGTGTTCGAGGTCGAGACCAAGGTCGCGCGTGTCGATGCGGTGATCCAGGCAGCGCTCGCGCAGGGCGGCATCGAGGACGTGACGATCGAGGATCCTCCGATGGAGGAGGTAGTCCATGAGATTTACCAGCATGTCGCTCGCGCAAACTGAGCGCGCGCCGCGTGCGCTGGGCGATCTGCGCTCAGAGACGAGCATCGCGTTTGCGGCGCTCGGCTTCGGCGCGCGCCAAACGATCGCGGCGTGGCCAGTGCTGATGGGGCGGTGCCTCTTCTACGTGCTGATCATGGCCGTGTTCAGCGCGCTGTGGGACACGGTGTGGGCCGAGCGCTTGAGCGGGACGCATTTGGTGTCGCTGCCCGAAGGCGGGCTCGCGATCTATGTGGGCGTGACCGAATGGATCACGCTCTCGATCGTCAGCGTGCACTTACGCCTGGAAGACGACATCCGTTCCGGCGCGCTGGAGCCGCACCTGACGCGGCCGCGCTCGTACCTGACGCAGAAAGTGTTCGAAGCGTTTGGCGGCATGCTGGTGCGGATGGCGGCGCTTGGCGCAACGGGCCTGACGATGCTGGCGCTCTCTGGGCGCGCGGCGCCGGATGCGAGCGCGTTTGCGGGCGTTGCTGTGCTCGGCGTGCTCGGTGGCGCGATCGGCGTGCTGATCTATGCGCTGGTTGGACTCTTTGCGTTCTGGCTGCGGCGCGTGCTGCCGGTGCTGATGGTCGTGCAGAAGATGATGTTTCTGTTCGGTGGCCTCTTTGCGCCGGTGACGCTCTATCCCGATTGGCTGGAGCGCATCTGCCTCATCACGCCGTTCGCCGCGCACATCTTCTATGCGGGATACATGACGCTGGAGCCGAGCGTGGAGTTGTTCGCGCAAGGATTGGGTTGGGCGGTGCTTTGGCTTGCGACGCTCGCGTTCGCGTGCGCGAGCGTTTGGCGCGCGGGGCTCGCACGCTTGCTGCGGGAGGGAGGGTGAGGTGCTGAGCACGTATTGGGCGCAGACGATCGCCGCCAACCGCATGGCGTTCGCGGATCGCACGAACTTCTTCCTGCAAGCGGGCGGCATGCTCGTGAACAACCTCTTCTTCCTGCTGCTGTGGTTCCTGTTCTTCGCGGGTTTTCGCAGCGTGGGCGGGTGGCAGCTGCAGGACGTCGCGCTGCTGCTCGGGTTGATCATGACGATCGTCGGCGCGTCGGGCGTCGCGTTCGGCGGTTATCGCGACATGGCCGCGACCATTCTGCGCGGGGAGACGGACGTGCTGCTCACGCAGCCGAAGCCCATCCTGCCGCGCCTGCTCGCGCGCGAGACGATTGCGAGCGGGTGGGGCGACTTTGTGAACGGGCTTATTCTGCTCGCGTTCGCGGCTGGGTTGTCGTGGAGCGATCTGCCGTTCGTGGCGTTCGCGTTGCTCGCGGGGCTCACGGTCTATGTGTCCGCTGGCGTTTCGTTCGCGAGCATGGCGTTCTGGTTCGCGGGCGCACGGAGCTTCGCGCGCGACCTGACGGACTTTCTGATCCTGATGAGCTCGTATCCTGGCTCGATCTTCAAAGGCGCAACGCAAGTCATCGCCTACACGGTGCTGCCCGCTGGCTTCGTCGTGCTGACGCCGGTGGCGATGCTGCGCGATCCGCGCGTGGAGACGGTTGCGGCCGTCGCGGCGGGCGCGCTTGGCTACGCCGTGGTCGCGTGGGCGCTGTTCGAACTCGGGCTGCGGCAATACCGGCGCGGATCTGCGCCGATCGCGGGATAGCTGGCGCTTTCGTCCGCGCCCGGCTATTCGTATGCAAGACGAACGAATGGAGGCGGCGCGTGGCGGTCGTGGTGCAAAACATCAAGCGGGCGGACGCGGGCGTGCGCGATGCGCTGGCGGAGTATGGCGTCGCGACCGTGCACGAAGCGCAAGGGCGCATCGGCTTGCTGGCGCCCTACATGCGCCCGGTGTGGAAGGGCGCGCGCATCGCGGGCACGGCTGTGACGGTGGAGGTTCCGCCGGGCGACAATTGGATGATCCATGTCGCGGTCGAGCAATGCCAGCCGGGCGACATCATGGTCGTGGCGCCGACGTCGTTCAGCGACGTGGGCTATTTCGGTGATTTGCTTGCGACGTCGCTCATGTCGCGCGGCGTGCGCGGCCTGATCATTGATGCGGGCGTGCGGGACGTGGCGGACCTTGAGGAGATGAAATTCCCGGTCTGGTCCAAGTGCGTCTATGCGCAGGGCACGGTGAAAGAGACGCTGGCGAACGTGAACGTGCCGGTGGTGTGCGCGGGCGCGCTGATCCATCCGGGCGACGTGATCGTGGCGGATGACGATGGGGTGTGCGTCGTGCGGAAGAAGGATGCGGCCAAGACGCTTGCGGGCGCGAAGGATCGCGTCGCGAAAGAGGCTGAGAGCCGCGCGGCCTTCAAGAAGGGCATGCTGGGACTCGACTACTACAAGTTCCGCGAGCGTTTGGCGGAGAAGGGCCTGAAGTACATCGATGCGCCGCCGGAAGATTGAGCCATGCAGACCGCGATCCCAGCGACTCTGATGCGCGGCGGCACCTCGAAAGGGCTCTACTTTCTTGCGCGCGACATGCCGAGGGATGAAGCGACGCGCGATGCGGTGTTGCTCGCGGCGATGGGTTCGCCCGATGTGCGCCAGATCGACGGCGTCGGCGGCGCGCATCCGCTCACGAGCAAGATCGCCATCGTCGGCCCGCCGTCGCGGCCGGATGCGGATGTCGACTATCTCTTCCTGCAAGTCGTCGTGGACGAAGCGCGCGTCGATTCGAGCCAGAATTGCGGCAACATGCTCGCGGGCGTCGGGCCGTTCGCGATCGAGGAAGGGCTGGTGGGCGCGCGTGATGGCGTGACGGATGTCCGCATCCACATGGTCAACACCAAAACTATTGCGGTCGCGGCCGTGCAAACGCCAGGCGGGCGCGTGCGCTATGATGGCGATGCGAAGATCGATGGCGTGCCGGGCACGGCGGCGCCGATCCCGACGGATTTTCTCGACGTCGCTGGTTCATCGTGTGGCGCGCTGCTGCCGACGGGCAATGTCGTCGATGAGGTCGATGGCGTGGCGCTGACGGCGATCGACAACGGCATGCCCGTTGTCGTCATGCGCGCGTCGGACTTCGGGAAGACGGGTTACGAGACGCCGGAGGAACTGGAGGCGGATGCGGCGCTCAAGGCGCGCGTCGAGGCGATCCGGCTCAAGATTGGCCCGCGCATGAACCTTGGCGACGTGACGAAGAAGAACGTGCCGAAGATGTGCCTGGTGGCGCCGCCGCGCGCGGGCGGGGCGATTTGCACGCGCAATTTCATTCCGCATCGCGTGCATGAAGCGATTGGCGTGTTCGGTGCGGTGAGCGTGGCGACGGCGTGCGTCACGCCAGGCTCGGTTGCCGCTCAAGTCGCGGGCATCAAGGACGTTGAGAAGGTGACGAGCCTTGAGGTCGAGCACCCGACGGGGTTCTTTACCGTGGCGATGGACGTAACACTCGAAGCAGGCGCAGTTAAGGTGAAGCGGTCGGCGCTCTTGCGCACGGCGCGCCGGCTGATGCGCGGGGAAGTGTATGTGCCCGCGTCTGTTTGGAGCGGTATTGGATGAGTTTCGCACGCGTCGCGCTGATCGGGTTCGGGGAAGTCGGGCAAATCCTGGCGGCGGACCTTGCTGACGCGGGCGTGGCGGATATCGCCGTCTACGACCTTCTATTCGCTGATCCGGATTCGGCGCCGAGCCGCGCGCTCTCGCGCCTGCCCGTGCGCGCGGGCGTGCATGCCGTGAACGCGGTGCGTGGCGCTGAGCTGGTGATCTCGGCGGTGACGGCCGCGAGCGATCTCGATGCGGCGCGCGCAGCGGCGGGCGGGCTTGAGAGTGGCGCTTTCTATCTCGATCTCAACTCAGCTTCGCCGGGCATGAAGCAACAAGCGGCGGCGATCGTGGACGACGCGGGCGGGCGCTATGTCGAGGCGGCGGTGATGACGCCGTTTCCGCCTAAGCGCATCGCGTCACCGATGCTGCTCGGCGGGCCGCACGCTGCAGCGTTTTTGGAGCGCGCCGAAACGATGGGCTTCGATGCGGAATTGTTTTCGAATACCGTGGGGCGCGCCTCGGCGACGAAGATGTGCCGGAGCGTGATGATCAAGGGGATCGAGGCGCTTCTGATCGAAAGCATGGTGACGGCGCGCGCGCATGGCGTGGAGAAGGAGGTGCTCGCGTCGCTCAGTGATCTCTTGCCGGTCGGCGATTGGGAGAAGCTCGCGCAGTACATGATCTCGCGCGCGCTGGAGCACGGCACGCGGCGCGCGGAAGAGATGCGCGAGAGCGCGCGCACGGTGGCGGAAGCGGGGCTCGATCCGCTGATGACAGCGTCCATCGCGGAGCGCCAGGATTGGGCGGCAGGGCAGAAGGCGGCGCTGGCGGAGGACGGGTTCGGCGCGATGTTGGACGCCATTCGGGCGCGTTTGCCGAGTTAAATCGACCGGACTTGCTTTAGCGGCATAATAGTATGTAATACGTCCTAATCGCGAGAGCCGCCCGGAGAGGCCGGATAGGGATGATCATCGACTGCCACGGCCACTACACGACGGCGCCAAAAGCGCTGCAGGACTTTCGCGACGCACAACTCGCCGCGTTCAAGGATGCGTCAGCGCCGCGCGCGTCGCTGAAGGCGATCTCGGACGAGGAGATCCGCGCGACGATCGAAGAGAACCAACTGAAGCTGCAGCGTGAACGCGGCGCGGACGTGACGCTGTTTTCGCCGCGCGCTTCGGCGATGGCGCATCATCAGGGCGATGAGCGCGTGTCGCAAGAATGGACGCGCATCAGCAACGATCTGATCAAGCGCGTTGTCGATCTCTATCCGCAGAATTTCGTCGGCGTGTGCCAGCTGCCGCAATCGCCGGGCGTTCCCATCGCGAACTCGGTCGCGGAGCTTGAGCGCTGCGTGCGGGAGCTTGGCTTCGTTGGCTGCAATCTCAACCCCGATCCCTCCGGCGGGCATTGGACGGCGCCGCCGCTGACGGACAAGCACTGGTATCCGTTCTTCGAGAAGATGGCTGATCTGGACGTGCCGGCGATGATCCACGTTTCGGCGTCGTGCAATCCGAACTTCCACGCGACGGGCGCGCACTACATCAATGCGGATACGACCGCGTTCATGCAGTTCATCGAGGGTGATCTCTTCAAGGATTTCCCGACGCTGCGGTTCGTGATCCCGCATGGCGGCGGCGCCGTGCCGTATCATTGGGGCCGCTACCGTGGGCTCGCGGACATGCTGAAGCGCCCCGCGCTCAAGACGCATGTGATGAAGAACGTGTTCTTCGATACCTGCGTCTATCACCAGCCGGGCATCGACCTTCTGTTTGAGGTGATCGAGATCGAGAACATCCTGTTCGGCTCGGAAATGGTGGGCGCGGTGCGGGGGATCGATCCGGAGACAGGAAACTATTTCGACGACACCAAGCGCTACATCGATGCGTTGAAAATCCCGGATGCGGATAAGCAGCTTGTGTTCAGCGGCAATGCGCGGCGGGTCTATCCGCGGCTCGATGCGATCTTGAAAGCGCAGGGGCGCTGAAGATGGCGGCTGCGCAATCGACCAAGTTTCCGATGGATGCTGGGTGGATCGAGTATCACCCGAACCCGTCGAAACCATCGTTCAAGCCCCCGCCCGGCGCTGTGGATGCGCATTGCCATGTGTTCGGGCCGGGCGATGAATTCCCGTATGCGCCGGAGCGGAAGTACACGCCGTGCGATGCGCCGAAGGCCAAGCTTTGGGCGCTGCGAGATTATCTCGGGTTCGACAAGAACGTGATCGTGCAGGCGACGTGCCACGGCGCGGACAATCGCGCGCTCGTCGATGCGCTGAACGACAGCGAGGGGCGCGCCAAGGGCGTGGCGACCGTGAAGCGCTCGGTGACGGACGCGGAGCTGCGCGCGCTCGATGCGGCGGGCGTGCGGGGCGTGCGGTTCAATTTCGTGAAGCGCCTTGTCGATGCGCTGCCGCGCGATGAGCTGGTTGAGATCGCGGAGCGCATCAAGCCACTGGGCTGGCACATCGTGATCTATTTCGAGGCGCAGGAGCTTCCTGAGCTGTGGGATTTCTTCACTGCGCTGCCGACGACGGTCGTCGTCGATCACATGGGCCGGCCGGATGTCACCAAGCCCGTGGATGGGCCGGAATTTGAGCTGTTCGTGAAGCTGATGCGCGAGCATCCAAACTTCTGGTCCAAAGTGACGTGCCCCGAGCGGCTCTCGAAGACTGGGCCGGATGCGTATGACGATGTCGTTCCGTTCGGCAAACGCATCGCCGAGGAATTTCCCGATCGCGTGCTCTGGGGCACGGATTGGCCGCATCCGAATATGACGACGCACGCGCCGGATGACGGCAAGCTCGTCGATTTCGTCCCGAAGATCGCGACGACGGCCGCGCTGCAGCAGAAGCTGCTGGTCGACAATCCGATGCGGCTTTACTGGGAGCGCTGACCATGACCAACGCACCCGATTATGACGATATTCCCGGCACGACCGTGTTCGACGCACGCCGTTCGCGTGCGGGCTATCACCTCAACATGTTCTGCATGTCGCTGATGAAGGCGGAGAACCGCGAAGCGTTCAAGGCGGATGAAGCGGCGTATCTCCAGCGCTTTCCGATGACCGATGCGCAGCGCGAGAGCGTGCTGAAGCGTGATTGGAACGGGATGATCGCACTCGGCGGCAACATCTATTTCACGTCGAAGATCGCGGCGACGGACGGGCTCTCGTTCCAGCA